>JGI12712J15308_10000706_pt1 | contig 10037 bp, 10 predicted proteins | sample JacPin_JW_Ref_O2_FD_15308 | JGI IMG/M metagenome (IMG submission 15308) | reverse complement strand
CGACGAACTGGCAGCCCTGATAAGGCAGCAATCTGATGCCCGCCTGCTTGAAGTTTATATTCGCATGACCAAAGAAAGATTGACGCCTTCGAGCTCCGAACACAACGCATCTCCAAGATTTACGTTCTTCTTAGCGATCACGACGCCAACCGATAACAAACGGGCAAGTGTTCATGCCGCATCGTCGTAGGCGAGGGAAGATGACAGCTTACGGTAAGCGTCAGTCTGCTGCCGAAGGGTTGCGGCCACTTGCTCTGCGGTGCCAACGGCGTCTGCACCTGCAATGAAGCGCCGTGGCGGTTTTTCCTGACCCGAGATCATAATCAATGCCTGCGCAAGTTTGGCGGGATCGCCGGACTGCTGGCCGTTGTAGCCTTTCCAGAATTCCATTTGCTTCGCTCTGCGCTCGTTATAATCCTCGATGGTCCGCTCTGCGAAATTTGTGGATTCTTCGGTGAGCAGTTCAGTGCGGAAGAAGCCCGGATTGACAGTGACCGTATTGATGCCAAACGGTTCGACCTCGGGCTGCATCGACTGCATCCAGCCCTCAAGGCCGAACTTCGATGCGGCATAGGCGGTGCCGAACTCAAAACCGATAAGTCCAGCGGTCGATGAGATTGTGATTATGAGTCCTGAACCCTGCTTGCGCATAATCGGCAGAATGGCGCGGGTTACGTTCATCGGGCCGATTAGACTGGTTGACAACTGCTGCTCGATTTGCTCCGGCGACAATTCTTCAAAGAATCCTGCATAAAAGTTTGCGGCATTATTGACCAGCACATCTATGCGGCCAAACTGGTCAACGGACGCCTTGACTGCGGACTCTGCGTCGGTAGGTTTGGTGATGTCCAATTTTGCGATCAGCAGTTCGGGGGATTTTCCAAGGGCCTTGGCCACTTTGTCAGTATTGCGGCCCGTCGCAACGACTTGATGGCCACCAGCCAAAGCCGCCTTGGCGATGTCCGTGCCCAAGCCACGGCCTGCGCCAGTGATTAGCCAGACTTTATTGATGGCCATGCGGCTCCCTCCGTATCGGTTAGGTGGTCAGTTTGCTCAGTCTATTTCAATAATGGTTCGCGCAACAACCTGCGATCAGATTTGGTTAAGCGACCGAGATGACGAAAACAGGCGTACTGAAATCACGCAAGTATTGACTCGAAAGCACACTCCCAGAGTGTGCTTTTCTTTGCGTAGGGAAGCGATTTCCCGCAGTCCGAGCCCATCTGACGTGCCCCAGCATTGACTTCTGGCCTCTCCTTTGGGCCTGCCCTTGGCCTGAAAAGCTACAGAAAGCTACAAGAAAGCTACAGGAATGGGCATAGTCAAAACATCAGCGATGATGTAAGATTTCGCACTGCTGGGATGCAAGTCCAGTGAAATCAACGTAAGTAGCTTTGGATTCTGTATCTGAATAGAATCCCTCCCTCTCCGCCAGCTCACTCATAGGTAGGCACTTAACTACTCTTACTGCACGGACCCTTTGGCCTTGACCCCGCCATCTGGAGCACAAGCGGAGCACAATAAGGCCTCAGAGAACTGCCTCATTGCTGCGATCGCATCGGGCGATGCGGTCTTGATGTAGTGGTTTTGAGTGGTTGCTACTGTGCTGTGCCGCAGAATGCGCTGGATCACCGAATCATCCACGCCCAGGCGGTTCAGATTCGAAGCCAATCCCCTCCGGAACCCATGCCATCCATGCCACGAGATTCCCGCACGATTGAGCACATCTTTCATTTCCCGCTGATAGCAAGCGTTCAGGTCCAGCGAATTTCCGGCTGAGTTTGCGAAGATCGGACCCGTCACCCGATCGCTGCATCGTTTACGATGTGCGTCCAGCCGCTGCGCGAGTTGCGGAATGACTGGAACGGGAGCCTTCGACTTTGCAGTCTTGGGATCCCCAACCGAGGTACGCCAGACGGATCGAGTGACATTGAGCCAGCCGAGTGATTCTTCGTCTGGTGCGGCCTCGTAGGATTCCCACAACAGACCACGCAGTTCCCCCAGGCGCAGCCCTGTAAACGCAGCAGTCGCTACCGCCGTAGCTGACGGCTCCGACAGAACCTTGAGCATCGCCCCAATTTCTTCGAGTGAATAGGGTTTCGTTTCGGTGCCGTTCGGTGCAAAGGCTGGAATCTCGGCGAGCTTTACTGGGTTTGCCCCGTCGAAATAGCCCTGCTGCGCTGCATGTCGGAAAACCCCGCTGAGGAAATTCTTCACGTGTTTCAGCGTCGTCTTAGAGATTTCGTGTTCCCGCGCGATCTCTTCCAACCACGATTGCACGTGATGAGTTTTGACCTCCCTCAGCCATTCCCCTTGGCAGCGCGCTTTCAGGAAGGAAGCGACTGACGATGAAACAACAGGATGTATTCCGACGCGAATTTTTCCGTAAGCTGATGGCGGACAAGAATCTCACCGGGCTGACGTTCCTTTGGTTCGTAACACACGATCAAAACACTAGAGTCATCCCGGCGTTGGCAGAGATGGAACTTCTACAAGCGTACTATGACCAGCATGGGTGCCTTCCAGAACTAAACAGTTGCATCTAGCCCGACCGCGAGCGATGACCATGCTACTGCTGAGCTCCGGCAACGTCTTCGGCAACGATCAGATTCCCTGCGGAAAGGAGCAGAAAAAGAGGCGCTCCCGTTCGTCCCGCTAATCGGGACGCGAGATGCCGAAGTCGAAAAGCCGATTAGCCCCAGCAGCACCGGCAGCGAAAGCTCCTCCGCCCGACGCACCGATGAAGCAATACTCACCGGCTTCAACAGGGCGCTTGGTGTCACCTTGTAAACGCCGGCCTGTAGCTTTTCGAACGTGAAGCCGGTATCGGCTTTCTTGTCCGTGCCGCTGGATGTGCCCCAGATGCTGCCCTTCATCACGACCGTTTCGCGGGAATCCTTTTTGTCGTCGAATCGCAGAAGCGTATATTCGTTTGGCGTGGAGGTGCCGCCGAAGGCGCCATAGCTACCGGCTGGGAAGGCTTCTGTTATGGAGAATGCTGCGTGGCCCGCAAGCCGAGGAGTCAGGATATGAAGAAACTCTCGCTGGCACTATTTTCACTTGCGCTGTTGTTCAGCAGCGTCTTTTCCCCGGCGCAAAGCCGAATCGCCATTCCGTCCTACCAGGATCCGGGAAGCGCGCAATGGTATGGGTGGCGAGCCCTCGGTTCGTCCTCCGTCGGCCTCATGATCGTCAATCTCAACAATGGCGACGACACCACCTACTACCCGAGCGTCGACCAGGCCATTCGCGATACGCGAAAGCAGGGAATCTTTGTCGTCGGCTACGTATACACCGGATATGGACAGCGCGATCCGGCCGTCGTTCGCGGAAAAGTGGACGCAGTATTCCGCAACTACCTTGTGGATGGGATCTTCTTCGACGAAGTTCCCACTGACTGTGGCGCCAACTCTGTGGCTGGATCAAACTACCGCTACTACCTTGACCTGGCTGATCACGTGCGACGCAATCAAGTGGGCGGGCGCATCGTAATCCTTAATCCCGGAACCCAACCCAATGACGACTGCTGGATGTCAATCGCGAACATTCTGGTCACGGCGGAGTCCAGCAGCCTGCAGGACTACGTTCAGAACTACCAGCCGGAAGCATGGTTCCATCGCTATCCGCCTGACCGCTTCTGGCACATTGTGTATGCAGTCCCGTCCACGGCGCAGCTGAACGATGTGATCGCCTTAAGCCTTAAACGCGGTGCCAGTTGGGTCTACGTCACCGATCGGGGTAGTGGTAACCCCTACGACCAGCCGCCCTCCTACTGGTCGCTGGAAGGTACCCAAGTCGCGCAACAGGGGGTCCAGGCGCCCTATGCCAGCTTCCGTCCAGGGTCGAGCGACAGCAACGGCAATCCGCTTCGCAGCCAAGTTTCGTTTCGCTGGAGCGCAGTCAACGGAACTAAGTGGCAAATTTTTCTGGACACCGATCGCAATGCGCACACCGGATATCGCGGATCAGGCTCGGGCCTTGCGATTGGCGCCGACTACGTGATCGAGGCCGCCGCGGATGGTAGTGCACATTTGCTTCGTTATACGGGAAGCGGATCGGATTGGGAGTGGCAGGAAGTTCCGGCCCACGCCCGCATCTCGTTTCTTGATGCCGGCGTCAACCTGATCGAATTCAATGCCAACGCGCTGGGCCAGACCCACGCGCTCGATTACCAGATCCGTTCTCTCGACGCACAGGAAAAGACGGTTTTTACCAGTTCGCTCGTGCCTCTTAGTCTTGACAGTACGGCATATGTTTTTGACGTCGAGGACCACAACCAGAACTAAGTTCTGTGCTAGTTGTGATCCAGGAACAAGGCGCTCACATCGGGCATCTAAGCCGCCGCATTTCGGGCGAGCAAAAATGCTCTCTCTCCCCTCCCACTCCCCCGCTTCTGACTTGACCAAGGCCCGCCCGAGTGTAGGTCGAAGTGCGTTTTTTTTGGCTAGATGCTGGGGAACCTTGGCCAAGAATGGTGCATACCTATTTAGCAGGAGAAAGCGTATCTTGGCGGGCTGGCAACAATTTCTACCCCGCATGAAATCAATCAAGAGTGATGACGCATTCAGTTTGAGGAACAGCCTTCAAGGACAAGCTTGATGTCTTCACGGATCACTCGCCTGTTAAATGTCTTTCCGGCGTTCCCAGAGCCGAACGGGAAGGAATGCGTGGCTGACCTCCCGCTGCCCATCACTGGTGGCGCCTTGTTGGGGCGAGTGAGGCTGTGTCTTCGGACCGATGAGGAACTTGTCGCTGAGCTCATTGAAGGTGAATCGGACGCTTTGACAGTCCTGTTCGAGCGCCATTCTCCGTTGGTATTTCGAATTGCGCACCGAGTTCTTCGCGATGACGCAGATGCCGAGGATGCAGTTCAGCAGGTTTTCCTCGATGTTTTCCGTGCTGCCCGGCAATTTGAGCCTCAGAAGGGATCGTTCAAGTCCTGGCTTCTACAGTTTGCTTATCACCGAAGTTTTAACAGCCGTCGACGATTACGAGCACACGGCTATTACGATTCCGACAGCATCGAAGAGGTGTTCCCGAGGGAACTATTGGAAGGCGCTAATCACCCATTTCCGATGGCGTCGTCCGATGTGGCCATCCTTATTGATCAGGTGCTAAAGCTAGTTCAACCTCGGCAGCGCCGTGCTATCGAACTCACGTATTACGAGGGGTTAACTGCTGAACAGACCTCACAGGTAACCGGCGAATCCATACGTGTGGTACGCCACAACATCTATCGCGGACTGGAAAAATTACGCTCGGTTCTTTGCAGCAAGGCGCCTGAGAAGGACCGGAAGCACAAAAAGTATCTTGAACGGACTAAAGCATGAGCCAGCACAAACAATTTGAGATTATGTGTGCATTGGCTGCTGCCGGTCAAATCAATCCGTCGGATCTCGCGGGACTGAGGCAACATATTGAGGATTGCGCTGACTGCCAGCGCCGGTTATCGGAATTCGCCCAAGTAAGCGCACAGGCGTTAATGCTGTTCGGAGAGAAGTGCGGCTACAAGCACCGACCACCCGGAGGGATGACAGCCCGCTTTGTTGTGCGTGCACGAGCTGAGGGCATTCCTTTGCAGAAGTCTGCGGATTCGCTGCCTCATGAATTGTTTCATTCGCTAGGTTGGAAGGGAAATATCGCAGCAGTTCTCTTGATACTTGGTGTTGTAGCTGCAATCTCGAATCGCAGTCATGCGCCAGCATCCTCAACGTCCTCTGTTGTCGCCGGGGCGAACGCGACCGGCAAAGTCCCTCTTGAACCGAACTCCGTGCGAGGTCCTTCAGCGTCACGATTGTTGGAGCCCAAACAGATCATACGACGGGCGAAAGACCATCGTCGTTTCGAAAGCACTAGAGGGAATGTGCCGGGAGTATATTCCTCGGGGCTCACGTTCACCGCTTCACTGGGACTGACGCCCTCAATCACTCGGTATTCTGCGAAATGCGATCAGGGAGGAGTCAAAACAGATTCCTCCCTCTTCTCAAGAATCGCCACTTCTCAACAGAATGGTGCCAATACGCCGTGGCTCCTATCGCAGAATTCACCTACTGTTTTCCTGTACACGACAGACCGACTCTCCTTCTTGCGTAGCTCGCAGATGGGAATGTCGAAACCTGATGTCGATTGGTCCAAGATTCGGTTAGGAGTTCTCTCAGAGTCCTCAAGATCTAATCGTTTGCCTCAATATCAGGTACCGGAGCAAAGATGGCTATTTTCGAACGAATTCAAGCTCGACACTCGATGAATCACAAGATCGCACGAGTTCTCGCCATCGCAATAGTCATCCCATCTGCTTTGGCAGTGGCGCAAACCGAAATCACGACACCGCCGACCAACGCCATTGGACCAGCACGAATAGGTATGATCAACATTCAGAGCGTGATTGTTAGCACCAACGAAGGACAGAAAGAACTACAGGCGCTGGAAAAGAGGTTTGAGCCCAAGAAGAACGAACTCAAAACGCTAAGCGACGAAATCGACGCACTGAAGAAGCAGCTCGACACTCAGGGGTCCAAGCTTAACGACGAAACGCGAGCGGCTTTAGTTAAGCAGATTGACAGCAAGCAGAAAAGTCTTGGGCGAGCTGGAGAAGATGCCCAGGCTGATTTCGCAGCTCAACAGAATGAAGTCATTCAGAAGATATTGAACAAATTGATTCCGATAATTGACAAGTACGCAAAAGACAATGGACTCACTTTCATCATCGACGGCTCCAAACCTTGGCCAGAATGGCCATTGGTGTGGGGTAGCCCGTCCGCCGACATCTCGAAGGCTGTCGTCGACCTTTACAACGCCAGCTCTGGACTGCCAGCTCCGATTTCGACGCCACGTCCAACCAATCCGGTTCCAGAAATAAAGCCCAAGCGACCGTAAGGGTCAGACCAACGTTTCGTGGGCTCGAACAACCTGAAATCATTTCACAACCTTCGCAAGCGTATGATGACCTACCCCTGTCTCGTGCTCCAGTTCGCGAATCCCCTTTTGGTGCTGATCGCAGCGCGAAGTGGAGCACAAAGCGGAGCACAATAACTGCCGAATGAGAGGCCCTGAACCCGACTTGGAGGCATCGAGTCCGACTGTAAGTGCTTGAAAACGAGTGAGGGCGGCGAGAACGATCCTTTTGCTAAACCGTTGTACGGGCTAACACCTGTACCGAGGGTTCGAATCCCTCCCTCTCCGCCAGAACTTTAGATTCGGTGGTCCTGATTTCAACAACTTGCAGACCGCTTCCTTGCTGACACCATTTTACAATTCACTGGCGGGATGGCATACCCCACTTTCCGGCCAGTCTGTGGCCTCATTATGCAGTGAATTATGCAGCGAACACGGGGCGAAGCCCTCTCACCCCGACGGACATCCGTTGTGACGCGGTTGGCATCGCAGCAATTGACTGAGCCTCGTGTAAAGGTTGCATCGCGCGACGTATCCAGCGAATCTTGCGTCAGTTAATGAGGCCTATAATCGGGGGCGTACCGTGCTACCGTCACGAAAATTGCGTGCCTGCCTATTCAGCTTGGCAGTGGCGTGCGTTGTGTCAACGCTCTCTGCTGAAATCCACGAACTCCGTATTTACCACGGGGAAAAGAGTGGATTGCATGCGCAGCGGACTCGGCCCCCTCGTCGGTAGAAATTGTGGTACCGATGGCTATGTCAGGGTGTTTACGGGCACGGTCAAGTCTGCTGTCGATGTGGGAAACACCGACAAGCAGCTCGAACTCGTTCCGGACGAAGTCTTCATCGGTGATAAGAGCGAAGTGACGGCCACCGTCAACCAAGCCTGTCTTCCAGAAAAAGAGCCAGAGATTAGGGCGGGAGATAGGTGGCTCTTTTACATTCGCCCGAAGAGGTATGTCGTATGGGATGGAAAGACGCCCATAATCAGAAGCGAAGGTTTGGAAGTCCCATTCTACAGTCCAAGTAAGCCGGTGACCGAAGCTGAGGACGATATAACAACCTTGCGACATCTGGGCAAGTTGACTGACAGCGGGATTCTCACCGGAAGTGTTGTTCGGTTAGGTGCGACCTACGACAAGCTGAATCCGACGGCTGTTCCAAATCACAGGGTGGTCGCGAAAAGTCAGCCTTCCGGTGCTGAATATGCGGCGTTCACAAATATGAAAGGGCGGTTCGAATTTGAACTTCCTCCCGGCTGGTACGACGTGACAGCCGCCACGGAACAGGGACTCCGCGAGGCAAAGCCGTTGATGCCGGATGCCATCAAGCTGGAGTTGGGCCTTAAAGGCAACCTGAATATAAGGCAGCGCAGCTGCACAGATGTCGATTTCAATCTACTGACAGACGGCAAACTTGCTGGCCGAGTCACAACCTCCGATGGGAAACCTGCAAGTTTCGCGAAGGTCGCAATCATCCCGACTTCTCCAGTTCACCCGCAGTTCACCGTGGATGCAGACGAAAACGGATACTTCGAAATCGCAGCGCGTCAACCGGGACAGTATCTTGTCGGTGTCGGACTGTTGGCCCCGTTCGACAGCGCGGAGTGGCAATCTCGTGTCTACTATCCCGGTGTGCGCACACGAGAACAAGCGAAAGTAATCGTACTTGGGGACGGCGAGTGGCGCACCGACGTCGACTTCAGCCTCGCGCCGAACACCAAATAGTTGTCGGTTCCCCGTTGCCGCTGGGTTTGCGTCGGAGTGGATAGACTAGTGTCTGCTATCGAGCAAGGAGGAGATTGATTTTCTCGGCCGGGGAGCTGAATTCTGGGCCTGATGGCGTTTCAGAAGCCAGACTGCCCCCCTGGGAGAGAGCCGGTAAACCATACGGCCGGTGATGTCGCGACCGCGTGCAACTCTAAGCCCTTTGCTTGATGTTTTCAGGCGGCTTCGATCCCTCCCTCTCCGCCAGATTTCTACTAAATTCACACAACAAAGATAGTTGCGTTGCATCGGGCCAAAGCATTACACCTTCGCGTCCATTCCCAGAGTTCAAGAGCGGAGGTCGAGCATTTGCGATTGCTCTCGCCCCCGTCGGCGGCGCCGTTGAGGGGGCGAAGATCGGGCGCGGGTAAACTGCTTCTGCGTTTGGTCGCGGGTGCGCTACCATAGCAGGGAGGTGGGAGGAGTTCCATGGCAAGCGTGATTGTGAAAAATCCCGCTGTGCTCAGCGGCGAGCCGGTGTTTCGTGGGACGCGGGTTCCGTTCAAGGCTTTGACGGATTATCTGGAAGGCGGCGAGAGTCTGGGCGAGTTTCTGGAGCAGTATCCGAGCGTGACGCGCGAGGCAGCGATCGCGGCGCTGGAAGAGGCGCGGGACAGCCTAATGGCACATCTGGGATGAAAGTACTGATCGACGGGTGCGCGCCCAAGGCGTTGAAAGTAGCGCTGGCGGCCCGCGGTTTCGACTGCACGACCGTTCAGGAGGCGGGATGGTCGGGGAAAGAAAACGGGGAACTGCTTGCCCTGGCCGACGCCAGTTTCGATGTGGTGGTGACGATCGACCGGAATCTGCGTTATCAGCAGAACCTCACCGGGTGCAGCTAGACTAGGGCATCCTTAGGTATCAGATTCGCATAGGGCCGGGCCAACACCTTCCTTAAAGAGCGCGCACACCAAAGTATTGCCTTCATCTTTCTTCGCCAAGGCACTCCCGCGGCTATCGCGCACCTCATCCAGTTTGTTCTCGTACCGCCCAAATGCCGCTCCCACGGCTTCTTTCAGCTTGTTCTTATAGAAGTAGCTGGCGTAGCCTCGGAAGTCTGGAATGGCAACTTTGTTTGCTGCGGCATGTAGAGCGCGCCAACTCCAGCAATTACCTATCCGTAGAGAGTTCGTTAAGCGAAAAGTGGCAGTTCTAGGCATTCGGGCAGGGATTAGGCGCCCGGTGCCTGATGCCTCGACTGCGATGGACCTGCTCCCGTCGCGGGCGGAGGTAACGAAGGGACAGCCGCTGAACATACACCAGATGCCCATCAGTGGAAATGGTGCACAGAAAGATCGCTGAAGGCGTGTGTGTGTGGGATTGGCAAACCGTAGAAAGTAAGGGATAATAAATGGGTAAGGACTCGTTCGAAAGGTA
>JGI12712J15308_10000705_pt1 | contig 10060 bp, 5 predicted proteins | sample JacPin_JW_Ref_O2_FD_15308 | JGI IMG/M metagenome (IMG submission 15308) | reverse complement strand
AACTTGCCGGCAATCAGTTTCTTGGTGACTTCGCGGGCTAAATAGCCCACATATTCTTTGGAAAGAAGCATTGCGGATCGGAGGCTCTGCGCCCGTTATTGTGAATGAAAAAGTGTAACACAGCAGGCGCGCCGCTGCGGGCTGCGTGGGAGGGCGGTGATGTTTCGTCCGGCGTTCTTTGAGGGGGTTTGTCATCCCCGAGCGAAGTTGTCGTCCGCGAAGCGGACGATACCGCAGTCGAAGGACCCCTAGGAACGCAACGGCCGCCGGAACCGTGGAGCTCTTGACTGATAACCGCATCTGGCGACAGCAAGACTGGCGGTAGGGGTCGCTCGACTGCTTCGCTCAGAGGTTGTGACTTTTTCGAAGTTACCAAAAATCGATGCCGCAAACAGAACAGTTACGACGACAAAATCGTCGAAAATTCAAAAAAGTCACAAACTCTCAAGATGACATCCGATGTCACCGCGCCGCTGCCTTCGCGAACCACTCCTCGAACCATGCCAGCGTGCGGAGGTTGTAGTCGCGAGCGTCGGCGGCCTTTACGAACATGTGTCCTTCATCGGGATAGACCACCAGCGTGGTTGGCACATTCATCGCCGTGAGCGCGTGCCACCACTCCACGGACTGTTCCATTGGTACCTCGCCATCACGATCACCGACCAGAATCAGCGTGGGCGTTTTCACCGCTTTCACGAAGTGCATGGGATCGCTCTTGGCATAGACCGCCGGGTCGTCGTACACCGGAGCGCCGAAGAACGGGATCATCCATTCGTCGATGTCGTTCAAGCCGTAGTAACTAAGCCAGTCCGAAAGGCCGGCGCCTGCAACCGCCGCGGCAAAGCGTGTGGTCTGTGTCTCCGCCCACATGGTCATGTAACCACCGTAGCTGTGGCCGCGGATGCCGATGCGTTTCGGGTCGATGGGATACTGCCTGGTCAGCGCCTCCACTCCGGCCATGATGTCACGATAGTCGCCACCACCGAAATCCCTGACGTTCCCTTGCGTGAACGCCTCGCCCTGGCCGTAACTTCCGCGCGGGTTCGAACACAGCGCGAAAAAGCCCAATGCCGCTTCGGCGCCGTTGAGGCCCTCATCCCACTGCGAAGTGCAGGCATGCGACGGCCCACCGTGCACGTTCACCACCAGCGGATATGTTTTCCCTGGAGTGAAATCTTTGGGGAATGTGAGCCAGCCCTGCACTCGCATGCTGCTATTCATCCAGTGCACATTGCGAGTCTCGCCCCATGCGGGTTTGACGTCGGTGTTGAGGTGAGTGACCTGCTCCCATTTGCCGATCGTTCCGGCCCAGATTTCCGGAGGCGTGCCGGCCGCTTCTCGAACCACGGCGATTTTCGTCCCATCGCTCGAGAACGAACCGCTGGGTTCCCAGCCTCCACTGGCCGTGCCGGTCAACTCCTCACCGGTCCAGAGAATCCGGCTTGCGTCGCCGTTGATGCCGATCGCGGCGAAGCTGGAGTTTCCATCCAGATCCTGCGCAAACACGATGCGCTCCGAACCCGACCACGTCACAGCCGAGGGGGACGCTTTTATTCCGGGAGTGAGATTTCGCGCGGGCCCGCCCGCCAACCGAACCAGCATGATTTCTCCGCCCGTGAGCCCCGCATCGCTCATTAGTCCTTCGATGAAAGCCACATTTTTTCCATCGGGAGAAACGTGCGGGTCGGCCATTTCCAGCTTCGGTTTGTAAATCTCATGCACCTCGCCGGTGCGCGCGCCGATCCGATAGAGCCGGGCCACCCACCAGTTCGCGTCGCCATTTCCGTGCGCGGCGATTGCAGCCCAGCTTTGTCCATCAGGAGCCCAATCGTATTCGTAGACGTACATGTCCGCGGGCGTGACTTGAGTCAGGTGGCCGCTGTTCAGATCGTTCGTTCGAAGATCGTTCATTCGTAGATCGACGGTCGCAATGCGCTGCTCATAGATTTTCTCGTCGATGACTCCAGCCAGCGGCGTCATCGGCTGCAGCGGCCCGGCCACGCGCGGCATGCCCTGAATGAAGAGGACAGCCAGTTTCGATCCATCGGGAGAAAATCGCGGATTCTCGGCGTAGCCCTTGAGTTCGGCTCGCTTGATCGGATCGCTGCCGTCGACTGGGGCGGTCCAGAGCTGCGCCGAAGGCCCTTCGGCGTGTAGATCTGCGAGGAACGCGAGCTGCTTTCCGTCCGCCGACCAGGCGACTTCACGCAGTGGAAGTTTCCCTTCGACAGAAATCGCATGGGAAGCGCCGCCGCTCAGGGCAAGCACGGTGAGCTCTCCATTCACGATGTAGGCGACTTCCGTTCCGTCCGGCGACAGCGCTACCTGATCGATCCTCCTAGCGTGCGGCATGGAGTCGAGCACGCTGGCGGCGCGCGAAGGCGCAGACGGCTGCCCGCGTGCCGGTGACGTAAAACTGAATAAAGCTGCGATCACGCAAGAGAGCGCAAGAAGATAGTTCCCCGGTTTCATGGCAGATGAGTATACACAGCGGTGATCGCCGCGGCATGGCATACTCATTTGACCGCGGGCAGCAACCACATGAGCACGGTCAAGAATCCTGAAGAGAAAAAACGTCTCAGCCTTGCACGCGATCGCCGCAACAGATACGGTGAGAACAGCAAATCTAGCCGCAAGAATATCCAACGCGGAAAGCAGCGTAGACACAGGGACGAGCACAGAGGTGTGGGCGAGACGCTTGGTCGCCTGAAGGGGTCCCTTCGAGCTAAGACGAAGATCACTGACAGCCAACGACGAGGATTCAGAAAACGGCCTGATACTGCTCTCGGAGTCGTGCCGGCGACTAAGAGAGCCAGAAAAAAGTCAGAGTAACTCCGACGCCCGCTGCTGGCACCTAACTCACGAACGGCATACAATGCATTAGTAGAACTTCCTATGTCTCCCATTCCCGACGACCTGACCACGGTCAAAGATGACATGATCGCCTTCGTCGAAGGCCACGGCATGCGCCGCTTCCACGGCTATGTGGACTTCGAGGAGGTGCAGTGCGTGATGTGGGAGACGGGTGGAAATCCCGACGGTTGGAAGGATTTCGTGGAGCTGGCCAAGAGCGCCGGCGCGGCCTTCCTTACAATGCATTCCTGGACTCTCGAACGCACCGAGCTCGACGAACTGGTGCAGCGGCTTTCGACCTCGGAATTTACTGACACCGAGGACGTGGAAGACGCGCGCTGGCTTCGTGCCTACTCCGGCAAAGTAGGATTTCTTCAGCTGGGATGGGCTTACCAGGGCTCGATGTTTCTGTGCGAAGTCAGCACCGAGTGGTATGAACGCTACCAGCACCTGCTCGAAGTCTCCGACGAATTCGGCGGCCTCGCCATCGACGAACCCGGCCAGGACGAAGAGATCTGAACTGGAAACGGAATATGTGGGGACGGGCGCCCGCGCCAGCATGCCCTCGGAGTTTGTGATTTTTTGATTTTTCGACGATTTTGTCGTCGCAACTGTTTTGTTTGCAGCATCGATTTTTGGCAACTTCGAAAAAATCACAAACTCTGACCGAAGCCGAAGGGTCCAGTCCGAGCGAAGCTCGGAGGGCTTTCTTCTCAGTCGGCACGCTGCCTTAGCATTTCTACATCTTCGCCTGAAAGCGGTCGCCGAGATTGATATGAAGTGGGCTCTCAAAACCGCTGACCCGGCACGCCTAGAATCTCTCGCAGAAGAATTGCGATCGCATTCGAGTTTTGGTGCCAAGACTCACGATCAAGCCACGACCCTAGCCCGCTTGCTGATAATGCGCGGCATCCCCGATGCAGAATCCGCCGCGCGTTTTCTCTCTCCGTCGCTGTCTCATCTGCACCCGCCGGAACTCATGACCGGCCTTCGTGCCGCCGTCGACCGCATCGATGCGGCTATCGAACGCAAAGAGCAGATTCTGATTTACGGCGACTACGACGTCGACGGCACCATGGCCGTGATCATTCTGAAGACGGCGATCGAACTCTGCGGCGGCGCGGCCGATTTCCACGTCCCGCACCGCATTCGGGAAGGCTATGATCTGCGCGACGATGTGATCGAACGCGCGGCTGCGGCCGGCGTTCGCCTGATCATCAGCGTCGATATGGGCATCCGCGCCTTCGCGCCGGCGGAAACGGCGCACCGCCTGGGCGTGGATCTCGTCGTCACTGATCATCACCTCCCCGGTCCCGACGGCGTGCCCAAGGCACTGGCCGTAGTCAATCCCAACCAGGCGGGATGCGAGTATCCCTACAAGCAGCTCTGCGGCGCGGGCGTGGCCTTCAAACTCGCGCAGGGCTTGATGCAGCGCCGCCTCGGTGCCAGGGACGGCGACAAAGATCAGAACAAGCTGCTGTTGTCGTTTATGAAAGTTGCGGCGATCGCCACCATCGCCGATGCGGTTCCGCTCACCGGCGAAAATCGTGTCTTCGCCAAACTCGGTCTGGATGCACTGCGCCACCCGGTGAATCCCGGACTGAAAGCGCTGCTCGAAGTCGCGCAGATTTCTCCTAATCGCCCGCCCACTTCCACCGAAGTTGGGTTTCGTATCGCGCCCCGCATCAATGCCGCCGGCCGCATGGATGTAGCCCGCGATGTGATCGAACTTTTCAGCGTGAAAGATCCTGCGCGTGCCCGCGAGCTGGCCGGCAAACTCGACCAGCTCAACACCAGCCGCCAGGAAGAAGAGCGGCGCATTTTGCGGTCGCTCGAAGAGCGCATCAGCGGCAACCCTGCGCTCTGCGATGCCTTTTGCATTGTGCTGGACGGCGAAGGCTGGCATCGCGGCGTCATCGGCATAACAGCCACGCGCGTGGTTGAGCGCTACAATCGTCCCACGCTCGTAATTTCGCGCGACGGCGAGGAAGCCTTCGGGTCGGGCCGTTCGATTCGCGCTTTTCATCTGTTGGAGGCGGTCGAATCCTGCCGCGATCTTTTCTCGCGCTACGGTGGACACGCTCACGCCTGCGGCTTCGCCATGCCCGCCGACAACATCGAACCGCTGCGCGCGCGGCTGGATGCGTTTGCCCGCGCCCGCCTCACGATCGCTGACTTCGAGCCTGTGCTCGATGTTGACGCGGAGCTTCACTTCGAAGACATCAGTCCCGAACTTTTTCAGGCGCTGTGCCTGCTCGAACCCTACGGCGTAGGAAATCCCGAACCAGTTTTTTCCGCGCGCGGCGCAAAGCTAACCGCCCCACCTCGCATCCTGAAAGACAAGCACCTAAAGCTAAAGCTGACCGCTGGCGCCATCTCGGCTCGTGTGGACGCGGGCGACTCGCCCGTGCCGGATGCGTCAGCGGCCGGCTTTGCGGTTGGCTCGACAGAAAATGCAAGCGATGAGATGTCCGCGGCAGCGATTCTGGCCTCACCCCGCTGCCATCCAGATTCCGCCTCAATCCCAAGACGCGACGTGAGAGCCGCGGTCGAGAATCGAGATGCGGCCGCAAAGAGTTCAGCTCCCGACTGGCGAAGAGCAATCGTCTTCAACGCCTTGGCCTGGAACATGGCCGAGCGCGTCCAGAACTCGTCGCTCATCGCCGGCGATACCCTCGACATCGCCTTCACGATTGGCCACAATGACCATCCCGAGTACGGCGGGCTGGAACTTTCGTTGCGGGATTTCAAACCGCTGGGCCACGGAACCAGCGCCCCTGCTGGCGCCGATTGCGCCCGGACCAGAGTCGTATCCGTGAAAACATGAATGGTGCCGGAAGTCGCGAGTAGCGCCGGCACCTTGCCGGTTGTCCGTGGGCGTCCCCGCCTCGGCGCGGGGGCGAGGACGCCCGCCGGACAGCCGCCGGGATGGCGACGCTACGCGTTACCACAAATGGTAGTACCCATCCCGCCGCGCCAAATCCACTTTCACTCCAAACAACTGCGACAGCGGTTCCACTTGCAACATTTCTTCCTTCGGACCATCCGCCACGATTCGTCCGCGGCTCATCAGCACGACGCGTTGAATCTCGGGAACGATGTCGGGCAATTCGTGGCTCACCAGAATAATTCCGATGCCCGAGTTCGCCAGCGCGCGCATAGCCTGCCGCACCGTGTGCTGCGCTCCGAGATCGAGCGAGTTGCAGGGCTCATCGAACAACAAAGCTCGCGGATTGTGCACCAGCGCCCGCGCAATCAGCACACGCCGTGCCTCGCCCGAGGACATCTCGCAGACCGGCCGTTGCGCCAGATGCGAGATGCCCAACTGCGCGAGGGCGGCGTCGGCCAATTGCCGGTGCCGCGGATCGACAGTGTGATTCGAGAAAATGCTGATGCTGCTGAAAAAGCCCGAGAGCACCACGTCGCGCCCGTTTGCCTCGCTCGTGCAGGAGGCCATCAGGTCATTCGAGACAATGCCGAGACGAGCGCGCAAGCTGAAAACATCCCACGACTCTTCACCCAGAATCTTAATCGCCGAGTCTTCCCGCGCGACTGGGTAGCACTCGCGCGTAATGGTTTTGATCAGCGTGGACTTGCCGCAGCCGTTTGGCCCCAGGATGGCGACGTGTTCGTTGGCCCCGATGCTCAGGCTGAAGTCGTCGAGCGCAGGAGTCTGGCCTCGCATGACGCGGATGTTTCGTAACTCCAGCAGGGGTTTCGCTTCCGTGGACATTGCATCCAAGTGTAGATGAACAGGAAGCGGGCAAGAACCGGCGCGGCCCTGTCGACTGCGGTGGAGCGGGATGCCGACGTAAGGCCACTTACCGAGCCCTTGGCTCGGTCCGGGATGACAATCGCGTGGGGGACTGTGTCCTGGAGAACTGAGAAGCGAGAACTACAAGCGGGCAACGGGCAACCGGCCACTGACAACTGCGTTCAAGCATTACACTGAACTTAGCCCATGCCGCTCCCGGTCTACCATTTACGGCGCTGGTTAGTAGTCATTGCCGTCGTCTGCACATTGGTGGTTGCGGGGATGTATTTACGCGTCCGGCTTCACGAATTCAGCGTGCTGAAAGCCATCCCGGGCAAGATGGGGATCGACATTAAGCAAACTGCCACCGGCTTCCAGGTTTCCAAGTCCGACGGAAAGCGCACGCTGTTTACCATCGAGGCCAGCGACCTCAAGCAATTCAAACACGATGACCGCGCCGAGTTGCACAACGTCAACATCGTGCTCTACGGTCGCGATTCCACGCGTTTCGACCGCATCTCAGGCGACGACTTCACCTACGATCCGAAATCCGGCGACATCACTGCCAAAGGGGACGTGCAGATCGATCTGGAAGCGAATCCCGCCGGACGAACCAACCCTGATCAGTCCGCTCCCAAGGAACTACGGAGCTCGATCCAGCTCAAGACGCGGGACCTGGTTTTCAATCGCGAGAGCGGAAACGCCACAACCGCTGCGCGGGTTGAGTTCAGCACACCTCAGGCCTCGGGATCGGCCGTGGGCGTTCTGTACGCGGGCAAGGCCAACACGTTGACCCTGGCTTCCCAGGTTCACGCGAAGATATACGGGGACGTCCCCTCGACCATCGAAGCTTCGAGTGGCCTGATCACCGGCGAACCTCGCGTAGTTCTGCTGGAACATCCGAACCTCCTGCGGGGCGAGGAAACCGTGCAAGCAGATCACGGGAAGTTGTTCCTCACTGCCGACAACAATGTGGAGCGGATCATAGCCACGGGCAATGTGCACGCCCAGCTCAACCAGGCCGCAAGTGCGAGCCGCCCTGCGAAAGGAAGAGGGCAGCATCCTAAAACTCGGCTAGCAAAAACTACGCCGGCGAGCGGCGCTCCTGAAAAGCCAACTCCGGATACGCAGGTTCACTCCGACGAAGCCGAGTTTTTGCTCACCGGCAAACAGAATCAACTGCGCACGGCAACCCTGACCGGGCATGTGAAACTCGAACGCGCCGGCGCACAACCGATGCAGGGCACCGCCGGCCGAGTCATCCTCGACTACGCCGGCCAGAATCAGCTGCAGAAGGTGCATGCGCTCGAACATGTACGCCTCACCCAAAGCGGGGCGAATCAAGACACGACAACGGCGAAAAGTTCCACGAAAGATTTCGGCTCCCAAAATCTCGGCGCGCAGGATTTCGGCGCCCAGGATTTCGCCCTGACAGCGTCCGCGGTTGATTTTCTTGTAGTGGACGGCCGGTTTCTGGATCGCGCCGAAACCTTCGGCCCGGCGCAAATCACAATTCATTCGGCTCCAGTTCCGGCACCGGTTTCGACTCAGCGCGAGGGGCGACCTTCGTCTTTGCAAAGCACGACTTCTTCCGCGGCACAGCAGACCATCATCACCGCCGGAAAATTCAACGCGAAGTTCGAAACGGTTGCGGGAAGCAGTTGTTTCTCCACGATTCACGGCGCGCCCGATGCGCGCATCGTGAACCAGGGTCCAGGCCAGCCAGAAAGAGTCAGCACCAGCGAGACCGTGGACGCCACGTTCCTCCCGCAGGGAGGCATTGCCACCGTCACCCAGCAGGGCAAGGTCAACTACGCCGACGATCAGAGCCCGGACAAACGCACGCAGGCTACGGCAGACCTGGCGCGCTACACTCCCGCTGACCAGATGCTCGCGCTCACTGGGACCGTGGCCGGTAATCCCCGAGTAGTCGAGGGCGGCATGGCCACCACGGCACAGGTCATCCGCATCAACCGCGCCACGGGAGAAGCTCTGGCCGAAGGCGACGTCAAGAGCACTTATAGCGAATTGCAGGAGCAGCCCAACGGTTCGCTGCTGGCCTCGTCATCGCCCATTCACGTCACGGCGCGGAGCATGACCGCCCGCAGCCATCCCGCAATCGCCATTTACACCGGAGGCGCGCGCCTCTGGCAGGATGCCAACGTCGTCGAAGCCCCCAGCATTGAGTTTGACCGGGAACACCGGTCGCTGGTTGCCCAGGGCACCCAGGCCCGGCCAGTCTCGACGATTCTGGTTCAGCCGGAGAAGGGGCAACCTGAGAAAGCCCGCCCGGAGAAGGTCCAACTCGAGCAATCCCAGGCGGCGCAAGCCCGACCTGTAGGCGGCCGGTTGAAGGGGCTTGGAAAGGCTGATTCCTCAAATTCAAGCGCCACCGGGAAGTCAGATCGCCCCAGCCTGGTCGCTATCACGGCGGCTAAGCTCACCTACGTCGATTCCGAGCGCAAGGCTCACTACGAAGGCGGCGTGTCCGCCAAAAGTACCGACTTCACCGCGTCGTCCCAGACGATGGACGTATACTTGCTTCCGCGGAGCCAAATAGCGAGCCAAAGTGCAAGCCAAAAGGCAGGTCAAAGGACGGCCAGTCAATCAGTTACGGGCCAGGGACGGGTCAATCGCGTGGTCGCCGAGGGCCACGTTCTCATCCTGCAACCGAACCGCCGCGCCGAGGGAGAAAAGCTGGTCTACACGGCCGCCGAAGACAAGTTCGTGCTCACGGGCGGACCGCCCAGCATTTTTGATGCCGAACAAGGCAAAGTTACCGGAGTTTCGTTGACTTTCTTTAGGGCCGATGATAGGGTGCTCGTAGAAGGCGAAGCAAGTACTCCTGTGGTAACTCAGACCCGAGTGGCCCGGTAAATGCTTGGTTGCATGGCTCGATAAATGCGTACCCTAGCCACGGAAGAAATTGGCAAATCGTATCGTGGCCGGCGCGTTGTAAACGGTGTCAGCCTGCGGGTCGAGCAGGGCGAAGTTGTTGGTTTATTAGGGCCTAACGGCGCAGGCAAGACTACCACTTTTTACGCTATCGTTGGCCTGATCCCTCCCGATACTGGCCGCGTGTTGTACGACGGTCAGGACATTACAGACGTGCCCATGTATCTGCGGGCCCGTCAGTATGGCATCAGTTATCTCCCTCAAGAAGCATCGGTTTTTCGCAAACTTACGGTAGAAGAGAACATCCTTGCGGTGTTGGAGGCGCAGCCGATTTCCTGGCATGAGCGCCGCGAGAAGATGGAACGATTTATTGACGGGCTGGGGTTGGAGCACATCCGCCAGAATCGCGGATATGCCCTCTCCGGGGGAGAGCGCCGGCGCGTGGAAATTGCCCGCTGCCTGTGCATCAATCCCACATTTATTTTGCTTGACGAACCGTTTTCCGGGATCGATCCGATCGCCGTGCTCGACTTGCAGAAAATTATCAGCGGTCTGCGG
>JGI12712J15308_10000700_pt1 | contig 10091 bp, 4 predicted proteins | sample JacPin_JW_Ref_O2_FD_15308 | JGI IMG/M metagenome (IMG submission 15308) | reverse complement strand
TACTCTCCCGCCATGCTCGTCGAGGAGTCAAGGTTGTTTCAGGTGGTCACGTTCCAGACATTACACCTTCACCAATGCGAACTCGATCAAGACCAAGTGCTTTCAGCGGTAATGGTCATTGCAGACGAGGCGGATTTGCAGCTTGCGCAAGCCGTGCGCTGCTGGGAAACGCCTGATCTGGCTCTTTAGCGATCAACCGCCGCTCGCGATGTGGGTAGTTTCGCGGCTCGCCCCCGCCAAGCTTGCATTTCTCACCTGAACGGGCACAGCAGGTCGGACACGGGAATTCGAGTACCGTTTTGAGGCTCATTTCTTTTTTCATGCCGCAGGGGATGGTACGCGCCGCTTCGCCTGCAAAGCTGTTCAAAATTGAACAGGGTGTGAGGGATTTCTAATCTACGGCACCTGAGCGGCTCGCCAAAATCCGCGAAGAATGGAAGAGACTGCATGCCACATCTGCTTGAGGGCGACACTCAAGATGAGGGGGCGCGATTGGGCGATTCGGGCGGCTCTCGCTTCGCGTTGAAGACGGTTCGCGCGACGTAGCACGTCTCGTGAACAGGCAGTCCGCGCTCGTCTGTCTTGCAGTTGTTGAGGTCAACAATCTTGCCGCATATCCAGCACGCATGGGGTTTGGAAGTCATATAGACCTCTGACCACAATTATATTTGCGACAGGTGACCGCAAGTCAAGAGTGTTCAACGTCAGGATTTATCAGTCCAGTTGACGCCAACTCGATGCACTTGCTCGTCGATTGCTCGGCTCAGTTCAGACGCGAGTTCGGTGATGCGCTTGCGGTTGGTTTCCTGAGCAAGTTCGCGGGCGATCTCGCGCCGCGGGCGGGACGGCTGAGGGTTAGGCTGTGCTGACATTGAGAACGGAGTCTAGAAAACAGGATCGGCATGGTCTGTAGCCCATTCGCGCTAAGATCTTGGGATATCCGCGCCCGCGAACGTGTCCGCAGGCATCACTCGCGCGGTCATCATGTTCCGCTGGCATGCGGGCTTCGTCCTGTGCGAAAATGACTGCGGGTTGTCGGCCCGCCACGGCGGTTCCCGTCGCTTGACGTGCCAATAGCCTTGCAGATTGTGTGACAACTAGGTGACAGTCGAAATCAAAATTCTCCCTAACCTATTGAGAGCAAACCAGAAGCCGACGTAGCTCAGTTGGTAGAGCAGCCGATTCGTAATCGGCAGGTCAGCGGTTCAAGTCCGCTCGTCGGCTCCATCCTTTCAAGCACTTACCATCATCCAGCGACTTCTGGCCCGCCAGGAGTCGGTCTTGGATCATGACTTCAGAGTTATCCGCCCGCAACCATTCGAAAGGGCGCATTCTTAACGAATTGGAGGTCGAAACCCTTCACCCTCTAAGCTGCTTCGGTGCTCCGCGAGAAAGCGGAATATACCTGCAGTCAAGCATGGTAGATTGATCGGCAGACGCCATGCAAGGTGCTGTTCGATGAAGCACGCCATTGTGCAGGGAGGGCTGCATGAGGGTTTTGATCCAGGATCTTACCTACGGATTCCGCCAGTTGCGCAAGACGCCTGGTTTCACCGTCACGGTCATTCTCACCCTGGCTCTCGGCATCGGGGCCAATGCGGCGATCTTCACGTTGGTGAATGCCGTCCTGCTGCGCAACCTGCCCGTTACCGATCCCAAAACCCTTGTCCGCATCGGCGACAGTGATGATTGCTGCGTCAATTCCGGCTACAACGAGCTTGGCAACTATTCTCTGTTTTCGACCGAGTCGTATCTCCTGTTCAAAAAGGAGCTGCCGCAGTTTGAGGAGCTGTCCGCGATGGAAGCGGGATTCGAATATCGGCCGCTGACCGCGCGTCGCGAAGGTCCGCAGGCGGTCGCAAAATCGGTGATGGGTGAATTTGTCTCGGGCAACTACTTCCGGACGTTTGGACTTCAGCCCACAGCCGGTCTTTTCTTCACCGATGCGGACGACGCCAAGGGCGCTGCCTTTACTGCCGTCATGAGCTACGACACGTGGGCGCACGACTACGCCTCGGATCCCGGTATCATCGGAAGCACGTTCCGCATCAACACGCAACCAGTCACCATTATCGGCATCGCACCGAAGGGTTACTACGGCGACCGGCTTACCAGCAACCCGCCCAATTTCTATTTGCCGCTCGAGTCGATGGCGGTGATCTCCAGCGTTCCCTACGTACACGATCCCGAAGTTGCATGGCTCTTTGTCGTCGGCCGGGTCAAGCAGGGCGTCCCGCTCCCCGCCGTTCAAGCGAAGGCCAGCACCCTGCTTCTCCAGCAGTTCTCTACCTTCAAAGTATTTACGAACGAACGCGCAAAGACATTTCTTGGTCGCACCCATGTTGTCCTCACACCGGGAGGCGCTGGCATCCAGCAGTTACAGGACGACGCCAAGTTGCAACTGCATCTCCTCACCTGGATCGCCGCCCTGGTTCTTCTCGTTGCCTGCGCCAACATCGCCAATCTGCAACTGGTGCGCAGCCTGAGCCGGCGAACGGAGATGTGCGTGCGCACTGCGTTAGGAGCGCAACGCAGCCACATCATCCGCCAGTTGCTCACAGAAAGCGTTCTTCTCGCCGGACTCGGGGGCATCGTCGGCCTGGCCGTGGCGTACGCCGGAGCGCGCATGTTGCTGGCGATGGCCTTTCCCGGAGCGCAGAATATTCCTATCAATGCTGCTCCCTCACCCCTGGTGATCGGCTTTGCTTTTGCCCTTTCGCTCCTCACCGGCATCCTGTTCGGCGTAGCGCCTGCCTGGATTGCCGCGCAGGCGCAGCCCGCCGAAGTGCTGCGTTCGGGTTCGCGCACCGTCGCCTCGGGAGCATCCCTGTTGCAGCGCGGCCTCGTCGTCCTGCAGGCGTCGCTCTCCCTGGTGTTGCTCGTCGGCGCCGGTTTGTTTGCGCAGAGCCTCAACAAGCTCGAGACCTCCAACCTGCATCTCGACTCGAAGAACCGTTACATCATTCACGTCAACCCTCAGGCCGCTGGATACGCCACAACGCAGGTTGAATCGCTTTATCGCATCATGGAGGCCCAGTTCCACGCGATTCCGGGCATCGGGAAAGTGGGCATCGCTACGTACACCCCCATGGAAGACAACAACTGGAGCAACGGCATGCAGGTGCAGGGCGAGCCCGACCCGAACAAGAGCGCGTCTTTTGTGAAAGGCAACGCCGAGTACTTCGACTCCGTCGGCACGCATGTGCTGATGGGGCGCGGCTTCCTGCCGCAGGACGTGTCGTCGGCCCCTTCGGTGGCCGTGATCAACAAGGAATTCGTGAAGCAGTTCTTCAAACCGGGCGAGAATCCTATCGGCCACCGGATTGGCTCTGCTCCGGGTCCGGAAAGCGCGGGAGATTTCGAGGTTGTCGGCGTGGTCGATGACACCACATATACGGCGGTTCAGTGGAAAGATCACGCCATGTACTTCGTGCCCATCACGCAGCGTCCGGCCAGCGAGAAGTCCCCGATCATCACCGATATCTCGCTCTATGCCGGCGCCATCGTCATCGCTGCCGATCGCCCGATGAATGACATGGAAAAGCTTGCGCAGCGCACGCTCTCCGGGATCAATCCAAACCTAACGATCGTCAAGTTCCAGACCTTCGACCAACAGATTGCCGACCGGTTCAACGATAGCCGGATGATCGCGCAGTTGACTTCGCTGTTCGGCGGCCTGGCACTTCTGCTGGCCACGATCGGACTCTACGGCGTCACTGCCTACACGGTCGTCCGCCGCACCTCGGAAATAGGCATTCGCATGGCCCTCGGCGCCGAACGCACACGCGTCATCGGCATGGTGATGCGCGGCGCCATGACGCAGGCGTTCCTCGGTCTCATCGTTGGGGTGCCCATCGCCATGCTCTGCGTCCGCTATATCAAAGCGCAGCTCTATGAAATCGCGAGTGTCAATTTAAGCGTCATGGCGGTAGCCATCGTCGTTCTGGTTGTCGCCGCTTGTATTGCAGGTATGATCCCCGCTCGCCGCGCCGCATCCATCAACCCCGTCCAGGCTCTGCGCGTTGAATAGCGCGCCGAGTCCAGTCCAAAACCCTCCACAGTAGTCTTGGGCCGCGATAATGCGCTATCGCATTGCGACCTTCTTCCTGTTTTGATTTGGCCAGCCCAAACCGCGAAAACTCCCGTTCAAATTCGGGGCACCCCTGATGCTCAAAGGTCAGCAGCCCCGCACAATGACTCGCCGGATTGCCGAAGACGCTATCTTCGGGCAATTTGCGAAAAACCAGTTTTTCTGAGAGATGCAAAGTTGTTCTTGCGGGCATGAGTGTCCGATCGCGGACGCTTATATCTGAATCCGAACACCTTCTGCCTTTTCTGCTGGTCGTAAGTGTCAGATAAATATGCGGAAGACCCGACGAATCATTGGCCAAACAGATGCGATAGAAATTAGCAGGAGCCGTTCCCCGCAATCTCTCAGCGCCTGTCTATTGTCGGCCTAGCGTATTCAGTGTGTGGATCAAACTGAATACCTTCAGATCACGAGGAGAAGCAAAATGCATACGACACTGGTCCAGGACACTCGCTACGCTGTCCGGCACCTTCGCAAGATGCCCGGCTTTATGATAACCGCGATACTCACTTTGGCGCTTGGCATCGGGGCGAACACGGCGATCTTCACACTGGTACACGCCATTCTTCTGAAAAATCTACCGGTGGGTAATCCAAGTGAGCTGGTTCGCGTGGGGAACAATGAGGACTGCTGCATTCTGAATGAAATTGCCTCTTCCCGGGCCGATAGCTACTCCATCTTTCCGTACGAGACGTACAAGTATCTGCGGGAGAACACGTCGGAGTTTCAGCAATTCGCTGCGATGCAAGGCGGGGAGGCAGACCTCTCGGTCCGGCCTGCTACTGGAGATCGAGCCTCTCACTCGTCTCGGGGCGAGTTTGTCTCGGGCAATTACTTCGAGACGTTTGAAGTGAGGCCATTTGCGGGGCGGGAGTTGACGCCTGCCGATGATTCGGATGGAGCGTCTCCTGTGGCGATGCTGAGCTATCAGGCATGGCAGCGGGATTATGCCGGGGATCCTTCGGTAATCGGCAGTAGCTTCTTCATCAATACGCATCCGATAACGATTGTCGGGGTAACGCCGCAGCGGTTCTACGGCGACCGGATGACCGAGACTCCACCTGATTTTTACCTTCCGCTTTCGCAGGAGCCAGTGCTTGGTTTTTATGCGGCGCGCAATAACCCGAACTTGGGTTGGCTGTTTCTGATCGGACGCGTCAAGCCGGGAGTTGAGCAGGGGGCGTTGCAAGAGAAACTAAGCGGGCTGCTGCGGCAGTCGCTCGGGCAGTTGAAAGATTTTCAAACAGCACACGGGAAGCAGCTTCTGGCGAAGGCTCATGTTGTGCTGACTCCGGGCGGGATTGGTGTTGCTAACATGCAACACCAGACCGCGAGCAGCCTTTATCTGCTGATGGGGCTCGCGGGGTTGGTGCTGCTGATTGCATGTGCAAATATCGCCAATCTGATGTTGGTGCGCGGACTGGCGAGGCGCGGGGAGATTTCTATTCGTATGGCGCTTGGTGCCGCCAGGGCGAGAGTTGCACGGCAAATGCTAACGGAGAGCGTAGTCCTGGCTTGTATCGGAGGTACGGCAGGCCTGCTGCTGGCATATGTGGGCACGAAGCTGTTGTTGGGACTGATGTTTTCGCATGCGACCGTGATGCCGATTGATGCGGCGCCGTCGTTGCAGGTGCTTGGATTTACGTTCGGCTTGTCGATGGCGACGGGTTTAATCTTTGGCATGGTGCCAGCGTGGATCGGTTCCAAGGAGCAGCCAGCGAATGCGATGCGGGGCACGAATCGTTCGACTCCAGATGGGTCTTCTTTCTTACAGCGGTCGCTAGTAGTCCTGCAGGCGGCTTTGTCCGTGGTGTTATTGATGGGAGCCGGATTGTTGGGCAAGAGTCTGAACAAGCTGCAGCATCAGAACTTAGGTCTGGCGACGGATAGCCGGGTGATCGTCGATATGAATCCACTGAAAGCTGGCTATAAGCCGGGGCAGTTGGCGGGACTTTATCAGCAGATTGAGGACTCGTTTCATGCGCAGCCGGGAGTGGAACATGTAGGGCTGACGCTGTACACGCCACTCAACGGAGATAATTGGAACTGGTATGTCTTTGTTCAAGGAAAACGCCCCCCGGAAGCTGGACAGGAGAATGCTTCTTCGTTTGACCGCGCCAGCCCCGAATACTTCAAAGCGATAGGGCAGCATGTGGTTCGCGGACGCGCCTTTACTGCTGCCGACACGGCCACGTCGCCGGGAGTTGCGGTGGTGAACCAGGCGTTCGTCAAAAAGCTCTTCAGTCCGGGCGAGGATCCAATCGGGCAGCATTTTGGCGCTAACGATATCAAGAACTCTGGAGACTTCGAGATTGTTGGCGTGGTGGAGGATACGAAGTATCAGAGCGCACGCGACCGGCCAGATCCGATGTACTTCGCGCCGATGTTGCAGGAGTTACACTCAAGACCGGCGAATGAGCCGGATGCGTCGCTCTATGCCGGCCAGTTTGTCCTGCAGATGAAGGCCTTGACACCGGGTTTGGAGCAACAGGTGCGGAAGACACTGGCGAGTATCGATCCGAATCTGTCTGTCGATCACTATCAGACGTTCGAGGAGCAGATCGAAGCGAACCTTAGTGGAGAGAGAATGATCGCTCGGCTGACTCTGCTTTTTGGAGTGCTGGCGTTAGTGTTGGCTGCTGTTGGCCTGTATGGCGTGACCGCGTACAGCGTGCAGCGGCGGACGCAGGAGATTGGTCTACGCATGGCTTTGGGTTCATCGCGCGGCAGTGTTGTCGGCATGGTCTTACGTGGAGCCATGCTGCAGACAGCGGTAGGACTGGCGCTTGGGATACCTGTGGCTCTGTTCTGTGTTCGCTCTATAAAATCTGTGCAGTCGCAGCTGTATGAGGTCGCTGGGCGGGATGCCGGTGTCATCGCCGGAGCGGTATGCACGCTTGCGGTCGCGGCATGTATCGCAGGGGTCATTCCGGCGCGGCGTGCGGCCGCGATTGATCCAGTGAGGGCTTTGAGAACCGAATAGTTGATGTGACCCGGCTGAGTCGAGATTTCTATGGTGGATTTCCTATGTCCCAATCCATTCGTCTCAGCAACATTGGGGAAAACCGTTCTACTCAAGTTCGAGGCCGCCCTTTAGCCGATACAAAACGGGCGCCGCGGAGGAATGCACCTGTTGCAACGGAGCTTCAACCGGATTCCGCTCTTACGCAGTTCACCGAGCTGTATATCCAGTTCGAAGGGCCGAAACGAACTATAGGATTCTGGCGAACATGGTACGCCACCAAAGCAGGGCAAGTATAGCCGAGGGCTCGTGCGCGGCAGCTTCCGGTTGAATCACCCCCCCCGCTGCGGCCGCTGCGGGCGATACTCTTCGCATCAATCTATTTCGCCGCCAGGGGCTGACTTCTACCCGACACCAGATTGCATGGCAAGCCCCGATGAGCAGCAGAGCAGCGGTTTCCATGTGCCAGAACGGTTTGGCCTGCTCAAACTCGTGACGCAAGATGAATGAAGCGGATCTAAGGAGTTTTGGAACCGCCTTGGATTGTCTCCGATACAGGCCTGCCGATTTCGCTACCGGTGATTTCGCGGCGTTCATCTAGTGCGCCATCGGGAATTACCACTGCCACCCAAGGCGTCTTCGGCGAGACTAAATGGGCATGCCAGACGGCCTCTCGAATTCCTCCAGAGGTCAGATCGATCTCCTGCCTGCCAGATTCCTTTAGGGTGAGATTGTCGCTGCGTAACGTGAATGTGTGACGACCAGCGCCTTCGGCCGAGACGCGCAATACGATTTCATTTTGCCCGAGATCCTGAGAGACTACGTTGAAGTCGAGCACGCGGTCAGGACGCAGATCAACATCATAGAATCCGCTTGGGAGAACGGTAACGCTCGTGTGAGCTGAACCCTGCCGCACATCGTAGTGACCCTCCGGCAAACGAATATCGAATTCGCCGTCACGCGAACTCGGGGTCGCGGTGGTTAACTGACCACTCTTTTGTTCGCGGAACGCGACCGGTTGGCGGCTTCCAGGATTGGCCTTTCCCCGCACCGTGGCGGGCCCAAGGATATCTTCCATCAACCATATCCACTGCCCTACCGGTTGAGTCCAAACCTCTTTATAGGTCCAGCAGATTTGGGTGGGCCAGTAGGGGGCGTCGTCGAAGCCTTTGGTTTCAATGCCCACAGGAAGCGCGCCAACCATTTGACCAGATCGGACGCTGTACAGTGGCGTCCAGTCGTATCCCTCGCCGTACATCACGCTGGCGGCAAAAGGATTGCGGCCGACCAACCATTGAGCCTGTTGCTGGGCTAAGTTTTCGGCTTCCAAATCGCCTCGCAGTTGTCCCGCCGCCGAGAGCGCTTTGGCTTGCGATAGCAGGACGCTGGAGTTGCCACGAAAATCAAACCACACCGGAAATCTGCGCAGATAGTTGTCGCCACCGAGCGGAATTCCGCGCCGCACTTCTTGCACGTAAGCATCGCGGTCAGCGGCCCGAAGCGGCGTCCAATTCTTGGCTTCGGGGATAAGACGCGCTTCGCTCTCGCGATATACAGCCGCCGGCAAAACTGCATAAGGCTCATCGACGACAGCTGCTGATTTCAAATAGTACTGTGAGTGCAAGACGACGGCCGAGTACCACTTCATCCACTTGTCATGGTCAGGGAAGGCTTCACACAAGCGGATGAGAGCAACGATCGGTTCTTGTTCCTGACCGATATGAAAACGGTGAAACAGATTGTCTCGCTTTGGGCTCGTATAAAAATAACCGGTCAACGGAATCGTCCACGGTTGCATGGTGCGCTCCTGAGAATTGAGCACCATGTCTCCCAAGACGATGGCTTCCTGGGCATAATGATCGTCTCCAGTCGCAAGATAAAGTTCGACCGACGCGACCACGCCAAATGAGATCCGCTCTAACTCGTCCTGCGCCCCATAGACTTCAGCCAGCGGCGCTGCCGTCTTCAAGCCGTCGACGGCGTATTTCCAATCTTCTTGCGCAATCATCAGGCTGCGGTTCGCCAACTCTGGATCGGTATCCTTCAAGACACGTGCCCCCAAGGCTTCGACTCCACTTACCCGGAAATTCCATTCGGGGTTGTTGACGGCTTGGCCGAATCGATCGTCGGACGTTCCCATAATTCCATCGGTCCAGTAACTCACCAACTGGCCGGTNCTGCGATAGCCGTCGCCAAAACGCGTTTTGAGCACCCAATTCAAGCCCCACCGCGCTTCGGNCAGCAGGCGATCCGAGAGGTCGGGNTCTTCGCGGTGTTGCCGCAGACGGTCAGCCAGCGAGAACAGGGCGTANACCATTCCCGGCGTATTTCCGGTCGCAGAAAGATCCCCGGCATCGTGGTATCCACCATTGACGACGATGCGCTTGTCATCATGAATTGTGTAGATATCCTGATGACACCTGCCGTGAATGCCAGGAATTTCGGTTCCGCAGCGTTCGCTGTACATGAAGTTGATCGACTTCCAGATGCTGTCGAGCCAGGCGCCGTCTCCGATGCGAAACGAGCGAGTCAGTGTATCTCCCGCTTTGATCGCATAGGTTCCCGGCGCATGGATCTCAGAAAAATCGAGCACTTGATAGTTGCCCAACGGAGTCGTGGTTTGCTTGACCGGTTTGGTCAAGACGATCTGGCCGGTTTGAGTGTCAATGACAGAGAATTCGTGGGCTGTCAGATCGCTGGCGATCGCGGATTTCGAGGAGCCTGATGTATAGCCGCTATGGCTGAATGCGATCTTCCCTGGTGCAACATCCCATCCTTCCACGTGATCGGCCACCACGCTTTCTAGTTCCAGTTGATCAATATCCAGAATCGTTTGGTCACCCGGGTCGGGAAGTTTCTTAGGGAGGCTGTACGCAAAGTCAAGTGCAGTGACACGATCGCGATCGAGGGGAGCGATTTCCCACACGACATGATTCCAGCTATGGTTCTTGAGAATGATCGATTCATGTCGCCCCTCGTTGTACTGGTCCGGCAATTTGTGCGAGCCGTCATTGTGCAGCGTAAGGGAACAAGAAATGG
>JGI12712J15308_10000698_pt1 | contig 10106 bp, 5 predicted proteins | sample JacPin_JW_Ref_O2_FD_15308 | JGI IMG/M metagenome (IMG submission 15308) | reverse complement strand
TGGATTCTTGAGAAAACCTGCAGTGACCGAAATTATGGCGCGCGGCCGCTCCGGCGCGCGTTACAGAAGTACGTCGAAGACCCGCTGTCGGAAGCTTTGATTCAGGGTGGATTGCAACGTCCCGCGACGCTCGAGATTTTTCTCGGCGCCGAGGGATTGGGCTTCCGTCCTGTCGTAGAAGCAACCCCAGTGGCCCACTAGGAATCCTACGCGCAAGCCGGACGGGGAGCAGTCCGGCGGGGGAGCACACAATCTTGGGCGGGATACTGCGGCCTTGACTATGGCCGCGAGCGTGAAAATTTCTCTGCGTCTATTCCGATTCCTAGGCGTTGTATATCTATTGCTTACCTGGTTTGCCGACCCCGCGGCAGCCGTGCCGCAGCAGGCCCCGGCCGGGCAGCAGTACGTCATACAACGCATTGAATTCATTGGGAATCGCCGCATTCAGCGGGATACTTTGCTCGCTCGTATTTTTTCGCGTGCCGGTGACCCGTATAGCGAAGATGCCGTGCGTCGCGATTTTCAGGCTTTGTGGAACACTCAATTTTTCGAGGACGTCCGGCTGGAAGTAGAGGATAGTCCGGATCAACCAAACGCCAAAATTATCGTCTTTTACGTCCAAGAACGGCCCATCATCCGGCGCATCGAATACAAAGGAAATAAATCCATCACCGAATCGGATATCCTGGACGCCTTCAAGGATAAGAAGGTCGGACTCTCGGTGGAAAGTCAGTTTGATCCCACGAAAATCAAGCGCGCGGAAGTTGTGATCAAAGGATTGCTGGCCGAACACGGCCGGCAGTTCGCGACCGTGAAGCCCACCTACGAAAGAATCGCCGCGACTAATGCCGTGAAACTGGTTTTTAATATTGACGAGGGGCCGAAAGTAAAAGTTGGAGAGATAAAGTTTGTCGGCGCGAAAGCGTTTTCCGATCGAAAGCTGATTCGGTCCATGCGTAACGACCGTCCCTACGCCATTCCGCTTTACATCACCGAAATTCCGGTTTTGAGCAAAACCTACGATAAAGCCAAGCTGGATGAAGACCTCGGCGTCGGCATTCACGGAATCTATCAGGACCACGGATATTTCAAAGTTACGGTCAGCGATCCGGTGGTCACCATCGTGGACGACGTGCATGGCGGACTAGGTCCTCTGCCGCTGATTGGATCGAAGAACGGCAAGCGCGCCGATATCACCATCACCATTGATGAAGGCGATCAGTTCCGCATGGGCAAGCTCAACTTCAAGAGCGCGGATATCGAGCAGGGGCTGGTCTTCAAGCAAGAGTTGCTGGCTCGCGCATTTCCCCTGAAAGAAGGCGACATTTTTTCAGCAGAGAAAATTCGTAAAGCTCTGGAGAACTACAAGAAGCTGTACGGGGAATATGGCTACATAGATTTTGTGGCCACGCCACTGACTGAAATCAACAGTCAGAAAAAAGTCGTGGACCTGACCATGGAATTCGACCAGCAGAAACAATTCTTTGTGCGCCGGATCGAATTCTCGGGGAACACCACCACGCGCGACAAAGTTATCCGCCGTGAAATTCTTTTGGATGAAGGCCAGGTGTTCAATAATCGGCTCTGGGAACTCAGCCTGCTTCGCCTGAATCAATTGAATTACTTCGACACCATCAAGCCGGAAAACGCCGAACTGAAACGCAACGTTAAGGCCGGCACGGTTGACATCCGCCTCAAGCTGAAAGAAAAGGGCAAGCAATCCATCAGCTTTTCCGGCGGCGTCAGCGGCATCGCCGGCACCTTCATCGGCGCCTCGTACAGCACCAACAATTTTCTAGGACTTGGCGAGACCCTTTCGTTGTCCGCTCAAGTGGGCAGCTTTCAACGCACCATTCAGTTTGGCTTCACCGAGCCTTATCTTTTTGACCGGCCTATCGCCACGGGCTTTACGATCTTTTCGACCAAGTTCGATTACAACCAGGCCAAGCAGTTGGGTATTCAGCTGGGCCAGGAAATCGCACTCAATCCGGCGTTGCAGGAAAATTACACCACCAATTCGAAAGGCGTGACGGTGTTCGCCAGCTACCCGTTGCGGAAGCTCTCTTTCACCCGCATCGGTCTTACCTACGGTTATTCGACCACCAACATCCAGACCTTCAGCACCTCGGCGCAGTTGCTGTTTGAAAGTATTCAGTTCACCAGTCTCTCGGGCCCTTCGGCGCTAAACGGAATCGTATCGAGCAAAATTACGCCGACGATTTCCTACAGTACGGTGAACAATCCGCAAAATCCGACCAGTGGCAAGAGCTTTTACTACGGCTTGAGCTTTGAGGGCGGCCCGCTACAGGGCAACGTCAACACCATTACCAACTCGTTTGTGACCACCTACTTTCATCCGGTCAATAAGCGGCGCAACGTGATCGGCATAAAGTTCCAATCCGGGATGACCACCGGGTATGGCGGCAAGAATATTCCTCCGCAGAGCCGCTATTATCTGGGTGGCGAAAACGATGTCCGCGGATTCAATTTCTATACGATTTCGCCGTTCGTGCAGATTCCGTTCGCAACCTCGGCCACCGTGACGTTCGTGGATCCGACGAACCTCAATCAGGGGCGGCCGGCCCTGCGCAGTATCACCGTGCCGACCTTGGAATTTTTCCCGACCCGGCCGGGCGGCGACTTCCAGAACGTCAACAATCTGGAGTATCGAATTCCGATCGCAGGCCCGGTTACGCTGGTGCTTTTCAACGACATCGGCTTTAATACCATCCTGCGGAAATCGCAGTTGTCGCTCGATCCTGAAGCGCTGGCAAAATTCCAACAGGGATTTCCGAATCCTGATTTTCCAAATTTGGCGGTCCCCAAGCAGTTGTCAATCGTTGGAGGCACGAATTACCGGCCACGTACCTCGGCCGGCGTCGAACTGGATGTAATTTTGCCCATCGTGAACGCCCCGTTCCGCGTTTATTATGCGTACAATTATTTGCGGCTCACCGGCACGATCACCGGAAATACGGGCGGGTTTGATTTGACCGATGCCGTGAAGGACCAGTTACCCGCCGGCGTTCTGCAAACGCAGATCGTGCCGCAACTGCTGTTGGATGTCGCCTCAGCCCAACAAAAAATTCCGGCGGCGCTGCTGGAGCCGGCGCACACCTTCCGCTTCACGGTGGGGAAGACCTTTTAGCTCTCGAAAAAAACCCGTGGGCGACTGCAAAGGCTTTGCTGGGCCGATTGCGGCACGAACTTTGAAGCAAGAAATAATTTCAGATTCACCGAATCGGCGGAGAGGAAAAAGAGAAATGCGCAATTATATATTCAGGCTCAGCGCGATCGCTTTATTGAGCGCCTGGCTCGGTGTTATTTCCGGATGCGGAGGTAATTCAACACCGATCGGCATCACGGTTACTCCCCCGACGCCGACGATCATTTTGGGTAAGCCGCAGCAGTTTACGGCGATCGTTACAGGCGCCTCCACAACAACGGTGACCTGGCAGATTTGTTTGCCGCCTTCGCCGACCAACGCTCAGCCGACCGTTTGCAGCCCCGCTGCTACCGGGCAGACCCAATTGCCTCCGGGCTACGGAACGATAACGAGCGGAGCGAATTCCACTCCGGGCGGCTTCTATACGGCGCCCTCGACTCTGCCGCCCACAAACGGATTTCTTATTGTGGCGACCAGCACCATAAGCTCAACGGCATTTGGCAGCACCTCGGTGAATATCACTTCCGGAAACGGCGTGACCGTAACTCCAGCCAGCGCCACGATCGGCTCAGGTGAACACCAGCAGTTCCTGGCCAGCGTGAATGGCGGCACGGCGACGGGCTCGAATGTGACCTGGGAAGTCGGCGGAATCGCGGGCGGAGCTCAGGCGAGCGGTTTCATCTGCCCAAGTCCGTCTTTGCCTGCAAATTGCACAGCGGGCGAATATTTTGCTCCCACTGGCACGGCACCCGGCGCGGAGACCATTACTGCGGTTTCTGCGGCCGATCCTTCCGAATCAGGCACGGCCAACGTGACAGTGGTTGCCGCTGCTGATGTCGTGTTGAGCTCGATGTCGCCGAATACTGTGGGTGAAGGCTCGGCCCAGCAGGACGTGTTTTTGTCCGGTACCGGTTTCCTGACGACCAGCACTGTCCTGGCCGGAAATCCGCTTACGCCCGTTCCCACCATCTTCATAAACACCACGCTACTGCGGGCCACGCTGCCTGCCAGTTTGCTGGCAGGTCCGGGACCCGCGCCAGTACCGATCGTCGTGCAATCGCAAGAGGGAAACAATTCCAGCGTTTTACCTGGTCCTCAGGGATTGACGATCGTTCCCACTCAACCCATCGTCCTGGCGTCGTTGCCGAATACACTCGTGCCCTCGGGTTCGAGCACGAATCTGAGTCTAATCGGCGGATACTTCTCGGCGAACTCTCCGACTACAGTAAGCTTCAACGGCCAAGTCCTCGCTGCGAACGTCAACACGAGCCGTCAATTGACGGCGAATATTTCGAGCGGGTCCGTGCCGGCTCCAGGCCTGTACCCCTTAATCGTGCAGAACGGCGACGTGGTTGCGCCCAATCCTGCAATCTCCGCGGTGAACATTGCGGTGGAACCATCCACGAATTCGATACCCACCGCCGCTCAATCTTCGTTCGCGGTCGGCACGTCGCCTCAGGCCATTGCGATCGACGCCGCATTAGGCGTGGCGGTTGTGGTCAACAAAGGCTCCAACAGCGTCAGTATTGTTAATCTCGCGACCAAGACGGCTGTGCCGGGATCTCCTATCTCAGTTGGAACAGCTCCAACCAGCGTGGCGATTGACGATCAACTGCCAAATCACATCGCGGCGGTCACCAACAGCGCCGACAACACGATTTCGGTGATCAATCTGACCACTCTGGCCGTAACAACTCTGAATCTGCCGAATCCGAACACCGCGCCGAATCCTGCGCCGGTACCCTGGGCCATCGGAATCAATTCGCTGACCCATCGCGGCATGGTAGCGATCCAGCAGAGCAACACTGCGGAAATCATTGATTTTACGAATGGCGTTCCTACATTCGTACAGAGTGTTGGTGGCACGTTCACTCTGTTCAGCACCAGCACGTTTCCTTCAGTTGCGGTAGATCCCAGGCTGAACTGGGCCATCGCCACTCCGGGCGGGCAGGGCACGATCAACATTGTTGACCTTGGGCATAACGCCTCGCCGAATGATCCCTTGCGTCCGCCTGCTGTTCTGGCGAACCTCTCGATTTCGGCTACGATCCAAGGCATTGGAATTAACGCCGAAACTCACAAGGCTTTGTTCGCTGATCCCAACGGCGCCATTACCCAGGGCGGCGTCACTCCGAACAGTATCTCCACCTTTAGCATGTTGGACCAGACCGTGCAGCCGGTGCTTGCCACGCTGAACGGGTCGCCCATCAACGCTTCGGGTTTCGTGGCCTCCGCCGTAAATTCACTCAACAATATAGGAATCGCCGTGAATGAAAATGGCAGCGCGTTTGTGATTGACGCTGCGAACGACCTGGTTCTGCAAACTATCAGTGGATTGAATTCGCCGGAGGCTGTGGCCATTGACGCCGCGACCGATACCGCTTACGTCGTCAACTCCGGAAACAACACCGTGTCGGTAGTTCCGCTCAGCACTTCCGCTCCCAATCCGCTGCAAATCGTCGAGTCTGATCCCGCGATTGTCTACGTCCAAACTCCGAATACGGGACTGACGCTTTCGGTTGTGGGCGCCGGATTCACCGGAGCTTCGCGAGTGGTTCTCGATGGAACCCCTGTGCCGACGACTCTGGTGAGCAGCAGGGAAGTCACGGCGGCGGTTCCGGTTTCAATGTTGGGCAGCGCGCGCGGATTTGTGGTTTACGTGCAAAATTCGCCGTCGGTGCTGTCCAACGTCACCCATCTCAACGTAATCCAGCCCATCACCGTCGGCGCTTCACCCGTCGGGGTTGCGATTGACAATGCTCGCGACCAGGCCGTCGTAACCAATTCAGGGAGCGACACCGTTTCGATTGTGAATCTGCTGACCGGAGAGGTGGTCACGCCACAATCTTCCAGTTCGTTTTTGACGGGTTCCAGTCCCTTCGGTGTCGCCGTACTTCCGCGATTGGGTTTGGCGTTTGTTGTCAACAACGGCTCGAACAACGCCACCATTTTGGATGAGGCCGGACTGAACGGAGCCTTTGCGCCGCCGGTCAACGTCCCGCTCTGTAGTACTTGTGTTTTACCGACGGGGGCCACGATTAATCCGGACACGGCCATTGCGTTGTTCTCACTGCAACAGACGGACCCCAACGGAAATCTTGGAGAACTGGGGCAGGTATCCATCGCGGGCGCCACGCCCGCCGCGGTTCCGGGCGCAAGCATTCTGCAAATTGACCAGACGCCTCTAGGACTTGCGGTTGATCCCAGCTTGAATGCCGATCCGACGCAGGCGGTAACGGTTGTGGCGACGGCGGCAAGTACTAATCAAACCACTGGGTCAGGTACCAGCGCCTTGGATTTCGTGCCGTCAAATTCAGCCACGATCAGCAACCGGGTCAATAACCTGCTGTTGCCGACCGATGTGATCTTTGATCCGGTTAACCAGGTTTTCCTGGCGACCGACAGCACCATCAACAATATCTACATCGTGAATCCAACCGCGAGCGTTCTGACCACAATTGCCGCCAGCATTAATCCCACGTCGCTCGATTACAATTACAACACCAGCGCACTGGTCACCGCGAATTCGGCAACCAACACCATCTCGGTGATTGACTATGTGTGCCCGCCGAGCGGCGGGGCCAATTGTCCGGTGCCGCACGTGCAGAGTGTGCTGGCGCCCGGCAGCAGGACGACGTCGTCATCGGCGGTACCGGTCGGAGTTAAGGCCGTGGGGGTCGACTTGCGGTTGAATCTAATCGTTGAGGTGGATGAAGCCAACAACCGTATCTTGCTGGTGCCTCTGGAACACTAGTAGGAACGATGCGATCACCGCAGCTCGGAAGCTTTGGGCCAAGCCAACAGTAGGACGGACCGCGGCATCTAAGAAAAGCGAAACCGATTGACCCGTTTCCGCGGGCAACGCTATAATCTTCGATTTGTTTGATGAATAAGCGCTCGACGATCCAGAAGTTAACTTGATGAAGGAGTGAGAATGAAGATGCAATTGGCAATTCCGGCCCTGGCGGCAATCTTGATGGCGCCAGCTGCCATGTGGGCCCAAGCGGGCGGCGCGGCCGCACCGGCTTCCGCGGGCAAGATCGGTGTTATTGACGTTCAAGTGGCAATCACCAGCACAGCGGAAGGGAAACAAGCGGCGGCTGAATTGCAATCGCAATTCGCGCCACGCCAGACCGAGCTTACCAACATGCAGAAGCAGATGGAGGATATTCAGACCCGCCTGCGCACCGGCCAGACCACTCTGAGCGACGACGAAAAAGCTCGGTTGGGCCGCGAAGGCGAACAGTTGCAACGAACCTATCAACGCCGTTCGCAGGATGCCCAGGACGACTTCAACGAAGCGCAACGCGAAATCGTGGATCGCATCGGACGCCGCATGATTGACGTGCTGAACAAGTATTCTCGCGACAACGGCTACTCGCTGATCCTCGATCGCTCGGGTCAGAGTTCGCCGGTCATCTTTGCGGCGAATTCAGTCGACGTTACCCAGGAAATCATTCGACTCTTCGACCAAAGCTATCCGGTAAAGGCGGGAGCCACCACGCCAAAGGCCGCGGCACCACGCACCCCAGCGCCGGCTAAGCCAGCAACCGCGCCCCCGCAGTAAATCGCGAAAAACAGGCGTTGGTTCGAGGCAGGACTGTTTTACGAAGAGGCCTCTGGATTTAGATCCAGAGGCCTTTTTATTATTTCGAATCTCAGTTAGTTGGGAAGCCACTCGATCGGGAAAAGTTTTCCAGCCGCCGCGGGTTCGATATGGGCTCCGGCAATTTCGACGGCACGTGACAGCACCGGGTCGCGGCCCGCGGCCAGGTCCTTGGCCGTTGGCAACATGATCTCGTCCGGTATCACCCCGACGTGCTCCAGGCTTTTCCCATCTTTCATGATCAGGTCCGCGTCGGTTATGGAGAAGCTGTAAAATATCTTAGTATCGGCACCTTGCGAGCCGGAATAGTGCAATGCTTCCATTACCGCCCCTGCCGATTTGTCTCCAACTACGGTGCCGCGCTGCTCAAGCTGCATGACCCGTGCAAACAACTCAGCGGCGGACGCGGATCGGCTGTCCACTAAAACCACGATCTTCCCGGTGAATTTGTCGCCGCCATGAGCTTTGGCAATTTGTGGTTTCAGTTCTTTGCGGCCGATTCGATCCGCAATTTTTACTTCGTGGTCGAATACATCGCTGACCATCCGTTCCAGCGTCACGACCGCGCCGCCCCGGTTTCCGCGCAGGTCCAGAACCAGTGCTTTGTGTTTCCGCGCGACGCCGAAGATCCGATCAACTTCCTGGTCGTCGAGATCGAATTCCGGCATGTTCCAGATCATTACGTCGCCCATCTCTATCACGCGCTGGCGCACCGCATGAGCCTCATGCTCCATTTCGCGAACCAGATCGTTGAAGTCGTTGCCGCCATCCGCCCCGGTCAAATCCATGACTCGCTTCAATTGACGAACCTTGGCGTCCACCATGATGGTGCGTTCCTGTCCCGCGGGGTCGCGTAGTTCAAGCTTCGAGGCCTGCTGCGGCGACAATCGGTTGAAATAATATTCCATGTTCGACAAATCGCCGCGATTGACGCCATAGGTGTTTAGCGTCAGGATCTGGTCGCCAGGATGGACCTTGTTCTCCGCATCCGTGCCAGGTCGAACGGTCGTGATAAAACAATCGTCTCCGTACATCTGCAGGCGATAACCGTAATCAATGTGAAAAGGGCGCGACGGCGGATCAAAAAAAGTGTGCGAATCTTTTAGGCCGTCCAAATAACCGGCCACGATTCCAAACGCCTGACCCAAACTGTTCGCGCTTCGGATTTTTCCGTCGTATTCGTGATAACGCGCGTCGATATCCAGACCATGATACTTGGTATCGTAATAGTGCTTTTTCACATTGTCGTATGCGTCGCGAAGAATACCGATCGCGCGGTCGCGATTGATCGCATCCATTTTTTGTTGTGAGAAAAGCGGGAGAACGGGGAAGAGCGCCAAGAAAACGAACGCCGAAATGATCAGGTTCGACCAACGCAAGCGGCTCATGCAACCTCCTGGGTGAAGCGGCAGGAACGTACCGGAAATATACACACCGGAGGGGGCAGCGCCAATCCAATTCTTGGGCGCGATTCTAGAATCCTCTACTTCGCGGAAAACATGGATTTTAGGTCGTTGGCGCTGGTTGTGGAGCTGTTCTTGCGTTTTTGCCGCGTAGAAATTATACTGTGGTGCTTCCAGACAGGTTGCACGAACGAGTGGGCGCGAGCCCACTTTTTTGTTGGATGCGACATTTTTCGTTGTCCGCTGCTGGATGAGCGATCCTGGAGCTTCTGCCAGATTGCCGCCAACTATTGATCTTGGAATAGAATGGAACTGGGAAAGATTCGAGAAGCAGCTCAGCGTGTGGCAAGTTCGCTCGGCCTCGACGTTTTCGACGTAGAATGGAAGATAGGCAAGCAGCGTTTGCTGCGCGTCTATATCGACCGGCTGCCCGGCCCGCAGAACCCGGATGACATGGGTGTCAGCCATCTGGATTGCCAGCATGTCAGCGAGCAGTTGAGCGTGATTTTGGATGTCGAGGATTTGGTTCCAGGGCCCGCGTATACGTTGGAAGTTAGTTCGCCGGGGCTGGATCGCAAGCTGCTGAAGCCTGCGGATTATGAGCGCTTCGTAGGACGGCTGGCGAAGATTTGGCTGAACGAACCGGTAGACAAGCAGGCCTACATGGAAGCAAGGCTCGCGGGCTACTCGGATGGCATCGTCAAGGTGAAGCAACGCGACAAAGAAATTGAGATTCCGTACTCAGGAATCAAGAAGGCGAACTTAGTTGTCGAACTGTAGCGCGGGCCAGATACAGCAGCGGAAGGCGTTCCTAAAGCATTCATACTTTTATCGAATTTTGTACGGGAGAAACTCAAATGGCGAGTCAGCTGTACCAGCAGATCGAGCTGATCAGCCGGGAAAAGCACATTGAACCGGAGATCATCGTCGC
>JGI12712J15308_10000694_pt1 | contig 10124 bp, 9 predicted proteins | sample JacPin_JW_Ref_O2_FD_15308 | JGI IMG/M metagenome (IMG submission 15308) | reverse complement strand
CGAGACGCGCGGCCTCAGCGTCGCTTTCGGAAAATTCGCGCGCGATCGATTCGGCTTCGTTCTGGTATTCCGCATCGTCGGCCATTCCGGCAAAAGCGCGGTCGATCGTTTTTCGGTCGAGCGCCTTCAAATAAGCAGAGAGGGCAGTGATGATCAGCTCGTTCATGCTGTCCGCATGCTTATCGTCAGTGACGAGCTTGCGCGCCTTCTGATAGAGGGAATCGGGAAGCCGCAAGGTGGTTTGCAGGCTACGTTTTGCGCGTGCCGCGCCACTCCTCTTATTCTTTTGCTTGATCGCCATTGCTGACATCATATGTGATGTCAGCTTTGATGTCAACGCTATAGACTGGGCCGCGGCACCTTCACCCCATTGCGAAACGTGACAAACCGTGCTATGATGTTGCTGCGTTTGTTGCTTATGAGTTCATTTTAGCTTGTTTCGGCGAAGGCTGGCGGGCAGATCGCCCGGCGGCCTTTTTTTGTGAACGGGCGAGGGTTAAGTCGGGCGACAGATAGCTTACGGGGTGGCGAAATGCCACCTTATGATTGACTTAGGAGCAGTTCAAGTGGCCAAAGAACAAGGTACAGTGAAGTGGTTTAACGCAGCGAAGGGTTTTGGTTTCATTCAGCGCCAGTCCGGTGAGGATGTGTTCGTGCACTTTTCGGCGATCCAGTCCGAAGGGTACAAGTCGCTCAACGAAGGCCAGGCTGTGGAATTCGAAGTGAAGCAGGGACCGAAAGGTCTTCAGGCTGAGAACGTCGTCGGCCTGTAACCCCGTCTGATCGTTTTCTGAAGCGCCCAATTTTCCGCGTCAGCGAAGCGCATTTCATGCGTTCGCGTGGACGTGTACGAGCGCGCGCTTCTGAACGCGCCGGCTGGCGCGGCAGCAGTGCTGCGAGTTTGGTTTTGTGCGGCCTTCGAAGGGCGGACCCAGCCTTCGCCTTTTGAGGGATTTTCCTACCGCGGAGAAATCCGAAACTGGAGGGCCAGTTTCGCGATTCAGGTAGTAGTGAGACGTGTGTTCGGCATCACGCAATGGGTCGAGTTGTCCTTAAGCTGTTTCGCTAAGCCGTCCCGCGCGGTCGTTGCCGGCAGTCATTCATAATCGCGAGTTTCTTGCTTCACTCATCGCTCTTTACGGAGGACATATGCAAACACTAGTCGAAGGTCAATCCATTCGCCACGAGCAGTACGGCATGGGCATCGTCACCGAATCCAATCACGAACGCACCACCATCGATTTTGACGATCACGGCGTGAAGCGTTTTGTCACGTCCATCTGGTCCGCCGAACTGATCGGCGAACCGCCCGCCACGCCGCCCACCAAGCGCCGCGGCCGCCGCAAATCCGCAAAAAAAGCAGCGTAACAAATCAGCGCCGGAAACTTTGCGCGCGCACTGCTGGCGCAACAAAAACGTCACGTCACCAAGCTTCCGTAATTTAAATCACAAAAGAGCCGGAGAAATCCGGCTCTTTTTTTTGCGCGCCGGTTCCAAGCTGAGGCAGGACAGGATTTTCGGCGTTCTGGCGCGTTGAACTTCGTCTCGATTTCTGACTAACGCCTCGTCGGACAAGTGAAGTTTTGCTTCAAATGGACGTTAGCGCCACTAATCGGGAGTTAAGAATTCTGCTTGCGGCCTTAATCGCTGTGCGAACTGCGGGACATGGCCCCTTCAGGGAGCGGGTACAGAGATTGGGACAGTAAGGGTGCCGATTTTACCGGTGGGACTGTCGCGGACCTCAAGGCGCAGCGAATACGATCCGGACGCCAGAACGAGGGACATGGAAAACGGAAGGCCATGTTGGGTGGCCTGGGCATAGTGATCGGGCTCCAGATGGGCGTCCACCGTGCGACTGTCGGCCGTGATGATCTTGCCGTCCGGAGAAGTAGCGGCCACCATGAAATCCAAGCTGCAGTGAGGCCGGCCAGCTTCAACGCCGTCGAAGGAAATACTGGCAGCGTCAATCATAAATTGAATTTGTACTGGGGCTTTCGCTGCGGGCTGAACGGTTGGGATATGGGCGCGAAAAGTGACCTGCGTTGCAGGCAAAGGATCGGCAAGTGCGTTACGAAGTTCTTCAAACGCCCGCCGCTCGCGCTGCTGCGGATTATCCGTGGCGAGAGTTTGCGCGACGTCTGCGGCAAAATAGCCGCTCCGATAACGCGCCTCAAGTCCGCGGCCGGCAACCTTCACTTCGATGCGGTGGAATTTTCCGTCCCATCCGCCGCTGCCGGGATAGTAGCCGAGCGTGTAGTAGCTCCCGCCATCGGCGGCGCTCAGCGCCACTGCGTGGGTAATGTCATTCTGATTGTAGAACGCCAAGCCGCCGGTTTCCTTGGCCAGATCCTGCATGGTGTCATGCGAACCGACGGCAATGTCCGGATTATTCGTAAGCTGCTCTTCGACCGAGCGCGTATTGTCGGATTGCTCGATGGTCTCGACCATTCCTGGGGGTTTTCTTCCGTACCTGATGAGGAGGCCCGTTGCAAGGCCTCGGGCATCAACGGGATAAACGGCCACTCGCGCAGCAGCCAGGAGCTCAGCCGTACGGCGCGTTTCGTCGCCATAGGTCCGGTCCTCATCGAAATAGTTACTCGAACGTGCCAGCAAGCTAAAAGGAAAAGCAGCAGAAACCCAGATCAAATTCTTGCGGCCGGGAATGCCGCCGACTGCGCGAGCTATCGAGCGCAAGGCCGCGAGGGTAACGCGCACCCGCGCATCCATGCTTTCGGCGGCGTGCCGCTGATTGAGTTGATCCAAGTTGGACAGAACCTTTGCAGGTATATCTTGGGCTTCGATCGGGCTGAGCTGGACGATTCCCGGAGCGGACAATGGCTCGGAGGTCTTGGGAACGTTCTTGTCCAACGCGGCGATGAGCAGGCGAGGGTCGGTCGTGAAGTCCTGCAGCAGCAAAAGCGAATTGTTGAGCGCGAGGATTGCTGCCTTTTGCCCTTCTTTCAGTTGGGTGCGCATGTACTGCAGCATGGCGTCATGGGAAAATTGCTGGTCGGCGACTGCGCTGTTCAGACCATCCAGAAGCAGAATGGTGGGCGGACCTTCCACCTGAAGATTATCCGGACGATTAGTGAAGACGTCGGGCGGAAGCGGCGGCGGAGGATGAAGCGGAGCAGCCGCAGTTTTTCCCGCGGGAGATTCGCCGGCATGTTCGTTCGAGAATACCGCGATATTTTGCTGCTGGCCGCGATCGCGCACGGTGAAGTCGGCGGCAGTAAGATTGGCTACGTGCTTGCCTTGCTTGTCGTTGACCACCACATCCACCAGGACTAGGTGGGTGGTCTGGCGCACGGTGCTCGCCGATGCGGGGGGCTGCGATTGCGACGCGGCCAACTGCTGAGGGAAGATGGCCGACGCCGAAAAGACCGCGAAAATGAAGGCGAGTCGCAGAACGGATCCAAGTGCCCGTCCATGGAGAGATTCCCGCATGGCTCCCTATTCTCTCACTAAATCAGAGCGTAAGTCAGACGAGCGGAAGTTAGGTTTCGACACCCGATCATCATGGGATCCTCAAAAAATGTTTCTTCCGTATGTCGGTTACTGGAACATCGCGCGGACGAAGGGTCGGTCTCGAGGTCCGCTCGTAATCGCAGTCTCTTCATTCGTTCTTGCGTTGGCGCTTTTGATTCTGTGTATATTTAGATCGCATTGGTAATGCATTTCTGCTTCGAAAATCTGAACCGCCCAACGCGTGGCTGTTTGTCATCGGGCCGATTCCGCAGAAAGTAGAGGCCGCAAACGAAAACCTTGTCGTTAATTTTTGCTTCGAACGAATTCTGCCGCGGATGTAAATTCCACCGCGGATACCCTAATAAAAAAACAAAACGGGAGGCCATTTCGCTACTTCGGCCTCCCGTCCGGGGGCTGGGGTAAATTGAATTGCTAGGTTTCGTTTCAGTGCGCGAATAATCAGTAAGCAATCCGTCTCGCTCACTGGCGCTCCTTAATGCCTTACCGTCAGCGGTACCGCGATGGACGCAAGATCTTCATCATCCGATCGGATTTGCGTCATTTCCTTTTCGCGGCGCGATTCCGGCAGCTTCCACGCGCGACCGTCACCCGACCATACTTCAGACAGGAAGCATTCGCGGCCGTAGCAGTGAAAAACCAACTTCGGCCCGACGGTCCGATCGGTGTATTGCAGGACCATGGTAGGCAGGATCGAGCCTGTGCTGGAATCGGTGCTGCGAATCACCTGCGGCGCGCTTGAGCTTTCAAACACGCGCGCTAGTTCGTATTCGCCGGCCGGCATGGTCTTGTTGTTAACTTCAAACGCGAACGGAATCTTGGCCTGGGTCACCGGCGCGGCGTGGCTCTGCGGCGCAAACGTGCTGAGCAACAGCGCTGCGGCTACCGTGAACATTTGCTTTTTCATGGACGTTCTCCTTTTTCTCCTTTTCCTTTTTGTCCCGCCGCTGACGAAAACTGCGGTCGCGGTCGAGCTGCGTCCACTCTTGCGCCGCGCCTGAAAAATCGCAATGCACCGGCGGACGATTGCCGGTGAATCGTGGATGAACCGCTAAACCGCGCTGCCAAAATCACTTGTGCGTGCATATTCGCGTGGTCTTCGCCTTTTTTCGCGCAGACGCCGAAGGGGGAATTGCGCTTTCACGAATTCGGCTCCTTTCGTGGTGGTATATTCTGACCGAGACATTTATGCCGCAACCCGCTCCCGCCCCGGCGATTCTGCGATTTGACGTGTACGCGCTGGACCTGCGCGCCGGCGAACTCTACAAGGGCGGCCGCAAGATCAGGCTGCAGGAACAGCCTTTTCAGATTCTGGCCATGCTGCTCGAGCGTCCCGGCGAAGTCGTCACTCGCGAAGAAATGCGCGATCGGCTGTGGTCCGGCGACACCTTTGTGGATTTCGAGCACAGCCTGAATACCGCCATCAAAAAAATTCGCCACGCACTGAATGACGAAGCCGAAAAACCACGCTTCATCGAGACGCTGCGCCGGCGCGGTTACCGCTTCGCCGGGACTTTGGCGGAGAGTGTGGCGTCGCCGGCGTCCTCAACTTCCGCGACTTCCTCGATGTCGCAGCCGTTGCCGCAATCCTCGTCGGCGCAGACATCAGGAACTCCGGAACAAACGTCCGCGGAATCCGTGGACGAGATGATCGGGAAAACGCTGATCCTGCAGGATGATTCGGGCCGGGGAATGCTGACTCTCTCGATTGATGAAACGGTGTTGAAGGAAAAACAAAAACTCGATGCCGCCTCGGACGCTCTAGGCCTCGCGCTGCTCTTCGCCGATCAGAAATTATTAATGGTCAGCGCCGGAACCCGCGTCAAGGTTCTCGACTGCTGTCCCGCGAGCGCCTGCTACGAAGTTCGCATCCTCGAAGGCGAGCATACCGCCAAGACCGCCTTGGTCCCCCCGCAGCGCCTCGGCGAAGACCCAACGAAGCAAGTCGAGAAGTAGTTACCTTTTTCGCTGCGCACCTGCAATCTACGTTGACGCCGCACTCGCGCGCGTATACAAACGATGTCGCGGTGCCCCGGCGATTCATGCGAATCGCTCCTCTCGGGCGCACGCGAGCTTCGTTCCTTCACATCAAAACGGGTGGCAAATGCTTGGGAAAATAGCGCACGGCAGTCCGTCGGTTTCGTGTGGCCATCTCCACCCAATTTCGTCGCGTACGCGACGCGCAGCTCAAACGACGCCACAGCCGCGCCATAAAATATCGCCGCGGATCTTCGCGTGTTTTTTGTTCCTCGCCATTTCGCTCGCCGCGCTCGCGCCGGCAGCAAACGCTCAGGGCACCACGACCGTGCAGTATCTGTTCGCAAACGGACCGGGTGGCACGAATAACGGCGGGCTGCTGCAGACCTACACCGTTGACCAGACCACCGGCGCACTCACGCTGATAACTCCGCCGCCTCCAGCATTTAGAACGGCACCTGGCACAGGCGCGGTAAATCCAGCGGGAACCTTTTTGTTCCTCGGCACTCAGAATTCTGCCGGGACTGCCGCCGTTTCGGTATTCACGATTGCCGCTAACGGCACAACCGCGGAGTTGCCGGCCTCACCGTTCGCGGGCAGTTCGGTTGGGAACCCTCTGAGCGTCGCGGTCAGCCTGGACGGCAAGTTTCTTTACGTGCTCTCAACCATTCTAGTCGGTAGCCCGACGGCAGTTGTCGATGTGTTTTCCATCGGCGGTGACGGAACGGCCGCGCTGGTCAATAGTTATTCACTGCCTCTGTTCGTCACGGGTTTCTTCCTGCACCCGACTGGCTCGTATCTTTACGTGTACGGTGAAGGGAATGCCTCGCCCCGCAATTCGGTGGTCGAGCAATTCGATGTTGGTCCATCCGGAACGCTCATCGATGAGGGTCCTTCACCGCTCGAACAGTTTTCCATCGAGCCCTATTCGATCACGGGGAACGCCGCTGGTACGTTTCTGTTCGTGTGGCACGGTCAACTGGGCAGTAATGAGTCGTTCATCGACACGCTCTCGGTGGATCCTCTCGATGGCACAATTTCGACTTTAGCGATCTTCGACGCCGGTCCGTTCCAAGGCACGGTTGGTAGCGGTTTGAATTTGGGCACCGATCCCACTGGGAGTTTTCTATACTCGTCCGCGGGAGCGTCGTATTCCATCGCAAATGGAATTCTCACCCAGCTGCAGCCGAACGATAACGCTTCGCCGTTCGGTCCTCCGTCGCAGATCGTGTCCCGAACTTCGCCGTTTTTATTTCAGTCGGGCGAGAATGAATCGGGAAATTTCCTGAGCAGCGATCAAATCGGTTCGGGAGGCTCGTTAACGCCCGCCCCTGGCTCGCCTTACGCGGGTGCGGATATTTTAGCCGTAACCGGAACTGTGCCGGCACCCACCCAGCCCGTCCTTACGGTGCCCCCCGGACCCCAAAATTTCGGCCAGGTAGTAGTTGGCAAGAACGCGCTTTTCGGCCTGGGCATTTCCAGCACCGGATTCGGCAACGTTGATATCACCAGCATTTCGGTGACTGGGGATTCCAGTTTTACTGAAACCAATAATTGCCCAGCGACGCTTACGCCTTCAATGGGTTGCGTGATTACCATCACGTTCGCCCCGACCTCGGTCGCCAGCTTTACCGGATCAGTCGTCATCACCAGCAACGTGCCGCAAGCGACCTTCAATTTGAGTGGCGCCGGGATCGCTCCGTTTCCGATTGGCCTAGTGACGCCAAATTCCATCGTGTTTCCCGACACCGCGGTTGGCGCAAAAAGCGCCGCACAGGCTTTTACAGTTTCAAATGGCACGCAGGCCACCGCGTCGTTGGTGGTGCAGTCGGTTTCCATTTCCGGCTCGAATCCCAACGATTTTTCCGAGACCAATAATTGCACCACGCCGATTCCCGCGGGTGCCTCGTGTTCGGTCTCCGTAACGTTTTCGCCGCTGGCTACTGGTAATCGCGCGGCCGCACTCGTGATCCCCACAAATGACACCGAAGGTGGTGCTCTGGGTGGCGGAGTTTCCGGAAACGGTACCGCCCCTACCTCATTTACTCTGCAAACTTCCGCCGTTGGCCCCGGCACGATTCAGCAAACGCCGGCCGGTACTTCGTTTGCCGCGAATACTTCCATCACGCTGACGGCCGTGCCCGGCGCGAACGCGACCTTTACCAGCTGGGCGGGCGCTTGCGCCGGCAGCACGAACACGGTCTGTACTTTCGCGCTGGCCGCGAACACCAGCGTCACGGCCACGTTCACCGCGAATCCGGCGGTCACCGTGCCGCAGACTCCGCCGCCTGCTCCGGCAGGCAGCCCCATCACCGCGCAGATCGTCGTCAGCGGATTTGCGATGCCGCCGACCCTAAAAGCGATCTGCACGATTCCGCAGGGAAGCTGTTCGATCAGCGGAATCACGCTGACGGTAACGACCACGGCGCGCAGTTCGGGTTTAATTCCGGGAAAGTTTCCACGTGTGCCCAATCTTCCGGCAGCGCCGCGAGAAATATTGCTGATCGCGCTCATGGCAGGCGGCCTCGCGCTGCTGGCAAAAAATTCGCGCACCAAACAATTTCTACGCCCCGTGGCTCTGTGCGCCGCACTCTTGTTCGCAGGATGTGGTGGTGGCAGCAACACTCCGCCACCGGTGAACGGCACCCCGGCAGGGAACTACACCATCATGATCACGGCCACGTTAGGCGCGCAAACCGCAACCACCACCGTGACCGTCACCGTGCAGTAGCGCGAAACGTTTACCGTCAACACTCCGTTCGCCGCGAGCGACACGTTTGCCGTGACCGCCGCTGCCTTTTTATTGTTGGGGTTTTTGCAAATTCCTAACCATTGCCTCGTAGATGCGCGAGGACCAATCCTGCTTGACCAGCCGGCCGTAAAATCCCTTGCCGGTGGAAATGTGCACGAGCGTTTCGGCGCATTGCGTTTCGAGCGTGGCGGTGACGGAATCGCCGCCCGAGGAGCGGCTGGTATCGTAGTGGTAGTCTCGCGGCCGCTTACACTCGATGCGCTCCGCCGTCGGGGAGAAACTTCACCACCGTGAATTTCCGCGCATCGGGAGTAAGGGTCTGATTCCAATCCGTTTCGATTTTTATTTCCACGCCTTCGGTCTGTTCGTTGTTCGACGGAGCGGAGGCCGTGGTCAGACCCACCGCCAGACAGAACAGACATCCCATCATGATTGTGATCGGTGTCAGCGCGCGCTTCGTCACCATGGCCCTTGATTTCGCCGGATTATTTCATCAATTGTGCGCGCCGCGCCGCCATCAAATTCTTCATGCGCTCCAGCAGCAGCGGGTTGATTTTTTGCTTGCCGGCCTTCGCGTTTCTGGCGCCGGAGCTATCCATCGCCGCCGGAGGGTCACCCATAGTGATATTCAACGTGCCGGATTCCTCCGTGCAGCCCGAAACTACAGTTACATTGGCGTCAAATTGCAGAGGGATAGGGGGCACTCCTTCTATGCTACCGATGAAGTCCAGCACATTCGTGCCATCGGTCATCTCGAAGGACGAAAGACTGCCGACCGACAGGCCGAGATTGTCCGGCGCAATCGCGATTGATGAAAAGCAAGGGTCGTCGGTAACCGCCATCGAGCCCGAAACACTAAAATTCGCGTCTTCGGCGAGCATGACGGTTACCGAGGGCATCGTGTTAACGTTGGCCAAACTCAAGGTACCGGTCCAAGTGCCAGTGAGAGCGGGAATCAGGCTGGCGGTAAAGATGCCATGTTGCCCGCCCAGGCATGGACCATCCTCCGCCGACCAGTTTCCGAGGCTCGCTTCACCTACGGCTGTTCCACCGGGGGCCAGCGTGGCATCGAACGTGATTTTTTCGGAGTCAATGCTGAAAACCAGATGGATCTTATCGCCGGAGACGGTGCCGGTACTCGAATCCAGATGCATACCGCCGCAGCTGACGCTGTCGACTGATTCCAGGTTACTGGAGGAGATCGTGCCTCCAGATTGGTCGAGATCCATGTCCAGCTCCGCAGTGGGGCCGAATAGACCCGAGTTCGAAAAAATTGAAAAGGTCCATTTTCCAGGAACGAAAGTGCTGCTGGTTCCACCGCCACCGCTGCTGGTGCCGCCACCACCGCCGCACCCTGCAAAAAGGCCCGTCACCAGAATAGCCATGGTGAAAACTACTGCCGACGAAAAGGAACGTTGCATTTTTTTGCCTCCGGGTAGATCGGGCCCAGAACCGCAGTCATGCTAGCACTCCGCTGAAGCGCGACCACTTTTTACAGAAACGGTTATAGCTAATGAATCAACGCGCGATGGCTGGCCCGTTGCGTCGAGCGAATTGCCAGAAATATTGCCAGCCCTTGGCCCAGTTTTCTGGCACCCTCAGGATGGCGTGGGCGCTAAGGGGTTGTCTTTCTTGTCGTGCCTTTTTCCTGAGACCGTTGCGCCCAGCCATGCGCACTAGGACGTGCAGCTTGATGGCCATTTTTCTGGCGGCAGAGCCAACTTTGCGGACAAGTTTCAGTGCGGTTCGGGCGGGGCGGCAAAAAGTGCGCGGAATTCAGGCGTGTCGTGGAACTTCGCAAATGCGGGTTCTTCCTCCACCCACTTCGAGAACGCGGCGGGATCTTTGCTTTTTTCTTGGGCGTGGCGAATCGCTTCGAAAGCGCCCTTGCGGTCGCCGGTCACGGCTC
>JGI12712J15308_10000691_pt1 | contig 10168 bp, 10 predicted proteins | sample JacPin_JW_Ref_O2_FD_15308 | JGI IMG/M metagenome (IMG submission 15308) | reverse complement strand
CCGGCTTGGGCAGCGCCGGTGAATTGTTGACGGCGTAATGGGCTCCGGCGTAGTCGAAGGTTTCGCCGATCGGGGCGGTCCACAGGCCGGTGATCAGCTCGAGCTGCTCGGTCAGCCGGGCGAATCGCTCGCGCAGCGGTGGAAAAGGAATCGCGTAGGCCAGATGTTCCTCCTCGAACCAGCCGGTGCCGATTCCGAATTCGACTCGCCCATTGCTCATTTCGTCGACCTGGGCCACCGAGATGGCCAGCGGTCCGGGATAGCGGAACGTCGCCGACGTGACCAGGGTGCCCAACCGGATCGACGACGTCTCCCGGGCGATCCCACCCAACGTCACCCATGAGTCGGTCGGGCCGGGCCGGCCGTCGCCGCTCATCGCCAGGTAATGATCGGACCGAAAGAACGCCGAAAACCCTAGCGATTCGGCGGCTTGTGCGACCGCCAGCTGGTCGGAGTAGCTGGCGCCTTGCTGCGGTTCAACGAATACCCGAAAGTCCACGAGCGCCAGACTAGGCGTGCCTCCGATGAGTATCGACTGGAGCCGGAGTCTGTGTAGAGGTGAGCAGAACAAACCTTTCGATGTCGATATCCGCCGACGGCTACGTGGCGGGGCCCGGTCAATGTCAGGAGCACCCGCTCGGCGTCGGCGGTGAATCCCTGCACGACTGGCACCTCGGCGAGACCAAAGATCATCCGGTCAATCGACAGGTGATCTCGGAGATGCTGGATGGCATGGGGGCAACGATCATGGGCCGCAACATGTTCGGGCCGGTTCGCGGGCCGTGGGACAACTCGGATTGGCAGGGGTGGTGGGGCGATACGCCGCCGTATCACTGCCCGGTCTTTGTGCTGACCCACCACTCGCACGACCCGATCGAGTTGCAGGGCGGGACGACCTTCCATTTCGTCACCGACGGGATCGGGGCCGCGTACGCCCAAGCCGTGGCCGCGGCCGGTGGCCGCTCGATCTCGATCGCGGGGGGAGCCTCCTGCGCCCGCCAGGCGATCGCGGCGGGCGTCGTCGACGAGATCGATCTTCAGGTGAACCCCGTGATCCTCGGCTCGGGTGAGCGACTCTTCGACGGCTTCGAGGCAGGCAGGCCCGCCCTGGAACTCGACCGGGTGCTCGAAGCCCCGGGCGTTGTTCACCTGCGCTACCGCGTTATTCGATGAACCGCACCGGCCGACCGTAGAGGTGGTTAGGTCAGCGGTGTGAATTCCCTCGCGAAGTTTTTCCGCGACACCGTCGCGGTCCGGATCTTGGTCTCGGTGGTGCTCGGAGTCGTCGTTGCTCTGGTTGTCGGCAACACGGTCGGCTGGCGATTCGCGCTTGCCGGTTGGGTGGCTGGTGCCGCGCTGTACGTGGTGTGGACGCAGCGCATCCTGAGCGGAATGGATGCCGAGCAGACGTGCCGATGGGTGACGCGGGAGGACCCGACCCGGTGGGTCGCCGACGTGGTCATCCTGACCGCGAGCATCGCGAGCCTGGGCGGGGTCGGTTACGTGGTGGCCGCTGGATCGAAGCTATCCGGCAGCGGTGCCATCGAAGCCGCCATTGTCGGCATCCTGACCGTCGGCGCGTCCTGGTTTTCGGTGCACACGCTTTTCACCGTGCATTACGCGCGGCTCTATTACTCAGATGAACCGGGGGGCATCAACTTTCATGATCCGAACCCGCCCCGCTTCCGGGATTTCGCCTATCTCGCTTACACCGTCGGGATGACGTTCCAGGTCTCCGACACCGAGATCTGTTTGAGTTCCGTCCGGGCGACGGTGCTGCGTCATGCGCTGCTGTCCTATCTGCTGGGCGCCGTGGTCCTGGCGGTCACGATCAACTTGATTGCGGGGCTGGGCTCCAGAATCTGATCGCGCCGAAAGCCAAGTCGCTCAGAAGGTGTCGACCTTCTCGATGCTGAAATGCCATTCGCCACCTGGACTGGTTCGATAGAGTTTGGCAGTGGCAACGCCGCGTCCGGCCAGACCCCCACGAGCAAGCGCGCGCTTGCGTCTCCGCACACCCGAGCCTTTGGCCTCCCCGAGGCGGCATTGGTGGCCCAGGCCGTTCAGCTCAGACGTCGCACGCGTTCGCCCAAAGGCGCATGAATCCGATGCCGTCGTTACCGCACGCCTTTCCCGGACGGTGACGATTGCGACGGCTCTCATCACCGCGGTAGTCGGTATCGCCGGGACAGTCACGACGGCGGTGCTGAGCTATGAGACTGGCTCGCGGCAGATTGCTACCGAGAAGGAGCGGTCCGTAGAGGAGTTTCTCCGCAACCAGCGCGAGGCAGCGTATACCGCATACACTGATCAGGAAATCGCGACATACAAGGCGCTGCAAGCGGTCCTGGCTCAGTTTCCCCCGGGCGGTCCTAATCGGAATCGTTCAGTGTTTGAAGCGAAGGAAGCGGACTTTGCGAATCAGTACGCCAAGCTCGCCGACGCCAGCGAGCACCTCCGACTCGTAGCTTCTCAGCCGGTTATAGACGCCGCGCTGCACTTGTTCGCTAGGTACAACGGCTGCTTACAGCGGGTGGTTGACGGCAAGAAATACCTTCTCGAAGACAAACCAGTCGATGAGGCGTACGAAAAACTTCGGCTCAGTGATGCCGATGGCAACGAGTTCGATTCGTTGGCAGACGCTTTCATATCGGCCGCGAGTAGCGAACTCCACTCCACCGGTCTCCAGCGCTAAAAAAACATGTTGCGGAACCTATGCTTACGCAATCCGGTCAGTGGCCGGGTCGGGGATCGCACCGAGGCTCAGACCGAGACGGATTGCTGTTCGGCCAGCCACGCGTCGCTCAGAAGATGTCGACCTTCTCGATGCCTACCCCGGTGTTCGGGCTATTGCGCGCTACCCGCGCGCCGGATCGCTGCGGCGATATGGCGCATGCTGGCTAGTGGTGACACGATGTCGACGTAAGCGATGCTCATGATCGCAGCAGGGCCATATTTACCGGCACGACACGACCGCAACAGAGTTCCGGTGCGGGTCGTGTAGCGCCGAGAAGCACAAGCAAGAGACGGTGCATCTGTGCGAAAAGCAATTGCTGTTGGAGTTGCCTTGCTTACCCTCGCGGCGGCTTCCTCGTGTGGCTATGCAGCGCACACAGCGCTCAAGGACAGCGCGCAGGCAACGCCGGCGGCAGTTGCGGTTCCTGCGCCTACGCCGGCGCCGGATTCGGCTCCCGCGTCTGCGTCACCGGCGCCCGATGCGGCTCCCGCACCGGACTTCGCAACGGTCTCCACGCTGATGAACGATGCGATTGCGGCAAGCACGATGCCAGGTGGCGTGGTGATGATCGGGCACGCTGGCAAGGTCGTCTTCCATCAGGCCTATGGCTCGCGCAAGCTTGCGGGCGAGCCGGGGCTGGATGGATCGCCCGCTCCTGCAGAGCCGATGACCGAAGACACGATCTTCGACATGGCGTCGTTGACGAAGTGCCTTGCCACGGCGACCGCGGTCATGCAGCTATACGAACAAGGCAAGGTTCAGTTCGACGATCCCGTGCACAAGTATCTGCCCGACTTCAACACAGCGAACGATCCACAGCGTGCACAGGTGACGGTTCGCATGTTGCTGACGCACACCTCAGGCGAACCGGAAGACGTACGCCTCAACGATCCATGGGGACTGGACAGAGCCGATAAATCAGAAGGCATTCGCCGTGCCCTCACCACGTCGCTGGAGTCGCACCCCGGTGAGCTTTTCAACTACGCCGACATCAACTTCATTCTGCTTGGCGCGCTGATCGAGAAAGTGACCGGCGAGCCAGAAGACGTTTACGTTCAGAAAAACGTATTTCGGCCGCTTGGCATGGAAGAAACCAGCTATCTTCCCCCGGCCAAAGCATGTGGCCCACATGTGATGCGTGGAGCTGCGATTGCCTGGGCGCCTGCGCCAATAGGGGGCATGCCGGGCGCTTGTCCTGCCGGTATGTGGAGCACCAGTCTGCTGTCGCGCATCGCACCGACGACACATGACGACGAAAGCAAAAACGATCCGGGCAAGAATCCCAATTTCGATTCCCTGCTTCGGGGCGTTGTGTTCGACCCGACGACGCGCCGCATGGGGGGAGTAGCCGGGCATGCCGGTGTGTTCTCGACGGCGCACGACCTCAGCCTCTATGCGCAGGCCCTGCTTGATCGGCTCGCGGGCCGCCCGAGCAAGTTCCCACTGACGCAAGCGACGCTGGAGTTGATGACAACTCCGGAGCAGCCCGGACATACCGCTCAACAAGTCGAGGCAGCCAACAACGCCGCCCAAGAAGCCATCGCGAAGACACCAAACACCTATGATCCGCTGCTCGCTCCGCACTATCCGGCGATCAGGGGACAAAACCTGCGTGGCTTCGGCTGGGATATTGACACCGCCTATTCCGGCACGCGAGGCATGATCTTTCCCATCGGCAGCTTCGGCCACACAGGCTTCACCGGAACCTCGCTGTGGATGGACCCACGCTCGGATAGTTACGTCATTCTGCTCACGAGCGCGATCGACCCGCGAGACGATCCACCGATCGCATATCTGCGAGGTGATGTGGCTACGGCGACAGCCCGGGCCCTGCGCTGAGCAACGCGTCATCGTTCACGAAATCGCGCCGTACTCGACATAGGATATGCCGCGTGGTCGGTGGTCAGGCGCCGATATCGCCGCAGGGGCAACGCCGCAGGGGGCTCAACCGGGTTGCAGCCTCGGTGGGCATCGTCGCCGGTGTCGCGATTGTCGCGGCCGCGATCTTCTTTTCTGGCTGGACTCAGGGCATCCGGTCGGGCGGCTACGACCACGCCGGCCCCGCGATGATGGCACCCGGTCAGGCGCCACCCAGCGCCTTTGTCGTGGTCTCGGTGGCCACGGTGTGGACCACGCCGCAGAGCCCGCGTCCGGTCGACCATCGCGCTCTGACAAATCCGGTCGATATTCGCGGCTGGCTGTCCGGGATGACGCCCGCCCAGCAGGAAGCTCTCACCTCGGACAATCTCAGCCAAACACAGGCCCTCTTTGGCGACCGCGTCCTTTTGGTGGGGGAGCAGGGCGACTGGGACGAGGTACTGGTCCCCGGCCAGCCCACACCGAAGAACGCGCTGGGCTATCCCGGCTGGATTCCCAAGGCNCAGTTGACCACCGACCCGGGCTACGGCGCACTGAAGGAACACGCTCCCTTCGCGCTGGCCGATCGCGGCATCACCACCTGGCTGTACCGCGAATCCGGACTGTCCGGTCAGGACCTCGAGATCAGCACCAACACCAGGCTTCCCGTCCTGAGCCGCACCGACACGGCGGTTCGGGTGGCCACCCCCGATCGCGGCCCGAAGTGGCTGGATGCTCGAACAGTGGCGGTCTACGAAAAGTCCACGGAGATACCGCATCCCACCGGAGCCGATCTGGTCCGGTACGCCGCCGCGTTCGTGAACGTGCCCTACCTATGGGGTGGTCGTGCCGGGTTCGGCTTCGACTGCTCCGGTTTCACTTCCACCATCTACCAGGTGCACGGCATCACCCTGCCGCGCGACGCCGACGCGCAAGCCGCCGACAGCCAGGGCCGCGCGATAGACAAATCCGCGTTGCAGCCCGGCGATCTGCTCTTCTACTCGCACGGCAGCGAGGACCCCGACAATCCCGATGCGATCTACCACGTGGCCATGTATTCCGGGAACGGCGAGATGATCGAGGCATTCGACTCGACGACACCCGTGCGCACCACCCCGGTTCGATTGGACACGGACTACTGGGGCGCGCGCCGCTACCTCGACCAACTCCGGTGATAGACCTGCGACTAGAAGGTGTCGACCTTTTCGATGCTGACGAACATGCCGTGGCCGGTGTGCTCGTTGGTGAATCGGGTGCCGCTTTCGCTGGCCGCGATCGTCCAGCCGGCCGCGTCATAGGTCTGGTAGTCGATGGTCACCGTCGGGATGTCGCCGAGGTTGCCCAGCACCCATTGCACGTCGCCGCTCGCGGTGATGTTGACGCCGTTGGCCCGTTCGCCGTCCTGCATCGGCGAATTGGTGAACTGCGCCTCGCAGCCGACGCTGTCGCTGTCGATCTGGCAGCGGGTTTGGCCCGATTTCGTCTCGATGAACACGTGGCCGCTGTTGTCGGGGGGCAGCGGGATGGCGCCGGCCGGCGGGTTGGCGCTCGGCGGGGCGGGCCGCGACGGGGCCGCCGAGGGTATCGACGGCTTGGCCTTCGGGAACGTCGGCTCGGTGGGTCCCGCGCCCGACGACGAGACCGCCTTTCCATGGATGAGCGAGCTGCATCCGCTGACCAGAGCAGCACTCAGTAGCAGGCCGGCCAACAGTCGGCCGCCTGTCCCGGTTGTCTTGAACCCATGCAGAAACATCGCAAATCAAGGGTACTCAGGAGCCGGTGGAAGTGACGGCAGTGACGCGCGGTTAGCCGATCATGGACGCATAGGCATCAGACAGTCCACGAAGCTGGCCGGCGCCGTCGCCACTGAACGAGGCACCGTGCATCAGCGCCAGCGTGCTCGGCGCCAACTGCGCCAACTGCTCCAACGTAGGCGCCAGATTAGTGGTCAGGCCGGTGGCGTGAAATAACGACTCGGCCTCTAAAGCCGGTGCCACACAATCGGATTCGGTGAGAGCAGGGCATTGACCGGTGTGTGTGAGCAGGTCTCCGGCCAAAAGTGTAGAGGTGGCTTCGTCGAACCACAGCCCGCTCTCCCAGTTGTGTGGCACGTGCGGTGTGGCGATGAACCGCAGCCGGTGTCCTCCGATGTCGTGCGCGTCGGTACCTACCGGCACCGGCGGCCGGTCGCACAGGTCGTCCAGCGAGAGCATGCAGGCCAAGGGGCCGTGAATGACCTCGGCGTGTGGTGCGGCGGCCAGCAGCAGGTTCATTGCCCCGCACTCGTCGGCCTCGACGTGAGCGAATGAGATCCAGCGCAGTTGTTCCAATGGGATCACCTTCGCGATGGCCGCCGAAACCAACGGAAAAAGCTGCCGCATACCGCAGTGGAACAGAAACGGCTGGTCGCCGGTCAGCAGGAACTGGTTGAACGTGAAACCGTGCTCACTGATGTCGGGGACCCAAGTGGAGAATCGGAAGACCTGGTCTGCGATCTCGTCGACGCTCGTGTGCAAACTTCTGTCCATCGGCACATCGTGCTCCTTGGGTCCGACATCGTGGCCCAGTTCAGCCCCCGCGCAGCGCGAGATCTGCGCAGCCGTCACTCCGGAGGAAAGCCGCCGGTCGCCACCGGGCCCCAGGTTTGCGGCGTCACGCGGATCAGGCACTTGCGCTGGTCGAACATCGCGCTGCGGTACTCGTCCCAGTTGGGGTGCTCGCCGGCGATCGCGCGGTAATAGTCGACGAGCGATTCGACCGCCTCCGGCACGTCGATCACTTCGGCGTCCCCGTCGATCTGCACGTAGGCGCCGTTGAACTCGTCGGAGAGCACGACCACGCTTGCCTTCGGAGTGCGCCGGATGTTGGCGCTCTTGGCGCGCTGGGGATAGCTCGCGATCACCACCCGGCCCTGTTCGTCGACGCCGCCGGTCACGGGCGAGCTCTGCAGCGAGCCGTCCGCCCGAAAGGTGGTCAGCACCATCCTGTGTCGCGGCCGGACGAAATCGAGTAACTCGGAGAGGCCGACTGCCTCGGCTGTCGCAATTTTGGGAGCCATGAACCCAACGTAATCCGCGCGACGGCACGCGCACAGGCGGCGCGATTCTCAACTATCACATCTGTGCCCAGACGATCTTGGTCTGCAGGTAGCCCTCAATGCCGGCCTTGCCCGATTCGTGGCCCCAGCCGGATTGCTTGTAGCCACCGAACGGCATCGAGTGGTCGTAGGGGAAAGCGCAGTTGAGCCCGACGGTTCCGGCCTTGAGTCGCTTGGCTAGTCGGTGGGAGCGGCCAAGGTCTTTGGTCCACACCGTGGCGGCCAGCCCGTAGGTGCTGTTGTTGGCCAGCGCGACCGCTTCGTCCTCGTCGTCGAACGGCAGGATCGTGACGACCGGACCGAAGATTTCCTCCTGGAACAGCCGGCTGGTGTCGGGATCGAGGTTGGTGACGACCGTCGGGTGGACGAAGTAACCCTTGCGGTCGAGGCGGTGCCCGCCGGTGACGATTTCGGCGCCGTCGGATCTGCCCTGATCGAGGTAGCTCAGCACGCGGGTGAGCTGCTTCTGGCTGATCAGCGGGCCACTCATGACGCCCTCTTCTTTGGGCGCGCCCATCTTCATGGCATTGGCAACCATGGCCATGCCCTCGACGACCTGGTCGTAGACACCGCGCTGCACCAGAATGCGGGAGCCGCACACACAGGCCTGTCCGGAGTGGACGAAGGTGCCGAACGCCGACATCGGGATCGCCTTCTTCAGTTTCGCGTCGTCGAAGATCAGCACCGGTGACTTGCCGCCGAGTTCGAGGGTGACCTTGTTGAGGTTGCTGTCGGCGGCGGCGTGCACGATCGCCCGACCAACCTCTGTCGAACCGGTGAAGGCGACCTTCTCCACATCGGGGTGCGCGGTGATCGCCGCGCCGACGGTGTGGCCGTAACCGTTCACCAGGTTCGCCACCCCGTCGGGAACTCCCGCCTCGGCCAGGATCTGCATCAGCACGTGCGCTGAAAGTGGTGTCTCCTCAGCGGGTTTGACGACGCTGTTGCAGCCAGCCGCAAGCGACGGGGCGAGCTTGGCGCAGAAGTTGAAGACCGGACCGTTCCACGGGAAGATCAGCCCGACCACGTCGTAGGGCTCGCGCACCGTGTAGGTGTGCATGTGCGAGTCGACCCCGGTCAGCCCACCGGTGTTGACGTCACGTGCGATGCCGTCGATCTTGGTGCACCAGCCGGCGTAGTAACGGAACCACTCCGCGCCGATCTTCACCTGCATCTCCGCTTGGGCGGGATACATTCCGCCGTTGAGCATTTCGAGCTCGGCGAGAAGCTCGGCGTTCTTGTCGATCAGTTCGGCGACGCGCCACAGGATCTTGGCGCGCTCGTAGTCGGGCTTCTGTGACCAGACCCCAGACTCGGCACTGGCTTTCGCGCGCGCCACGGCCGCGTTGACGGCGTCGAGGCCGCAGTCGGTGAACTCGGCGATCTGATCTTCGGTGGAGGGATCGAAGACCGGGATGACGTCGCCGGTCCCAGGCTGGTCGCGGATCTCGTCGAGTACAGCCTGCACCGTTGTCATGGGTCGTCCCTTCCCGCGTCGCTGCGAGGTCGTGGTGCGGCATGGATCTATAAAAATAGAGTGCCCTCCGGGGCGTACGTTATGCGCCCAACCACTCCGATGTCCAGGTTTTTTTGGGTGAACCTAATTGCTCTGGGGCTCTTAAGTACTCGCGGTCAGGGCCTGCGCCGCGGCGCCGAACATCGTCTGCTTGATGGCCCCCAGTGTGCCCGGGTCCTTGCCGTCGAGCGGGCGCAGGATGTCGACGGCCGCGCCGGTCACGGCGCCCTCGCCCGCGACGGCATCGACAATGCCCAGCGCTACGGCGTCATCTCCGCCGAAGCGGCGTCCGGTCGTCATCGAAGCAACCGCTGCCGGTGGGGTGAGCTTGGCTTGGATCAGTGCGGCCATTCCGGGTGTGAAGGGGATGCGGATGTCCACCTCGGGGAAGCAGAAGAAGCCTCGGTCGGAGCGCATCACCCGGAAGTCGTGCGCCAGCGCCAGCATCGCCCCCGCGCCGAACGCGTGACCGACCACGGCCGCCGCGGTCGGCACGGGCAGGGTGAGGAACCGGGCCAACATGCTCTGCACACGTCCGACGTACCACGTCGTCTGATCCCCGTGCGCGGTCAGCCAATCCAGGTCCAGGCCGTTGGAGTAGAACTTGGCGCCGCCAGTCGTCACCAGACCCTGGGCGCCAGAACCGACCAGTTCATCCAGGTGGGCGTCAATCGAGTCGAGAAACTCTGGGGAGAAACGGTTTTCGTCATCACCGAGATCCAGAACGGCGATNTTGTCTTCATGGGTCAGGCTGATCGTCACTATTTTGTTCCTTTGGTTGTTACCGGTGGTGGTCCAACGTCGAGAACCGCGCGCACCGACGCCCGCACATGCTCACGAGCCGTTGGGTTGGCCAGACGATCGCGCCGCAACACGATCGAGGTTGGCAAGTCGACGATGCAGGTGGTGATCGTGTCGACGGCGCGGGCATCTCTGCGGTCCCACAACTTGTCCGCGAGCC
>JGI12712J15308_10000687_pt1 | contig 10183 bp, 6 predicted proteins | sample JacPin_JW_Ref_O2_FD_15308 | JGI IMG/M metagenome (IMG submission 15308) | reverse complement strand
CCGAAGAACAACGCGTTGAACACTCCGGAGCGCCACCAGTCGAGCCTTTCCCCCTGGTCGACCGCGGCATACAACATCGCGAATCCAGTGCTGCCATAGAGAAAGGCTGCGAAACTCGGCGGCGCGCCCGATTTTTTATGCTCAGGAGCTGCAGGTGCGGGTATCCCGTAATAGATGCAGAGCGCCATCAGCGGCGTAATCACTGCCGAATTCCAGAACATCCAGTGCCAGGACAGATGGTCTCTGTACCAACCGTAGAGCGATGGCGCGATGTTTACAGCCCCATCCACGAACGTCGCGTAGAGCGCGATTGTGAATGGAAGGAAGCGCAGCGGAATATTTCGCAACGCGAAGGTGAGCGTAAGAGGGTAGAACGTGCCGGAGGTGAGGCCGGCCAAAACGAGCGCCACAATCAGCAAGCTGTAACTGTGGATCAGCGGAAGGAAAGCGCAGACCAGCGAAAATATCGTCGCTGCGTAAAATAGAATTTTCCGCGGTCCCAGCAGGGCCCCCACAAAAACAGTGAAAGGCCCGATGAACATCAACGCAACGTTGTAGGCACTGCTGAGCCAGGCTCCGTCGTCGAAGCTGATTCCCACGTGACCCTTGAGATCCGGAAGGCCGAGCGAAATCATGCGGCCGGTGAGCGTGACAATTCCGGCACCCATGATCACTCCCAGGATTCCGAGCAACGGACTCTTGGAGAGCTCAGAGGGCGCTACTGCTGCGAGTCCATGCGCGATTTGTTCTGGTGGCGGTAAACGTATTGCCGAGGTGGCAGCAGCCATCGTGCGCTCCAATTACTGCCTCGTGCGCACGGTAGCGATGACGGACAGGCCCGGACGCAAGGTAGCGGCAACACTCGGATCATCGAGCGCGATTTTCACAGGGATTCTTTGCACCACTTTGGTGTAATTGCCGGTCGCGTTGTCCGGCGGCAGCAGCGCAAATTGCGAACCGCTGGCGGGAGCGATTTCGAGCACCTTGCCGTGAAACAGCTTGCCCGGGTACTCGTCCACGGCGATATCCGCGACGTCGCCAACCTTCACATTGGTGAGCTGCGTCTCGCGATAATTCGCCTGTACCCATTTGATCCTGCTGACGAACGAAATCACTTGCGTACCCGGAGAGACCAACTGCCCCGGGCGCACTTGCCGTTCGCCCACCGTACCGTCACCGGGTGCCTCAATCGTTGTGTAGCCCAGATTTACTTGCGCGACGGTCAGAGCGGCCTCCTTCGCGTGCATGTCGGCCACGAGTTGCGCGTCTTGTGATTCCAGGACGGCTTTGGCGCGGCGTTCAGCCTCCGCCGCTGACTCATTGCTGCGCAGTAGAGTTTTCGCCTCCTCCAGATCAGCCTGGCGGCTCGCGAGCGTCGCCGCAAGCCGCTCCTGGTCGGCCACCGCCTGTTCAACTTTCTGCTGCGTGGCTGACTTTGTCTGCAGCAGCGCCTCTTGCCGGCTGCGTTCAGCCTTCGTGCGCACCACATCCGCTTGCGCGGCGTCAATGCCCGCCTGCGCGGCTGTGATCTGCGCATGTGCCTGATCGATTCCCGCTACAGCACGGTCAATCTTGGCGTCCTGCAGCTCGCGCTGGCGCTGATTATTTACGATGGCAGCTTTGGCAGCTTCGACAGCCGCAACCGCCTGCGCCACTTGCGCCTTGTAATCGTCATCATCCAAGACAACCAGCAGATCGCCTTTGTGGACTTCCTGATAATCGTTCACGTGTACATCCCGCACAAGGCCGGGAACCTTCGTGCTGAGCGGGGTCAGATCACCTCGGACGTAAGCATCGTCCGTCACTTGCTCGATGTGGCCGCCTTCCCACGCATTCCAGTTCCGGGTGATGGTCAACACCACCGCAGCCGCCAGCAGCACCACAAGGAGCGGAGTCCCGTACGTGTGCCACTTCGGCTTCGGCTTGGGCTGCTCGGGAGCGTGCGGTGTCACCGACGCGGGTTCAGGTGCGGGAGCACTTGCGGCCGCCATAATGGATAAGCCTCCTCTATATAGGTCGGGCTGGAATTAGAGGCAATTCGAGCCCCAATTTACCCGCGATCGGATCTTGCTCAATAGGTTGAGCTTGATAATCCTGAGGGTATATACATCCGGCAAGCGAGTGTCAACATCTTGTCGCGTGCGCAGATGTCGTCGGTCCGGGGAGGGCGCAATTCTTGCGGCGAACATGGTGCGGTACCGTACGCGGCATGCGTCCGAGCGTCGCGAAGCGTGATGCGAAAAGAACTAAAGTGTGAATATAATGCCCGCCATGCCCTCCCCACGACGAGAACCCGAGCCGTTTAATATTCAGCTTCTCGTTGACTCGATTCCTGCGCTGATACACACCGCCAGGCCCGACGGCTATCTCGATTACTTCAATAAGCCTTGGCTGGAATACCTGGGCGTCACCTTGGACAAAATGGCCGGCTGGAATTGGACCGCTTTCATTCACCCTGAAGACGTTGATGGAATTGTGGCCAGGTGGCGAGCCTGTCTCGCGAGCGGAGAAATCTTCAAACACGAATCGCGCGTGCGCACAGCCAATGGAGAATACCGCTGGATGTACCACTGCAAAGTGCCACTCCGCGATGCAGGCGGCAAGATCGTCAAGTGGTATGGATCGAGCCTGGATATTGACGAGCGCAAAATTACGGAGGAACAGCTCCGCAAAAATACCGACGCGCTGCAAAGAGGCGAGTTTTATCTCGCCGAAGGACAGCGGCTTGGCCACATGGGAAGCTGGGCCTTCGACCTAGACGGATTCGACTACTGGTCTCCTGAATTATTTCGGATGCACGGTCTTGATCCGGCGGGCAAGCCGCCCAGCGTGCAGGAATATTTGGGTTTCGTCCATCCGCAGGACCGCCATTCCATGACGGATTTGATCGACCGACTGGTGACGGAAGATACGCCCTTCGACGCCACCAAGCGCATCGTGCGACCCAATGGCGAGGTCCGCTACATTCGTTCCGTCGGTGTTCCTTTTGTCGCCAATCAAAACGTCAAAAAGTATGTCGGCAGCGCCATCGACGTCACTGAACACGAAGTCATGACTCAGGAGCTGCGACGCCGCGAAGCCTACTTGGCCGAAGCGCAGAGGCTGAGCCACACGGGGAGTTGGGCCTGGAACCTGCGCACCAGCGGTTTGTTCTGGTCGGAGGAGATATTTCGCATTTACGGCTATGACCCCCAAGAAACAGTTCCCACTTGGGAGCAGTTCCTGCAGAGGGTTCATCCTAAAGATCGGCCGCAGATCAAGCAGCGCGCGGAAATGGAGGCCACCGGGAACGAGTGGATCGACTCGTACGGTGATTTCCGAATCGTTCTTCCAGACGGAACCATGAAGTACCTCCATTCCGTTGCCCATCCTGTTATGCAATCAGGTGAAGTCACGGAAGTCATCGGCACCGTCATGGACGTTACGGAGCAAGAGCTCCTCACCCAGGAACTGCGGCGCCGGGAAGCCTATCTGGCCGAAGCGCAAAAACTCAGTCACACGGGCAGCTTCGGGTGGAAACCTGACGATGGTGAAATTGTCTGGTCAGATGAAACCTACCGTATCTTCGAGTACGAACGCGCTGTCAAACCAACAATAGATTCACTGACGGAGCGCGTCCATCCCGAAGACCGCGCCGCCGTTAAAGAGGTAATTGATCGCGCCTTTGCTGGAGCCCCCGAATTCGAGCATGCCTATCGCTTGCTAATGCCAGATGGGCGAGTCAAGCACGTCCACGCCTTAGCTCACGTCTTGCGCGACGCATCGGGCAACCTAGAATTTGTAGGGGCGGTGACCGATATCACCGCAGCAAAGCGGACGGTAGAGACGCTCCGGGAGAGCGAGGCATACTTAGCGGAAGCGCAGAGGCTCAGTCATACCGGCAGTTGGGCATATGATCCCGCCACGACTAGAACCACATATATGTCCGGGGAATGCTTTCGCGTACTGGGTCTTGATCCGAAGGGCGAGATGCTACCGCTGGAAACCGCGCTGGAACGCATTCATCCGGATGATCGACAAACGATCGCGGAAAAGTTCGAGAGAGCGACGCAGGAACGGGCGGAGTTCGAGTTCGATTACCGGTACTGTCCTCCCGGCGGCGAGTTCAGAGATATCCATCAAGTAGGCCACCCGGTTCTTAGCCCATCCGGCGACCTCATTGAGTTCGTTGGTACCGTGATGGACATCACCGAGCGCAAGCAGGCCGAGGAAAAGATCCGGGAGCAGGAAATGGAGTTCCGGCAGATGCTGGACCTCTCACCGCAACAAGTAGCGGTATTTGGACCCTGCGGTGAACGTCTTTATGCCAGCCGCGCTGCGCTGGGATACGTCGGCCTTAGTCTGGAAGAGTGGCGGCAAACATCCGGAAGTTTTTTTAGTCCTGCGTGGTTCATTCATCCGGAGGACCGGGAACGGGCGGCACGCGCTTACAAAGATGGCGCTCGCTCCAGCGGCTCCGCGTACGAGTTGGAGTGGCGGGTGCAGGGGGCAGATGGGAATTATCGCTGGTTCCTAGTTCGTTTCAATCCGCTGCACGACGACAAGGGACAGGTCAGGCGTTGGTATGTTGTATCCACGGATATTGATGAACGCAAGAAATCCGAGGTGAAACTTCAACAGGAGAACGTTGCCCTTCGCGAGGAGATCGACAAGGCTTCGATGTTCGAGGAAATTGTCGGCACCTCGAGGCCTCTGAAGGCCGTTCTATCCCGGATTGCCAAAGTCGCTCCGACCGACTCCACCGTTCTGATTACCGGGGAAACCGGCACAGGTAAAGAACTCATCGCCCGCGCCATCCACAGGCGTTCGCGGCGGTCTTCGCGCGCTTTTGTCAGCGTCAACTGTGCGGCCATCCCGCGCGATTTGATTGCCTCCGAATTATTCGGCCATGAGAAGGGCGCTTTCACAGGCGCGCTGCAACGCCGCGTGGGCAGGTTCGAACTTGCAGAGGGCGGGACAATTTTCCTGGATGAAGTCGGTGAGCTTCCGACGGAAACTCAGATCGCGCTGTTGCGCGTGTTGCAAGAGCGCGAATTCGATCGCGTCGGCGGCAGCCACCCGATCCGAGCCGACGTGCGCGTAATCGCTGCCACCAATCGTGACCTGGAAGCTTCCATTGCCGCAGGTTCTTTTCGGGGGGACCTCTTCTACCGCATCAACGTGTTTCCCATCGAGATCCCTCCGTTGCGCCAGCGGAAGGACGACATTCCGGTGCTGGTGGAGTATTTCATCGATCGCTACGCGCGCAAAGCCGGTAAGCGAATTACGACTCTCGACAAGAAGACTCTCCGACTGCTTGAGTCATACCCTTGGCCCGGAAACATACGCGAATTACAGAACGTCATCGAACGATCTGTAATCGTGTGTGAAACAGCCAATTTTTCGGTGGATGAAAGCTGGCTGTCTCAAAAGCTGCCGGAGACGAAGACAGAGAGCCAGCTTTACCTCTCTGAGAAGGTGGCAGCTCAAGAAAAGGAAATCATCGAAGCAGCGCTGCGAGAGAGCCAAGGACGGGTCTTCGGACCGTCGGGCGCCGCCGCAAAGCTCGGGATCCCGCGGTCCACGCTTGAATCGAAAATCAGGTCGCTAAACATCAACAAGAATCGCTTCAAGAGTTAAGGGAATTTGAGAATCGCGTCTGCCGCAAATTGTTCTTAAATTCGGCAACATATTTCAGGCCGGCAAGTTGAACGTCTTCAAGAACGCGGCAAAGCGTCGGTCGTCGTGCAAGCACCTGAGCAGGAGATTCACTTTCGTCTCGAACAAACCGTCATCACGCTTGTGCAAATCAATTTCGGAGCTTGGCGTACTCGGCTTTGGCTTGCTGGTAGATCGGAATGTCGGGATCGGCGTTCTTCCACAAATCCAAGAAAGCCTCGTAGGAGTTACGTGCAGCGGCTTCATCGCCCATCATGTGCTGCGCGCGGCCAAGCTGGAGCCGGGCCAGTGGGCCGGTTACAAACCACAGGCACAAACCCGGATTATCGATCATCTTTTGAAACTCGCCGGCAGCTGATCGGCCGTCGCCTAACTCCAGGTAGGCCAGGCCGCGGATGTACGCCGGGTAGAGATAATCGAACGACTTAGTATATGCAAGCTCGTACTGGACGGTCTCGCGGAGCAGAGCGATGGCTGCGGCGGGATCGTGCTGCTGCAACTTGACCGCGGCGCGAACTGTGGAAACAAGAAACTTCTGCACAATCGTGTCCAATGGCGCTTCCTGGCTGACCTCGTCTGCGAGCCGACTGGCTTCGCCGGTTCTCCCCGATCGGGCGAGCGAAAGAGCCAATACCATTCTCCGGTTTCGCTCCAACGTACTCCGCGATGCCAGGTCCTGGGTTTTGCGCGCTTGGATGGCCCTGCCCGCCTCTGCGTTCTGAAGGGCCGAAAAAACGAGGTACCTGGAAATATCTTCAGGGTCCGAAGACAGCGTCGATGCCTGCTGTTGCAAGCGGTCTGCGGAATCAAATTGACCCTGCTGAGCTTCAAATAGGCATCGCTCGCGTAAAAACAAAACTCGATTAGGGCCATGCGCTTCGCCATCGAAGATGCGGTCGAGAGTGCTGCGATCACCTTCGATGAATGCCAGCCGGAATCTTTGGATCCTCAGTCCGGGGATGTCAAATTTAAGGGCCTCCGCTTGCGCCAGCCATGACCTCGCCTCATTGAACCTACTCGCGATTATGTTGCCAAACGCCGCCCAAGAAAAATGGAGTGGACTCGGCCCCAGGCGCGCCGTCTCGTCCTCTGCGTCGGCCGCACGATTGAGCTGGCCGAGCTGAAACAGCGTGTCCGCCAGATTCCGATGAAAGGAAATTTCGCGTGGAAAGAGTTCCAACGCCCGAAGTGCAACGGAGTAGGCATTGTCGAGTTCCCCAGTCACGTTACTGTAATAGATCAGCTCGATATTCAGCTTGTTCTTTTCCGTCATGCGGTCGCGCAATTGGTAGGCGCGCGTGAATGAAGCAGCCTCTAGATCGTAATGACCGAGAGCGCCGTGGGCCGAGCCAATCGCTGCGTAAGCAACTCCAAAGTTAGGGTCAAGTTCTACAGCGCGCTGATACAGTTTGAGCGCTCCCTCAAAGTCCCCGGCGAGGTAGAGCTTGCCTCCTCGCGCGACGGCTTGCAAAGCCTCGGGCGAAGAGCTGAGCGCCTTTTCCAGCGGCTGATCGAAGCGCGCCAGCGATGCGGCGGGCTCTCCCAACTTTGCTCGAAGGCGTCCGGCTGTGACACCCAATTCATGTACGACCTCATTCCGCTGAGCGATTTCCGCCTGCTCTTTGGCCAAGGTTGCACCCGACCCGCAGTCGAGCGCCCGCACCTCCAAAAAGTAGCCATTGCCGGCATCGCCGATCGATTGGGAGATCACCATCTTGCTGCTGGTCTTGCCGCAGATCTGGCGCGCGACGTCAGGCGTCAACTTTGTAGCCGGCGGGAGGTTGAGTTGCGCCAGGGCGCCGGAGACCTTATCGATGCCCAGAATGTTGAGATATGGCGTCTGCGACATCGCGGTGCGCAGAGCTATGTCTAATGCGTCGTCGAACACCGGCTCTCCGGTTTCGTTTTTGACATCGGCGAGAACAATGGTGTCGGTGGCGGAGAGCGTCACTCGGCGGCGGTGACTTGAGTACAACCAGAAGGCCGCAGCGATAACGGCCAACAGTGCGGCCGCCGCAAACGACTTGCGCAAGCGGAGACGAGGTGACAGCGATTCGGTAACTTGCTCTCCGATTGGAAATTCCACGGGTCGCAAATCGGTTTTCGAGCTTTCGGTCGCAGCAGCCTGGAGTGTGGCATGCTTGGCGATATCCGCTGCCTCGGCGACAGTGACAGGTGCGGTGAACTGGTATCCCTTCCGAGCAATGGTGACAATCAAGCGAGTGTCTTCGGAGTTGTCCCCGAGGGCCTTGCGTAAATGCGAGACGTATTGCGTCAGATTCCCCTCTTCAACGAACTTGTCGCCCCACACGGCTTCCAGCAATTCCTCCTTGGTAATCAGGCGGTTGGGGTTTTGCGCCAAGAAGAGAAGTACGTCGAACGCCTTCGGGGTCAGAGAAACAAGTGAATCCGCGCGAGACAGCGTGCGCCTGCCTGGATCCAGCACAAACTGTCCGAAGCAGTACAAATTATTCATAGGAATCAGCTTATAGAGGGATTCAGAGTTTTTCATCTTTTTTCAGAGTTTTCTGAAGGACTTCCCAAAGCCCCGCCTTAAGAATACGCGGCGACATGCCAGCGAGTAGCGCGAAGCAAGCGGCTTGCCAGTCAACTCAATCGGCGGGCTGCGGAACAGACCGCAGAACTCGCCAAGGTCAGCTACGAAATGAGGGGGGAAATTGATGAGCGCAGGGATGTTCAGGAGCACTTGCTGTAGGGCGACGCGGCATCCCATTCAAGTCCGCCGCTCACACCAGACAAAGTCGGAGCAAAACTACCGGACACGGAGCCAGTTTCCAAACGAATGTTGCGCGGAATTTCGCCAAATGGCGAAACTTCGCCAGTCAACGCTGAGTTAAGTTCGCGAGAATCAGATGCTTGGGATCGGTCCATTGACTGCTACTCATCAGTAGCAGCCTGCACCTTGAAGGGACTTGGAATGCTGAAAATCCAACGATCGGCGAACGGCAAAGTTATCTTTACGCTCAGCGGCCGCATCGAGGCCGAGGATGTAGGGGAGTTGCAGCGACTGTTCGATCTGGAAGGCGACGATAGCCAGCTCGCCTTGGACTTGAAAGACGTAACGCTCCTGGATCGTGACGCCGTAAAGTTTCTGGCGCGTCGCGAAGCCGACGGAATTCAACTGGAAAACTGTCCGGCATACATTCGTGAATGGATTGAACGAGAAACTGACCACAAGAGCCGGCGAAAGCGATTGAACGCTCCAAGGCGTTCCGCGAGCCGGCGAACTCATTAGATTTACGGAGGATTTATATGAGCATCAGCACTTTTCGCGTCATTGACCTGTACGACAAAGACCCCGGCCTCGCGAGTCACGCATCGCGCACGGTCAACCTGGACTTCTGGGACGCTTCGTCCCGCGAGGACGAGCAATTTGAAGGAATCGTAGGCCAGAGCGCAACCCTGCGACGCGTGCTGCAAATGGTGCAAATTGTCGCTCCGGGCGATTCAACCGTTTTGCTGCTGGGAGAAACTGGCACCGGCAAGGAACTTGTCGCGCGCGCCATTCACAATTGCAGCCGCCGGAAGGAGCGCGCATTCGTAAAACTAAATTGCGCCGCAATTCCCAGTGGTCTACTCGAAAGCGAGCTCTTTGGCCACGAGCGTGGCGCCTTCACCGGGGCTATCACGCAAAAGATTGGAAGGGTTGAAGTCGCGGATCAGGGCTCGCTGTTTTTAGATGAAATTGGCGACATCCCGCTTGAACTGCAGCCGAAACTGCTGCGCGTCTTGCAGGAGCGAGAGTTCGAGCGGTTGGGCAGCACGCGAACAAAGAAAATTGACGTTCGTATCGTCGCCGCAACCCACCGTGACCTGGAAGGAATGATCCTGAAAGGGCAGTTTCGCAGCGACCTATACTACCGCCTGAATGTTTTCCCTATTTCGATTCCTCCCCTGCGCGAGCGCCCCGAAGACATTCCGCTCCTGGTCCAGTATTTTGTTCAAGAGGCCGCGCGCAGGCTGAACAAGAAGATCAGCAGTATCCCATCGGACACCATGGATGCCCTCACGGATTGCCAGTGGCCGGGCAACATCCGCGAACTGGAGAACGTGATCGAGCGAGCGGTAATTCTCTCCCGCAGCTCTGTCTTGCGCGTGCCACACCGAGATCTTCAGTCGCGCGTCACTGCGGGATATTCCAGCGAAAGGCCGGAAACTCTGGCAGACGTCGAACGCGAGCACATCCGGGCGATTCTGAAACAGACGCGCTGGACCCTCTCCGGACCGAATGGAGCGGCAGCGCGCCTGGGAATGAACCGGTCAACGCTCTATTTCCGAATGAAGAAGCTTGGAATCGTACGCCCATGCGCCTGACGTCTGTGAATTCAGGCCCTGTCAGCGGTGCGGGCCACAATTGATTTATCTATGTTGACCAATGTCAACCTGCAGACAACCGGCAGCCCGCGAGCATCCTGCCGCTGACTTCTCGCGTTCCTGCAATCGGCGCGTGATTTCTATGCTCTTTCCCTTTAGTGATTTGCGGCGGGGATGTTTTTCCCAAGAA
>JGI12712J15308_10000684_pt1 | contig 10205 bp, 8 predicted proteins | sample JacPin_JW_Ref_O2_FD_15308 | JGI IMG/M metagenome (IMG submission 15308) | reverse complement strand
AGAGCGATCTTGTGCATCAGCTCGAGGTTGAGCTCGTCGGACAGCTGCAACGGCGGCGCCGGGTATCCGGCCTGCGAACCGGCATGCTCGACGCTGGCAGGCTCCACACCCTCGCCNAGCATCGCGAGCGCCTCGTTCACGAAGGTGCCGATNACGCGGCTGGTGAAGAAGCCGCGGCTGTCGTTGACGACGATCGGGGTCTTGCCGATGGCCAGCGTGTAGTCGAACACCCGGGCCAGCGCCTCGTCAGAAGTCTTCTCGCCCTTGATGATTTCGACCAGCGGCATCTTGTCGACCGGCGAGAAGAAGTGGATCCCGATGAAGTCCTCCTGGCGCTTCACGCCGGTCGCCAGACCGGTGATCGGCAGCGTCGAGGTATTCGACCCGAGCAGCGCGTTGGGTTCAACGACGTCCTCGATCTCCTGGAACACCTTGTGCTTGAGGTCTTGGTTCTCGAAGACGGCCTCGACCACGAAGTCAACGCCCTTCAGGTCGGCCGGGTCGGCGGCCGGTGTGATGCGATCCAGCAGCGCCTTGGACTTCTCCTCGGTGGTCTTGCCCCGCTGAAGTGCCTTGGCCTCAAGCTTTTCCGAGTACGCCTTGCCCTTCTGCGCGGCCTCGATGCTGACGTCCTTGAGCACGACCTCGTATCCGGCCTTGGCGGATACGTAAGCGATACCGGCGCCCATCATGCCCGCGCCCAGCACACCGATCTTGTGGATCTTGACGGGCTCGATGCCGTCCGGCCGCGACCCGCCACCGTTGATGTGCTGCAGATCCAAGAAGAACGCCTGGATCATGTTCTTGGCGACCTGACCGGTGACCAGCTGAGTGAAGTATCGGCTCTCGATGCGGCTGGCGGTGTCGAAGTCCACNTGGGCACCCTCGACGGCCGCGTCCAGGATGGCCCGCGGCGCCGGCATCGGCGCACCCTTGAGCTGCTTCTTCAGCAGCGCCGGGAACGACGGCAGAACTCCGGCCAGCGCGGGGCTGGACGGCGTGCCGCCAGGCATCTTGTAGCCCTTGGCATCCCACGGCTGGGTGTGCGAGTCAGGGTTGGCTTTGATCCACGCCTTGGCGGCGGGCACCAACTCGTCGACCGAACCGACGAGTTCGTCGACCAGGCCGGTTTCCTTGGCCTTGTCGGGCTTGAACCGGGTGCCCTGGGACAGGATGTTCATGAAAGCGTTCTGGATGCCGAACATCCGCACGGTGCGGGTCACGCCACCACCACCGGGCAGCAGGCCCAGCGTCACCTCGGGCAGGCCGACCACGAGGCCCTTGACGTCCGCGGCGATNCGGTGGTGACANGCCAGCGCGATCTCGAGNCCGCCGCCGAGCGCGGCGCCGTTGATCGCCGCTACCACTGGCTTGCCCAGCGTCTCCAGGGCACGCAGGTCGCGCTTGACCGATTCGACGGTGTCGAAGGCCTCGCCCGCGTTCTCCGGACCGAGCTTGATCATGCCCTTGAGATCGCCACCGGCGAAGAAAGTCTTCTTCGCGCTGGTGATTACCACGCCGGTGATCGAATCCTTCTCGGCGACAAGCTTTTCCACCGCGCTGTGCATCGACTCCGCGTAGTGCTCGTTCATCACGTTCGCCGACCCGGTGGGGTCATCGAGCGTCAAGGTGACGATGCCGTCGGCATCCTTGTCCCAATGAATGGTGTTCTCTGCCATGGCCCTAAACCCTTAAACCCTCTCGATGATGGTGGCGACACCCATGCCGCCGCCGATGCACAGTGTGATGAGCGCGCGACGGGCGTTGCGGCGCTCGAGCTCGTCGACCATGGTGCCGGTGATCATCGCGCCGGTGGCACCGAGCGGGTGTCCCATCGCGATGGCGCCGCCGTTGACGTTGAGCTTCTCGTCCGGGATGTTGAGGTCCTTCTGGAACTTCAGCACGACGGAGGCGAAGGCCTCGTTCAGCTCGAANAGGTCGATGTCGTCGATCGTCAGACCGGCGCGGTCGAGCACCTTGCGGGTGGCCGGGGTCGGACCGGTGAGCATGATGACCGGGTCCGCGCCGCTGGTGGCAGTGGCCACGACGCGCGCCCGCGGGGTCAGGCCCTGCGACTTGCCGGCGGCCTCGGAGCCGACGAGCACCAGTGCAGCGCCGTCGACGATGCCCGAGCTGTTACCGCCGGTGTGCACGTGGTTGATCTTCTCGACGGCGTGGTACTTCGTCAGCGCCACGTCGTCGAAGCCACCCATCTCGCCGATGCCGTCGAACGCGGTCTTGAGCTTGCCCAGGCCTTCCAGCGTGGTGTCGGGCCGCATGTGCTCGTCGTGGTCGAGGATGGTCAGGCCATTTTGGTCGAGGACCGGCACAACCGATTTCGCGAAGTACCCGCCCGACCAGGCCTCGGCGGCCTTGTGCTGGCTGCGCAGCGCGTAGGCGTCCACGTCATCTCGGGAGAAGCCCTCGATGGTGGCGATCAAGTCGGCGCCGATGCCCTGCGGCACGAAGCCGATCTGGTAGTTGGTCTCGGGGTCGGTCGCCCACGCGCCGCCGTCGGAGCCCATCGGGACACGGCTCATCGACTCGACACCACCGGCCAGCACCAGGTCATCCCAGCCGGAGCGCACCTTTTGCGCGGCGGTGTTGACGGCTTCCAGGCCCGAGGCGCAGAACCGGTTGAGCTGCACGCCCCCGGTGGTCTCGGGGAGTCCGGCAGCCAGCACCGCGGTCCGGGCGATGTCGCCGCCCTGGTCGCCGACCGGCGAGACGACGCCGAGGATCATGTCGCTGATCAGGGTCTCGTCCAGGTCGGGGAACCGCCTGCGCAGCTCGTCGACCAGGCCGACGACCAGGTTCAGCGGTTTGACCTCGTTCAACGAGCCGTTGCGCTGCTTGCCACGTGGCGTGCGGATGGCCTCGTAGATGAAGGCTTCTTCGGACATGACTGATTCCTCTTCAACAATGTGGGTTTTGGGTCCGTCGTTCCCGACGCTAGTCCTCTATCGGCCACCCTAACAGGGCGGCCGATCAACCTGTTGGTTGGGCCGGGCGGGCTGGGCTCGATTGTCCGGCCTCTCGATAGGCCGCCAGCGGCCCGCATCCTTGCCGTCCTAGGCTCGACGACCATGACGGTGTCGCGACTGCAACCCTATGCGACCACGGTGTTCGCCGAGATGTCTGCGCTGGCCGCGCGGGTCGGCGCGGTGAACCTCGGCCAGGGGTTCCCTGACGAGGACGGCCCGCCGGCGATGCTCAAGGCCGCCCAGGACGCCATCGCCGAGGGCATCAACCAGTACCCGCCGGGCATCGGCATCCCGGCGCTGCGGGAAGCGGTCGCGGCTCAGCGGAAGAGAAAGTACGGCGTCGACTACGACCCGGCGACCGAGGTACTCGTCACGGTCGGGGCCACGGAGGCAATCGCGGCCGCCGTGTTCGGACTGGTCGAGCCCGGCTCCGAGGTCATCTTGATCCAGCCGTTCTATGACTCCTATTCCCCGGTGGTGGCGATAGCCGGCAGTAGGCGGGTCGTCGTGCCGCTGGTTCCGCACGGTCGCGGCTTCGCACTCGACGTCGACGCGCTGCGGCGTGCGGTGACCCCGCGCACCAGGGCGGTGATGGTGAACTCCCCGCACAATCCCACCGGCACCGTGCTCGGCGAGGCCGAGTTGGCGGCCATCGCCCAGATCGCGGTGGACGCCGACCTGCTGGTCATCACCGACGAGGTCTACGAGCACCTGGTGTTCGACGGCCACCGACACATACCGTTGGCCGGTCTCGACGGGATGGCCGAGCGAACGATCACGATCTCGAGTGCGGCGAAGATGTTCAACTGCACGGGCTGGAAGATCGGATGGGCCTGCGGGCCAGCCGAACTCATCCACGGCGTGCGCGCGGCCAAGCAGTATCTGAGCTACGTCGGGGGCGCCCCGTTCCAGCCGGCGGTGGCGGATGCTCTCAACACCGAGGACGCGTGGGTGGCCACGCTGCGGAACTCCCTGCAGGACAGGCGCGATCGGCTGGCGCGCGGGCTGACCGAGATCGGCTTCCGAGTGCATGACAGCGCGGGCAGCTACTTCCTGTGCGCCGATCCACGTCCGCTGGGGTACGACGACAGCACCGCGTTCTGCGCGGCGCTGCCCGAACAGGTCGGGGTGGCGGCGATCCCGATGACGGCATTCTGTGATCCCGCTTCCGATGACTGGGCCGCGTGGAATCACTTGGTGCGGTTCACCTTCTGCAAACGCGAAGACACGCTCGACGAAGCGATCCGCCGACTGGCAGGACTGCGCGACGGACCGGCTACGTCGACCGATCTGAACGAACGCCATCCATGACCCGCCGACGCAGCCCCTCGGTAGCGGCGTAGAGGACCTTCTTGCGGGCCCGATTGACCAGGAACTCCGGTATCGGCGCCGACGGCTCGAGGGTGATCTCGAAACGCACCCGCGTCCTGTCCTCGGTTTCGCGCTGCAGCGTGTACTCGACGTGCTGCGCGTGCTGCTGCAAAGTCTTGTCGGCGTCCCACACCACCCAGTCCGGGCCCCAGTGGTATTCGAGCACCTCGGTGTCGATGATGCCGGAGACCTTGATGGTGACCTTCACATGATGGGGGCGTCCGTCGGGATAGCTGTCGACGACCTCGGCACGCTTGTGCACCGGGGACCAGGACGGCGCCGAGCCGACGTCGGCCAGCGCCTCCAGGATCGCTTCTGGCGGCGCATCGATGACAATCTCTCGCGATGCTTGTACGGCCACTACTAGCAAACTAGCAACGCAGCCGCGTTCGCGCACCGGGTTGGGCAGCTACGCGGCCATCAAAAACGTTCCCTGGACAGCGGCGAGAAGCCTACTGTTGGGAGATCAGCGTGGATGAAAGGCCGGCCGTGCAGCAGCTGGGTTGGACCGATGACATGATGCTGCGCGCCGAAACGCCCGAGACGCCACTGCAAATCCAGATGCTTCTGATTTATGACCCTTCGACCGCCCCGGGCGGCAAGGTGACCTTCAAGGGGATTCTCGAAGAACTCGACGCGCGGCTGCATCTCGCCGACGTCTTTCGCAGGCGGTTGACCGAGCTGCCCGGCGGTCTCGATCGCCCGTACTGGGTGGATGATCCGAGCTTCGATCTCGAGTACCACGTCCGTCATATCGGGCTACCCCAGCCTGGCGACTGGCGGCAGCTGTGCATCCAAGTCGCGCGGCTGCATGCCCGCCAGGTCGATCTGCGACGTCCGCCGTGGGAGATCACTGTCATCGAGGGGCTGAATTCCGTGCCGGGAGTGCCGAAGGGCTCGTTCGCGATGGCGTTGAAATTGCACCATTGCGCGGTCGACGGCATGGCCAGCGTTCAGATGATCGCGGCGATGCACGACCTCGCCGCCGATAGCCCACGCCCCGCGGCGCCCGATAGCCCTTGGCACCCCGGCCCGCTGCCCACTACCGCGAACTTACTGTCGCGCATGGCAATAAAGGCAGCGCTGTATCCGTTGCGGGCGAGCGCAGTATTTGCGTCAAGCGCCCCCAAGGCAGNNCGCGGCTTGGCCGGCCTGCCCNGCAAGCTGGTCAGCGGTGTGTCCCGGATGGCCGAGATCGGCACACCGTCGTTTCCACCCAAGACGCGTTTCAACCAAACGGTCTCAGCGCACCGAGTTTTCGAGGCCCGGTTCCACGAACTCGACGAATTCAAGCGCATCAAGGCGCGCGTGCCTGGCTCGACGGTCAACGATGTGGCGCTCGCCTACGTCGGCGGCGCCCTTCGCCACTATCTGGACGGCCACGGAGAACTTCCGGATGAATCGCTCGTTGCGGCGTGCCCGATCTCGCTGCGCGACGCGAGCGCCAACGACGGCAAAGGCAACATGTTGTTCGGCCGGTTGCAATCGCTCGGAACAGACATCGCCGACCCACTCGACCGGCTCACCGCGATCGCTGCGTCGACCGCAGGGAGCCGCTCGGAGTCGGATCAGTCGACACGGAGTCAGCTGATCGAACTGATTGGAACAGTCCCGACCTCGTTGCTCGGCGTGGCGGCAAAGGCAGCGAGCGTGCTTCCGTTCTCCGGCCCGACGGTCGCCAATACGACTGTGACCAACGTGCCAGGTCCAACGCAGCCGATCTATTTCCGCGGTGCGCGACTCGTACGCGCCGCCGGTCTAGGGCCGCTCATCGGTGGCATGAACCTGATCCATGTCGTCGCGAGTTACAACGGCACTCTGTCGATCAGCGCTACCGCGGACCGCGACGCCCTGCCGGATCCGTCGCGGTATGCCGCATGCATGGAACACGCCTTTCAGGAGTTGCTGTCCATCGCCGACTGAACCTATGGAGCGAGTGACGGGATTCGAACCCGTGTGTACGGCTTTGCAGGCCGCTGCCTAGCCGCTCAGCCACACCCGCATGAGGACCTACCGTGCCATCGCCGACCACCGGCGGGCCACCGTTTGGCTCGACGCGATCGCTATTTCCGTTGTTCTGAACCGAAGGCGGCCATCACCTGGTCCCGCAAGCCCTTGGTCGCGGCGTCCAGCACGATCTCGCTGGCCCGCCTGACCACGAAGGCGGGAACGGGTCCTGTCGGCTCGACGGTGATGTCAAAGCGCACCCGGGTCTTGTCGATGCCGACCGGCTGCAGGTTGTACTCGACGTGTTGCCCGCGCTGCTGAAACGTATCGACGGCATCCCAGACCACCCAGTTGGGACCCCAGTGGTATTCCAGGATCTCGTTGTCGACGAGCCCGAAAATTTTGATCGTGGCCTTCACATGGTGCGGCCGACCATCGGAGTACCAGTCGAGCACCTGAATCCGCTTGTGCACCGGCGACCACGACGACAGCGACCCGACATCGGCCAACGCCTCCAGGATCACCCCGGGCGGCGCGTCGATGACAATTTCTCTCGATGCTTGTACGGCCACTACTGACCAAGCTAGCAAGGCGGCACATTAATTGCGTTTGATCACCAGCCGATTTGGTCGAGTGGTGTGGTTGCCTGCGGTATCGGCCCGACCGGCGCCGACGGTGTACGGGAGAACCGCGGGGCAGGCGCCGCCTGGTCGACGCCGCCTGCATTGACCACCGTCGAGCGTGCGGCCAGGTGCGGATCCGTGGCGGCTTCGCTCCACGTCAGCACCGGCGTGACGCACGCATCGGTGCCGTCAAAAATCTCCGCCCACTCGTCGCGGGTCTTACCGGCGAATCGGGCGGTGAACGCCTCGAACATTTTTGGGTACGAACCGATTTCGAACTGACCCGGCACCTCGTCGGCTGACAGGCCCAATCCGGCGAGCAAGGCTGCGAAGAACTGCGGTTCGATCGCTCCCACCGCCATGTATTTGCCGTCGGCCGTTTCATAGCAGCGATAGAACGGGGCGCCGCCGTCGAGCAGAAACGACTCGCGCTCGTCACGCAGCGCACCGGTGGACTTCATCGTCCACATCATCTGCGCCAGCACACTGACCCCGTCGACCATCGCGGCGTCGACCACCTGACCGGCCCCTGACCGCTCTCGCTCGTAGAGGGCGGCGACGATGCCCACCAGCACGAACATCGAGCCGCCGCCGAAGTCGGCGACCAGGTTCAGCGGCGGCATCGGTGGCCGGTCGCGGTAGCCCAGCGCCGACAGCGCCCCGGTCTGCGACAGGTAGTTGATGTCGTGACCCGCCGTGCTGGCCCGCGGCCCGTCCTGACCCCAGCCGGTGATCCGCGCAAAGATCAGTCGCGGATTGACCGCCGCGCAGTCGTCGGGGCCGATGCCCAGACGCTCGCACGTGCCAGGCCGAAAGCAGTCCAGCAACACGTCGGCTTTGGCAACAAGGTCCAGCAGCTGTTGCGGATCGGCTTTGACGTCCAGGTCCACGATCCGCTTCCCGCGGTGCAGCAGGTCAAGGTTCTCAGCCGGCATCGTCAGTCCACCGGGACGACGGACCCGCACTACGTCGGCCCCGAGGTCCGCCAGCATCATTGCCGCGTGCGGGCCCGGCCCGATGCCGCCGAGTTCGATCACTCGTACCCCGTCCAGGGGTCCGCGGGTGGTCAAGGTTGACTACTTTCCTTTCTTCACTTCCAGCACCCGGTCGCGTAATCCCTTGGTACCCGTGTCGATCGTTCCTTTGACGGCGCGTTTCAGGACAAAGCCGGGTAGCGGCACCACCGGGTCCACGCTGAGTTCGAACTTGACCTTCGTTTTGTCGCCGTCGGGCGTCAACGTGTACGAGGCATCCTGCGATCGCTGCTGACCGGAGCTGACCAGCGTCCAGCTGACCTTGTTCTCGCTCCAGGTGTAGGCCACCACCTGTTCGTCGGTGATCCCCGCGGCCTTCACCTTCATCTTCACGGTGGCGGGCCGCCCGTCCTTGTGTCTATCCAGGACCTCGGCGCTCTGATGCGGCGGCGACCACTCGGTGACCGCGTCGAAATCGCCGATGACGTCGAGGATCTCTTCCGGAGTTGCCTCGATGACTATTTCGCGGGTCTCGTTGATTGCCATGTCCGGACGATAGCGAGGCAGCGGCGGCTGGAGGGCGTTTTCGAGCGTAGACGCGTACCGTCATCCCCGTGAGCGCTGCTAGTGAACACGCCTACACCGTCGGTGACTACCTGCTCGACCGCCTCGCAGAACTCGGTGTCACCGAGGTATTCGGTGTACCCGGCGACTACAACCTGGAGTTCCTCGATCACGTCGTCGCCCATCCTGCGCTGCGGTGGGTCGGCAACGCCAACGAGCTCAATGCTGGATACGCCGCCGACGGATACGGTCGCCTGCGCGGAATGTCGGCCGTGGTAACGACATTCGGAGTCGGCGAACTCTCCGCCGCCAACGCGATCGCGGGTAGCTACGCCGAGCATGTGCCGGTGGTGCACATCGTCGGCGGGCCGTCGAAGGACGCGCAGGGCACCCGTCGGGCTCTGCACCATTCGTTGGGCGACGGCGATTTCGAGCACTTCCTGCGGGTGAGCCGGGAAATCACCTGCGCCCAAGCCAATCTCATGCCGGCGACGGCCACCAGGGAAATCGACCGGGTGCTCAGCGAAGTCCGAGAGCAGCGACGACCCGGGTATCTACTGTTGCCCACCGACGTGGCGCGCTTCGAGACCGAACCGCCGACCGCGCCGTTACCGCGTTATACGGGCGGCACCAGCCCACGGGCGCTTGCGCTATTCAAAGAAGCCGCAACCACACTCATCGCCGACCACCAGCTCACCGTGCTGGCCGATTTGTTGGTTCACCGGTTGAATGCCGTCGGCAATCTCGAGGCGCTGCTGGCCGCCGACGTGGTGCCGCACGCGACGCTGATGTGGGGCAAAAGCCTGGTCGACGAGAGCGCACCGGAATACCTGGGTATCTACGCGGGCTCCGCCAGCGCAGAGTCGGTACGCCGGTCGATCGAAGAGTCGCCGGTGCTCGTGATGGCGGGAGTCGTGTTCACCGACATGGTCAGCGGCTTCTTCAGCCAGCGCATCGACGCGGCCCGGACCATCGACATCGGGCCGCAGCAGAGCACCGTTGGCATCGAGGTTTTCGCGCCGCTCGACATGACGGCGGCGCTGGACGCGGTCACCGCGATTCTGACCGAACGTGGCATCAGCTCACCTGCGGTCGTATCGTCAACCGACGACGCCCCGGTGGAAAAACCCGGACGCGACGAGCCACTAAACCAAAAGATGTTGTGGGACAGGTTCTGCTACGCGCTCACCCCCGGCAATATCGTGCTCGCGGATCAGGGCACCTCGTTCTACGGCATGGCCACGCACCGACTGCCCCAAGGCGTCACCTTTATTGGCCAACCCCTCTGGGGCTCAATCGGATACACACTCCCCGCCACCCTCGGGGCGGGCCTTGCCGAACGAGACCGCAGACCGGTGCTGCTGATCGGCGACGGCGCCGCGCAGCTGACCGTGCAGGAGCTGGGCTCTTTTTCGCGTGAGGGACTGTCGCCGGTCATTGTCGTGGTCAACAACGACGGCTACACCATCGAGCGGGCGATTCACGGAGAGACCGCGCACTACAACGACATTGTCCCGTGGCGCTGGGCCGACATTCCCACCGCGTTCGGGGTGACCGACCACCTGATATTCCGGGCCGAAAACTACGGCGAACTCGACGACGCGTTCGTCGCGGCGGCCGATCACCGTGATCGGATGGTGTTGATCGAGGCGGTCGTGCCGCGCCTGGACATTCCCGACCTGTTGACCGAACTCGTCGGACCCACCTCCGCGGATGGCAGCTCACGTCGGTAATTCAGGTGT
>JGI12712J15308_10000683_pt1 | contig 10210 bp, 8 predicted proteins | sample JacPin_JW_Ref_O2_FD_15308 | JGI IMG/M metagenome (IMG submission 15308) | reverse complement strand
CGGTTCCCGTGGGGGCCATTCTGACTTCGATTTCTTTCTGGAGCCTGGTCAGCGGCTCCACGGGAGCTCTTGCAATCAGTCCGCTTGCGGTGATCGTTATCTCAACTGGAACGTTGTCGGGCGCCCAGGTCGCAACCGGATCTTCGGGAGCTTTCCAGACACGGTCTCCCCCGCGCAGCTGTTCTTTTTGCTCTCCGGTTCCGCCGAGTTGCTCAGCAAACTCTTTGAAAAGATTCTGGCCGCCTGCAAATCCAAAGCGGATGACTCGCGGTCCAACGTCGCTGGTGACCACGAGTTCTACTTCATCGTTGCTGACGCGGTAGGAATTACGCCATCCCTTGTATTCGATTTTCTCCACCTTGACGGCGGCGCCAGCAGAGGAGGCAATCATCAGGCTTAGAACGACGGGCACAATCCGTTTTCGCATGACGCGACTCCTGTTGACGATGCTTGGTGAGGGTACGCTTCTCGGAGGCCGCCAGTCTACAAGTTCTGTTGTGGCCTTGTAGTATCCCTGGGGGGAACGAGTGGGACGCAAGCGCCGGGCCCGTGCCCGATAAGTCGCGGAGCATGCGCGGTCCAGATCTGGCCGACGCGCATCCGAAGGGGGCGAGTCCGTTTGCCGTAATGGACATGGCCGGAAATGTTTGGCAGTGGACGGAACAGTTCGTTGACGAGCACACGCGGGCCGACATTCTGCGGGGCGGCAGCTACGATCAGCCGCAGGGCGCGATCTGGTATTTTCCCGAGGCCCACAAACTTAACGAGCATGGCAAATTCCTGATGATGTCCCCGGGCATGGATCGTTCCCGGACGCTGGGGTTTCGGTGCGTGGCGGATGCGCGATGATGCGGGGCCGGCTGCGAAGAACGGCGTGGACAAAGCCCTGCGAGTCAGTAGCGCTGGAAATGCAAGGCCGATCGCGGGATAGATTACGTTAGAGATGGGTTAAATCGGTTACAAAAGTGGCATAATGTGAGTGCTAGCAATCGCTCCGACTCGTTCGCGCTCCTATGGCCTGCCTCCCCCTTAGTGCAAAATCATACGGTCACCGTACTGGGAACAATCTGTCGGAGGCGCAGCGTCGAGCCGACGCGGGAAAGGGTGAATGAGCGACACCGATCAGGTCCTAGCTAGAGTCCGGGAGGCCTTTAAGGCTGTCTTTGATATTGAGCCACAATCGCTGACTCTGGAGACGAGTGCTGGGGACATCACAGGCTGGAATTCTCTTGGCCATCTCTCACTTACCACTCAGTTGGAACAGACTTTTGGGATCACCTTCGATGTGGACGAATTGATGGAAATGGAGAATGTTCGCGAGATCGTGCGCATCGTTTCGGCGAAGCTTTCTGGGAAAGCGTAAAAGTGACAGGCAATGTCGAATGGAATTTTGCAGGGCGATTGGTGGAGCGCACAGGGCCGGGGTCCGGCTTAATCGATGCCGCCACGCGGCAAACGATTTGTTCTGAGGATTTGCCGCGACTGATTGCGGCTTACGGCGCGCGCTTACTCTCCGCAGGTTTGCGTAAGGGTGATCGTGTGCTGATCGGGTGTTCTCTGACACCGGCAACCGCGTTGGTTTATTTGGGGGCCATGTACGCGGGCTTGGTTGCCGTGCCGCTAGAAGATCGCGAAGTCAGAGACTCGACACAAACCTTGTTGGAAGTAACCGGCGCCAAAGCCGTGTGGACCGAAACATCCCTCCGCGCGGGAGGTGGCCAGGGCTCCATCCTCTGGCTGCAAGGGGAGTTAGCCAAGGAATTCCGCACCACGATACCCCCCGCTGATTGCGTCGCTGCAGATCTGGCGGCGCTGATGGCCACTTCCGGTTCGACCGGTATTCCTCGTTTCGTGATGGTCACTCATGGGAACCTGATCGCGAATACCGAAGCGATTATCCGAAGTCAGGACTTGGCCAGCGACGATCGAGCGATGCTGGTTCTACCGTTAAGCTACTGCTTTGGCGCGAGCGTGTTGCATACCCATCTTTATCAGGGCGGCAGCGTAGTGTTTGATCGCCGTTTTATGTTTCCGGATAAGGTGCTGCACGCCATCCATGAATTTGGCTGCACCACATTCGCCGGGGTGCCGACCGCTTATAACGTGCTTCTGCGCCGATCGAATATTCGTCAGATCGCTCTGCCCGGTTTGAGGCGCTTTCTCCAAGCCGGGGGTGCTTTGGCCCCCCAGAGAATCAGCGAGATGCGGGCGACTTTTCCGTCGACCCATTTCTATGTGATGTACGGGCAAACCGAAGCGACAGCTCGCATATCGTGTATGGAACCCAAACGCTGGGAGGAGAAACCGGGAAGCGTGGGTAGACCTTTGGAAAACCTGACCGTCTCAATTGTGGATGAAAATGGAAATAATTTGCATGCCGGGCAGGTCGGAGAGCTGTGGGTAAAGGGAGCATCCGTATGCTCCGGTTATTGGAATGATCCGGAGGAGGCGGGTCGAGTCTACTCTGATGGTTGGCTCCGTACCGGCGACCTGGCTCGACAGGACGAAGAAGGTTATCTGTGGATCGAAGGGCGCGAAGGGTCATTCGTGAAGATGAGAGGAATACGCGTGAGTCTGGCAGAAGCGGAGGCAAGAGTCACAGCGATTCCTGGAGTGTATGAATGCGCGGGGCGCGGCGTCGAGCATCCGGAAGCGGGTGAGGCTTTGGTTTTGTTTGTCGTGCCGGAGGAAGGTGCGAGCATTCCCGAAGAAGAAATTCGCCGCCACCTTCCAGCCCATTGGGCGGTCGACTCGATTCGCATGGTTTCTGAGTTGCCGAAGACATCCGCGGGCAAAATATCGCTTTCGTCGCTTCCGGGTAAGACCAGAACTTGCATGCCATTGGAAGATAAAATTGAGCGACTTCTGTCTACGTCTCTGTATAGTCTGCCGCCTGAGGAGAGGCAGACCGGTTTGCTGGAAGTACTTCGAGAGGAACTCGATAACGCCTGCGAACGGCATCCCGGCTACAAGAATTATGTGCAGCATTGGCCAATGGACTATCGAACCGCCGGCAAGGTTGCCGATCTGCCTTTTCTACCGGTGGCGACGCTAAAGGCGAATCCTCCGTTGTCTTTGGTGGGTGCTGACGAGATTAAGAGAACTTTAACCTCGAGCGCGACCACGTCTCAACTGCCGAGCCGGGTTGTTCTCGATTCGAAGACCGCGCGTCGCACGACCAAAGGGGTCGTAGCCATTGTCCGCGACTTTATCGGGCCCGCGCGCAGACCTTATCTGGTTGTGGACACACCGAATTTCGTGGGCGGGAGCACTCTTGGAGCCAGAGGTGCGGCGATTCAGGGGTTGCAACCTTTCGCCACCGAGACCACGTACTGTCTTAATGTGGATGCCCATGGCGAACTAGTACTGGATCGAGACCGTCTGAGAGAATTCGCGGACAGCTTCGGCAAAAACGCCGAGAATAAAGACCAGCCAGACGCCGAGGTGCTGGTCTACGGCTTTACGTTTATCTTATGGAACCACTTAGTCCGGCCGCTGCTGGAGGAAAATATCTGCCTCAATTTGCGGAAAGCTTGGATACTGCATAGCGGCGGCTGGAAACGGTTGCAGGATCAGGCGGTGAAGAAATCACAATTCAACCAACAGCTGGCTCAGGTGTTTGGTTGTTCGGTGGACCGCGTCATTGATTTCTATGGCATGGTTGAGGCGGTGGGAGTTATTTATCCCGATTGCTGCGAGGGAAACAAACATGCGCCCGCGTTTGGCGATGTCATCGTGCGAAATCCGCTGACGCTCGAACCGGTGGCGGCCGGAGAGTACGGGATCGTTCAGGTCTGCAACGCTCTACCAACCAGCTTCCCGGGCAACCTGCTGCTTACTGATGATATGGCACAGGTGATTGCTTATGATGATTGCCCCTGCGGGCGACGCGGCATCAGTTTTCGGTTTGCGGGAAGGATACCTGAGGCGGAACTCAGAGGTTGTGGGAATATTCAGGGCAAACGATCGTTGATGAATGAAACGACGATGAATTGAATGACGACTGCTTCCATGACTGAGCTGGTTCATGACGTCAATTCGCCCGATGAGATTTCCAGGGCCGCAGCCAATCTGCGTCAAGTTGTCTTGGACGCGGACGTTTCGCCGAACGACGTCATCACAGTTCTCGATTCCTGGGGGAAAGCACTCGACGCCCGCGAACTGGACGATATTCCGGGGATTGTTTTTCTCCGAATATGGCTCAGGCGTGGCTCTTTGGAACCAATGGTCGCGCGCGAGCTCGGCCCCAACGGCCTAGATGGCGGCTGGAACGAACATGGTCTTGCCGAGTACAAAGTCTTCCCGTTAGGTGTGGTGGGTCACTGGCCTTCGGCCAACGTAGAAATCCAACCCATACTGTCGATGACCTGCGCGCTGCTTGGTGGCAATGCTGCCCTGGTGCGCATTCCCGGCGGACTGGTCGAGTTGACTCGGCGCTTGATGGCGAAGCTTGCTCAGAGCGATCCCGACGAATTGCTGACGCGCCGCATATTTATGGTGGCATTCTCGCACGACCGGCGGGACCTGCAAGAGGCGATGGCTCGAGTTGTCGACGGAGCGATGATTTGGGGAGGTCAGGAAGCGGTTCTGCAGATTCGGGGATTGCCATTTCCGCATTGGACGAAAGTGGCAGTGTTCGGGCCCAGGATTTCCGTGGCTGCGATGGATGCAGGGGCATGGGCGAACGCCGACGAACAAGAGTCCTGGTGCCGGCGCATGGCGCGAGATGTCTGGCAGTTCGAACAGCAGGCATGTTCTTCGCCGCAGGTATTGTTTCTGGAAAAAGGGGCGGCGGATTCCACTGCCCAATTTCTGTCGACTCTGCGGCGCGCGTTTGAAGCGGAAAACCAGACGCACCCACGGCAAACCATTCCCGGGGCGTTGACCTCCGCGATCTGCCAGGCACGAGCGTCTTGGCTGCTGGCGGACCATTCGCATCAGGCGGTTTTTCCGACGAGTCCAGATTGGACGCTGTTGTTCGGCGCGGGAGTAGATATTCCCCAGCCCACCCAAGGGCGAACCTTGACGGTTCTGGAGGTGGACCGTTTGCTCGATCCCATTTCCAGGTTCGATGGAAACGTGCAGACGCTTGGTTTAGGGGTGGCCGATCCAGAGAAAGAGAAAGAACTCTCCGACATGGCCGGAAAAAGAGGCGTCGACCGGATTGTCAAACTTGGACGCATGCATGTGTTCTCCTCTCCCTGGGACGGTGTAGATTTGGTGCGGCCCATGGTTCGGATGGTTCGTCATGTTTGCTCCGCGGACTGAGGTACGCGAAAGAAAGACCCACGTTATGCCGGACGGCAAAACATTTCTTAGAAGCCTGGAGACAAAAGCGAAGATGCTTGCTCCCTCGGCTCGCGCCACGTTTGAGGCGAACGAAGCGCTTTGTTCCTGGCTTTTAGATCCGCTGGCCCGCTGGGCGGAAGCCGCATACGGCGACCGCGCCTTTGATGATGCGGCGAAAGGCTACGCCCGGTATTGTCTGGGCGTGTGGAAGTCGCAACAAGTCTACGAGCAGGCTGGCCGGTACACGCCGGAAAAAATGCCCGCCCTTATTTCGGAAGTGTATGAAGACGAAGGCTACATGGTTCCTTACATGTGGGCCGCGATCCTGATTTATCCCTTCTGGCCTTCCATGGTCCGCCACATCGCAATGTATCGAGATGATTTTCTGAAGCCGCTGCCGGCGGGCGCGAGCGTCCTGGAGTTGGCCAGCGGTCATGGCGTGATGAGCCTGCTGGCGGCCGAGACCAGGCCCGACATACGCGTCAAAGGTTTCGACATCAGTCCGCCGGCGACCGCCGTGGCAAATCGGCTATTGCATGTCTCCGGGCATGGGGACCGGGTAACCTTTGAGGTCAAGGATGCACTGAAACTGAATTTGACGGAGAGCCGCGGGACTTATCAAGGAATTATTGCCGCCATGCTGGCGGAACATCTGGAAGATCCGCGTCCTTTGTTCAAAGTGCTGGCCCATCATCTCGCGGATGACGGTCTCATTTTTTTCAGCACTGCGCTCGAATCAGCTCAGCGCGATCATACCTACGAATTTCATCATGAAAGTGAACTGGTGAAGATGGCAGAGGAGGTCGGCCTTCGCGTGACGCGGTTGGTTTGTGACGCCGGCATCCCTGTGCCTGGTGGCCGTTTTCTTCCGCGTGCCCTGGGCATGGTCCTGCGGCGTTGAGAAAATTCACAGCGTGCGTGTGAATATTCCAACGTAATCTCGAAACGACAATTTTATGACGATGACCTTTGAAGAAGTGAAAGCACGTCTGAAGCAGCGGTTCCCGCTGATTATGGTCGACCGGGTTCTGGAGTTGGAGCCGGGGAAACGCATCAAAGCCCTTAAGAACGTCACGGGAAACGAGATCCAGTTTCTGGGACATTTTCCGGAGTTCGCCATCATGCCGGGGACTTTTATTATTGAAGCCATCGGACAAAGTGCTTCCATTTTGTTCAGCCAGACCGCCGGCGATGACGTCGACCCTCGAGAGTTCCTGGTGCTGGCGATCGTAAATGACATGAAATTTCTGGTGCCGGTGTTGCCGGGTCACACGCTGATGATCGAAGTGAACATTCTTAAAATGACAGAACAGGCGGCCCTGGTGGAAGGTGTTGCCAGCGTCGAGGGCACGGTGGTGACGCGGGGTAAGTTGAGTTTCGCGCGAAAGATTCTGTGAAGGTGCGACTTAGGCGCCATTCGGTTGACTGCCGGCTCGAAATGCATCGGTCCGGCCGGTTAGGTTAGGAAGGTAGCTCGCCCACCAGTGATGAAGAGATCGTCGCTGTCACAGATCTGGAACTGAAGGGAGGGCAGAACTTCCGAACCATCCCTGCGGAAGAAAACTACGGGCGTCCGCTTGAGCGGGCGCATACCCGCTTGTCGTGCGCCGAGGATGCTGGCTTCTGTAGAGCATCGGGCGACGAGTTCAGAAGTGTTTGTGTGTTTCAGCGCCGCCTCGTAGGCGAGATGGAACGCGATGCACCAGATTTCGGGCGAAGGGTTTTCCAGCCACACTCCGGCCACGCGAGCTTGCTCCCGTACAACGAACAGCGCAAAAAACCCAACGACTCGGCTCTGGTTCACAATGTTAAATGTCAGACAAGTAGCCACCGGGCATTGCTGAAGATATCGGAAGAATGATTCGCCGCGCTCGCCCAGGGGGAAAGCGAACCCTTGCGCGGTGGCCGCGGCAGCGGCCCAGTCGCTGGGTACTTGCCGCAGAGGAATCCGGGACCACCATAAATTTCGCGCAAAGCGCAACGGAAGGCGCCAATCCCTGCGCTGGTGCCGGAACATTTGTCGCCATGGCCGGATTGGGCGCGCCAAAGTCACAGCCTCCGAAACCGTACGGAAGCCCAGCTTCGGAAGAATAGCTTGTGTTATTTCCTCGCCACCAATTCCATAAACGAAATCGAAAGCTCGGGTTAGATTCTTAATCGAGGACCAGCCCGCTCCTCGCGCGTGAGGGTCCGCCGCCCAATCCATAGCGTGAACTCCGCGCTCGCTCTTTGTGCCGGTCTGCACCGTGACTGGCCAAAGCCCGACGTGAGCGATCACGCTGCCATCCCGCTCCATCCAGAAGGAGCGCGGTTCCGGCCAGTCTTCCCGCGGAGTCCAGTACTTCCACCGCAACATCGAGGAACTCACAAGACCAGCGTTAGCCGAGAACATGCGAGTCAGAAACTCACTCAGTCGTTCCTCGTCATCACCATTTGTTGGCCGCCAAAGAGGGTCCATGCAGCAGTTCTCCACTACTTGCAATGCGGACGGTCGAAAAGGATCGTCGGATTGCGGCGATGCAAAACGTGTGCTCGACTACCAATCAAACAGGCACTGGAAGGCCATATCGCAGATCTGGGAGAAATAAGAACGTTGACGCAGAGGGAAGGCCAGTCAAATACACATGCCGAGTGAGTTCAAGCGGATTCGTTTTCTCTTTCAAGAGCACCTAAAAGACACCAATCCTATGCGGGGACTCAGCTGTTATATCAGAACCGAAGCTAGCTCGAACAGGAATTGCAGAGCCCGCAACGGTGCCCACGGTATGGTTCGTTGACGTGCGGATAGCGCATCCGTAAGATGAGGCGACCCGGAAGCCGGTCGGCTCCCTTCGATAAACCAGACTCATCATGAAACCACAGACTCAAGGTATCAAGACCCGCGGACGTTTAAGTCTCATCGCTACGGTTCTGCTTTCTGTCAGCCAGTTATTTGGATTGGCTTCGCGCTCTGCAACGTCCGCCCTTCCGGCGAACACCGCGGAGGGGATGGCTGCCACGGCCGCAATCGAGGGCGATAAGCTTCGCCTCTCGAACCGTGCCATCGCGGCGGAATGGCAATTGCATGAGGGTGGCCTGATTGCGAACACGCTGATGGACCATTTGACCAATCGGACGATCTCCTTGGCGGCGAATGCGTTCGTCGTCAGCTTAAGGGACGGCACGGTTCTGAAGTCATCGGAGATGCACGTGATCGCCCCGCCCCGCATGGAGAAGCTCGAACCCGATCCCAACGCATCGCAGCTCGCTGCGAGGTTTGGGGGCTGGCAGATCGAGGTGGGTCTGAGCGATTCCGGCAAGCGACTGCAGGTGACATGGCGCGCAGTTCTGCGCGATGGTTCCGCCTATGTGCGCCAGGAAGTGACGCTAAGTGCCACCGGCAAAGATCTACCCATCAGCAGCGTTCGACTCGTTGACGTGACCATTCCGTCCGTTCGCGTGTACGGTGCGGTTAAGGGATCTCCTATCGTTGCCGGCAACCTCTTCTTCGGATTCGAGCACCCGCTTTCCGAAAGCAGAGCTTCGGGTAATCGTGCGATCGCGCAAATCTGGCGCGAGTTGCCGCTGCGAACTGGCCAAGCGGTTACTTATTCCTCGGTTGTGGGTGTCACGCTCCCAGGACAGCTGCGACGCGGGTTCCTGGCCTACCTCGAACGTGAGCGGGCGCATCCCTATCGAACGTTCCTGCATTACAACTCCTGGTATGACATTGGCTATGACTCCAAATACAACGAGTCGGACGCGTTGGGAGCGATTCACGCTTTTGGGGAGAAGTTAGTGGAAAAGCGCGGCGCAAAGATGGACTCTTTTATGTTTGACGACGGGTGGGACGACGAAAAACATTTGTGGCATTTTCACTCGGGCTTTCCCAATGGTTTCCTTCCGTTGAAAGAAGCAGCTTCAACCTTTGGCGCGGCGCCCGGCATCTGGTTTTCGCCCTGGGGCGGATACGAAGCCGCGAAGGCAGAGCGGTTAAAGTACGGCAAGGAACAAGGCTTTGAAACCAATGAGGGGGGCTTCGCACTTTCCGCGCCCAGGTATTACGCGCTATTCCGTGAAACCACAATAGAGTTCATCCGGAAGTTTGCTATCAATCAGTTCAAGATCGACGGAACCGGAAACGTGGACACGGCCTTTCCCGGCGCGGCCTTTGACAGCGACTTTCAGGCTGCGATCAGCTTGATCCACGAATGGCGAACCGTGAAGCCCGATATTTATATCAACCTGACAACGGGAACCTATCCTTCGCCGTTTTGGCTGCAGTACGCGGACTCCATCTGGCGCGGGGGCGAAGACCACAGTTTTCTGGGCGTGGGATCCTGGCGGCAGCGGTGGATTACCTATCGTGATGCCGACACCTATTCTGGCATCGTAATGTCAGGCCCTCTGTTTCCTCTCAACTCGCTTATGTTGCACGGCTTGATCTATGCGCAACATGCCAACCACTTAGATACCGACCCTGACGGCGACTTCGCCGCTGAAGTCCACGACTATTTCGGCACGGGGACGCAGTTGCAGGAGATGTACATTACTCACTCGTTGCTGACAGAGAAGGACTGGGACATTCTGGCGGAGGCGGCGAAGTGGTCGCGCACGAACGCCGACACTCTGGTAGATACACACTGGGTAGGCGGCGACCCTGCGCTGCTGGAGATATACGGCTGGGCTTCATGGTCGCCCCGCAAAGGGATACTGGTCTTGCGAAATCCGAGCGAGAAGCCACAGGACTTTGTCGTGGATGTGAACGGCGCGTTCGAATTACCGCCCGGCGCGGCCAGGACTTACGAAGCCCGCAGTCCATGGCAGGAGGATCGAGAGAAGCCTCCAATCACGCTGTCCGCGACTGTGCCTTATACGTTTCACCTAAGGCCTTTCCAGGTGTTGACGCTCGAGGCAAGCCCGAAGGATTAGCAGCCACACC
>JGI12712J15308_10000680_pt1 | contig 10219 bp, 10 predicted proteins | sample JacPin_JW_Ref_O2_FD_15308 | JGI IMG/M metagenome (IMG submission 15308) | reverse complement strand
ACAGGCAGGCGATATGTGACGGCACACGGCGATCCCGTCGGCCCGCGACCNTTGCGGTTGGTGTCCGGCGACGGCTACCCGGACTGGGAGGCGGTCTACCANGACAACGCCACCTGGGTGTATCGCACCATCTATGCGCGAGTCGGCAACGGGGCCGACGCCGAGGATCTCACCGCCGAGGTNTTCCTGGCGGCGTTGCGGCCGCTGCGGTTGACCGCCAGNGTCGGTGAGGTNCGCGGCTANCTACGAGCCACCGCCCGAACAGTCTTGGCCGCGCACTGGCGCGAGACCCTGGGTCGAGAGATCACCTCGATCGACGACATCGAGCAGCCGCCCGAGAGTGAGCAGGCGATCAGCACCGCCCCGCAGCGGGTGGCCGGTGTACTCGAGCAGTTGCCGGACAACTACCGGCGGATCTTGGAACTACGTTTCCTGCAAGGGCGTTCGATCAAGGAGTCGGCTGCCGAACTCGCGGTTACTGTCGCCAATGCAAAGGTGCTTCAGCATCGGGCATTGCGGCTGGCCGCACAGGTCAACGAAAAGGGCGAATCATGAACGCGCGCGCGTTACGCAGGTACATCGACGACCTGCTGCGTGGCCGCCGCCCAAAGCCGTTCCGGCCCGACGACTTCGAAGCCGCGCAAATTCGGACGGCCATCGATCTGCAGGCGGCGCGGCTGGGTAGTGACGCTCCGCGGCAGGAATTCCTCACCGATCTGCATCGTCGTCTCGCCGAGCAACAGGAAGGCGCCGGACAGCCGGTGTCGAGATCGACTGCGACCCGCAGGAACGTCATCGTCGGCACGTCGGCCGCCGCGGCAGCCGCGGTGGCGGCGGTATCTATCGATCGTGCGTTGATCGATGGCGGCCAGGTTGCCGACGGCGGCAACAGTGGGTCCCGGGAGCTCACGCCGACGACCGGACGCTGGATGCGGGTGGGGGCCAGCGCAGACGTGCCCGACGGGGTCATGCAACCCTTCGATGTTGGTTCGGTCATCGGATTCGTTCGTCGTGTCGACGGCAAGGCCGAAGCCGTCTCAGGGGTATGCACGCACCAGGGTTGCCGACTGTGGTTCGACGCGCCCGACGACCGGCTGCGCTGCCCGTGCCATTCGACGTCGTTTGCGCCCGCTGGCCAGGTGCTGACGCATCAATTGCCAATAGCTCCGAAACCGTTGCCCACGTTGATGGTTCGCGAACAAAATGGCGCCATCGAGGTGTTCGTTCCGGCGCCACCCAGCACGCCGGCCTAGCGACGTGTAACCCACCGCCCTATCTATTGGCGACGTGTACTTTCCCGCCGAAGATGGAGGTGTAGCGCTATGCCCGGACGATCTCGGGGCGCGCGTGCTGTGTTGCTGGGGCTGATGGTGGTGGCCGGATGCTCGTCGCCGCAGTCGGCGACGTCGCCGTCGGTGACCTTCGGGTCGGCGGCGACCACGCCTGGAATGCCGGGTATGAGCGGCATGCCGGCTATGCCGAACATGCCGGCGGGCACCAGCGCCGCGACGACGGGGCCGGCGGCTCCGGTGGCCGGCGATACCATCAGCATCGACAACTTCGCGTTCGCACCTGCGACGCTGACCGTCCACGCGGGTAGCACGGTGACCTGGACAAACCGAGACGAGGAACCGCACACTGTCGTTGCCAACGACGGGTCGTTTCACTCACCTGGGATGGGTTCGCAGGCAACGTTTTCCTATACCTTCGCGAAGGCCGGCACGTTCGACTACATCTGTTCGATCCACCCATTCATGCACGCCACCGTGGTGGTGACGCAATGACCGACGCACCACACACGATGAACCGGCGCCAGCTCATTCGGCACAGCGCATGGTTCGGGGCGGCCGTCGGCCTGGCGGTGACCGGCGGCGAAGTCATCTCCCACGTCGCCGGCACTGCCGATGCCGCGCGCATTCAGGGTCGGCCCACTCTGCGATTCGCTCAAGTCAGCGACAGCCACATCGGATTTCTCGGAAAAGCCAATCCGAATGTCGCGAGCTCTTTCGGCCAGGCGATCGATCGGATCAACAACCTCGGTTACACGCCGGATTTCGTTATCCACACCGGTGACCTGACCCATCTGGCCACACCTGGCCAGTTCGATCAGGTCAAGCAAATGATGACCGGGCTGCGCACGCCGCACGTGTTCACCGTTCCCGGTGAGCACGACTCGATCGACGACGGGGGCCAGAAGTACCGAAGCGCGTTCGGCGCCGGAACCCGCGGCGCAGGTTGGTACAGCTTCGACATCGCCGGCGTGCATGTGATCGCCTTGGTGAACACGTTGAACCTGAAAAAGCTTGGGCACCTTGGTGTTGATCAGCTCGAGTTCGTCGCCAAAGACGTGGCGCCGCTGCCCAGTGACACGCCGATCATCGTGTTCAGCCACATCCCGTTGTTCGCCATGTACCCGGACTGGGGGTGGGGCACCGACGATGCCGCCCAGGCGCTGAGCTATTTGCGCCGCTTCTCGTCGGTCACCTGCCTGAACGGCCATGTCCATCAGCTGTTTTCCAAGACCGAAGGCAACGTGACATTCCACAGCGGAACAACCACCGCCTATCCGCTGCCTGCCCCCGGCGATGGTCCAGCGCCCAAGCCGGTCACCCTGCCGGCGGGCAAATTGCATGACGCGCTGGGCATTCGTGAGGTCAGCTACACCAAGGGCCACACCACTCTCGCCTTGAAAGACAAGGCGCTGCAATGAATGTGACCAAGTTGGCTATGGCTGTGGCACTAGCGGTCAGCGGGGTCAGCCACGCGTATCTGTATATCCATGGTTACCAGCACATCCCGACGATCGGCACTGCTTTCGTGGTGCAGGCCAGTGTCTCGTTCGCTCTCGCACTACTGATCTTGATCGGCGGTCCATCGTGGCTTCTGTGGGCCGCGGCCGCGCTGGCCGGCGGCGCGGTGGGCGCGTTCGTATTGTCGCGCACCGTCGGCCTATTCGGCTTCTCCGAGCAAGGATGGCAGCCTTCGCCGCACGCGGCGATCAGCGTGTTCGCCGAACTGGTGGCCGTCGGGCTATGGGCGAGCTATGTGATCGGCCATCGACGCAGGGTCGTCCCACAGACCTCGCTGCTATCGCGGGCGACGCGGACGATTTAGTCCATTATTTCCAGAAAGCATTCATGGGTGGGGCGTACATGTCGTTGTCAGTGAGCGGGGCCAGAGTTCCTGGCGTAGTACGCAAGGCGTCTTCGATCGTGGCCATCAGGCTGTACTCGTTGGCGTAAGCGTCGGTGGTGAAGGGGCCGGATTCCATCCCGTTGGCGCCAGACTCAGCGCCCCCGTTCGGGATGATGATCATCGGAACGTTGTTGCCCTCGTTGCCGAAGCCCAGTGACAGGTTGTTGTTGTCCTCGTCGAACGTGATGATGATCGCGTCCTTCTCCCCATCGGCATTCCACGTCGGCGAGCTTTCGATGGCGGACACCTCTTGCTGGACGAACTGGTCGGCGGCCGCGACGTTGTACTGCTGGTCGGTGAACTGGCTGTAAAGGAATTGGCCGATGCCCTGGAGACTATCGATGGGGCCTTCCCCGTTGTGGTCCTCATCGGCGGCGATCCAGGTGAATTCCGGGAAGCTGCTCGGATTCTGGAGATCGGTGGACAACTGCGTCAGCGGGAGCAGGTGCTCCTGCAGGTAGGCGGGGGTGTTGTCGAAGACGTAATTGAATTGGGCAAAGGGTAATTCGTCGACGGAGTAGTTACCCGACGACACGAGGTCACCCGGGGTGGGCATGCTCTGTGCGTAGCCGGCCCACGATATGTTCGCCTGATCCATTTCTTGCATGAGGCTGTTCGCGTCGATGACGTTCCCGGAGGGGTTGTAGTCGAGGCCGAAGTCCGATCCGCCTACGGGCCGGATGTAGTTGGGGTCGCTGGGGTGGCCCAGTGCGAAGTAGTTGGAGTCATAATCTTCGGTGTTGATCAGGCTGTTGAGGTACGGCGCGTTGGGGCTGCCGACGATGTTGTCGACGCCCTTGTTCTCCAGGTAGATCAGGAACACGTGATCCAGTTGGCCGACGTCGGACGTCGGTGGAGTGAGTGGCGCCGCGGTGAGGCTTGGGTCGCCGACGGTGAACGACTCGTTGTCGGCGTAGGCGCCGTTGTAGTTGCCGAGGAACGTGTCGTTGTCGGTGAAGGTCGTGGTCACCTGAGCGGAGGTGGTGCCGTCGGGGACCATGCCACTGATGTCGCGCTCCTCAAACCCGGTGAAGCCCAGGCGATCCCATATCGTGACGGGGTTGAGCGAGTCGGTTCCCAGAACGTCCCCATGGGCGTCGAGGAAGGTGACCTGCACTGAGGCGTCGGACGGGTCCCAGCCTTGGCCGCCGAGATCTGCGCTCAGGTTGAACGGCGTTCCGGCCGCGCCGGTGAGGTCGACGGTTTGGCTGATGGTGGACGTGGCCACGGGTCCGCCACCGGCGAAATTGTCACCGGCGCCCGAGAGGGGGGTCTGTGGGAAGTCGAAGAACTTTGGCAGCGGAGTCCCGAAGGCGAAGGGATAACCGCCCTGGGTGCCGTAGGCGATCACGGTCGGGGTGCCAGTCTCCGTCCAGCCTGGGATCGTCACCCCGCTGTAGCCCGACCCGGACGGGTCAGCCGTTTCGAAGCTGGGATTGACCAGCAAATTCTCACTCATCGGCTGCGCAGCATTGCCGGCGTCGCCGAAGATCAACCCGCCACCTTGACCATCAGCGCCGTCACAGATCAACCCACACGCACCGTTGGTGGGATCGACCAGGTTGAACCAACTATTGATCAGGGTGTCGAACTGCTGACCAAAGCTGCTGTTGATCCAATCTTGTTCTAGCCCTTGCAAGGCATCAGCCGGGCTGGCCGCCGCCACCGAGCCCACATCAGGAAGCGAACCCAGGCCCACCCCCGCAGTCGACTCGGTGGCACCCAAGCCCAGACTGCCCAGCTCGGAAACCGCCGCCGAACCGGCAGCCACATCACCCAACGAATTGGTGATCGCATTGACGACCTGGTCGATGACCACGTCAAACCCATCGGCCTTGGCTTGTGGCGCATTGGCCAGCTGCCCCAGCCCTAACGTCAAAAACGTGCTGATCGCGCCGGTCAAGCCGACTGCACGCTGACGGCGGTGGATCATCGCTTTGCGCGAGTGCGGATGGTGCTTGCTGCCGCTTCGATCAGCCATCGCTCGTACTCCCTAGGCAAGGGGCGCGCCGTCGTCTCAGGTTCGCTTAAGGTAAGCCTCGGGTTATGTTTTCGGCACGGTTTTCAGCAAAATTCTTCCGTCAACTCCGCTTCTTTCCCCACCACCCTGCTCTTGCGGCATTGATGCTGCTCAACAGCCATCTAACTCCCCTGGCCGGGGAAAGCGGGTGGTCGGTGGTCATTCAAAGGCGAACACATGTCATCCCTCCCGAGTCGCTCAGCATCCGCTAAGGAACCTGCGGGCTCAACTTGCCCGCCGGACCCGCACCACCGGCCCGCCACGAGCCACCGCCGATCTAGGACGAGGTATCCGCCGCTACTTCTTGGACGGGATCACAATCACCACGATCAGCGTCAGAATGCTGAAAAACAAACCAAGGATGCCCCAGCCGAATGGGTTGCGGCCCTTGGTCGCTGCGACCAGCGCGCACACGATCGCCGCGATAACGCTGCCGATCAAGACGAAAATTCCCTTGATGCCGCGCAGAATGAAACCTGCGGCCTCCGGCTGGCTGTAGCTGGCCAGCAACAGTTGATGAAGCATGACGACCTCCTCGACGCCGAAAGGGGGCACCGTCCCCTACCCCGGGGTCGAGTACCCGGATGGGCCGCAATCAAACTGTCCCGCACCGGGAGACGCCCATCGAGTTGACGCCCGCCGCCGTGCTAGCCGTTGCGCAGACCCTCGACGAAAGCCCGGGCTTCTTCCCAACTGGGTAACAGACCGGCGGCGCGTACCTCGTCCAAGGTGGGCGCGGCGGCGTCGCGGTCGGAGATCAGCACCTCGTGCCCGCTCGGCCAGTCGATCGCCAGCGCCGGGTCGGTGGGGGAGATGGTGTGCTCGCGTTGCGGACTGTACTCCGCTGAGCAGAGATACATAACCGTCGAATTATCTTGCAGCACAAGGAAACCATGCGCCAGGCCTTCGGAGAGGTAGACCGTTTTGCGGCTGCGGTCGTCGAGCACGACCGCGTCCCAGCGGCCGAAAGTCGGCGAGCCCACCCGGATGTCGACAACGACATCGAACACCGAGCCGGACAGGCAGGTCACGTATTTGGCTTGGCTCGGTGGCAGCTGCGCGAAATGCAGGCCGCGCAGCACGCCGGCCGCCGACACCGAGCAGTTGGCCTGCCGGACATCCAGGCGATGCCCCGCGAACTCAGTGAAACTGTGGTCGGTGAGCCATTCGAAGAAAAGTCCACGCGAATCGGGATGCACCGCCGGCGTTATTTCCCATGCGCCGGCTATGTCCAGTTCCCGGGCCTGCACGTCACTGACCCTGTCGTTCGTAGCGAGCCTCGGCGGCGTCTTTGAGGGGCCGCCACCAGGATTCGTGGTCACGATACCACTCGATGGTGGTGCGCAACCCTTCAGCGAAATCGGTATGCTTTGGCGCCCAGCCTAATTCATTGCTCAGCTGAGAGGGATCGATCGCGTACCGGAGGTCGTGGCCGACTCGGTCGACAACGTGGTCGAAGTCGTCGGGATCGCGTCCCATCAACTCGAGCAGGGTCCGCAGCACCGAAAGGTTGTCGCGTTCGCCGTCGGCGCCGATCAGGTAGGTCTGCCCGGCCCGACCGCTGTCGAGGATACGGCGTACCGCGTCGTTGTGGTCCTCGACGTGGATCCAGTCCCGGACGTTGGCCCCCTCGCCATACAACTTCGGCCGCCGTCCGGTGAGGACATTGGTGATCTGCCGCGGGATGAACTTCTCCACGTGCTGATACGGCCCATAGTTATTGGAGCAGTTCGAGATCGTGGCGCGCACGCCGTAGGAACGCACCCAACCCCGCACCAGCAGGTCGGAGGCCGCCTTGGTCGACGAATAGGGACTCGACGGGTTGTAGGGCGTGGACTCGGTGAACCGTTGCGGGTCGTCGAGCTCCAGATCCCCATAGACCTCGTCGGTGGAGACGTGATGCAGCCGCACCCCATGCCGGCGTACCGCTTCCAGGATGATGAACGTCCCGATTACGTTGGCGTGCACAAACGACGCCGGATCGGCCAGCGAGTTATCCACATGGGTTTCGGCCGCGAAATGCACCACCGCATCCGACTCGGCGACCAATTGGGAAACGAGGTCCGCGTCGGTGATGTCGCCCTGCACCAGCCTGATCTGGTCCTCGACGGGAGCCAGCGATTCGCGGCTGCCCGCGTAGGTCATGGCGTCCAGAACCGTCACCGCGTCGTCCGGGTGGTCGCGCATGGTGGAGTGCACGAAATTGGCGCCGATGAAGCCGGCGCCACCGGTGACCAGCAGCCGCATGGAGCAAACCCTAGCGCGGCCCTCAGCTCGGAGGTACCAAACCCAGTGCCCCGGCCAGCTCTTCCAGTGCGCCCACCAGCTTGCCGTCGGGCCCGCCCAGCACCTGGATCGCCACGTGATCGGCCCCGGCCTCGAGATGCTCGTTGAGCCGCGCGGCGATCTGCTCGGGCGTGCCGTGGGCGACGACGGCGTCAATCAGCTTGTCGCTGCCGGGTTTACGGACATCGGCATCGGTGAACCCGAGCCGCCGCCAGTTGTTCACGTAGTTACTCAGCCCGAGGTAGAAGTCGACGGTTTTCCGGCCGATTTCGCGTGCCTCGTTGGCATTGGTGGTCAGCACCACCTTGTGTTCAGGGGCCAGGAACACCGTGTTGCCGATCAGCTCGCGCGCCTGGGCGGTGTGTTCCGGCGTCGTCAGGTACGGGTGGGCGCCGGCGCTGCGTTCCGCGGAGAGAGCGAGCACTTTGGGACCCAGGGCAGCGAGCACCCGTCGGCTGGTCGGCACCGATGCGCTGTCGAGCTCGTCGAGATACTCGACGAGTGCGTCGTAGGGCTTCTTGTAATCCCCGGTGTGTTCGGGGTGACCTACGCCGATACCCAGCAAGAACCGGCCCGGGTAGTCGTTTTCGATGCGGTGGTAGGACTCGGCCACGTCGGCGGCCGGCGACGCCCAGATGTTGATGATCCCCGTCGCAAGTTGCAGCGACGACGTCTCGGCCAGAGCCGGTTCCACCCATGCCAGGTCGGCATCCGGTGATCCGCCGATCCAGGCGGCCCCGTAACCCAGCGCTTCGATCTGCTGGGCGAGGTTCGGGCTGATGGATCGGTTAGCGAGCCAGACGCCGTATCTACCCAGGTCGAGTTTCAGCGAAGCGCCCTCGGTCATCTAGCTACCCTTCTGGTCCGTCACGCCGGTTTCAGTCCAAGCGGCCCGGCCAGTTCGGCCAGCGCAGACACCAGGTTTTCATCTTTGGTCAGGATCTGCACAGGTACGTGGTCGGCACCGGCGTCGAGGTGTTCTTTCATCCGCGCCGCGATCGCCTCTGGCGTGCCATACGCCACCACCGCGTCGACCAGGCGGTCGCTGCCGGGCCGGTTGACTTCGTCCTCGGAGAACCCCAGCCGCTTCCAGCTGTTTCGATAGTTAGCCAGGTTGAAATAAATATCGAGCGCCCTGCGGCCAACGGCGCGAGCCTTCTCCGGATCCGTGGTCAGCACCGCCTTGTGTTCGGGCGCCAGGAACGCCGACGGGCCGATCAGCTCGCGGGCATGTGCGGTGTGCTCCGGCGTGGTCAGGTAGGGATGCGCGCCGGCGCTGCGCTCTGCCGAAAGCTTGAGCACCCGCGGGCCCAGGGCCGCGATCACCCGGCGATTGGCGGGGACCCCGTACTCGTCGAGCTGGTCGAGGTATTGCACCAGCGCGTCGTACGGCTTGCGGTATTCGGTGATCGCCTCGGGATGTCCGACGCCGATCCCCAGCAGGAAACGGCCCGGGTAGGCGCGGTCGATGCGATGGAACGACTCGGCCACCGGTTTGGCCGCCGCCGACCAGATGTTGACGATGCCGGTTGCTACCTGCAGCGTCGTCGTCGCTTCGAGAATGGGCTCCACCCACTCGAGTTCGGCCGGCGGTGAACCACCGACCCAGACGGACCCGTAGCCCAGGGCTTCGATGTCTTTGGCTTGTGCAGGCGTGACGCCGCGTCCGAACGATCCGAACCGGCCAAGATTAGGCTTGCTCGCAGCAGTATCGGTCATGGTTGGTCCAACCGGTCGCGTGATGGGGTCTATTCCGCCAGTTCTTCATCAAGCACGGGATCCGCCAAGTCCTCGACGCGCGGCTTTTCCAGCGGCAGCAACACGATGAAGCGGGTATCGCCCGGCACCGACTCGACACGCAGATCCCCGCGATGTTTCTTCACGACGATGTTCCACGCCAAATCCAGCCCCAGGCCGGTGCCCTCGCCGACCGGTTTGGTGGTGAAGAACGGCTCGAAGATGTGCTCGCGCGCTTCGTCGGGAATACCGGGCCCGGTGTCGCAGATCTCGATGCGGGCCAGCTTCTCGCCTTCCCTGCCGGTGCGAACGGTCAGTGTGCCGCCCTTCTCGCGCATCGCCGCCAGTGCGTTGTCGATGATGTTGGTCCAGACCTGGTTGAGATCGCCTGGAAAGCAAGGGATCTCGGGCAGCGATTGGTCGAATTCCTTGACCACTGTGATCGCGCTGCCGTTCTTGCTGCCGTCTTTGCCGAATCGGTCGGCGAACATCACCAGCGTGCTGCGCAGCANTTCGTGCACGTTGGCCACGTCGAACAGAGCCCGGTCCATCCGNGAATATTGCTTGGCATCGGCGACCAGTGCCGTAATCCGTTTGCTCGCTTCCGAAATCTGGTTCATCAGAAGTTCGCTTTCGATGGTGTAGCTGATCCAGCGGACCGCCTCCTCCACCGAGGCCGAAGCATCCAATTCCTCGGCGGTTGCGGCAATCCGCTCCAGCCAGTCGGTGTCNACGCCGCCTTCGACGAGTGNCGGTGCGATGTCCCACCCGCCNTCGATGCCGTGCTCCTCGAGCCACTCGCCGACGGCGTCCTCGCGATCGGTGGATTCGATCGCGGTCAGGTGCTGCGACGCCGATTTGGCGACCTGCTCGGCGACCGCCTCCTGCAACCGCACCAACGCGTTCAGCGTCTCAGCGCTGACGGTGCCGTCGGCGAGCATCACCAGTTTCCCGCGCATGCGGGAGATCCGGCCGCGCAGC
>JGI12712J15308_10000675_pt1 | contig 10235 bp, 12 predicted proteins | sample JacPin_JW_Ref_O2_FD_15308 | JGI IMG/M metagenome (IMG submission 15308) | reverse complement strand
GAATTTTTGCTAGGAGACGAGGATGAGCTTAGAAAAGTGGGTGGAGTACGGTTGGCTAAGGCGGGAGCCGACCAGCACAGGTGAGATCAAGGATCTTCTGGAATTGTGGATCGTAGCCTTGCGGATTCAAAGGTCGAAGCTGTTTCGACCGACCTTCGATTTATTGCTGCTTTCAACGCCGCGGGGACCTCGCTAATTCCCACCAAGATAGCTGCCGATAAAACGGACATGGCTGCGATTGTGTAGCCCACCGAGAAGGATCCAAGTTGCTCGGCAATTTCGTCGTTCCCGGTGGGATCGATATCGTCGACTGGGTTCGACGAGGCATAGACAAATTTGTGAAGCGAAAGCGGATCGTTAGACTGCCCCTCGTAGGTGTCCATGCTCCAGAACCTACCGGTCGTCGTGTTCAGATACCTGGCTCGGTTGTAGTAGAGGCCGAGGGCCGGGTCGAACTGCTCGCCTGCGAACAGGTACACATTCGGCGTCGATCCTGTCGAGTTGATGAGGTTGCCAAAGGCGTCGTAGTCGTAGGTGTCTGTTATAGCGCCAGTGGATCGTCAACTGACGAACGCTTCCATGCCCGTCATACTCGTAGAAGCTCGTGGTGATTGCGGCGTTCACGGTTTGGGTTTCGCTGATTCGCTCCAGCCCATAAGAGTAAGTCCGAGACACAGACCCGCTCTGTAGCTTGTCGGCCACTTGCGCGTATCCCGTCGGATTGACGGTGTCGACGAGATAATTCGTCGTCACACCCACAGCGGTTTCGGGCAGGCGGTTCCTGTCACCGTCGTGGGCATCTATTCAGTTGTCAAAGAACTACTTCATCCGTTCCTCACCCTTTGGCGACATCATGGTGCGAAGATGCTGACTATCTTAAACTCACCGTTCTCCGAAGGCTCATTGATCCAGATATACCCGCCCTCAATTGCAACTCCGTCGGCCTGCCCCATTAGATTTCGGACTTGTTGTTTCGCCAGGGCCTGACGAAGGCTGCCGGAAAACACAAAATCATAATTGCGCAGAGTGTCGGTCGCGCTATGGAGTATCAAGGTCCTGCGTTGCCCGTGGAAATGCAGCGGGTATTTGATCATATCGGCAATCTGCTGCCGGTGATCACCCGCGACCGCAGCCTGGAGCTGCCGCACAAAATCTCGAGCTCGGTAGCAGTCTGGGAGCGACATGCCCGCAATCCTATATTCCGAAATGTCAAAACCGGTGATTCGGAATTGCCCATCTCTTGTCTTGCTGAATAAGACCTCCCCGCAACCCACGTTGTCGGACAAGGCTCCAGGAGCCCAGTCTATTTGGTCTGGATTTTCATCCATTACCGCCTTCACTGTCTGTGGATTCCAGATCTTGTCGTGTTCCTGGTGAACATATCTTCGTCCATGTCGGCCCTGGTTTTCCCCTCTCCCACCCGAACGGGAAACCGAATGAAGCTGAGAATGCGATCGCGATCTCCGGCCTTAAGCGCCTGTTGCAGCGACAGAATAAAGTCGCGCTCGGACCTAGCCTGCTGTGGGCCATTCAGCTGGCCCGCTCCCCAGCTTGCCGAACCTTCGCTTCCCGTGTGCTTGCATCCGGCCGAGGTTACGAAGGCGATGCCCAGGAGCAGTCCTATTGCTAAGCTTTGGCTGATCTCACGGAATTGGATGACCATTAGAAGTGTAGTCTCCGTTGTCCCACAGATTTTTCTCATCCACTCGTTGGCCCTTTATGCTGGCTGGTACTAGCCAGCCCAAGAATCCGTTGCTCGCTTGCTTATAGTTTCCGGCGTTGAGTTGCTGCAACAATTGGGAGCTGGCGAGGCCGCCTTTTCCCGTCTTCGCATTCCCGCCGCCGATGTTAAATGTGAAATCTAACAACGCATCTAACTCGCGTTGCGCAAGTCCGACGTAGACCAGTTGCTTGATCGGGGATAGCGCTTTGAGTTCGACGTCCTGAAACAGAAGTTGCTCCGCAGCCTCTACCGTGAAGTTCGCATAGGCGCTAAAGTCTCCTGGTTTACACGGCCCGTCGTGGATCTCCGGCGCACACATCATCGGTTTGGTTGAGAAGGGCCTTGATCCCTTCGATGCGCTCTTGGGTCAGGTCGGTACGGTCGTTCGCGAAACACATTGGATACACCGAACCGTACGCTGCGCGCTTGTCTTGGGCCGGATACTTGGCTTCGAGTTCGGCATCTCGATAGGCAAGCCATGCCCTCTGCGCAGCTTCTAGCTTCTCCCGGTACGCCGGATTCGCCGACGCTCGGGCGAGTAGCTGCTGATACAGCCGATTCACTTCTTCTTCGGCTTTTTGTTCCTCAGCGCCCGCACACTCATTGAGTTCTAACTGGGTTTTGGCGGTCGCGCAGTCCTTGGCTTCCGGACCTTGGGATTTGGCCTTCGCTTGCGCGAAACCTCCGGCGCTGAGAGTAGCGGCAAGTAACGAGACAGTGCCCAACCTACTCGGAATCCATTTCCTTCTTTCGCTGTTCAAAGATTGCCACCTCGCGCTCGCTTTTGTCAGATAGCCGCTCGTAGTATGCGGGATCCGAGCACCATTCCTCGAACGCGAGCAGAAGAATCTCAATCGATTGCTCTTTCGTCTTCCAATCCCTGCCGTATTTGAAGGTGACTCTCCATAACGCGGAGGGGCGAGGGTCCATAATCTCGAACAGCGACGCTGGTTTCATGATCGGAAACCAGAGATTGTGATCATCGACCACGTAGTACCAAGTCATTCCTTCATGACATGAAACGGCATAGACGGTGTACTGCTTTCCTGCCGTGAGGTACCAGTCTTTACTAACGTACGGGCTGTTTCCGAACGTGTAAGCTGATGGCACATCGTCGCCTTTTTTCCATGTGCATTTCACTTTCATGGCGTATTGGTGAACTTGAACTCCACCCTTTCTCCAGTGGTCAGGTTGATAAAGTAATGGACCGTGTAATTCGATCCCCCTGGACTGCTGATGGGACCTCCAGGCTCCGTTTGGGTGTACGTACCGCTCGGGCTGTAGTGCACCCACTGCGCCTTCGCCCATTGCCCGCTGCCGTAGTTGGCCTCCAACCTCTTCGCGTCTCCCATTTTTCCCATGATGACTTGACCTGCGTTTGCCTCAGCCTCCTCGAGCACGAGCTGTTCCGAGGGTTGCCAGGAACGACGTTTGGATTTGGTCCCTTGAGGACAACTGCGGGCGGAGTCTGAGTGCTTCCTCGCAAGTAGGGCACTGCTGCTGAAAGAATTCCGCCGAGGGCACCTAACGCGCCGTAGTACACAGCAGCTGCAAAATTGCCTTGCTGGTACTCGTTGTATGCTTTCCAGCCCCCGGCGCCTAGCGAAACCATCGCCAAAGCGTAAGCTCCTAGCTTAGAAGCCACGGCAACGGACCCTCCGATTGCCGTCAAGGCGCCGAGTGTAATGTTCAGCATGTTACCCGTTGCGCCCTCGATTTGATTCGGCGATTGCCCTTCTAGTGCAGCACCGAATCCGGCCAGACTCGAAGCGAACAAAGCACCGGTGACACCCTGAATCACAATCGCGCTTTGTATCACGCTCATGCCGAAAATGGTCGTGCCGCCCGCCGAAGCAGCCAATGTCGAACCAAGATCGAAATCATTCCCCGGCGGGTCTCTGTGATTTACCGGATCCGAGCCAGCATAGAGATACTTGTGGAGAGAGGCAGGAGCACCTGGATCACCTTCGTCCGTATCCATGCCCCAGAACCTTCCGGTGGCGGTATTGAGGTATCGGGCGCGGTTGTAGTAGAGGGCTAACGCTGGGTCGAACTGTTCGCCGGCGAAGAGGTAGTTGTTGGGGGTTGAGCCGGTGGAGTTGGAGAGGTTGCCGAAGGCGTCGTAGTCGTAGCTGTCAGTTACGACTCCGGCGGCGTTAGTGAGTTGGCGAACCGAGCCGTGGCCGTCGTAGCCGTAGAAGCTGGGCGTCCAAGTGCCGTTCAGGACTTGATTCTCGTACATTGAGTTCTCAAAGAACGGAAGTCTGGCCTGGGCCAGGTTGCGGATTATTAGCGATCTTCTCCATAAAATCGGTGCCGGCCTCACGCGTGTCAGCGTCACTTGAGGCGAGCGCTCTCTCCGCGAGCCGTCGTGCAAGAGTTACGTCAATGTCTAAGTAGAGTTCAAAGAACCTCCTGTACGTCCCGTCATCGCCGCTCCGCAAAAACGGTTCAGCGGCATTCTCGATATGAGCGGCAAGCCAATCCCTTGGGATCCTGAGAATGATTGAATAAAACGCCCACAGGTATCCATGGATTGATTCGGCCTGCGACAAGAGGAAAGGCAGCAACTCCTCCAAGTCTTCGACCAGCACGAGCGCCGATAGCAGCAAGATTACCAAGGGTCGATTTGCCTGGTAGTTTGCCTTTATCGCTGTGACTCGCTGGTCTTTTGTGCATTTTAGGAATGCATCAACCGCGTGCCGGAACGGCTCATAAGAAAGCTCCAACTGCTTCCATGTTTCGTTCGGGTCTGTCATTTGATCCTTGGGGGCGTGATCACCCACGGGAGCGACCTGATCCTCTGATCGAGGTCTTGGGGCGTCATCTGTTCAGTTGGGTAGATCGTGTGATGCCCGGCCCCAACGGGAACGTCAGGTGCAAATTTCGCAGCATCCGGGATGACTCCGAGACCATTCGCGTCATAGATGGCTTGAAGCGGGATTCGATACGCGTACCCTGTAGGATACTTAGGCCACGGTCGAAACCAGGGGTCTCTAAAGGCCGACGCGCCACGATAGTCCGAATTCATCGCTGGGTTCTGTGGGTCAATTAACCCTTGCGTGTTTAAGGTGTAGTCAGCCCCCTGCCTCAGATCGTAGAGTTTCGTGCTGTTGCCAAGGCGGTATATGTCGTAGTTGCCTTGTGATGCTTCCGCAACTTCTTGATCGATTGGAACCTGATTTCCTGTCCCCCCAACCCCAGCCGCAGTACCCAAGGCGGCGGTCCCCAAAAGCAAATAGGCAACCGCTTTTTGGAAGCCACTGGCTACTTGTGGAGCCTCTGCCACCACCTCCGGCTCCTCAAAGGCCTCAATGATAGGTGCCGTTTCGACCACTGGCATCGTGTCCTCAACCACTCCTACGGTTTCGGTCACTTCCTCTGTCGCTATGTCGCCGTCCAGACCACTGGGATCGACGACGTTGGGCGGATTATTCCAAGCGTAGGAGTATCGATGGAGAGTTGTTGGGCGCCATTTGTCGCCTTTATACGTATCCATGCTCCAGAACCTGCCGGTGGTGGTGTTGAGGTATCTGGCGCGGTTGTAGTAGAGACCGAGGGCACTGTCGTAGGCTTCACCCGCAAAAAGATAGACGTTGGGTGTAGTGCCTGTTGAGGAGACGAGATTTCCGAATGCGTCGTGGTCGTAGGTGTCGGTCACCGCGCCTGCGGTATTCGTTAGTTGGCGAACGGAGCCGTGGCCGTCGTAGCCGTAGAAGCTGGGCGTCCAGGCGCTGCTGATCTTCTGGTTTTCGCTGATGCGCTCCAGACCGTAGGCGTAGGTTCGCGTCACGGTGCCGCTTTGCACCTCATCCACGACTTGAGCGTAGCCTGTGGGATTCGCGGTATCGACGAGATAGCTGGTCGTCACGCCGCCGACGGTTTCACTGACGCGGTTGCCGTCGCCGTCATACACGACTGTCACGGCTCCGTGCGCGATCATGTGGTTTTCGAAGTCGTAGCTGTTGGCCGTGCCCAGCGAGTTGATGGTGTTGCCGTCGGCGTCATACTGATCGGAGCCGAGGCGATCGTCGGCGTCGTAGGTGTACGAATTGCCCCCCGCCGGCGGTATTGTCGTGTTGAGCGTCTTACGGTTGCCCACGGCATCGTAGGTGTAGCTGCCTACGCCGTTGTTGTCAGTGGGTCTGCTGAGCAGAGACCACTCGTAGGTCAGAGACCTCTTGGCCAAACTAAAAGAGCCGCTGCCATCAAGATTGACTAGAGATCCGGGGCGTACAGTTTCTGCCGCCCCCGCATCGGCTATTGGCGCTGTTTCTCCAGTAGTAATCGTCACGGTATCGGGCGGGCTGCTCACCCAGCCATCATTTACGATTAGCTGCGCCACATAGGTTCCAGCCAGATCGGCGAGGAAGGTTGGCTTAACCGATTTTGTGTTCGAAAGTACCGCATTGCTGCCTGTGGGTACGCTCAGCAGCGACCATCTGTACGTAAGCCGATCTCCATCCACATCCGTGGAAGCGCTTCCGTCCAGCTCAACGGTTTTGCCCACAACTACGGACCGATTCGGACCGGCATTCGCAACGGGTGCTGAATTGATGGTACTGACGATAACTGTTTCCGGAGCGCTGTTGCCATGCCCGTCGTTTACGATCAGCTGCGCGGCATAAACTCCGTTCACGTCCGCGACAAACGAGGGATTGACGACGTCGGCGCTCGACAAGCGAGCGCTGGAGCCCTTGGGACCGCTGATCAACGACCAGTGGTGGGTAAGTGAGTCGCCGTCCACATCCGTAGATCCACTTCCGTCCAGTTGGACAGTCGCGTCGAGGTGCACTGTCTGATTGGGCCCTGCGTTCGCAAGTGGCACGGAGTTGAGCGTTGTGATGGTTACGGTGCTGGGTTCGCTATCCGCCTTCCCGTTGTTGACCACGAGTTGTAAAACGTAAGTCCCGGACCTATCTGCGGTGAAAGTTGGCCTTACAGTGGACGAGTCGCTTAGCGAAGCACTGCTGCCGTTTGGAACCGCGAGAAACTTCCACTTGTACGTGAGCGGCAAACCGACATAGTCAGAGGAGGTAGTTCCGTCGAGTTGCACCGTACGTCCTACGTTTACAGTCTGTGGCGATCCCGCATCGGCCAGGGGTGCGCAGCGCGGCGACCCCCAGGAGGCAGCCGCAGTGTGTGTCGTATTGTCGGGGCCCTGCAGGGACCAAACCAAGCTGCTGCCATCCAAGGGGGTACTGAAGATAAAGCGCTGCCGTCCCGGCAAGAAGGTGCTCGCCTGGCCTCGTTCTTCTGGTGTGGAAGTGAATCGGTTGTCTGCCCCCACAGGGATAATCACGCCTGTGTCATTATCGTTTTGATAACCGAACCAAGCTTCGTACGCGTCCTCGCCGTTATTCACAACGCATTCAAAAACAGGAATCACGGCAGTCTTCAGGCCCACCGAAGGCGCAGCGCCTGCCGCTGACGTGAGCGCAGCATTGGCGGTCACAGGCTCGCTGAGTGAACCTGAATCTCCGGCAACTGAACTCGCCTGTTTTTCCGACACCAATTCCGAACGTGCGCCGTTTTGACTCGTTCCAACTTCCCCATGTCCTGATCTCAACGGCCACGCGCCGTCCACGGTATTCGACAAGCCTAATTGCCGCGTGGGCGACGGGGCGTAATTCGGAATGGTCGCCAACTCACCCGCGCGCACCGGCATGGTCCCTGCAACTGTGGCGTACACGAGCAGCAACGCGATGCACTTCCGCGCACGGTCCAAAACGCCTGCCGCAAAACGCCGCCATGAGAAGCGCATGATCGCGAGGGAGAGAGAAGGAAAGGCGCGCAGGGTGTAAGGGACAGACCTCATAGACAGTCGCTCCTCGTGTGCCTTTGCGAACAGTGATTACCCTCGGCGCAGTGGCACCTTTCGTCACAGCAGCTGGTTTTGTTCTTACACCTTTCTGTCCGTGAGAGGCTCGTGGTCGAATGCTCCCGTCACGAACAACCCGAGCACTGCAAGTTTCAAATCCCTTGCCGTCTCAAACCAGGGAAAGTTAGGCTGACGACAAAGTCAGCGGAGTCTATACACGATCGTTCGCGCCGTCAAATGAATTCTTATCTACTGAATTCTTATCTACGTGGAGCCAGTTCGGATTTCGTGACGTCGGCTGGATTTTCTTGTTACGAATAACGAACAACGTCCAGGTCAAGCTATTGGAAAATGGAGGCTTGCCGCGAATTGATCTGTTACGAAATACGGACGCGAGCAATGGCACAGCGACGGCACTCGTGAAGCTGAAGGTGGACCCCAAAACCGTGCAGGGTGTTCTGCGGCACGAGGACTTTGGCACAACGATGGAACTCTACGCGCAGTCCGACATGGAGTCCATGCGGGATGCGCACGGCAAGTTCCTCGAACAGCTGATGGGGGACAGAATTCACCTGCTGACGGAGCGAGTTCAGTGAGAATCGTTGGTCGGAAATTTCGGCTCTCGGCCGCTAAGTTCTTTTGAAATGATGGTGGCCAGGGACGGAGTTGAACCGCCGACGCCAGCCTTTTCAGGGCTGTATTCTTTGAGCCTAAACCCTTTTTCATTCAACAACTTAATCCGTCGAGATGGTCGATTTATTGTGACCATTCTGTGACCAGCGCCGATGTTCGCCTAAGCGTCGGCCGAACCATTAAACGAGAACACTTAAAGAGGATAAGCGAATCGAAGCTAACCCTTGAAATCCGTTCTCATCCTGAGTACAATTGTTCTCGGAATGAGTACACGCAACGGTCTCGGGGACCTTCTGTTCGGACGCACGCGGGGCGCTATCCTCGCCCTGCTCTATGGCAGGGCCGATCAATCATTCTACACACGCCAGATTGCACGCGAAGTAGATGCCAGCGTTGGCGCGGTTCAACGAGAGCTTGAAAACCTCTCGAAAGTGGGTCTTATCATTCGCAGTTCACTCGGCAGCCAAGTTTTCTATCAGGCGAACCGACACGCCCCCATATTTCGAGAGATGCAGGCCCTGGTGAACAAGACAATTGGCATCTTTAGCGTCTTGCGCTCGGCATTGCATCCTTTGGCGAAGCGAGTCCTTGTGGCATTTGTGTACGGATCCGTCGCACGCGAGGAAGAAACGGCACAGAGTGATGTTGATCTAATGGTTGTTGGGAAGGCCACACTTGACGAGATCCTTTCACGGCTCTCTCCAGTGGAGAAAAACATCGGCCGCCCTATCAACCCGACCGTGTATTCCGTCGAGGAATTCAAGTCGAAACTTGCGAGCGGGAATCATTTTTTGACCGCCGTGCTCAAAGGCCAAAAGGAATTTTTGCTAGGAGACGAGGATGAGCTTAGAAAAGTGGGTGGAGTACGGTTGGCTAAGGCGGGAGCCGACCAGCACAGGTGAGATCAAGGATCTTCTGGGAATTGTGGATCGTAGCCTTGCGGATTCAAAGGTCGAAGCTGTTTCGACCGACCTTCGATTTATCGCCGCTTTCAACGCGGCGCTCAGCGTCGCGACGACAGCGCTCCGCGCCTCCGGTCTTCGCACCGTTACCCAAGCGGGTCACCACGTAAAAACAATCGAATCTCTCGAACTCACCATAAAAGCCAACCCGAAGGTCATTCAAAGATTCAAGACGTTCAACAGTAAGAGGAACAAATCGGTTTACGACGTTGCAGGCGCCGTGTCAGATCAGGAATTGGAAGCGATGGTGAAACTCGCGGAGGAACTCAATAACAACACCCTAGCTTGGCTGCGAAACCTCCATCCGGAGCTATTGCCGGCCGGGCCGAGTGGTCCGACCCGTGCGGGAGGAGATTAGAAAGTCACGCCGGAACGCTCCATCTCCTGGGGAGAAATCGGAGCGCCGATGTTTGGCAAAGAGGAGGTTTCAGAACCCCCGTCCTGAACGTCGTGGGGCGTGGTGGACAATGCGTGTTTGGCGCGATGAATTCATTGACGGCAAGCACGTCCGTAAACAACAGCGGGTTCGGTTGGCAGCCGCGACGGTGTCAGACCGGGAGGTCAAGAAGATCGCGACCGAACACCTGCGACCGCTGAACCAAGGTCTGGAAAGTCTTGGATCGGCAACGAACTTCGAGCATTACATCGAAACGATCTACAAGCCGGTGGTGAGGCCTCTGATGGCGACGACCAGTTTTGATAGAACGCGAGGGGTTCTGGATAATTACCTCATTCCCGCGTTCGGAAAATGTTGCCTGCGCGACCTAACCGCACTCACGCTCCAAACGTACTTCTCTAAACTCACAACGAGCACAACAAACCAAATGCTGTCGCACGAGTCGCGAGACAAGATCCGTGATGTGCTTTCGAGCGCATTGCGCTTCGCTGTGCAGCACGATCTTCTGGTGAGAAATCCAGCGGAATCGCTGCGCATACCTCCTGACAAGCGCGGCAAAAAGCGCAACAAACCCTACCTCACACCTCAGCAGTTCGACCTGCTCGTAGAACTGATTCCGGAACCCTACGCTTCGATGGTTTATGTGGCGATCTACACGGGGCTCAAGGTCAGTGAACTGGCAGGTTTACGTTGGAACGA
>JGI12712J15308_10000674_pt1 | contig 10253 bp, 9 predicted proteins | sample JacPin_JW_Ref_O2_FD_15308 | JGI IMG/M metagenome (IMG submission 15308) | reverse complement strand
GGACTCCGCGCATTTCGCGCCCGGACAGCCTGAACTCGGCGGTCTGCAAGATCGCTTCGTCGCCGAGTTCCAACGCGTTCAGGCCGGCCTCGCGAAATGCTTTGGCCCCAGCCGAACTGGCGCCCATGTTCCCCGGCGTCCAGCCGTAGCTCTGGCACAGCGCCAGCCACGCGTCGATGGCTTGCGGCCATGCCCGCGGGTCGCCGATCGGATCCCCACTGGCCAGGCAGACACCGACCTCGACGCGGTAGGTGATTGCGGCGCGGCCGCTCGGCGCGAAAACCACCGACTTGTCGCGACGGGTGGCGAAGTATCCCAGCGAGTCGTCCTTGCCCCACAGCTCGAGCAGTCCACGAATCGCAGATTCGTCCTCACCGGTCAATGCGTTATCGGCCCGTTGCGACTGGAACAACACGATCGCGGCGACGATCAGCGCCATCGCACTGAACAATCCGAAGAGCGCGTTGAGGAACACCGGAGGACGGCCGGTGAATTGCGCCGACTCGACGACGGCGAACCCGACCACCCGGTTCACCACATAGAACAACCGGTCTTCGGCGGCCAGCGAGCGGGGAAACGTCTCGACGAGACCCCAGGACACCAGGATTCCGATCGCCCACCCGGTCAGCAGCACGCCGGCTGCCTTGTACAGCGCACCCTGGCGGACCTTCGCCCAGAATTCGCGGTAAGCAAAGATCAGCACCACCACCGCGGCCAGGTGCAGACCGAGTCCGAGCATCTCGCCGAAGCGCTTCGCCGCGCTGGGGTGATCCACTATCAGACCGGCCACGTTCAAACCCGCGGCCAGCAACAGGTTGAACACCAACAGCCACCAGGCGATGCGTTTGCGGGCGGTGAGTGCGCCGGCCAATAGTGCCAGCACGAACGACCACGCAAAGCTGGTGTCGGGGAAGTTGAATATGTAGTCGTTGATGAATTCCCGCGGCACCCTGATCAGCCACCGAATCACCGGCGACACACTGGCGATCAGCGACAAGGTGGCGATGACACCGACTGTCCAGCCGGCGGCGGCCGGCACCCAGCGGAGTCGAGAACTCGACTGGCTCCGCAGGCGGGACGCTGTGAGGGTCACAGACGGCGAGGATATTCGGTTTACCTATGGAATGCCTATGTTCGGGTCGGCATGACCTTGGTCGTGTCGACCTCGAGGTTTCCCAGATGCCTCATCGTGCGACGGGTCGGACGATGAGGTGACGGAGTTGGGCGTCGTGACTGGTAGACTCACCTGCGCGACCGTCTCCGGCAATGCCAGAGACAGCAAGTGGAGTCCCGCTCCCACCGTTGGCCACTAAGGCTCAGCGGTCCGGTCACTGGCACACCAGGTGTGCTGGTTCTGCGTTCGGCAGGCGGCTTTTGCCGCGATCGGTCGGCACCGGGCCCTGCTTATGCAGGGCTTTTTTGCTGATGGCGTGGTATCCCAACCCGCTGACTCCCAACGGAGCAGGTGGCGGTGGCAATTGACGAAAGATCAATGAGGGAGGCCCCATCAGCACTGAGACCCGCGTCAACGAGCGCATCCGCGTACCTGAAGTCCGTTTGATCGGTCCAGGAGGGGAACAGGTAGGCATCGTGCGTATCGAAGATGCCCTTCGCGTCGCCGCGGATGCCGATCTCGACCTTGTCGAAGTTGCGCCGGACGCCAGACCACCGGTCTGCAAAATCATGGACTACGGCAAGTTCAAGTACGAGGCGGCGCAAAAGGCGCGCGAGTCTCGCAAGAACCAACAGCAGACCGTCGTCAAAGAACAGAAATTGCGACCCAAGATCGACGATCACGACTACGAGACCAAAAAGGGTCACGTGATCCGCTTCTTGGAGGCTGGAGCGAAAGTCAAGGTGACCATCATGTTCCGTGGACGTGAGCAATCGCGACCCGAACTGGGCTACCGGCTGCTGCAGCGCCTGGGCGGCGACGTCGCCGACTACGGATTCGTCGAGACGTCGGCCAAGCAGGACGGACGCAACATGACGATGGTGTTGGCGCCGCACCGCGGCGCAAAGACGCGTGCTCGTGCGGCCCAAGACGCCAGTGGTCCCACGACCCAGCCCGCACCCAACAGCGATCCCGAACCATCGCCGAACTGATACAGACGGAACAGAGGACCGAAAACAGATGCCTAAGACCAAGACCCACAGCGGCGCGTCGAAGCGATTCCGGCGCACCGGTACCGGGAAGATCGTGCGTCAAAAAGCCGGCCGCCGCCACCTGCTCGAGCACAAGCCGACCAAGCGGACGCGACGGCTGGATGGACGGACCACGGTGTCGGCCAACGACACCAAGCGGGTCAAGAAGCTGCTGAACGGCTGACCGGCAGCACAAGCGCCGGAACAACCACTTCCCAACGAGATAGGAACACCCCATGGCACGCGTGAAGCGGGCAGTCAACGCCCAGAAGAAGCGCCGCACCATCCTGAAGGCTTCCAAAGGCTATCGCGGCCAGCGGTCCCGCCTGTACCGCAAAGCCAAAGAGCAGCAGCTACATTCGCTGACCTACGCCTACCGTGACCGTCGGGCACGCAAGGGCGAGTTCCGTAAGCTGTGGATCTCAAGGATCAACGCGGCTGCTCGGGCCAATGACATCACCTACAACCGGCTGATCCAGGGCCTGAAGGCCGCCGGCGTCGAGGTCGACCGCAAGAACCTCGCCGAGATCGCGATCAGCGATCCCGCGGCGTTCACCGCGTTGGTCGGTGTCGCGCGGGCCGCCCTGCCCGACGACGTCAACGCGCCGTCCGGCGAGGCCGCCTAACCTCGTCCGGCCGGCAATCGGATCTCAACCGCACTCGGTGCTCACGGAACGATCGACCCGGGTTGTCGCCGCGGTCAAACTGCACCGGCAGGTCGCCCGTCGCCGGAGCCGACTTTTCCTGGTCGAAGGTGCCAACCTGGTCGAAGCGGCTTCGCGGCGTGGGCTGATCCGCGAAGTCTTCGTGACCGAGGCCGCCGCGCTGCGGTACACCGATGTGTTGGCGACACACGACGCATCGGTCCACCTCGTCACCGAGCGCGCCGCGAAAGCCTTGTCGGACACCGTGACTCCGGCCGGCCTGGTGGCGGTCTGCGAGTTGCCGAGTCCGCCTTTGCCGGACGTCTTACTGAGCGCGCCCCGGCTGGTCGCCGTCGGCGTCGACATCGGTGAACCGGGCAACGCGGGCACCCTGATCCGCGTCGCCGACGCGATGGGCGCCGACGCCGTGGTCTTCGCCGGACACAGCGTCGACCCGTACAACGGCAAATGCCTGCGCGCGTCGGCCGGCAGCATCTTCGCCGTGCCGGTCGTCGTCGCACCCGAGGCAGACGCGGCCGTCGCCGCGCTGCAGGCCGCCGGGCTGCGGGTCCTGGCCACCACCGTGGATGGTGAGCTGTCGCTCGATGACGCCGACCTGACGGCACCGACAGCGTGGCTGTTCGGAGCCGAGGCCCACGGATTGCCAACACAGCTGGCCGAGCGGGCCGACAATCGCGTGACAATACCGATGTCCGGGAGTGCGCAAAGCCTCAATGTGGCTGCGGCAGCGGCGATTTGCCTGTATCAAAGCGCCCGCGCGCAGCGGGCCGGTTCCGGCGACTAGGCGGCTTTGCCGCGGCCCCGCGCCGGACGCAATCCGGCCAATGAGAACGTGGTGTGCACCAGCGAACCGGCGCGCTCGATGATCGATCTGCGCGGCGGGAAGTAGTGCATCGGCAGCCCGCGTCGGTCTGATGGGGGTGCCATGAAGCCCGGCGCCTCGACAAGCGGGGCGTCTACCGAATCCCGCCCCTTGGCACGGCGATACGCGGCCAGCGCACGTGGATGCAACCGGATCTCGTCGGGAACCGCCAGGAACGCCAGCTCGACCAACTTCCCGAACAGCCGCAGTACTACTTCGTCGCTCGGTGTCCAACGCATGCCGGCCTTTTCCCGCACCGATGGCTCGAACAATCCAGCCGCGATCCAACGTTGGCCTGCGACAAGCGGTTTGAACAGCTGATCCCATACCGGCGTGGGCATCAACACGAATTTTGGTTTGGGGATGCGGATTTGGAAGATGTCCAGCGTGGCCTGGTTGATCTCCAGCTCATCACGGCAGACCCGTTGCCAGTAGTCCTGAAACTCCTCCCAGGACTCGGGAACCGGTCGCATGCTCATGCCGTACATCCGGTACCACTGCACGTGTTCGTCGAACAGCTGACATTTTTCGGCCTCGGTCAACCCGCCGCAGAAGTACTCGGCCACCTTGATCACCAGCATGAAAAAGGTGGCGTGCGCCCAGTAGAACGTCTCGGGGTTCAGTGCGTGGTAGCGCCGGCCGGTGGAATCGACGCCCTTGATCGTGCGGTGGTACTGCTTGATCTGCTCACCGGTCTGAGCCGCCCGGCCACCGTCGTAGACAACGCCCATGATCGGGTACACCGAGCGCGCCACCCGCTGCAGCGGCTCGCGCAACAAGATTGAGTGCTCCTCGACACCGGCACCCAGTTCCGGATACATGTTCTGGATCGCGCCGATCCAGACACCCATCATCCCGGTACGCAGGTCGCCGAAGTACTTCCAGGTCAGCGACTCCGGTCCCAGCGGAGATGCCGAGGTTGTCGCCTCGCTGTCCGGTTCGGCCGGGTGGCGCGCAGCGCAGGCGCGCACCCGCTTGGAGGGCATCGACGTCACTGTCATCACGGCCTCCCAGTCCTGATGGGCGATGATGAGATCACGATAATGATGACAACACGCGTTGTCTACAATTCCGGGGTGCGTCGCGATGCACTGTTACCGAGTGTCGATGCGGCCGTCGCACCCGCGTGATCAGGTGGTTCAGCGCCGGTCGTGTCGGACACCACTCTGACGGTCGTTGCCGGTCTCTCCCGACAGCACCTACCCTGGGCGTTGTGGAACTCGGGCCCCACCCAGCGTCCGGCGAGCCCGAGCAAACGGTGGCGACGCCGCAATCGCCTGACTCAAGACAGCGTTCGTCGGCGTCAATACGTGACGCGGCGGGGTGGCTGCGCAGCACAAACCAAAGCCCAAGCGTGATTTCGGTGGTCCGGCGCGCGCGCAGACTCTTGCCCGGCGATCCCGATTTCGGCGACCCACTCTCGACGGCGGGGCAGGGCGGACCGCGGGCCGCAGCCCGGGCCACGGGTCGCCTGCTGGGCGAACGCGGTGGCGCGTCGCGGGAGGTCGGTCTCGGCGCGCTGCAGGTGTGGCAGGCCGTGACCGAGGCAGTGTCGCGACGTCCGGCAAACGAAGAGGTCACGATCGTTTTCACCGACCTGGTGGGTTTTTCGACCTGGTCGTTGCATGCCGGCGATGACGCCACGCTCAAGCTCTTGCGGCGAGTCGCGCGGGCGATCGAGGCACCACTGCTGGATGCCGGCGGGCACATCGTCAAGCGGATGGGCGACGGGACCATGGCGGTGTTCGCCGACCCACTCGTCGCGGTCGGTGCGGTCCTGGAGGCCAAGCGAGCGCTGAAATCGGTCGATGTCGATGGCTACAAGCCGCGAATGCGGGTCGGGATCCACACCGGTCGACCGCAGCGGCTGGCGGCTGATTGGCTCGGCGTCGACGTCAACGTCGCCGCGCGAGTGATGGAGCGGGCCACCCGGGGCGGCGTGATGGTGTCGGGGACCACATTGGACCAGCTGGACCCACACGACTTGGTCACACTCGGCATCGCCGCCAAGCGCGTGCATTGGCCGGTCTTCGCGAGTAAACCCGCTGGTCTACCGCCTGATTTGGCCATCTATCGGCTCAAGCCGTCCAGAGACAATGTCAGCGACTTATCAGGATTTGACAGCGCGGATGACGAGAGTCCGCAGGCATAGTAGATGGCGATGATAGGGCAGATATTGTCGCGGCTTTCACGCGTGCGGATCACGCTGGGCTACGCGGCTGTGCTGATCGGTGTCAGCGCGGCGCTCGTCGACCTCGGACCGCGCGCGCGTGCGCACGTCATCGCACAGGCCAGCACCAATCTGCACAACCTCGCACACGGTCACCTGGCCACCCTGCTGGACAGCGCTTTCGTCACCGAATCCGGTCCGATGTACTTCTGGCTGCCGTGCCTGGTGTGCCTGCTGGCCCTGGCTGAACTGATCTGGCGGAGCGGGCGGCTGGCGATGGTGTTCGTCACCGGCCATATCGGTGCGACGCTGCTGGTCGCCATCGGCCTCACCGCAGCGATCGAATTCGGCTGGCTGCCGCTGTCGGTTTCGCGCGCGAGCGATGTCGGGGTGAGCTACGGCGCGGTAGCGGTGCTGGGTGCACTGACCGCAGCGATACCTCAGCGCTGGCGACCGGCCTGGATCGGCTGGTGGCTGCCGGTCGGTATCGCCGCGGCCGCACTCGGCGACGATTTCACCGACGTCGGGCACGCCGTCGCGTTGGTGCTGGGCATGCTGGTCTCCCTCCGACTGGGCGGGCCGGCCCGCTGGACACACGTCCGGTGTGGGCTGCTGGCGGTGTCCACAGTCTTCGGCTTTTTCCTGTTGGCGCACGGCGCCTGGTCGATGTGGGGTGCAGCGGCCGTGGGCGTGCTGGGCGCCGTGGCGGCCGAGTTGATCACTCACTCACGGACCGTGCGTCGACGGGTGGGATTGCCCGAGCTGGCGCCGGAGCCGGCACTCAACAGCTGATCGACCCGTTAAGGCACCGCCTTCGAGTACAGCCAGCCGTCCCACAACCCCGACAGCGATTCGTCGCAGTAGCCGGCGGCCAGGCCGGTGAAGTCGTCGGTGGCGGCGTTGCTGTGGCGGTAGCGGGTCGTCCAATCTTTCAGTAGCGCAAAGAACTTCTCGTCGCTCAAACGTCGACGCAGCGCGTGCAGGGTCAATGCGCCACGCTTGTACACCCGGTCGTCGAACATGTCGCGCGGCCCGGGGTCGGCCAGCAGCAGATCCTGCGGCGAGTCGCGCAACTTCTCGTGATAACGCCGGGCGAGTTCTTCGGCGCTGGGCCCGCCGCTGTGTTCCGACCACAGCCACTCCGCGTAACACGCAAATCCCTCGTGCAACCAGATGTCGCGCCACTGCCGCGCGGTGACCGAGTTTCCGAACCACTGATGGGCCAACTCGTGGGCGATCAGCCGCTCGCTGCTCCGGGTGCCGTCGCAATGATTGGCTCCGAATATCGAAATTCCTTGAGCCTCAAGGGGTATTTCGAGATCATCATCAGTCACGACGACGGTGTAGCCATTCGCCAGCGGATACGGACCGAACAGCTCGACGAACAGCTCCATCATCTCGGGTTGGCGGGCGAAGTCATGGTGGAAGTTGCGGCGCAGCCGTTCGGGCACCGTGGCCCGCATCGACACCGGCGTTTTACCCTGCCGCGTCAGCTCATACATCCCGATCTGCAGGGTGACGAGGTAGGTCGAGGTCGGCTCGGGTTGTTCGTAGGTCCACTCGGTCTGCGTGGCCCGCACCCGCCGAGAGGCCAGCCTGCCGTTGGCGACCACGCGGTAGGGATTATCGGCGCTGACCTGTATGCGGTAGGAGGCTTTGGCGCTGGGGTTGTCGTCGCAGGGATACCACGACGGGGCACCGTTGGGCTGTCCGGCGACCAGCGCACCGTTGGTCAGTTCCTCGAAACCAACGTCGCCCCATAACGATCGCAGTGGTCGCGGCGTCCCGTGATAGTGCACCACGATCGACATCTCGGCCCCAGTCGCCAGTTTCGCCGACAGTCGAATGCGCAATTTCTTTTCGCGGCAGGCGAAGTGAGCGACTCGTCTGCCATTCACCAATACCTTCGACACGGTCATCGCATCGGCAAGATCGAGGGTGAATTCCTCTAACTCGGTACGTGTCACCGCGGCGATCGTCGCCGATCCCGAAAGCCGGTTGATGGCAACCTTGTATTCCAGTGCCAGTTCGTAGCGTGACACCCGATAGCCGAGATTGCCGCTCTTCGGCAGATACGGGTCGATCACCGTCTGCTCGGCGCTGGGCGCGAGCTTCTTGACAACCCGTTTCACGCGGCGGCCTTCTTGCCGGACTTCTCCCGTGGCATATTCCATGGCCTGATCGGATTACCTTGCCAGCGTGTCGATTTCGGTACTTCGTCGCCACGCACCACCAGCGATGCGGGACCGACGGTCACTCCCGCGCCGAGCCGAGACGATGGCAGTGCTACGCCGTGCGGGCCCAGCGTCGCGCCGTGCTCCAGCACGACGGCGTCCATCCGCATGATCCGGTCGTGAAAAAGGTGTGTCTGCACAACGCAGCCGCGGTTCACCGTGGCGCCCCGGCCTAACGTGACGAGATCGGCCTCTGGCAGCCAATAGGTTTCGCACCATGCGCCGCGGCCGACCTTGGCGCCCAGCGCGCGCAACCACATGTTCATCACGGGTGTGCCGCTGGCGGCGCGGGCGAACCAGGGCGCCGCCACGGTTTCCACGAATGTGTCGGCGAGCTCGTTGCGCCACACGAACGACGACCACAGCGGGAATTCGCCCGCCCGAATCCGGCCCACCAGAAGCCATTTCGCGACCACTGCGACCCCGGCGGCTACCGCGCCCGCGGCCAGTAACACCAGCCCCCCGCACAGGGCGGCGCTCCAGATGCCGAAGATCCGGGCCAGCGCCTGCAGTGTGCCCAGCACCGCCAGTCCGATCGCGGCGGTCACCATCACCGGAAGCACCCGAAAAGCCTCGACAACCGACCGCATCGCCTTCAACCGCCGTGGTGGTTCGTAGGTGCGGGCCGTGTCCGCCTCGGCCGGACGCCGGCGCAGCCGCATGGGCGGGCTGCCTAGCCACGACGAACCGCGTTTGGCTTTGGCCGGAGCTGCCGACAACACCGCGACCAGTCCGTCGTCGGGGACCCGCCGGCCCGGCTGGGCGATGCCGGAGTTGCCGAGAAACGCGCGCCTGCCGACTGTCGTCGTGGCCATGTAGATCCAGCCGCCGCCCAGTTCGTACGACGCGACCATCGTGTCGTCCGCCAGGAACGCGCCGTCCTCGATGACAGTGAACTTCGGGCTCAGCAATACCGTCGAAATCTCGGTGTCGCGGCCGACTTTGGCGCCCAGCAGCCGCAGCCAGCCGGGTGTCGCCAGGCTGGCGTAGAGCGGAAACAGGTAATTGCGCGCGCCGTCCATCAGCCGCTCGGTGGCCCACAGCTGCCAGCCACTGCGGCTGCGCACCGGGTGGTAGCCCGCCCGCAGCCCGATCGACAGCATCCGGACCGCCACAATCGTCATCACCGCGTAGGCCGCCAGGGTGGCCACCGTCGCGACCGGCGTCCACAGCAACGCGGGCAGCACTGCCTGCGACAGCCGATGAGTGTGATGCACAGCCAGGCCGATCACCGCGAGCCCGGCCGCCAGAGCGGTCAGCGGCATCGCAGCCAGCAGCACCGACGTCAGCGCGTAGACCGCGACCCAGTGGCTCCTGCGCGCCGGCCGTTCGTCTGGCCAGGGGTGTTTCACCCGACCGGACTTCACCGCGGGCGAACCTTTCCAGTACTGGCGGCTTTTCACCTTTCCGACGACACCCGACCCGGGTGCGACGTCGGCGTTCTTGCCGACGACAGCGCCGGGCAGCAACGTCGTACGCGCGCCGATCGTCGCGTCGTTGCCGATCGTGATCGCCCCGACGTGAAAGTCATCGCCGTCGATCCAATGCCCGCACAGGTCCACCTCGGGTTCGATGGCGCTGCGATGTCCGAGCGTCAGCAGACCGGTGACCGGCGGGATCGAATGCAGATCGACACCCTTACCGATATCGGCGCCCAGTGCGCGCGCGTAGTACACCAGCCACGGCGCCCCGGCCAGGTTCTCGGCGCCGCTGGCCTCAGCGAGCCGCTCGGCCAGCCACACCCGCAGGTGCACCCAGCCGCCGCGGCGGTAGGTTCCCGGCCGCACATTCGGGAGCAGCAGCCGCGCCGCCGACACCGCGATCGCCATCCGGCCGATTGGGGTGACGAACACGACGAAAGCCGCCGCAACCAACCACCAGTTCACCGCGACGGTCCACGGCACCAGGTGCAAAGACCGGGCGACGTTGTTTCCCAGCGCCAGCCACGTCACCCACTGCAGCGCGGCCAGCGTGGCCAACGGCACCGACAGCACGATCTGCGCGAGCTGCGAAGACAGTGGGGTCGCTCGCACCACCCGCTCGATCACGTCCGGCGGTGCCTCGAGCTCGTCGAGGAAGCCGGCCAGCGAGCCCAGCCGTGGATGGTCGTACAAGTCCGCGACGGTGACCTGCGGATACCGGTCTCGCAGCGCGGCAACGAGCTGTGCCGCGGCGAG
>JGI12712J15308_10000673_pt1 | contig 10261 bp, 6 predicted proteins | sample JacPin_JW_Ref_O2_FD_15308 | JGI IMG/M metagenome (IMG submission 15308) | reverse complement strand
CGGCTCCCAGGGTGTTGGACTTCAGGCTTCTCTCTCGAGCGCGCGTTCCAGTTGGCGCTTGAGTTCGGCCGCATCTGACACTGGCGGCTGGCAGGAAGAGCCCGAGCAGAGAACAGCAAACGATTCGCCCGATTTTAGTTGGGGCAGGTGGGGAATGGTTGCGGCCAGGGTGGGTGGAAGATTTTTCGGCACGGCTTCGTTCGCCGTAAGGCGCAGCGTGCTTTTATTGAAGGCGAATGCCGCGTTGGCGGCAGCCTGAAGTTCTGCCGCGGATTCTGCAGGCCCTCTTTTTCCAGACTCGCCTTTTGCCGATCCTCTTTCGGCCGATCCTCCCTCCGAGGATGCGTTGCCGGCGATCACCACTACCTGAATTGGACTCTCGAGGAAATGTGCGACGGCGATTCCATAAGTCGCCGCGAAGATGCCGAATTGTTCTGCCACGCCCGCGAAGATCTCGAGCGTTTTTTCGGCCTTGTCGCGATAGCGGGCTTCGCCGGTGTAGTGATGCAGGCGCACGAGCGCGATCGCTGCCATCGGATTGCCCGCCGGCGTCGGTGAATCCTGCAGGGGCTTGCGCTGAGTTGCGAGCACGCCCAGGCCTTTGCCCTCGGCCGGAGGCTCGCTGTCGAAGAATCCTCCGGAGGTCGCATCGTAGAATTTCGCGATCATCGTGTCGGCGATCGCTTGCGCGAACTTGAAGTAGCTGAGATCGGCGGTCGCTTCGTAGGCGTCAAGGCACGCCAGTGCGGTGAAGGCGTAGTCGTCGAGCAAGCCGGCAACTTCGCGATGCTCGGCTTTCGGATCAGAGTAGGCGACCACGTGCAGCAGTCGCGGCGTTGCTTTCATCGACACCGCCGGTGTGGACGAGGGCGGTGCGCCCGCGGCTCCCGCACTCCAAGCCTGGGCCAAAACCCGGTCCAGCGAGCGCAGCGCAAAGCGGCGCGCGGCATCCAGCCCCAGCACTTTGGCTGCCTCCAGATATGCCGAGACGCACAGGCTGTTCCATCCGACGTAAACCGTCTTATCGACATATGGGGTGGGGCGGTCGAGCCGCGCCGTATACATTTTCTTTTTCGCCGATGCGAGGATTTCCTTTGCTCGCTCGACGGACAGGCTCAACCGACGCGCAATTTCTTCGACTTGCTCGGCTACGTAGAGCACATTTTTCGCCGGATTGTGATGCATCTCGCCGACTTCGTTTATGTCGTAGTACAGCGCTGCTACCCGCGCCTCATCTTCAGTGAGCACGGCGCGGGTTTCAGCGAGCGTCCAGGTGAAATAGTCGCCATCGTCGTCCATGGAAATGTCGGCGTCCTGCGAGGCGTAGAAGCCGGCGCGCTCGCGGTCGCTGAGCCATTCATCCATCCAGCGAATGATGTCGCGGGTGACAGTGGCGAAGAATTCCGAGCCGGTTGCCTGGTAGGCATGCACATAATTTTTCAGCAGCTCGGAGTTGTCGTAGCACATCTTCTCGAAGTGCGGCACGACCCAGCGTTCATCCACCGAGTAGCGATGAAAACCTCCGGCCAGCTGGTCGTAGACACCGCCGTTGGCCATGTGCTCAAGCGTGGTGACGATGACGTTTCGCAGGTCGTCATGATTCGTCCGCTCGTTTTTGGATCGCTCCTTCCTGGTAAGGGCGTACTGCTCAATCAGTAAGTCCAGCGCGGAGGGATGCGGGAATTTCGGCGCCTGCCCGAACCCTCCGTGTACTGGGTCAAACATCTTGAAGGCCGATTCCTCAATCGCATCGATTACGCTGCGCGAAACCTTCCCGGCGCGGCCGGTAAACGATTCCGACTGAGCGATTGAGTTCTCGACCATCTGTGCCTGCTCGACTACGTCGCCATGCTTCTCCAGGTAAGCGTTGGCGATGCTCAGCAAGACGCGGCGGAAGCTGGGACGGCCGTAGCCATCGCTGGGCGGAAAATAAGTGCCGCCATAAAACGGCTTGCCATCGGGAGTGAGAAACGCGGTCAGCGGCCATCCGCCTTGGCCGCTGACGGCCTGCACAGCAACCTGATAGCGGCTGTCAATGTCAGGGCGCTCGTCGCGATCCACCTTCACGGCGATGAAATGCTGGTTTACGATCGCGGCGATTTCGGGATCGTCGTAAGATTCGCGGTCCATCACATGGCACCAGTGGCACCACACTGCGCCAATGTCGAGCAGCATAGGTTTGTTGTCGCGCTGTGCCGCGGCAAACGCCTCCTCGCCCCACTCGCGCCACTGGACGGGCTGATGCATGGCGGAGCGCAAGTATGCGGATGAGGCGCGGGCGAGGGAGTTGGGGGTGGTGGTGGTCATTAATACAGTGTAGCCGGGCTCGGAGCCGAAAATGGCCTACCGGGGAGCGAGATTCGCAAGACGATCAACTGTGAGGCTTGGGACTCCGGTCTTGGCACACCCGCTGCCCATGTATACTTTTCCTCCGGAAGACCCCAGTTGTTTTTTGCATTTCGCGATTCTTTCAGGAGGATTTCTCCGCGTGACCTGTTTTCGCCGCACTAATGCCGGCTTTCTCTCTCTCCTCTTCTTACTCGCGTTCTCTCGCGTGCCCTTGTCCGCGCAGACGGCGTCTGCTTCGGCCGCATCCGCTCCTGCTGGTGAGACCGGGAAATTCCGGCTGCACAAATTTGAGCAGGCCATCGGCGAAGAGACTTATAGCATCACGCGGGATGGCGGTTCCCTCACGCTGAAATCGGATTTCGCATTCAGCGACCGCTCGACCAGCGTTCCGCTCACTGCCACTTTGAAAACGTCCGACGACTATACGCCGCAGAGTTTTACGATCCAGGGGAAGACTTCGCGCATGTCGGGGATTGATTCCAGCGTCGAAATCAGTGGGTCCAGCGCCACTATCCGGCAGGGCAGTGGTCAGGGTGACAATAAGAACGCCCGCACCGTCGCTGTGCCCCAGACTTTCTTCACTATCGCGGGCTACGCGCCGGTGGCCATGCAGATGGCGTTGATCCGCTACTGGCGGGCGCATGGTTCGCCGGCGCATCTTTCGACGCTGCCATCGGGGGAAGTTCAAATTCAGGATCGCGGCTCCGAGAGCATTGACGTCGACGACCGCCGCGTTCAGGTCGAGCGCTTTACCGTCCGCGGCCTGATCTGGGGGATGGAAACTCTCTGGATGGACAGCGACAACAACCTCGCTGCGCTGGTTTCGACCGATGCCGAGTTCGACCACTTTGAGGCAGTGCGCGAAGAGTATGAGCCCGCGCTCGCGAAGTTTGTGGGCAGCGCCGCGCGCGACGAGATGGCTGCGCTCTCCGAACTGGGCCAGAGCCTTCCCGGACGCCGCGCCGGAACCTTCGCTTTTGTTGGGGCAACGGTGATCAACACTAACGGGAAGCCGCCGATTTCCGATGCCACCGTCGTCACGCGTGACGGCAAGATTGTCGCCGTAGGTGCAAGTAAGAAAGTAAAAGTTCCGCGCGATGCGCAGCGCGTCGACGTCACGGGCAAATTCATCATCCCTGGCTTGTGGGATATGCACGCTCACTACGAACAGGTTGAATGGGGGCCGATCTACCTGGCGGCGGGCGTCACTACGGTGCGCGATGTGGGCAACGAATTCGAGTTCATCACCGCGGTGCGCGACGCGGTGAACAGCGGCAAGGCGCTGGGGCCGCACATGCTGCTGGCGGGAATCGTTGACGGCGACAGTAACTACGCCCTCGGCATTGCTCGCGTGAATTCTGCTGCGGACGCGTACACCTGGGTGCATCGTTACCACGATGCCGGCTTTCAGCAGATGAAGATTTACAGTTCGGTGAAATCTGACAATGTAAAAGCCATCTGCGCGGAAGCTCACCGGCTGGGCATGACCGTTACCGGCCACATTCCACAGGGCATGACGGCCTATGACGGCGTGAACGACGGCATGGATCAGATCAACCACATTCAATATATCTACGATCTGCTCAAGCCGGAAGATTTCAACGAAAAGGCAGCCAAGGCCAGTCCCGCGGAGCGCGCGGAGATGATGGCGTCGCTGGATGTGAATTCCGAGGAGGGCAGGAAGGCAGTCGCATTTCTGAAAGAACACAACACCGTCATCGACCCCACCATGGCGTTGTTCGAATTCATGCGGCGCCCGGCGGACGTGCCCGCGGACAGAGACGAACCCGGAGTTGACCACGTCGCGCCGGAACTGCGCGAACAACTGGTGAGTGGAGGAGTGCCACCGGAGCGTGCGGCCGCGGCGCAGAAGATCGTGAAGGAAGAACTGGCGATCATTGCTGCTCTGCATCGCGCGGGCGTGCGGATTGTGGCTGGAACCGATCAGTCGGTGCCGGGATATTCTCTTTATCGCGAAATTGAGCTCTACAACCAGGCCGGATTCACGCCGCTGGAGGCGCTGCAGGCCGCTATCATTGTTCCAGCGCAGGTGATGCACGCAGACGGCGAGAGCGGTTCCATTGAAGTTGGGAAACGCGCCGACCTCGATATCCTTGATGCCAACCCGCTCGTGGACATTCATAACATTCGAAGCGTGCGTTTCACGGTCGCCAACGGCGTGCTGTTCGAGAGCGCACCGCTGTGGCGCAGTGCGGGCTTCGTGCCGTAGCGGCTCATGCCGCGTTATATGCGGTGCGCGGTTCGTGGCCACCCTCTTCGGTTGTTCTCGCAGATTGTTCTGGAAGGGGGTGGTGCGTCAGTTTGAGGCTCAGGAACTACCAAAATCTGAGTTGGCGCTAAGTGTACCGTCCCCATTTTTCGCAAAGGAGGCGAGAAATGGGGCACCGAGATCGGACCTAAGTCTTCCGTTTGAAACGGAGGCACTGCCTCGAAGGCTCGCGGCTCCTGATTTTCGGTTCGCTATATTATCCTGAAGTATCGCTATGCCCGAACCGGAAGGAGACACGCAGGCCGCAGTCGGCGACCAACGAAATTTCCGCCGCTATCTGAGGCAAGAGCCGGTGATCCTGGCCCTCCTTTCCGGGCTCGCGGTAATTTTCTTCGTGGCGGTAACCGCGTTGTCGCACCTATATCAGGCCCAGCAGGAGTTTCTGGGAAATCGCTGGTTCATGCGCGGCACAACAGACCTCAAGCAGCGCCACTTCGACGCTGCGGTTATGGAGTTCCGATCTGCGCTGCTTTACTCTCGTGACAGCTACGCTTACCGGCTCAATCTGGCGGAATCGCTCATCGGTCTGAAGCGGACCGGCGAAGCCTACGCTTACTTCATCAATCTCTGGGACCGGGAGCCCGAGAACGGGTTGGTGAACCTTGAACTGGCGCGCATCGCTGCCCAAAAGGGCGAAACCGAACCGGCACTTCGCTATTACCACAATGCGATTTACGCGACCTGGCCTGGCGACGAGCAAGTACAACGCCGCGAGACCCGCCTGGAGCTGATCGGGTACCTGCTGAACATCAATGCCAAGGCGCATGCGCAGGCGGAGCTGATTGCGCTGGCGGCAAATCTTGAAGACGATCCATCCCAACAGGCGCGCGTGGGGGATCTTTTCGTTCAGACGCAGGACTATGAACATGCGCTGGCTGAGCGCCTGGAGCTGATCGGGTACCTGCTGAACATCAATGCCAAGGCGCATGCGCAGGCGGAGCTGATTGCGCTGGCGGCGAATCTTGAAGACGATCCATCCCAACAGGCGCGCGTGGGGGATCTTTTCGTTCAGACGCAGGACTATGAACATGCGCTGGCTGAGTACCGCCTCAGTTTGAAGGCGCAGCCCCACGATCCTGCGGCATTGGCCGGAGCCGGATTGGCCGCCTTCCAGCTCGGCCGCTACAACATAGCTGAGCGTTACTTGCAAGCTGCGATGTCGGCGAACCCGAACGACGCACAGAGTGCTGCGCGGCTTAAAACGACGGCACTGATCATGCAGATGGATCCGTTCCAACGGCAAATCTCGGTCGCGCAGCGCGACCGGATTGTCCTCGAAGCTTTCGCTGCGGCGGGTCAGCGCCTGGAGTCTTGCTCCGCGGCAGGAGCTGCGAAAGGGCCTGCCACAATCCCGGTCGCGCAACCGGCCCTGAGCGAGGAGTGGGCGAAGATGAAACCGCAAATCACAGAGCCCGGACTCCGGCGAGATCCGGACCTGGTAAACACTGCGATGGAACTGGTCTTCAGCATCGAGCGCCAAACCAGCAACGCGTGCGGCGCCGCGAGCGAAACCGACGCAGCGCTGCTGCTAATCGCAAAATTGCATGAAAGCAACTAACGTGGATATTCCGCCCAACCCGAGCAACGCGACATTGCTGGAAGAGAGGCAGTCCATGCCGGCGCGGCCATTCCTTGGTCGAGCTCCCGAAGCTTTCATGCGCCTGGTGTTTCGCGAAGACCGTTTCTTTCTGGTTCTCTCGGTATTCATTGGAATATTCGCGGGGCTTTCGGTCGTCTGCTTCCGTTTTGCTATTGCCTGGTGCCGCATTTATCTGCTGGGGACCGGAGCCACGCTCGCGCCTCTGCGCATGGTGCTGGCGCCGAGCCTGGCGGGCCTGGTCATCGCGGTGCTCGTGATTCATGTCTTTCCTCTGGCTCGCGGCAGCGGTGTCAATCAAACCAAGGCGGCGCTTTATATCTACAACGGATATATTCCGCTGCGCACGGCCGTTGGAAAATTCATTACGGCTGCGCTGGCCATCGGGTCCGGTCACTCGCTGGGTCCGGAAGATCCGTCGCTGCAAATCGGCGCCAGCCTGGCTTCGGCGCTGGGACGACGCATGCGTTTGTCGCGGGACCGCATGCGCCTGATCGCTCCGGTGGGCGCGGCCGCTGGACTGGCGGCCGCATTTAACGCGCCGATTTCCGCGGTGCTCTTCGTGATTGAAGAAGTCATTGGACGCTGGACTGCCGGAATTCTGGGTTCGGTTGTACTGGCCGCCGTGTCGAGTGTGGTTGTGATGCGGTGGTTTCTGGGTTCGGAGTCCATGTTTCGGATTCCTGCGGTGCAGCTGGAGCGGCCTTCGGAGTTGATTGCGTATTCCGTCCTGGGAGTCATAGGAGGGTTGGCGTCGGTGGCATTCTCCAGCGGAATCGCTACGTTGCGCTCGAGGTGCCGGGCCCTGCCGGCGTGGACACAATATTTTCAGCCCGCTGTCGCCGGCTTGCTCATCGGGATCATCGCTGTGCTTGGCGCGCCGCAGGTAATGGGAGCGGGATACCTTTATATCGACGAAGCGATGCACGGCCAGTTCACCTGGCAAATGCTGGCCGTCCTCGCCGGACTCAAGATCATTGCTACGCTGCTTTCATTCACCAGTGGAACTCCCGGGGGCATGTTTGCTCCTACTTTGTTTATCGGCGCGATGTTGGGAGCGTCCGTGGGCGGAGCAGAGCACGTTTTATTTCCGCACCTGAGCGGGTCGCCCGGCACTTACGCGCTGGTGGGGATGGGAGTTCTCTTTGCTGGATTTCTACGCGCTCCGATGACGTCCGTTTTCATGGTGCTCGAAGTCAGCGGAAACTACTCGATCATTTTGCCGGTGCTTATTGCGAACACATTCGCGTACTTGATTTCCCGGAGCCTGCAGCCTACTGCGATTTTTGATGTGCTCACCCGCCAGGACGGTTTGGAATTGCCGTCGATGGAAGAACAACGGGAAGAGGGAACGTTGCGCGTGGAGGACGCCATGCGTCCGGCGAGCGGCGCCTTGCTGGACGCGGTGTTGAACGCGCACGATTCACTGGATCAAGTTTTTCAGCGCTGGGATGCGACCTTGCCGGACGTTCGACTCGTGCGCCTGGACCCGACGGGATGGAGCAGTGTCACGCGGCAAGCTCTCGAGATCATGGTCAAGGAAGGCAAAGGCGATCTTACGCTTGGTTCCGCTCTGAGCGGCCGGCAGCTTCCTTTTTTGCATCCGGATAATCCGTTGGAGACGGCGTTGCGTTACGTGGATCGCTGGCCGCTTCTTCCGGTCGTGAGCCGCGCCGATTTCCGCAAACTGGAAGGCGTGATTTCTCAGCCGGACGTGCTGAAACGGTACCAGCTTTTCGGGGAAGGAGGAGACACGCCGGAATGACTCTCCGGCTTAGGCCGCCGTGGCGAGATAAACGTATCGCAGAATAAACAGAACGGTAAGAATCCAGATGAGTGGACTGATCTCGCGGATTTTGCCCGACGCAACTTTTATTAAGGTGTAAGAAATCAGGCCGAGGCTGAGCCCCGTGGCGATACTGAACGTGAGCGGGGTGGCCACCATCGTGATGAAAGCAGGCAAAGCTTCGGTGAATTCGCCCCATTGCACGTGCCCGATGGATTGCGACATCAAAACACCGACCAGAATGAGAGCCGGCGCGGTGGCGTAACTGGGCACGGCAGTCGCCAGCGGCGCGCAAAATGTGGCCAGCAGAAAGAGCACTGCGACCGCAACATTGCTTAATCCGGTGCGCGCTCCGGCCGCGACTCCGGCCGCGCTTTCGATATAGCTGGTAACGCTCGAGGTGCCAGTCAGCGAGCCGAAAATCGTGCCCACGGCATCAGCGGTCAACACGCGGCCCACGCGAGGAATCTTGCCCTCGCGCATGAAGCCGCCTTGTTCGCAGACCCCCACCAGCGTACCGACATTGTCGAAGAGATCGACGAACAGGAAAGCAAACAGAATCTCCAGCAAACCAAGATGGGTGGCGCCGCGAAAGTCCAGCTTTAGAAATGTGGATGACGGGTGAGGCATGGAAAAAATCGCAGTGGGCCACTGCGAGATGTGGCGCAGAAATCCCAGAAGCGCGGTTGCAAGAATGCCCACAAGAATTGCGCCGTGCACTCGCCGAACCATCAGGATGATGGTCAAAGCCAGTCCCAGGCATGCTGTCTGCACTTCTTTGTCGGAAAAGCTGCCGAGGCCGATGAATGTTGCGTTACTGGCCACGACCAGCTTGGCATTGCGCATTCCGATGAAGGCGATGAAAATGCCGATTCCAGCCGCTGTGGAATGCTTCAGGCAGTCCGGTATGCCATTGACGATTTGCTCGCGCACGCGCGTGGCCGTGAGCACGAGAAAAAGCACGCCGGAAAAAAACACTACAGCCAGCGCCGTCTGCCAGGGAATATGCATCGTCAGGCACACGGTGTAGGTAAAGTAGGCGTTCAAGGACATGCCCGGGGCCAACGCGATGGGATAGTTGGCGTAGAGTCCCATCACCAGCGTGGCCACCGCCGCGGAGATGCAGGTCGCGAACAACGCGCCTTCGACCGGGACTCCCGCGTCGGCCAGGATTTTCGGATTTACCACGACGATGTAAGCCATGGTCACGAACGTGGTGAGGCCGCCGAGCATCTCCTGCCGCACGGTCGTGTGATTCGCGGTGAGCTTGAAATAGCGATCGATCAACGATTTGCCATGAACATGATTCGGGGCGCCACTCTTGTTTTCCGGCGCAATCACGATTTCGGCGTCGCTCATGATCGCGTTAGTATACGCGACAGAGCGGGCGTTGCCCGGCGATCGCGTCTGCCGATCTTTTGCTGGTGCCGATAGGCAAAGCCGTGGCGGATCCGTAGAAAATGTCGGGCGATTTCAATATTCGATCTTGTTGGGTTTTTTTTCCCAGGCGCGAAAGGCGGCAAGGGCTTGCTCACGCATCATCTGAGTCATAGGAATCTCGCGTCGTGCGTGCGGCTGTGCGATCTCGCGGTAGATGAAGGCGTCATCGAAGCCGACGCGGGCAGCGTCCGTCGCCAGGTTGGCGAAGTAAACGTGCGCCAGTCGCGCCCAGTAGATTGCGCCCAGGCACATGGGGCAAGGTTCGCAGGAAGTGTAGAGATCGCAGTCTCTGAGTTCGAACGCGCCCAACTTGGCGCAAGCCGCGCGGATCACGGAGACTTCCGCGTGGGCGGTTGGATCGTGGGTTGCGGTCACGCGGTTCACGCCTTCGGCGACAATCGCGCCGTCTTTCACCACTACCGCGCCGAAAGGTCCGCCGCCCGCATTCACGTTCTCGACCGAGAGCTCAATCGCGCGGGCCATGAAGGGGTTGTCCATTGGGCTTCACTTCCGTTAAGTAAGCGCCATGCGGTGCGCTGGATGGCTACACGCGCGACTGCACATCCAGCGGTCGACCTGGACCCTTGTGCGCCTGCTTAGCCGGGAAACGAGTATAAGCAAACTGCGGAGATTCCGAAAGAGTTTGATACGCTTGGCTTTTCGGATTCGACTTCTTCAGGAAAGCGGACCAGGAGTGGATCGTTGACCATGCAAGCGTACCTCTCGCGGCGGGTCGTGACGCCCGGCAAAACCGGGCCTGCAGCCATACTCGTGGAAGGCGAGCAGATTCGTGCGGTAG
>JGI12712J15308_10000672_pt1 | contig 10264 bp, 8 predicted proteins | sample JacPin_JW_Ref_O2_FD_15308 | JGI IMG/M metagenome (IMG submission 15308) | reverse complement strand
CGCGCCGCAAAAACCGATCTGCTGGGGTCGGAGGTCATTGGTTCGGCGCGGGCTTACAACATCGCCGGCGCGCACCGGCACACTCCGGAAATCGTTCAGGGCCTCGGCCAGGTAACGGGTCGCGACGTCACGGTGTCATTCACGCCGGTGCTCATCCCGACCTCGCGCGGAATTCTGGCCACCTGCACCGCACGGACCACGGCACCGCTGTCGCAGCTGCGGGCCGCCTACGAAAAGGCTTATCACGATGAGCCTTTCGTGCACCTGTTGCCCGAAGGACAATTACCGCGCACCGGCGCGGTAATCGGCAGCAATGCCGCCCACATCGCGGTCGCCGTCGACGAGGACGCGGCCACGTTCGTCGCGATCGCGGCGATCGACAACCTGGTCAAGGGCACCGGCGGCGCCGCCGTGCAATCGATGAACCTGGCCCTGGGTTGGCCGGAGGCCGAAGGTCTTTCGGTGGTCGGGGTGGCACCGTGACTCGCGCAGACCTCGCGCCGCTGGTACGCGCACAAGGCGTCACCGCTCCGGCCGGTTTTCGTGCCGCCGGCATCGCGGCCGGCATCAAGGCGTCGGGTGCACCCGATCTCGCGCTGGTGTTCAACGAAGGACCCGATCACGCGGCCGCCGGAGTCTTCACCCGGAACAAGGTCAAAGCGGCGCCGGTGTTGTGGACCCACCAGGTGCTGGCCGACGGGCAGTTGCGCGCGGTGGTCCTGAATTCCGGTGGTGCAAACGCCTGTACCGGGCCGGGCGGGTTCCAGGACACCCATGCCACCGCGGAGGGTCTGGCCGCCGCGTTGTCGGAGTGGGGCACCGAGACCGGCGCGATCGACGTCGCGGTGTGTTCCACCGGCTTGATCGGTGACCGGCTGCCGATGGACAAGGTTCTCGCCGGCGTGGTGAACCTTGTGCACGAGATGGCCGGCGGCATCTCCGGCGGCGAAGAGGCCGCCCGGGCCATCATGACCACCGACACGGTGCCCAAACAGGTTGCGCTGCACCATCCGGGCAACTGGACGGTCGGCGGCATGGTCAAGGGTGCCGGGATGCTGGCGCCGTCGCTGGCCACCATGCTGTGCGTGCTCACCACCGATGCCGTGGCCGATGCATCCGCGCTCGACCAGGCGCTGCGGCGCGCCGCAGCGCTGACGTTCGAACGGCTCGACGTCGACGGCAGCTGCTCGACCAACGACACCGTGTTGCTATTAGCCTCAGGCGCAAGCGAAATCGCGCCCAGCCAAGCCGACCTCGACGATGCCGTGCTGCGGGTCTGCGACGATCTGTGCGCCCAATTGCAAGCCGACGCCGAAGGGGTCACCAAGCGCATCACCATCAGCGTCACCGGTGCGGTGAGCGAAGACGACGCCGTCACCGCGGCCCGGGTGATCGCGCGAGACAGCCTGGTGAAGACCGCGCTGTTCGGCTGTGACCCGAACTGGGGCAGGGTGCTCGCCGCCGTCGGCATGGCGCCGGTAGAGCTCAACCCCGACCGGATCACCGTGTCGTTCAACGGGTCAGCGGTCTGCGTCGACGGCGTCGGCACGCCGGGAGCACGCCAGGTGGATCTGTCGGCCACCGACATCGAGGTCGCCGTCGACCTGGGGGTGGGTGCCGCGCAGGCCGCGATCCGGACCACTGACCTGTCGCACGCTTACGTCGAAGAGAATTCGGCATACAGCTCATGATCTCGACCGAGGTCAAAGCGCAGGTGCTGGCCGAGGCGCTGCCCTGGTTGACCCAGTTGCACGGCAAGATCGTGGTGGTGAAATACGGCGGCAACGCCATGACCAACGACACGCTGCGGCGCGAGTTCGCCGCCGACATGGCCTTCCTGCGCAACTGCGGCATTCACCCGGTCGTGGTGCACGGCGGGGGTCCGCAGATCAGCGCCATGCTCACGCGGCTCGGCATCGCCGGCGACTTCAAGGGCGGATTCCGGGTCACCACACCCGAAGTGCTCGACGTCGCGCGGATGGTGCTGTTCGGTCAGGTCGGCCGTGAGCTGGTCAACCTGATCAACGTGCACGGCCCATACGCGGTCGGCGTCACCGGCGAAGACGCGAATCTGTTCACCGCGGTNCGGCGCAGTGTCAGCGTCGACGGTGTCGACACCGACATCGGCCTGGTAGGCAACATCGCTGCGGTGAACCCCGCGGTGGTGCTGGATTTGATTGCCGCCAACCGGATTCCGGTGGTGTCGACACTGGCACCCGACATCGACGGCGTGGTCCACAACATCAACGCCGACACCGCAGCGGGCGCATTAGCCGAGGCGCTGGAAGCCGAGAAGCTGCTGATGCTCACCGACGTCGAAGGCCTCTACACCAGGTGGCCGGACCGGGATTCGCTGGCCAGCGAAATCGACACCGCCGCTTTGGCGCAACTGCTACCGACGCTGGAGACCGGCATGATCCCGAAAGTCGAGGCCTGCCTGCGGGCGGTGACCGCCGGTGTGCCCAGCGCTCATGTCATCGACGGTCGCGTCGAGCACTGCGTGTTGGTCGAGCTGCTCACCGACCAAGGCTCCGGCACGAAGGTGACGATGCAAAGCGCAGCGATGGCAAGGAGCGGCACCAATGACTGAGACCGACATCATCCAGCAGCGGTGGTCCGCGGTGATGATGAACAACTACGGTGTCCCGCCGGTGGCTTTGGCCAGTGGCAACGGCGCCGTGGTCACCGACGTGGACGGCAAGTCCTACCTGGATCTGCTCGGCGGCATCGCCGTCAACGTNCTGGGACATGCACACCCCGCTGTGCTCGACGCCGTCACACGACAGATGTCGACGCTGGGACACACCTCCAACTTGTATGCCGCCGAACCCGGCATCGCGCTGGCCGAGGCGCTGGTCGGTCTCCTCGGCGGCGATGCCGAGGCCCGGGTGTTGTTCTGCAACTCCGGCACCGAGGCCAACGAGGCGGCGTTCAAACTCTCCCGTCTCACCGGCCGGACCAAACTGGTTGCCGCGCAAGGTGGTTTCCATGGCCGGACAATGGGCGCGCTGGCGCTGACCGGGCAGCCGACCAAACAGGCCCCNTTCGCACCGCTGCCCGGCGACGTAAGCCACGTGCCGTACGGCGACGTCGACGCCCTGGCGGCCGCGGTCNNNGACGANACCGCCGCGGTGTTCCTGGAGCCGATCATGGGGGAGAACGGCATCGTCGTGCCGCCCGACGGCTACCTGGCGGCCGCCCGTGACATCACCGCCCGTCACGGTGCGCTGCTGGTTCTGGATGAAGTCCAGACCGGAATGGGTCGTACCGGAACGTTTTTCGCGCACCAGCACGACGGCATCACCCCCGACGTGGTGACGCTGGCCAAGGGACTGGGTGGGGGCCTGCCGATCGGTGCCTGCCTGGCGACCGGACCGGCGGCGCAACTGCTGACGCCCGGCCTGCACGGCAGCACCTTCGGCGGCAACCCGATCTGCGCCGCCGCGGCGCTGGCGGTGCTGCGGGTACTGGCCGGCGAAGACCTGGTACGCCGGGCCGGCGTGCTCGGAAAGACGTTGCACCAGAACATCGAATCGCTTCATCACCCCTCGATCGACCACGTTCGGGGCCGCGGGTTGTTGTGCGGGATCGCGCTCACCTCTCCCACCGCGAAAGAGGTCGAAGCGGTCGCCCGCACCGCCGGGTTCCTGGTCAACGCCGCCGCGCCTGACGTCGTCCGCCTGGCGCCGGCGTTGATCATCACCGAGCACCAGCTCGACACATTCGTCACCGCGTTGCCCGGCATCCTGGACACCGTTGCGGGGTCACAATGATCCGACATTTCCTGCGCGACGACGACTTGAAGCCCGATGAACAAGCCGAGGTGCTGGCGCTGGCCGCCGACTTGAAGAAGGACCCGTTCAGCCACCGTCCGCTGGACGGCCCCCGCGGCGTCGCGGTGATCTTCGACAAGAACTCCACCCGCACCCGGTTTTCCTTCGAGGTGGGTATCGCCCAACTCGGCGGGCACGCGGTGGTGGTCGACGGCCGCAGCACCCAACTGGGCCGCGAAGAGACCCTGCAGGACACCGCGAAAGTGTTGTCCCGCTATGTCGATGCCATCGTCTGGCGGACCTACGGGCAGGCCCGTTTGGCCGCGATGGCCGAAACCGCGACGGTGCCGATCGTCAACGCGCTCTCCGATCAGTTCCACCCCTGTCAGGTGCTAGCCGATCTGCAGACCGTTGCCGAACGCGTTGGATCGCTGCGCGGCTTGAGGATGTCGTACTTCGGCGACGGCGCCAACAACATGGCGCACTCGCTGATGCTCGGCGGTGTCACCGCCGGCATGGACGTGACGATCGCCGCTCCCAACGGGTTTGGCCCCGATTCTTCGGTGCTCGCCGCCGCCGAGCGACGCGCCGCGGACACCGGCGCGTCGGTGACGGTCACCGCAGACCCGGCCGCTGCGGCGTCGGGTGCCGACGTGCTGGTGACCGACACCTGGACGTCGATGGGCCAGGAGGACGACGGGCTGGACCGGGTTAGGCCGTTCCGTCCATTCCAGCTCAACGCCGGGCTGCTCTCCCTGGCTAGTTCGGAAGCCGTGGTGCTGCATTGCCTTCCGGCGCACCGTGGCCATGAGATCACCGACGACGTGATCGACGGGCCGCACAGCGCGGTGTGGGACGAGGCCGAGAACCGGCTGCATGCGCAAAAGGCGCTGCTGGTGTGGCTGTTGGAGCGATCCGCATGACGCGCAGCGGCTCGAAGACCACGCCCGAAATCACCCGCGTCGGACGGCAAGCGCGCATTGTGGCGATCTTGTCCTCAGCCGAGGTGCGCAGCCAGAGCGAGTTGGCCGCGTTGCTCGCCGCCGATGGCGTCGAGGTCACCCAGGCCACGCTGTCGCGCGACCTCGAAGAACTCGGGGCGGTGAAGTTACGCGGGGCCGACGGCGGCGTCGGCGTCTACGTGGTGCCGGAGGACGGCAGCCCGCTGCGCGGGGTATCCGGTGGCACCGCGCGACTGTCGAGGCTGTTGAGCGAGGTGCTGGTCTCCACCGACGCCAGCGGAAACCTCGCCGTGCTGCGCACCCCGCCGGGTGCGGCCGACTACCTGGCCAGTGCCATCGACCGGGCGGCACTGCCCTACGTCGTCGGCACAATCGCAGGGGATGACACGATCTTCGTGGCGGCCCGCGAGCCGATGACGGGCGCAGAACTCGCGACCCTGATCAAAGACCTCACATAACCGCACAACTCTAAGGAGATCAGTCCATGTCCGAGCGCGTCATCTTGGCGTATTCCGGTGGTTTGGATACCTCGGTGGCGATCAGCTGGATCGGCAAGGAGACCGGCCGTGAGGTTGTCGCGGTCGCGATCGACCTGGGCCAAGGCGGTGAGGACATGGAGGTGGTTCGCCAGCGGGCACTGGACTGTGGTGCCGTCGAAGCCGTGGTCGTCGACGCCCGCGACGAATTCGCCGACGGCTACTGCCTGCCCACCATCTTGTCCAACGCCCTATACATGGATCGCTACCCGTTGGTGTCGGCGATCAGCCGTCCGCTCATCGCCAAACATCTCGTCGCGGCGGCCCGCGAGCACGGCGGCAGCATCGTCGCGCACGGGTGCACCGGTAAGGGTAACGATCAGGTCCGTTTCGAAGTCGGATTCGCCTCGCTGGCACCGGATCTGGAGGTGCTCGCACCGGTCCGCGACTACGCGTGGACGCGGGAGAAGGCCATTGCCTTCGCCGAAGAGAACGCCATTCCGATCAACGTCACCAAACGCTCCCCGTTTTCCATCGACCAGAACGTGTGGGGCCGCGCGGTGGAAACCGGCTTCCTGGAACACCTCTGGAACGCGCCCACCAAGGACGTTTACGACTACACCGAAGACCCCACCGTCAACTGGAACACCCCTGACGAGGTGATCGTCGGCTTCGAGCGTGGCGTACCGGTCTCGATCGACGGCAACTCGGTGTCGGTGCTGCAGGCGATCGAGGAACTCAACCGACGCGCGGGCGCGCAGGGCGTTGGGCGTCTCGATGTCGTCGAGGACCGGCTGGTGGGCATCAAGAGCCGCGAGATCTACGAGGCGCCGGGCGCGATGGTGCTCATCACCGCGCACACCGAACTCGAGCACGTCACCCTCGAGCGCGAACTTGGCCGGTTCAAGCGCCAAACCGACCAGCGTTGGGCGGAGCTGGTGTACGACGGGCTGTGGTACTCGCCGCTGAAGACCGCCTTGGAGACCTTCGTCGCCAAGACCCAGGAGCACGTCACCGGTGAGATCCGAATGGTGTTGCACGGCGGACATATTGCCGTCAACGGCCGGCGCAGCGCCGAGTCGCTGTACGACTTCAACCTGGCCACCTACGACGAGGGCGACACGTTCGATCAGTCGATGGCGAGAGGCTTCGTCTACGTGCACGGGCTGTCGTCCAAGCTGGCCGCTCGCCGGGACCTGGCCACCGACGAAACGTGAGCACCAACGAGGGATCGCTGTGGGGCGGGCGGTTCGCCGACGGCCCGTCGGATGCACTGACCGCGCTGAGCAGATCCACCCACTTCGACTGGGTGCTGGCGCCTTACGACGTCACCGCGTCCAAGGCCCACGCGCAGGTCCTCTTCAACGCCGGTCTCCTGACCGACGATCAGCGCGACGGGCTGCTGGCCGGTCTGGACAGCCTGGCCGAGGATCTCGCCGACGGGAGTTTCGGACCGTTGGTCACCGACGAGGACGTGCACGCCGCGCTGGAGCGGGGACTGATCGACCGGGTCGGGCCCGACCTGGGTGGNCGNCTGCGGGCCGGCCGCTCGCGAAACGACCAGGTGGCCACNCTGTTTCGGATGTGGCTGCGCGACGCGCTCCGNCGAGTGGCTGCGGGCGTGTTGGACCTTGCCGGCGCACTGGCCGGCCAGGCCGAGGCTCATCCGAGCGCCATCATGCCTGGCAAGACGCACCTGCAGTCCGCGCAGCCGATCCTGCTGGCCCACCATCTACTCGCGCACGCCCATCCGCTGCTGCGCGACGTCGACCGCATCGTCGACCTCGACGCGCGCACCGCGTTGTCGCCGTATGGTTCTGGGGCGCTGGCCGGGTCGTCGCTCGGGCTGGACCCGGATGCGATCGCCGAGCAACTCGGTTTCACGGCGGCCGCCGACAACTCCATCGACGCAACGGCGTCCAGGGATTTCGCCGCGGAGGCGGCGTTCGTCTTCGCGATGATCAGTGTCGACATGTCTCGGCTTGCCGAGGACATCATCATCTGGAGCTCAACCGAATTCGGCTACGTCACCTTGCACGACTCGTGGTCGACCGGCAGCTCGATCATGCCGCAGAAGAAGAACCCCGACATCGCCGAGCTGGCTCGCGGCAAGTCCGGCCGGCTGATCGGGAACCTGGCCGGGCTGCTCGCGACGCTCAAGGCGCAGCCGCTGGCGTACAACCGGGACCTGCAGGAGGACAAGGAACCGGTGTTCGACTCGGTGGCGCAGCTGGAGCTGCTGCTGCCGGCGATGGCCGGCCTGGTGAGCAGCCTGACATTCAACGTCGAGCGGATGGCAGCACTGGCTCCCGCCGGCTTCACGCTGGCCACGGATATCGCCGAATGGCTGGTGCGCCAGGGTGTTCCGTTTCGTGATGCCCACGAGGCCGCTGGCGCTGCCGTCCAGGTGGCCGAGAAGCTCGGCGTCGGGCTCGGCGAGTTGACCGACGATCAGCTGGCGGCTATCAGCGCCAACCTGACCCCTCAGGTGCGAGAAGTCCTCACCATCGAAGGTTCAGTGTCCTCACGCGACGCGCGCGGCGGCACCGCACCCACTCAGGTTGCCCGGCAACTGGATTCGGTCCGGAGCTCCGCCGAGCGGCTTCGAGAGCAGCTCAGCCGCTAGCCAACTACTAGACCTTCTGCGTGGGCACCGAGGAAACCTGTGGAATTTCACCGGCCGGCAGCGGGCCGCAGAAGTAATTGCCCTGCACGACGTCGCAACCGAATGTCCTGAGCCACTGCACTGTCTCGTCGTTCTCGATGCCTTCGGCGACACTGGCGATGCCGAAGTCCTCGGCCAGCTCGATGACCGACCGTGCGATCGTCGCGGCGCGTTGATCGTAGGGGATTGGTGCAATGAGATGACGATCGAGTTTGACCTCGTCGATGGGCAACTCGCGCAGATAGGTCAGCGTGGAGTAGCCGCTGCCGAAGTCGTCGATCGAGACCCGGATGCCGGCGGCGCGGAGGCGATTGAGCACGGCACGGCCCTTCGCGAAATCTGCCACCACCAATTCCTCGGTGATCTCCACCGTGAGCAGGCTGGCAGGCATGCCGTGGGCGTCCAGCACGGACATGATGCGGTCGGCCAGGGTGTCCTCGTCGAGGGAACGCGCCCATATGTTGATGGCGACCGGGATCGCGGTGCCTGCCGCGTGCCAGCCCGAAGCGTCCGCGACCGCCCGCGACAACACCAGGTCAGTTACCGCATCCATCAGTCCGTGTTCGCGGACCAACGGCAAGAACTCGCCAGGCTCCAAAGAACCCAAAGTGATGTGTTCCCAACGCAATAGCGCCTCCGCCCCGCAGACGGCGCCAGTGGCCAGCGCGAATTGCGGCTGATACACCAGGGTGAGCAAGCGGTCGTCGATCGCGCGCCGCAGATCCCAGAGCAGCTGCAATCGAGCAATGCCGTCCCGGAACGACTGCCGTGTGCCGAGGTGGGCATCCATCTCCGGAGTAAAAGTCTGCATATCGCTCGCACTCGTCTGCTCGGCACGGGACCGGGCAGCCTCAGCGTGATCCAGGAGATCTCCCGCAGTGACGGAGGCACCGTCGTGCAGTCCTGCGGTTGCCACGCCAATGCTCAGATGCACATAAACCCGGTTCGCCCCGATCTCGAGCGCGCTGTCGAACGCTCGGGCGAGCCGTTTGCCAACCTGCGCGGCGACCTCGGGACGGTCTTCCACCAAAATCGCGAATTCATCCCCACCCATGCGCGCGACGGTGTCGTCGGCGCGGACGCTGGCTTGGATCCGCGCTCCTACTCTGCGCAACAATTCTTCGCTGGCGGCATAGCCCAACGTGTCATTGACGACATTGAAATCGTCGACTCTGACCCTGAGCAGGCTGACCGGGACAGCCAGACGCACGTGCAGCTGCATCGCGTGGGCGAGCCGTTCATCGAGCAACCGTCGATTCGCCAGACCGGTCACCGTATCTCGCAGGGCGGCGTCGGCCACCGCATCGAGCAAACGTCGCTTCCGTTCCAGAACCAGCAACTGCCGCAGCAGCACGGCGACAGAAAGGACCATACCGGCCGCGAAGATGAGCGCATCGCCGCGCTCTGGGGGCCAGAAGCGCACGGCGAATGCGACGATCGCGACCGACACGGGCAGATACGGCAACCACATCGACTGCCGCGAGAACGGGTGAGACGTGCGGGTGGTGTCGAGATCGGGCCCCGGTCTCGACACGATTGCCGACAGCGCGAAAAAGTATGTCCCGCTGAGCCACCCGAAAGTCACGACGTCGTTGGGAAGGTGGTGGGCCCGGTTCTCATGGAGGTTGAGTAATCCGGCTATACCCACGGCCGCAAAGCCCGCCGCCAGCAGCGCCGGTGAGAGCCGCCGGCCGCGTTCGGCGGTCCGCACGACAACTAACGCAATGACCACGAGCCCGAGATAGATAGCCGTAACGACCGCCAAGACGATGCGCGGGATGCTCACCCGGTCCGCCGCGCCCACAACCAGGCTCCCTAGCGCCAAAAACAACGACGAGGCGACGAGAATCCCGTCGAGTAGCAGACCGAAGCCAAACCGGTAGTCATCGCGATTGGGAACGAGAACCGTGGCGCCCAAAGCGCATAACGGCAACACCACGTAGCCAATCTCAGCTGCCGAGGAAGCCGAAATTGGCGCGGCGCCTCGCAGAGTGGCGTAGCACCACAGGCCATTCCCGGCTGCCCACCCGCCCAGCCCGGTAGCCATGGCGATCCACGCAAGTCGCTGGCCGCTGCGCGCAGCCCAAGCGGCGTTGACCGCACAGCCGGTCGCGAAGGCACCCATGATCACAGCGCCCGCCGGGCCGACCACCGAATCGTGTGGACCGCCGAACAACATGACCGCAAGGAAGAACAAGCCTGCGGTCGCCAACGCCACCAGCGCGGTACGGCGTGGCGCGATTGCGGACATCTCTCAACCTGTCAGAGGTGATTACCAAATTCCGGGCAAGCGACGTTCGCTCGCCGATACCTTAAAATATGNTGAGCGCGGCCGCAGTAATTCGGAACGTGCTCCTGAATTCCGGAAATCTGGATTGAATTCCCAAA
>JGI12712J15308_10000670_pt1 | contig 10277 bp, 7 predicted proteins | sample JacPin_JW_Ref_O2_FD_15308 | JGI IMG/M metagenome (IMG submission 15308) | reverse complement strand
GTCACCGGCCGCCTGCGCCGGGATTTGACGATGCCGCGCAAAGCGGCAGCGGAAAGTTTCGGCAAAAGAACCACGCTGCCATCGGGATGCACAAAGAACTTCACCCGATCCCCCGGCTTCAGCGCGAGATGCTCGCGAATAGCCTTCGGTATCGTGGCCTGGCCCTTGACGGTGATTGCTGACTCCATGTTTGCTCCATTACATTATGTAAAATGTAATACCATGTCGAGCGCTACCGCGTCAAGCTGGAGTCGCGGGGGGGGCCGGTTTGGAAAAACTAAAAGCAGGGTAGCCCACACGCGGACAGAAGATGTATGTTGCCTAACGTGGAGTGAAGATTCTGTCTCACCCGCGTCCGATCCAAACTCAAATGCTTCACTGGGCGTCGCACAGGAGTGAGCGAGCCAATCTTCACTTGACATAAAACTTCGATCGGAGTGCCTGGTCTCGAAACAGAGCAGAACAAAATCTACGACGCGGTCCGAGGTGCTGATGGTGCAACTACAAAAGGGGAACAGGAACTCCCGCCCCGTACCGGTGGCGGCTGAATCAGAGTGGGGTGGGCGGGGCCAAGCTTCTATCCAATCGAAAGCTGCCCTTCACGCAGGTTTCAATTTCTCCTCCACATAGAGTGAGAGCTCAATCATGCGCTCCATCAATGGTTCGGCTGGCAGTCCCCTGAAGTTTTTGAGCACCAACTCCTTGATATAGAGCCGCACCAGATACCGCAACTGGAGGGCGCGGTTGCGCGTGGCAAAGACAAAATCGCGATGCCCGTTATTCACCACGATCAGGTTCCGCCCGGCATCAAATCGCGAGCGCCACAGTTCTCCAGCGGCCCGTTCGAACGTGTAGCCCGGCAAGCCACGCGCATTGGTGACGGAAGGCCCCACAGCCGCATCCAGGCTGTCGGTGACCGTGATCAGCGTCTCCGCGCTGCAGCACACATCACGCTGCGAGACGGTGACGGACAGGCGCACGAGACCGGGCGACGACGGCGCCTGGAAGCTCACTTCCTGATCGGAGGCGGAGGAGAGCAGGCCACCTCCTTCGCCGATCTCCCAGCGAAATAGCAAATCCTGCTCGACCCGGCGGCGCGAGCGATCCCGGGGCAGTGCGCGAAAGCGCCGAGTTTGGTTCACGCCCAAGGTGCTCGCTGCTGGGGAAATCAGGACCGTGCGCAAAGGCCCAGCATAGTCGAAGAATTGACGCTGGGCGGCGGGTTCGCTTCCGCTCGGCTCCGGAACCCCCGGAATGGGCCCCTCTTGCTCCCCAGATTCCTCCACATGTCGCTCCGGCAGTTCGCTGCCGCTGGCCGCTTGCGCAGAGCGTGACTGGATGTCAAACCAATCGTATTCCTCGGGCGGCAAGACCAGCATGGCCTCGCGAAAGGCACGCTGGATGGCACGCAGGGATTCCCGGTTCGCCTGTTCTTCCTCGGCACGCCGCTGCGCGTCGATGAGGGCATTGAGGTATGCTTCGAGTGGTATGAGAGCCTCCGCAAATGCCCCATAGCGTTCATCATGGACGACCCCGGAACGGGTGCTGGGTGTCAGATTCAGGTAGGGCACGTCGATCAGACCCTGCAAATAGCGAGAGCTCCAGGGCCAGCGTTCCAGACCGGGCAGCGTACCGATATCCTCGATCACCCTTGTGCCTCCCCGGGTAAGGGAGACCCGGCCGTTCTCGGCTGGTTCCGTGAGATACAGTTCGGCATACGCCTCGCCGAACGGGGATCGAACTGTCGGAAGTTGGTGGAGCAAGCGCCCTTCGAACTGCCGCGGCTCGACTTGGTACTGCTTGCGCGCAAGCTTGTCGACCACCGTTACCCGAACCTGGGTAGCACGGATTCGGTCGCGCAGCTCCGCGGCTAGATACCACTGGATCTTCTCGCCGCTCAGACTGCGGATGCCGTCGAGCAAAGGGCTGATCCTGAGCTCGGTTCCCGGCTCGGCAAAGAGCACGCGTCGCGGATTCACAGTGTAACGCGGATCTCCTTTGTTCATAGACATCTGATAGACGCGCTGATCGGCACCGACACAGGTCATCGTGAGCCTCTCGCCCACGGTCCAGAAGCTTAACAGTCCGATGCCAAATTCCCCTTGCAAGCCGCTTCCAGAGCCGTCTGCCTTCAGGCGTCGCTTGATCGAGTCGCAGATATGAGTCGCAACATACTTAAAGTCAGGCTGCCCGTGCGGATCGCGCGGGACGCCTTCGCCATCGTCTTTCACCACCAGATACTGCTCCCCGTGTTCGCGACCGCGAGTGATGAAAATGGTCTTGGCGTGCGCGTCGATGCTGTTCTCGACAAACTCAGCGATGGCCTTGAGGGGATTGCTTTGCGAAAGCGCGATGATACGGATGGCATTCCAATCATCGCCGATCCTCAATTTGCCGTTCTCTGACTCTTTCGATTTAGTTGTGCTTATCTTCGCCACATTGACAAGGAATTCGACGCCTTGAGTGCAACAGAGGGACGACCGGTGTCCGCCTTCCTGAGGCCTTACTATACCGACGTGCCTTAATGCCGGGCAAGGCGCAGCCGTTACCTTCAGAGTTGAGCCCTATGTATGCGTTGTCCAGAGGCAGGAAACAGGAACGCCGTGCAAATTACTGGCAAATGGGACAACATCGGTGCCGGCGTAGAGCACTATGCCGCGAATCCAGCGCCTGCCTGCCGCTCTGGCCAGGGCCTGCAGCCCCCGAACGTCGCCGCTATTCAAGGTTGCACTGGCTTTTACTTCAACGCCTACGAGATGTCCGGCAGAATTTTCCAGCACAATGTCCACTTCTTGTCCCGAGGCCGTACGCCAATAGAAGAATTGCGGCTGCGTCTCGCTCCAGGACGACTGCTTGCGTAGCTCCATCAACGCAAAATTCTCCAGGATACCTCCGGCCATTCCGGGATCCAACTCCAATCGCTCTAGAGTAAGCCCCAGCACATGCGCGAGCAGTCCGGTGTCATTCAAATAGACCTTCGGTGTTCGAATGAGCCGCTGGCCAGTGTTGACCGACCAGGGCTGTAATAGCTGAACAAGAAATGTCGTTTCGAGCAGTGCGAAGTAACGTTTCAGGGTCGTATGCGGCAACGAGAGGCTTCTCGACAGGTCAGCAAAGTTCAGCAGACCTCCGGCACGACCCGCTACGACCGACAGGAGTCGAGGCACCGCGGTCAGATCAGAGATGTTGGATATATCGCGGACATCGCGCTGAAGAATCGTCATCAAGTAGGATTGGAACCAGGCCCTGCGACGCGCTTCCGTATGGCGGGCAACGAGTGGCGGATATCCTCCCAACATAACCTTTTCGAACAACTCATCACGTCGAACCACGCCGGACTTCTGAGCATGCCATGCTGTCTGCTTCGAGAACAGCGCGTCAACGAAACTCTCACGCACCTTCTTCATCTCGCCCTCCGAAAACGGCCAGAGGGTCAACACCTCCATTCGTCCAGCCAGGGACTCGGACAGCTTAGGCAGAAGCAGAACATTCGCGGAACCAGTGAGGAGGAAACGTCCTGGCTCGCGTTTTCGGTCGACGGATACTTTAATTGCCGGGAAGAGTTCTGGTACGTGCTGCACTTCATCGAGTGTGATTTGGGTGCCTAAGCCGGCAACGAAGCCATTGGGATCGCGCTTGGCTGCTGCCAAGATTCCGGGATCGTCGAAGCTCAGGTACTCACGTCGCCGTTCTGCTAGTTCTGGCGATTGTACGAGCGTGCTCTTGCCGGTTTGCCGGGCGCCGTTTACCAGCACGACAGGGGTGTCCGTTAGAGCTTGGAGCAGATGATCAGTAACATTCCTGCGAATCATGCCGGTCACAACCACCGCTATATGGATGATAGTACACCACAATATGGATGATAATCAACCACATAAAGCGAGGGCGCACGCCGTCAAACTATGAACAACACACCGCTGGAAGACATTCTGGAGGACCAGTACACGACTCCAAGGACCCAGCGCGAAAGGCGAATTCGCGCCACCGTCCCCGTGATTCGCAGGGCCGAATAGGAAGTCAATGTAATCGAGAGATGTTACGTCAGATATCCGAAGTCCGAGTGATTTTGTCGAAGGTTGCTATCTTCCCGGTGCCAGCTCAGCGTCAGTCAGTTCCCAAAAGCCGGGACTGCGGGGGTCGGATTGCATCCAGCATCCGCCGTGAAATTCAAAGTAACCAAGACCTTCCCAACCAGTGCCCGCCTTACCAGTGACGGCGTCGAACCGTATTAAACACGGTGACTGTATCCATGTACCGTCACCGGGAAATTCCACCGCCACGTATCGCGCGGTTACTTCGACTACTTTGCCTTTTTCGGTGTAAGGCTCGTCACGCTTCCAAATATCCTCACCAACAAGCACCCAAACATCCTGACCAACCACCAGTTTCTTCATGTCCATAAGGGTCGTCTCCTTAAACAACGGGGGGAACCCAATATTTCGCCGGCTCCGGGCACGAGGGTTGAAGAGTCTCGAACATTGGTTGAATTATCCCATCAGAGCAGAGGCGTTTCAAACTCAACTGTTGTAAGCAGGCGCTCATTGACTGGCGAGTGAGAAAAGAAACGCGCCAATAATTCTCAAAATGAGAGGAAAGGGCGGAATGCGGAGTCGCTGGCAACTGATTGAAAAACCCGATTCGTTCTCTTGGTTCGCTTTCTCACACCGGCGTCACAACGCGGAGGTTCGCCGAAGCAAGTGATTGGAAACAAATAAGTTTGTGGCAGCCGGACCTGTAAGCCGAATTCTGTCCGCGGGATTGCTCCCGTGGGACGGTCATTCCTCTGGGCCGCGCATCGCTGCGCGGCTCTAGCGACCTACCCGAAGGTTTGACGCACCGAGCCGGCACGTGTCCGCAACCCTGGTTCGTGAGAACCGAGGTCCCGAACTTCCTCCCTATTTGGTCTTGCTCCGTGTGGGGTTTGCCCTGCCCGCGACATTACTGGCGCGGCGGTGCGCTCTTACCGCACCTTTTCACCCTTACCCTGGCGTTGCCACCGAGGCGGTATGTTTTCTGTGGCACTTTCCGTCGAAGAATCTCCCACTCTTACGCAAAAAACGAGCAAAGAATGGGTCACTCCCCTCCCGGACGTTATCCGGCACACTGCTCTGCGGAGTTCGGACTTTCCTCTCCTCGCGCCCGAAAGCGCGGGAAGCGACCGTCCGGCCCAGCTGCCAACTTATTCATTATAACCTTGATAACCTCGGCTTCCGGCCTGGCGCTTTCGGTTTCAGGACAAGAATCTCTGTTTGGGTGCTTTCTACTCCATAGTTGGAGTCGGGCTGATAAACTTGGAGCCGGAAGTTCGCCGCCGGGGCGGACTCAGGGCGAATAAGTCATGAACACCCTCGAAGCCATTCGCATTGCGTTGCAGTCGCTGTGGGCGAACAAGTTGCGCTCGGTGCTGACGCTGCTCGGAGTAGTGATCGGTGTTGCTGCCGTGATCGCCGTGGTGACTTTCGTTTCCGGGATCAACGATTACGTGGCGCATAAGATTTTCAATCTGGGCGCCGACGTCTTCATCGTCTCCAAGATGTCTGCGGTTGAAACCAATGTGGATCATTTTCTGGCGGCAGAGAAGCGAAAGAATCTGATCCTGGAGGACTACCAAGCAGTTGCTGCAGCCTGCCGCGACTGCGAGTACGTGGGCGCGGTGTTGCGGGGCAGCGGCAAGGTTAAGCACGGGGAACAGTCGATCAGCGATACCACGATTCAGGGAATCACTCCTTCGATGGCGACGATCCTCGACACCGATCTGACCTCCGGCCGCATGCTGAACGAAACGGATTTGGATAACCGGACCTCAGTAGCCGTGGTCGGCACGGATATTGTGGAGCACCTGATGGCCGGCGTGGACCCAATCGGGCAGGAAATCCGAATTGATGGCTGGGCTTACCAGGTGATCGGAGTCGGCAAGAAAAAGGGTAAAACTCTAGGGCAGAGCGCAGACAACTACGCGCTGATTCCCATCACCGTGTTTCTGAAACAGTACGGGGCGCACAACAACAGCATTGGGATTTGGGGCAAGGCGCTGGCCACCGGAGTGCCGCTCAACGAGGCTATCGACGAGGCACGCGTGGCGCTGCGCTCGCACCGGCATGATCGTCCCGGCGAAGACGATAGTTTTGAAATTGAAACCAATGCCAGCTTGCTCGGCATCTGGTCCGGACTGAGCAATACATTTTTCATGGCGACGATCGGGATCGCTGGAGTTTCGCTGGTGGTCGGCGGCATTGTCATCATGAACATCATGTTGGTCTCGGTCACCGAGCGTACCCGCGAAATCGGCATCCGCAAGGCGCTGGGTGCGCGGCGCGAGGACGTGCTGCTGCAGTTCCTCATCGAATCGGTCACCCTGGCGGTGGTCGGAGGCGCGCTCGGAGTGCTGTGCGGGGCGACTGTGGCCACGTTGGTCACCTGGGCCATCGGAATGCCTTCGTCCATCAAGCTGTGGGCCGTAGCCTCGGGTTTGCTGGTGGCGGCGTGCGTGGGAGTTTTTTTTGGGGTTTATCCTGCGCGTCAGGCGGCGCGGCTGGACCCGATTGTTGCGTTGCGGTTTGAGATGTGAGCTTCGGCAGACGGAATCCGAAAGACGAAGTTGGAAGATCATGATTCGCAAAGACGAATTCGGCGAGATTGTTCAAATGGCGACGGACACGTTGCGCGGCAACAAGCTGCGCTCGTCGCTGACTGTGCTGGGCGTGGTGATCGGAGTTGCGGTGGTCATCGGCGTGTCTTCGATTGGGCGCGGGCTCGACGAGAACGTCCGCGACCTGGTGGCCAGCATCGGCTCAAACGTTATTTTCGTATTCCACTTGGATTTCTTCACATTTGGCCGCATGACCGACGAAATGCGCATGCGCAAGGAGCTTACGTACGACGATGCGCTGGCGGTGCGCGACCTGCCGCACGTCAAAGCTGTGTCGGCAGGTCTGCGCTTGTTCCGCCCCGAACTTGGAGTTGGCACCTACGCGGTCAAGTATCAGGACAAGAAAGTGAAGAACACCATCCTCGAAGGAGACATGGCATCGGCCAAGGACGTCTTCGACGTGCCGATGGGCACCGGCCGCTGGTTCAGCGACTTTGACGACGAGCACCACTCGCCGGTGGTTGTGGTCTGCTACGAGACGCAACATGAACTGTTTGGCGATCAGGATCCGCTCGGCAAAGAGGTCAATATCGAGGGCCGGTTGTTTCGGGTCGTTGGAACCGTGCAGAAGATCAAGTCGGTGTTTGGAGGAGGTAAGGACCCGAACGACAATCGCGTCATCATGCCGCTCAAGACTTTCAAGACTCTGCATCCGGAAATGAAGCAGCACATAATCAGCGTCAAGGCCACTTCGCACGACGATATGCCAAAGGCGATGGACGAGATTCGGGAATTGCTGCGGCGCCGGCGGAGAGTTGCGTTCGATAAGCCGGATAACTTTGCAGTAATGACCTCCGATTCGATTTCGGACGTATGGAACCAGCTTACGGGCGCTCTGTTTGTCGGGATGTTTGCGATCTCCAGCGTGGCTCTGATCGTGGGCGGCGTCGGCGTGATGAACATCATGCTGGTCAGCGTAACCGAGCGGACGCGCGAGATTGGAGTGCGCAAAGCCATCGGCGCCCGCAAGGGCGATATTCTTCTGCAGTTCACGCTGGAGGCGATCATACTGACGGCGGTCGGAGGAATCATCGGCATCCTGGCTGGCGCGCTGGTCGTCTGGGTGATTCCCATGGTCTGGCCCTCGCTGCCCGCACGCATGTCTGTGTTTTGGGTCTCGTTTGGCTTCAGTTCCGCAGCGGGAGTGGGACTGGTCTTCGGTATCTATCCGGCGTGGAAGGCGGCGAACCTCGATCCCATTGAGGCGCTGCGCTACGAGTAGAATGCGCGCGGAAGCATGAGTCAGTCCATTTCATGATTCATTCCCTCTTCAGGCTTGTCCAGGTGGTGGCGGCTTTCGGCGCGATTTGCAGCTCGGCTTACTATTTTCTTTGCCTGTGGAGTGCCTCTGTGTTTTTGCGGCAGCGGCGAGTCGCTGGTGAAGGCTCTTTGTCCGCGCCAGCCTTGCCGCCTGTCTCCATTCTTAAGCCGCTCAAGGGCACGGACCCAGAAATCTATCAGAGTTTCCGCAGTCATTGCCTTCAGGACTATCCCGAGTACGAAATTATTTTCGGAGTCAGCGATCCGAGCGACCCTGCAGTAGCCAGCGTGCGGCAGTTGCAGAGCGAGTTTCCGGCGTTGAACATTCGGTTGATGGTATGCCGCAAAACTCTGGGAGCGAATGTGAAAGTCAGCAACCTGGCGCAGTTGCTTGCGGAGGCGCGCTATCAACACCTGCTGGTTAACGACAGCGACATCCGCGTGGAGGCCGACTATCTGCGCCGAGTGATGGCACCGTTGGCGAATCCAAAGGTTGGAATGGTGACCTGCCTGTACCGGGGAGTGGCGGCGGACACGCTTGGCTCCCGAATCGAGTCGCTGGGGATCAGCACCGATTTCTGCGGGGGCGTGCTCGCCGCGCGCCAACTGGAAGGTAGCCTGAAGTTTGGGTTGGGATCGACGATGGCCTTCCGGCACGACGACTTGGAGAAAATTGGAGGTTTCGAATCGTTCGCGGATTATCTCGCCGATGATTACGAATTGGGGCGACGCATTGCCGGTCTCGGCCTTGAGGTGAGGCTCTCTGACGTGGTTGTTGAAACCAATCTTCCGGCCTATCGGTCGTCGGAGTTTCTCGCGCACCAGTTGCGGTGGGCGCGCGGCGTGCGTGATTCACGCCGCCGAGGCTACTTCGGTTTGGTGCTTACCTATGGTTTGCTATGGTCTTGCGCGTTAGTGGCTGCCTCGCGCGGAGCGCTCTGGGCCTGGGTTTTGGCGGGGACTACTTTGTTCTTGCGCGCAGCTGTGGCGCTGGTGGTGGGCAAGAGCGTGCTGCGCGACCGGCAACTGCTCCGGCAACTTTGGCTGCTTCCGTTGCGGGATCTGGTCGCGGTCGGGGTCTGGGTGGCCAGTTTGGCAGGCCACACGGTGAGCTGGCGGGGAGACCAGTTCGAATTGAAGAATGGCAAGCTGATGCGAGTTGCTACCTAGCGGAGTTTCCGCTCCTGGCCGGACTCGTGTTCTCTTCTTGGTGCGTGCCTTTGGATAGGGTTGGCGGGAAGGAGTGCTCGCCCGACACAAGCGCCATCAAATTACGACATCATAGGCGACTAAGGCTGCTTCAACGCGGCGCGGACCCGTTGTTTCAGAGTGACGGGTTTTTGCAAAAGATTTATGTCGAGATCTACGACCTTGTGGTCGATAAGAGTTTTTCCGGCGTAGCCGGAGACGAACAGTACTCTGCTCTCCGGACAGCGGCCATATTACGTTCATCGGAGCCCCGGCTGGCAAAGGTTGACCTTGGGATAAGCGAGGAAGGGCTAGAAGCGTTTATCCAATTTGGGAGAGCTCGATTCCCCCGGGACCTCCAACTATGCAGAAACCAGGCTGAAGCCCGCCTTCCGAAAGCTTGATTTGCTTTTGTTAACCAAACTCCGGCTCGGGCGTCTAACCATGGAAGTCGCGGCAAGTCTCCGGATCGAAAGGTTTTTTGCTTAAGTCGCGGAACGCCGGGGCTGAGTCTTCCGTATAAGTCAGTGAGGGCAGCCCTCGCTGCTTGTCGCAATTGAGTACGCAGATGTTCGTCTTCGTTTTGGCTTTGGTTTTGTCCTGGCCGAGGGGGTTGTATGCTGAATGAACACAAGGGAAATGGTGCGAGCAAGTCTGTTCTTAATTACGGGGACGGCCATGTTCAGGAAGTGGTGCGGCAGGCACATGAAGAACTGCGCCAGTTGCTTCAGCAGCGGGCGGATGTGATGCGGCGCATCGGCACCGTCAAGCAGACCATAAGCGGCCTGGCCAATCTTTTCGGAGATGGTGTGTTGAGCGAGGAATTACTCGAACTGGTGGATCGTAAAAGCAACGGGCGCCAGCCCGGCTTCACCAAGGCGTGCCGTAGGATTCTGATGGAGGCTGGCAGATCGTTGAGTGCGCGCGACGTGTGCGATGAGATCCGCAAGAAAGTGCCGCCCATGTTGACACGGCATAAGGATCCGGTGGCGTCAGTGACTACGGTGCTCAACCGACTGGTGGATTACGGCGAAGCGCAGGCAGTGGTGCTCAGCAACGGGCGGCGAGCGTGGCGCTGGATTGCTGACGCGGCTGGGCCGATGAACGAGAGTGCCATCGCAGGATCGGCAGCGACGCTAGGCTGAGAGTTGTATTGGATATGAGTTGTATGGAAACGATG
>JGI12712J15308_10000669_pt1 | contig 10279 bp, 5 predicted proteins | sample JacPin_JW_Ref_O2_FD_15308 | JGI IMG/M metagenome (IMG submission 15308) | reverse complement strand
GGCCGTCAACATTGCCGAGCGTGTGATGGACATGACGGAGTTGCCGGCGGTGGAATTGCCGGTCGACATCGCGCGCATGGGTTCGGCGGTGAGTGCGATGGTGCGCCGTTCGCTGGAATCATTTATCGAAGCGAAGGTGGAACTGGCGCAGGCTGTGCTTGAAATGGATAGCGTGATCGATCGCATGCGCGACGACGCCTTCATCCAGCTGGTGAAAACCATGAACGAGCGGCCCGAAGTGGTGCGCCAGGCTCTGGACGCGCTGCTGGTGGCCAGAAACCTAGAACGCGTTGCCGACCACGCCACCAACATTGCCGAGGACGTGATCTTCTGGGTCCAGGGCGCCGATGTACGTCACAACGTGGGCGTGGAAACTTCGGAGTCCTCCGACCCAACGCGCCGGACTCCGCGCGTCTCGGGACCCTAGGCCTGTTCCATGCTCATGGGGGGACCGCCGCCCCCGGCAGGTCCGGTCGAGCGAAGCTCGGCAATTTTTTTCACTTGCAGTGTCATCGGATTTTGCGAGCCGTCACACTTCCGGCTTTGACCGCCCGGTCTGACTTGCATTAGGCTGATCTCGATTTCATTCTGAAGTGGTTCCTGCCCGGAGGCATCGTGATTTGCTCCGCCCGCCGTGAGTTTCTTTGTCTTGCCTTCGCTTTTTTCGGAGCGTTCGCGATCTCCTCTGCACAATCAGCACCGTCCGCAGATCGGCCGCCCGTCAACCTGCCGACCAGCAAAATGTTGACCGTCCCATCCCCGGGGAAGATCGGCAGCACGAATAGTTTTCCCGCTACGATTGCCCTAAGTCCTGACGGCCGCTATGCCGCGCTGCTCAATGACGGCTACGGAACGCAGGAAAGTCTGGCGCACCAGTCCATCGCGATACTTGATCTCACGAATAATCATCTCCTCGATTATCCGGACGCGCGGCTGAGCGACGAGTCCTATCAGAGTTATTTTCTGGGGCTGGTCTTTAGTTCGGACGGCAAGCATCTATACGCGTCGGTAGGGTCGGTGACTGATCCGACCGGCGAAAAGGCGGGCAACACAGGCAACGGAATTGCAGTCTACAGCTTTGCCGGCGGAAAAGTTGCGCCCGAGCGCTTCATCCCGATTGCGCCGCAGGCGCTGGCGGGGGGGAAGAAAGTTTCCATCGGCCTGCAGGAGACGCCTGCGGGCACGGCGATCCCGTATCCCGCGGGGCTGGCGCTGGTTTCGGGTGGAGGTCGGGACAAGCTTCTCGTCGCGAACAATCTTTCGGACAACGTTGTGCTACTCAACCCGGTCGGCGGCCAGGTACTGCAGAAGTTTGACCTCAGCACGAGCGATCTGGTGCCCTCCTCGTTTCCGTACACGTGCGTCGCGACTCGGGATGGGAGGCGCGCTTGGTGCAGTTTGTGGAATGCATCGCAAGTGGCGGAGCTCGATCTTGTTGCAGGGAAAGTCGTCCTCAATATTATTTTAAAAAAACCAGATGACCCGATCGCCACCGGCTCTCATCCAACCGCGCTGTTACTCAGTCCTGATGAGAGGTTGCTCTACGTAGCTTTGTCTAATGCGGATGCGGTTGCAGTGGTTTCGACCACGACTCCCCACGCAGTTGCCGCTGTTTCTACTGTGAGCTCTCTTCCTTTCGCATTCCTGCCTACCGCGATTCGGGACCAAAAATATGCAGGCACTTATCCCAGCACACTGGCGCAGGCGTCGGATGGGAAACTGCTATTCGTCGGTGATGCCTCGCTGGACGCGATTGCCGTATTTGATACGTCGAGATTGAACGAGAACGGTCCAATCGGTGGTGATGCCCCGCTGCTCGGTTTCATCCCCAGCGATTGGTACCCGAGCGCACTGGCCGTCCACGGCGACGACTTGCTGATCGCGACTGCCAAAGGCGAAGGCGCCGGCCCCAACAAAGTCATGGGGAAAACTTCTTATGAGAAGCGGCACCGCGACCATCCTTACATTGCTACTCTGCTGAAGGGATCGATCGCGCGCCTCAACATTCGATCGACGCTCGCGAAGCTTCCAGAACTCACCCGCGTTGTCGAGCACGACAACCTGCTGCACGCGGATCCCGGAAGCATTTCGTTTGCTCAGGGCTCGAATCCAATCAAGCACGTGATCTATGTCATCAAGGAAAATCGTACCTACGATCAGATTCTGGGCGACCTGAAAGTGGGTGATGGCGATTCTTCGATCACCATGTATGGGGAGGAGATCACTCCCAACGAGCACAAGCTGGCGCTGCAGTTTGGCGTGCTGGATAATTTTTATGACAGCGGGGAAGTTTCCGGCGACGGGCATTTGTGGTCGACGGCGGCGATCACCAGCGATTACAACGAGAAGACGTGGCAGATTGCTTATCGCGGCAAGGAGCGGACTTACGATTTCCAGGGGCAGGTGGCCGACGAATATCCGCTGGAACATAAGCAGCCGGACATTGACGATCCCTCGACCGGATTTCTCTGGGACAACGTGGCGAAGCATGGGTTGACTTATCGCGACTATGGCGAGTTTGTGAATGCCGAGTGGTGCAATGAGAAGAAAAAAGCGGCGTCGCCGAAGCAGGGAACTCCTTCGCGTCAGGAAGCGCGCTGCCCGCGCAGCGTGGTTCGCAAGGGCGAGTTGCTGGCTCCGAACGTGGGAGATCCGCATGCGGGGCCCAGTCCATGGCCGTGGGCCGTGCCCTTGTTTAGCGGGGTGAAGCCGACCAAGGCGGCGTTGCGCGATCATTTCGATCCGCTGTTTCCAGATTTCAATACTGAGTATCCCGACCAGTTGCGCGCGGATGAATTCCTGAACGAGTTCTCGGCGTTCGTGCGGGCGCGGAAGGAAAACGAAGCGAAGGAATTTCAGTTGCCGGCGTTCGTGTTGTTATATTTGCCCGACGATCACACGGGAGGCACGCGGCCCGACTTCCCGCGTCCGGCGGCCTCGGAGGCGGATAACGACCTGGCGCTTGGGCGCGTCGTCGATGCGGTATCGCATAGTCCTTACTGGGATGATACTGCGATCTTTGTGCTGGAAGACGATGCTCAGGACGGGGCCGACCATGTGGATGCGCATCGGTCAATTGCTTTTGTGGTCAGCAAATATTCTCCGGGATCGGCGGCGCAGCCTTATGTGGAGCATCGTTTCTACACCACGGTGAATATGGTTCACACTTTGGAGACGCTGCTCGGCTTGCCTCCGATGAATCAGAACGATGCTTATGCGCCGTTGATAGGAGGCTTATTTTCCGGGGCGGGCGATCAGCCAGCTTATACGGTGGACGACAGGAACCTGAAGAATGGTTTGATTTACGAAGTCAATAAGCGCACGGCGCCGGGCGCGAAGATTTCTTCGAAGATGGACTTCTCGCGGCCTGACGCGGCCGGGGCAACGCGATTGAACCGCGTGCTCTGGCGCGACCAGAAGGGCGACGCGCCAATGCCTGCGGCGCGGCACACGGTTTTTCCAGCGGGCGAAGACTGAGGCTGCTGCGTGCAGATTTGCGTTCTGGGGCACGATCGATGAACGCCACCTTCTCTCCACCAACCTCTCACGATCGCGCAAAATCGCTTTCATTCGGCGCCCTGAAGCTCGTGGCCGCACGATGGGTGCCGATCGTGGCAATCTCCGTCATTCTACTGGTGCCTTGCTTCTGGCACCGGCACATCGAAGCTGGCGACCTGGCTAGCCACACCTATAACGCCTGGCTGGCGCAGTTGATCGCGCACGGAGACGCGCCCGGGCTTTATCTGGTGCGGCAGTGGAATAACGTCCTGGTGGACGTGGCTTTGGCGAAGCTCGGCGCGGCTCTCGGATTCGCCGTCGCAGAGAAGATTGTTGTGTCGGCGTGCGTGCTGATTTTCTTCTGGGGTGCGTTTGCATTCATCGCGGCGGCTACGCGCCGTCCGCCGTGGGTTCTGGTACCTGCCATCGCGATGATCGCCTACGGCTGGACGTTCGAGATGGGCTTTATGAATTACTACCTCTCTTTGGGTTTTGGCTTCTTCGCAGCTGCGCTCTTCTGGAGAGGACAGGCGGTTGATTGGATCGCCGCGCTTTTTTTGAGTGGTCTCACTCTGATGGCACATCCCATGGGATTTGTGAGCCTTGTGGGAATGGTGGTGTACATCCGGATAGCGGAAAACAATAGCGGTTGGCACCGCTGGGTGGTGTTTGCGTCAGCGTTTCTGGCGGTGCTGGCGTTGCATTGGTATATAGTCCTCCATTTTCGGGTCGCCTACTGGGACACTCCGTTCTTCTATCTGCTAAACGGCGCCGACCAGTTGGTGCTCTACGGAAGCCACTATTTAATTCCGGCGTGGATTGCGCTCATTTTCGGTAGCGGCTGCTTCATTCATGGGCGAGTGCAACAACGGAAAAATGGCGAATCGGTGTGGTCATTCCGCACCGCGCTGGAAGTGTGGGCGATCCTGCTGTTTGTGGCGGCGATGATCCCGGAATTGATTTACCTGCCGGGCTACGCCGCGCCGATCGGCTTTCCGGTTGCGCGGCTGACTGCGGTGACCGGAATTCTCGGCCTGTCCATTCTTGGATCCGTCCAACCCCGCAGGTGGCACTTTGCGGGCCTCGCGGTGTGTGCAGTTATTTTTTTCTCTTTCCTTTTTCGCGACACTGGCACATTGAACAAAATGGAGGGGCAGGTCGAGGATATGGTGAAGACTTTGCCTTACGGCCGCCGCGTGACAGAAACAATCGCTGCTCCGCGCGATTCGAGGATTCTTTTCATCAACCACATGGTGGATCGCGCCTGCATTGGGCGATGTTTCACCTATTCCAACTACGAGCCTGCGTCAAGACAGTTTCATATACGCGCGCGACCGGGCAGCCCCTTGGTCACGGATTCTGTGGACTCCTCCCAGGCGATGGAAGACGGGAAGTATGTAGTGCGTCCGCAGGATCTCCCTATGACACAGATCGATCAGTGCGGCGGGAATGACTTTACGCGGCTGTGCAGGCACGATCTGGCTGCCGGAGAAAACAACGGCAGCGGCAACCATTCTTCCGCTACGCAGTGAAAATCTCGCCTGCTTGGCTTACCTCTGTATTCTGAGGTGCTACTCCAGCCCCTATTGCAGGTTGATCGAATTCTTCAGCGGCAGGCTCTGCGAAGAGCCGCCGACCAGAAGTGTGTAGTCGCCCGGAAGTAGCTGCCATGCATTTGTGTCAACGTTGAAGATGGAAAGATACTTCGGGTCGACGGTCACCGACGCTGCTTTGCTCTCTCCTCCGTTGAGCGGGATCTTACTCCAGCCCACCAGACGCTTAGGCGGTTCTCCCGCAGCGGCCGGCAGAGAAGCATAGACCTCCGCGATTTCCGCTCCTGGCCGCACGCCGGTATTGGTTACGGTGAAAGTCACCTGCACACCGTCTTTGCCGCGCGCGACTGCCAGGTTCGAGTACGAGTAGGAGGTGTAAGAAAGTCCGTAGCCGAAGGGAAACAGAACGGGTTTATTCTGGGCGTCGTACCATTTGTATCCGACTTTCACGCCTTCATCGTAAGTCACCTGGAATGCAGGCAGGCCGGTGGCGATCCTCCTCCAGTCTCCCCCCGTCGACTCGCGTGGAGGTTTCACGACTTCAGGATGCGGCAAATCGGCTACGCTCCGGGGAAAAGTCATCGGCAGTTTCGCGCTCGGGTTCACATCGCCGAACAGGATATTGGCTACAGCATCGGCACCGCGGCTCCCGGCGTACCAGGCTTCCAGAATGCCGCCGACCTGATCGGCCCACGGCATGGTCACGGCGGTGCCAGTTTCGAGCACGACAACGGTGCGCGGATTTGCAGCGGCGACCTGCGCGATCAATGCGTCCTGATTTTCCGGAAGCGTGAGGTTGTCGAGGTCCATGCCCTCGCTTTCCCACTCATAGGCGAATACCACGGCGACGTCTGCCGATTTTGCCAAGGCGGCAGCAGAAGCAGGGTCGGTGCCGGAATCAAACTGAACATTGGCCGACGGAGCTTTGGCGCGGATCGCCCTGAGCGGCGACGTGGGAAACCAGATGTGGTCCTGCCAGTGGGTTTGACCCTTACCCGGAGGCATGATCGCATTTCCTCCTGGCGGATCCACTTGCGCCGAACCTCCGCCGGAAATCATCCCGACATCGGCGTGTGGACCGATCACCGCGATGCTGTGAATTTTGGAAGCGTCGAGCGGAAGGATGGACTGGTTATTCTTGAGCAGCACGATGCTTTGCTCCGCGATCTGCTGAGCGACCGCCAAACCGCCCATCACGTCGACCACGCTCCTTACCGGCGGATCGTCGACTACGCCACAGGCAAACATGGAGCGCAGAATGCGGCGCACGTGTTCGTCGAACTCCGCCATGGGCACTGTTCCTGATTCCACAGCTTTTTTCATGGTCTCGGCGTAGAAAATCTCTCCCGGCTCTTCGTGATCGAGTCCCGCGGCCGAAGCTTTTGCAGTGCTATGCGTGCCTTGCCAGTCAGACAGCACAAACCCCGGAAAATTCCATTCCTTCTTCAACAAGTCGGTCAGCAGATATTTGTTTTCGCAGGCAAATTCGCCACCCACACGGTTGTAGGAACACATCACGGCGCCGGCGTTCGATTCGTGCACTCCAATCTCAAAAGCCAGCAAGTCGCTTTCCCGCGCCGCGCGTTTGTCGATGGTAATGTTCACAGCATTGCGACCGCTCTCCTGATCGTTGAGCGCGTAATGCTTGATATCGCCGATGACGTGTTGCGCCTGCAAGCCCTTCATCACCGAGCCGACCATTTTCCCAGCCAGCACCGGATCTTCGCCCAAGTATTCAAACGTGCGCCCGTTGCGCGGTTCGCGGGTCAGGTTGATGCCGCCGCCCAGCGTCATGTTGTAGCCCTGCGCGCGCAACTCGCGCCCGATCAGCGCGCCGTATTCATAAGCGGCAGCAATATCCCAACTCGCCGCGCTCGCCACGTTGGCCGGGAGAGCCGTGGAATATCTGCCATTTTCGCCGCTGCTGCGAATGCCGTAGGCCGCATCCGACATTTGAATCGCAGGAATGTCGAGGCGCGGAATTCCCGGAACATATCCTGCGCCCCCGTTAGAGTGAATCGCCAGCGGGCTCATAGGGCTCAGACCCACCATGCCCGTGCCATGCAGCAACGTAATCTTTTCGTCGATGGTCATTTCCTTCAGCACCATGGCGGCGCGTTCGTCGGGCGAAAGCGCGTTGTTCATCCAGGGATGCGCGGAAGGGTGGTCTTGCGATTGCAGCCGCGGCGGTGAAAGAACACACGCGAGAACAATGTTGGCGAGAACGACGATCGCAGACAGCGATCGTCTAACGCAGGGGGAGCCAGCCGGCAAAATCATGGATTCGCCTCTTTTGAGAAAGTGAGAAAAGCCTCTACCAAATCGTTAATGTTAACGCTTTTTTGCAATTCCTGCCGCATTCTTTATTGGGCACCTGCCATGCTAACAGCGCCGTCAAGCCCGCCGACTTGGCCGTGGACCGCGGCGGGCTTTACACTTGAGATGTGAAGATTGCGCTGGGACAGATCAATCCAACGGTAGGAGATTTTGCCGGTAACGCGGCAAAGATCATCCAGTTTTCGCGCCGCGCTCAGGCGGATGGAGCGGGATTGATTCTTTTTCCCGAGCTCTCGGTGTGTGGTTATCCTCCGCGTGATCTGGTCGAAAGGGCCTCTTTTGTCGCGCGCAACCGTGAAACGCTGGACCAGATCGCGGGCGATACGCGAGGCATCGCTGTGATTTGCGGCGTAGTGACTCCGGCGGATGCGGAGACGGGTAAAGCGGTGCGGAACTCCGCTGCATTGCTTATGGATGGAAAAGTTGCGTTCGTGCAGTCGAAAATGTTGCTGCCCACTTATGATGTCTTCGACGAGATGCGGAACTTTGCTCCCGCCAAAGCGCAGGAATTGTTTTCCTTCTGCGGCAACCGCATGGCCCTCACGATTTGCGAAGATGCGTGGAACGACAAACAGTTCTGGCTCAAGCGGCTCTACCCGCTCGATCCCGTCGACGCGCTGATTCGCGCGGGTGGCAATTTTGTCCTGAATATTTCGGCGTCGCCCTTCTGGATCGGCAAACGGCAGCTTCGCCGCGACATGCTGGCCAGCATCGCCCGGCAGCATAAGGTTCCGGTGGTGATGGTGAATCAAGTCGGAGGCAACGACAGCCTGGTATTTGATGGCTCCAGCCTGGTGCTGAATTCCGAGGGCAACGTCATTGCCCAGGGGCGGTCGTTCGAAGAAGACTTGATTACCTTCGACTCGAAAACGCTCACTGGGGAAATGCACGAACAAGTCGCCAGCGATGAAGCCAGCGTTTACGGCGCTCTGGTACTGGGGACGCGCGATTATATTCAGAAGTGCGGCTTTCAGAAGGCAATCATCGGGCTGAGCGGCGGCATCGATTCTGCGCTCACGGCGGCCATCGCTGCCGATGCAGTTGGTGCGGAGAATGTGATCGGCGTCGGCATGCCGGGACCGTATTCTTCCCAGGGTTCCATCGACGATGCCCGCATGTTAGCTAAGAATCTGGGCATTCGATTCGAACTGCTTTCAATTAACCAGGCTTACGAGGCGTATCGGGAAACGCTGCGGGACGTTTTCAGCGGATACGAGGAAGACGTGACGGAAGAAAATCTTCAGTCGCGTGCTCGCGGCATGATCCTGATGGCGCTTTCGAACAAATTCGGCGCTATCGTGCTCTCGACCGGCAACAAGAGCGAGCTGGGCGTGGGTTACTGCACTCTTTATGGAGACATGGTGGGCGGGCTTGCGGTGATTTCCGACGTTCCGAAAACTCTGGTCTACCGGGTCAGCGAGTACGTGAATTCGCGCCGCGAAGTGATTCCGCGAGCCACGCTCGAAAAGCCGCCTTCGGCCGAACTGCGCGCCAATCAGAAAGACAGCGACTCGCTGCCGCCGTATGACATTCTCGATGCCGTACTCGAGGACTATGTGGAAGATTCGCATCCGGCCGAGCGCATCGCCGCGGACCGCGGCATCGACATTGAAGTAGTGCGGCGCGTGATCCGACTGGTGGATCGCGCCGAATACAAGCGTCAGCAGGCAGCTCCAGGGCTCAAGATTTCCCCCAAGGCTTTCGGCTACGGACGTCGTTTTCCGATCGCCGCCAAGAGTGACGTCTAAGCCGTTCTCTTGTTCGGCGTTATATATTTCGTACTTCACGTTTTTTCATGCTTTACAGGGTTCAGTTAGAAAGGAAACCATGCGCAGTTCTACTCATTCCGTTCGCATCTTCGTTCCGGCTTTATTCGCGGTGCTGGCATTATTCTCGTCTCAGACGGGCGCGCAAACGGCCCCGTCCTTGAATGCTCCCGCTAAGCCCGCGGTGAAATCAGCGGCCAACGATTCGGCGACCGTGCTTCCGTCGGAAGCCACGGTTGATTCTTTTTTGCACGCCACTTTCGGCTATGACCCGCAACTGACATGGAAGATTTCCTCCATCGTGCCCGCTCCGGTTCCGGGGCTCGCCGAGGTCTCAGTGGTTCTCGCCAGTCCCCAGGGTCAGCAACTCAGCCGCTTCTTTGTCACCGCGGACGGAATGCACGCCTTGACCGGTGAGATTATTCCGTTCGGGGCGCAGCCGTTCGCGCCCGCGCGCAAGGCGCTGGAAAAGGGGATCACCGGGCCTGATCGCGGTCCCAAGGATGCGCCCGCGATCATCGTGGAATTCGGCGATCTGCAGTGCCCCGCCTGCAAAGCGGCGCAGCCCGCAATCGAAACCCTGATGGCCGCGGCGCCTAACGTGCGCCTGGTGTTTCAGAATTTCCCGCTGGAGATGCATAACTGGGCGGCTAAGGGCGCTGCTTATGCGGACTGCGTGGGCCGAGCGTCGAACGAAGCGTTCTGGAAATTTGTCGCCAAGACCTATGAAACTCAGGCCGACATCACCGCCGAAAATGCCGATGAGAAGCTCACCGCGATTGCCGACGGAGCGGGTGTAAAAGGGGCGGACATTGCCGCCTGCGCCGCCGCGCCCGATACGAAGGCTCGCGTGGACGCTTCCCTGGCATTCGGCAAGTCCATGGAAGTGACCAGCACACCGACGTTATTTCTCAACGGCCGCAGAATCGGCAACGTCAGCACGATTCCTGCCGAAGTGCTAAAGCAATTGGTGGAGTTCGCCGCGAAAGAAGGGAAGTAGCAGAGACAGTCCGCGTTCATTTGGCCGGTTCGCACTCGCCACCGACCACTAGACATTAGCCACTGATCTCATTTCCCGCTGACCCAGATTTCGCTCGAGATCCGTTCGTTATTGGCGAGCACATG
>JGI12712J15308_10000664_pt1 | contig 10311 bp, 13 predicted proteins | sample JacPin_JW_Ref_O2_FD_15308 | JGI IMG/M metagenome (IMG submission 15308) | reverse complement strand
AGTTGACGGCGGTGCTGACGATCATCCGCATGGGACGGGGGTTGATGATGGGCGTGGATCACAACAAGAATATGGAGTGGGTGGGAGCGTCGGCGGCGTTTTATTTAGAGTAGGGCGGTATCTTGGCGCCGCGATTGCCTGGCCTAGTGGCAGTGTCTTACAGTCATAACCACAGCGGACACGGGGCAACACAGGGTAAAGCGTGAAGGGCGAAGGCCGCTTTAGAATTTCAGCCGGCTGTGTTGACGATNGTGGTTTCGAGGTGCTGGCCGTTAGGCCGGAGCACGAACATCTTGCCCGATTCGAAGCGAACGCGGACCGGGTCGCCGGTGATGAACTCACCCGGAGTGTAGCCGAGGGCCAGAGCGGAATCGTATTCGCCGATATACTGCACGCCTTCTACCTTCACGACCACGGCGGCTTTGCGGGGGGAGCGCGTGGCGGTTTCCCTGCAAATCTCAGCTTCGGCCAGGAACCAATTCTGCAGGTCGCGACCCGGAATTCTTCCACTCTTCTCGTAGATCTCTTCCGCGCGACGGCGCATGGCTTCCCGCACCTCGACCTCGGAGAATTTAGCTCGGGGCGGGGTTGGGGGATTCGGATTGGTCGCCGGTTTAGCGACGGGGTGATCTGGTGTAGACATATCGGTCCTACAGTCGATGGTAGCACCGACTGAGAGCAGTCCGACCGAGCCGGTCAGCCCGGAAGGACATGGGAATGACTGATTTGGAACTTTGCCTGTTTGGAGCGCTGGCCTGCTTGCCGCAGGTTGTTGGCAGGCTGGAGGCCCTAGAACGCAGAGTGCGCAGAGCAAGTTCCGCGGAGATCGCAGAGGCCGGAAGTTGCGGCTTGGGCTGCGTAGGGTTCGTCGGAACTTCCGGAAAAGAAACGGAGTTGACGGGTAGATATCACACGAGTTATTGCAGCAATGCTCTATGGCGTAAAACCCACTGACCCCGCGACGTTTGCGGGTGTGTCCGTATTGCTGACTGCGGTGGCTTTGCTCGCGTCTTACCTTCCAGCCCGGAGGGCAACAAAGGTTGAACCCGTGGTGGCACTGCGCTACGAGTAGCTCACGAGCCTCGACCAACGTCACAAGCGGAATTTGAGACCGTGCCGTGCGTGTGGTCCGCGGCAGCCCGCAGACTATTGCAAAAACGCCATTGCACGCAATATAAAAGGCGCTCCTTTCGGTCAGTGGTGATCTCCAACAATCACAACCTAACGCAAAATGGGCGCCTTCTATATTGCGTGCAATCGAAATATAACGCCATTTGGCCGGTCTGCCTTGGCGTCGAGTGAATCGCTCCCGGGGCTAGTCACCGCCAGGAGAGTAGTGCCTAACGGTAATTTCCGAACGGGATTCGCGAGCTCTGTTCAACAGGCGGTGGTCTTTCCCTCTAAGATATTGGTCAAAGAAAGCGAGCGTCACATCGACGGCTAGTGAAAGGCTATGGAGAGCAGCTGCTTCCGCCTTTGGATCGTGGGTCGATTCCATGAACGGCACATCGGTGAAGCTGTCATGGTCAAGGCCGGGCGCCTTGAGAGTCACACGATAGCCGCCGTCCTGACAGCGCCTGAGCTGTTTTTCGATCGCGGCATCTTGTTCAGCGATCGATTCGTTGAAGTGTCGGCGAGACTCATGCGCCTCGGCTAGCTCTTTGTCGGTAGGAGGGGCAACGAAGGCTTCCTCCAGCAAGAAGGGCTGAGTTGGCGAAGCGGCCCCGGGATAGTTGAATACTGCTCCATCATCCGGCGCGCCGTCCTCATTCACGCATGCCTTGATCCTACGATCCAATTGGCAGGCGCGCCCGACCGCTCGACCGCCGATCGAGTGACCCAAAGCTCCTACATGCGCCAGATCGAGTTTGCCAAAAAACACCGAGCCTCGATCCCGATCAAGCATCGTGAGTTGATCGAGGGCAAAACTTATGTCAGCCGCCCAAACATTGTCTCTTTCTTTCTCCCACGCGATGGCTTTCTTGGAACCTTCCTCTTCAGAAATTTCGGGTGGTTGCGGCCCGTAAATACTCCACGAGAGCGGCGATAGCGCGACCGTTCTCCCATCAGGAAATGCAACTACATTCACCTCGTAGGTATGCTGGATTGAAGCAACCACGTAACCGTGACTGACGAGTTCTTCTATGAATATCGTGTAGTGGAATACTGGGCTTCCCAGTCCATGCGAAAAGACCAGAACCGGAAACTGGGCAGGGTTTTCCGCGGGAGGCGCGTCCTCGACTGCATGTGATGCGATCTGTCCAGACAGGATCGCGGGCCACAACTTCCCATCAGCTCCCGATAGTGCACGATCCGACAACTTGTTGATCGAGGATGCGCCTGGCAGGTACGGAGCAGACTTACCGCGCTTGCCCTTGTCCACAGGGTACCAAACGTAGACCATCAATTCCCGCTTCGCGTCCACGTCCTTCGACAGAACCTCCCTACGGGATCGATCGGTCCAATCGTATCCGATCCTTCCAACAGCAAACGAGCCCTTAGGTCGTGGCAACGTCGGCACCAGGGTTTTGCCCGACGGCGGTATCTGTGCCGCAAAAACCGTTGACAACAAAAGGAAAAGTCCAACCTCTATCCGAAGATAATTCACCAGGTTGTCCTCCGCTGTCCTTCAATTTCGAAAGCTCAGTATACGAGAGTGGCGCGTAGCCTTACTGGTTCAGATGAATTCGAATTTCAGGAAAGGTCATGGTCATGTACTCGTAACTGTTGTAATCATTACACTCAAAATCCCTCGCGCGCACGCTCGCGCATCCCTGAGCCTCCCTTCCCAACGTTTCGCTACGCATCGAGGCGCGCGGGCGGGCCCCGGGTCAACGTCAAAATCGGGGAATGGGAGGGGGGCATTTTGCCGTCTGTATATACCTACCCGAAACGGAGTTGACCGGATGCCAGCGACAGCCTAACATTACCGCTCGGAGCAGGGGCGCATGCGCTCATGATCGGCCAGACCGTCTCCCACTATCGCATCCTAGGTAAACTTGGGGGCGGTGGTATGGGTGTGGTCTACGAGGCGGAAGACCTCAAACTGGGGCGGCACGTTGCCCTCAAGTTCATCCCGGATAATCTCACCGGCGACCCCAAAGCGCTGGAGCGGTTCGAGCGCGAAGCGCGGGCGGCCTCGCAGTTAAACCATCCTAATATCTGCACCATCCACGGCATTGAAGAGAACAACGGCCATCCTTTCATTGTGATGGAAAAGCTCGAGGGCCAGAGCTTGAAGCAACGGATTGGCGGGCAGGCGATGGATCTGGAGCCAGTTCTGGATATCAGCATCCAGGTGGCCGAGGCGCTGGCCGCGTCGCATGCCAAGGGGATCGTCCACCGGGATATAAAGCCGGCCAACATTTTTCTGACGCCGAGCGGACAAGTGAAAGTGCTGGACTTTGGGCTGGCCAAGCTGGTGCACCACATTGGAACCGACGACGATGCGGCCGCCGACAACTCGCTGACCGCGGTGGGAGTGATCCCCGGAACCGCGGTGTATATGTCCCCAGAGCAGGCGCGGGGCGAAACCATTGACGGGCGTAGCGACCTGTTTTCGTTTGGCGTGGTGATGTATGAGATGTCGACGGGGAAGAAGCCGTTCACGGGAAATAATTCGCTGGTGACGCTGGACGCGGTGCTGCATCAGAAGCCGGTTCCACCCCGGCAGCTGAATCCGAAACTGCCGATGGAGCTGGAAGGGATCATCGGCAAGGCAATGGAGAAAGACCGCACCCACCGCTACCAGGGCGCGGTGGAAATGCGATCGGATCTGACGCTGCTGAAGCGGGAGACCGAGTCGGGGGCGGTGAAGAGCGGGCTCAACTCTGCAAAGCTGCGAGCCGGGACGAAGACGTTCGGGCAGAGCAACCGGCTGCAGTTGTACATTCTTATCGGCGTCACTGCGGTTCTGCTGACGGTGTTGGGGGCGGTGGGGGCCTGGTGGCTGAAGCATCGCGAGCTGGCCAATGCGGAGCAACGCAACGCGATTGCCGTGTTGCCTCTGCAGAACATGAATGGCGATTTCGCCGTGGATTATCTGCGTTTTGCGCTGGCTGACGAACTAACCAGCGTGTTGACCTATGCGCGAACGCTCGAGGTTCGGCCTTCCTCGGTGACCCGGAAGTATGTGGCTCTCGATCTCGATCCGCACAAAGTGGGGCAGGAGTTGCGGGTGGGGCGTCTGTTGACCGGAAACTTCAGGAAGCAGGGCGATCAGCTCACAGTGACCCTGGAATGCGTGGATGTGCCCAATGACCGGGTGCTGTGGGAGAACAGCGTCACCGCCAAGACGGATGATCTGATCGGAATGCGCCAACAGCTGAGCACGCTGGTGCAGCGTGGTTTGTTGCCGGCGCTGGGCGGAGCTGGCGGGGAGGTGGAAACCGCGTCGCAACCGAAGAATCAGCAGGCTTATGACTTTTATTTGCGCAGCGTAGCCGTGCCGCACGATCCAGCGCCGAATAAGGAGGCCATCAAGATGCTGGAGTGGGCGGTTGGAATCGACCCGAGCTACGCTCCGGCTTGGGAGGCGTTGGGGCAGCGCTACTACTACGATTCTGTTTATGGGGGCGGAGGCGAGGCAAAATTTCAAGCATCGAATGCCGCCTATGAGCGAGCGTTGTCGCTGGATCCGAACCGGGTGATGGCGGCAAGCAATTTGATTACGGCGCGGGTGGAGCGAGGCGAGTTGGGACGGGCCTACGACGCAGCCACCGATCTGGTGCGGCGGCGTCCGCAGAGCGCGGATGCTCACTTTGCACTCAGTTATGTTTTGCGTTATGCGGGCATGCTGGATCAGGCGATGCGGGAGTGCAACAAAGCACGAGAACTTGATCCCGGAAATTTCAGTTTCCGCTCCTGTGCCTGGACGTTTCTGTGGGATGGCAAGACTGACCGGGCCAACGACTTCGTGCATTTGGATGCCGGGTCCGAGTGGGCGGCNTGGGTGACTCCGTATGTGTATCTGGCGGAGGGCAGAACATCCGAAGCCCGGGAGGCTGCGCGGGGGATGGGCAGAGCGTCTTCCTATCACCGCGATTTAATGATTGCGTGCACCGCGACACAACGGCCGCCAGATTTTGAAAAGATCGTCCGGGAATCGGAATCATCGGTAATGATCGAACCCGATCCGGAGGCTTGGTACCGCATTGGCGCGCTCATGGCGTATTGCGGGCAAAAGGAACCGGCTCTGCGCCTGCTGAAGGCAGCGGTGCAACAGAATTATTGTGCGTACTCGGCGCTGCTGGATGATCCGCTGTTGAAGGAGTTGCGCAAAGAAACGGCGTTCAGTGAGGTGCTGACGGCGGCTAGCGCATGTCAGGCTACGCTGAAGGAAGGCAGGTAGGGCAGTTGGGGGGGCAGTTGTCAGGGATTAGGGGGTAGAGGTCAGGGTTAGTTTCGGAAAGGACCCTTTTATTTTATGCGGGAGTTTACTCGACGGAGGCTGCTGGAATCGTCGGTTGCAGGGATCGCAGCTTTTGCGGTCCCTACTGTAGCGAGTTTTGACACGGCGGCAACGGCGCGGAAGGGACGTATTCGTCAGTCGGTGAGCCGATGGTGCTATGAGAAGATTCCGCTGGATCAGTTGTGCGACTACGCGGCAAAGATCGGACTGAAGGGAGTGGATCTGCTGGAGGTGAATGAGTATGAAGTCCCGCGGCGCTATGGTCTGATTTGCACTATGGGATACGCAGGCGGGGGCGATATTGGAAAGGCTCTGAATCGCACCGAAAATCATGCTGCGATTGAGCAGGCGTTTCGGGTGAACATTCCGCTGGCAGCCAAGGCCGGCGTGCCTAACGTGATTACGTTCTCGGGGAATCGTGGCGGCATGGGTGACGACGAAGGGGCGCGCAATACGATTGCCGGGCTGAATCGCGTGAAGAAGATTGGCGAAGACCACGGCGTCAACATCTGTATCGAACTGCTCAACAGCAAACGGGACCATCATGATTACATGTGCGACCACACGACCTGGGGAGCTCGCGTGGTCGAGGAAGTGAATTCGCCGAATGTGAAGCTGTTGTACGACATCTACCACATGCAGATTATGGAAGGCGACCTGATCGATACGATCCGGCAAAACATCCGCTGGATTGGCCATTTCCACACGGGAGGCGTGCCGGGGCGGCACGAACTGGATGGAACGCAGGAGGTTCAGTGGGATGGGGTGATGCGGGGCATCGCCGACTCCGGATTCAAAGGGTACGTGGCGCATGAATTTGTGCCGAGCCGCGATCCGCTGGTTTCGCTGCGCGAAGCGGCGGATTTGTGCGATGTCTGAAGATGAGTCTCGCGGTTCGCAAAAACCCCATTTCTCGTAAAAAGCGCGAGAAATGGGCCCCCGACGTCCAACCGGGCCGATGCTCCTTTAAGAAAGAATTTGCGTCGGAGCGTGCGTCTGGGCTTAGCCGATCCGAGGCACCAGCGGATGGCTGCAAATATCATCAGGAGAGCCAATACGTCGAAGTAGCTCATGCTTCGTCCTGTTAGTTACTAAGCTGCTGTTATGCGCGGTCCGAACTACATCTTCGCTTGATGCTAGACAGAACGTTATGCGTCCTGGCATTGCCACGTTCAGTCGCGAGATTACGAAAGTAACCGTCAAGGCCCGCATTACCTCAAAGGAACCCACCACGAACAGACACGACCGTGAACGAATACGACGACAGCGAGCTCGAGAACGTACACGCCGTATTCGCGAGCGTGTCCTGATCAAATATTGGCGGCAAGTGCCAATGCCCAGGCTGCGAGATCAATCAGTATGAATTCCTTGTGATTGACCACGTTAAGGGTCGCGGGACCGAGGAACGCCGGGAAAAGAAATTTCACAACGTGCAAGCGTTCTACAGCTTCCTGGACGAGCACAAGAAGTCGCCCAGGTATCAGATCCTCTGCAATAACTGCAACGCCGCGAAAGCCTTTTACGGCGGCTGCCCACACGCGAAGATGCCTGCGCCAATTCCAGTCGTCGTCTCTTATACCGGCAAGATTGAGATGCAGCCAGCGCCGCACATCTTCATGTCAGCCCAGCCCACCGCGCCCGCGCTGCGCCTGAACTGAACAACGTACAACCCGATCAATCCTTTTCGGTCAATGGCCGCTCTTCATGTGGGTGGGTCCGAGGTTGGCCGCTGTGCAATTCACACTTCTGGCCGGGCGCTGCTCCGCAGGTTGGACAGCGGATGGCAAGTAGCTTATCGGGATGTAGCGCTTTAGTCATGGTGGAGCGATCATGCCCCCAGATGCGGTGTTAAGTCTGGTCAAGAATGACCTATATCAGGTGACGGCCCTATTCGTTGCTTTGCTCTCGCGTTGCCGGGTATAGGCCGGGAGGGCCAGTTTACGGGCCTCGCGGTGGTGTGGCATTATACGGAGCATGGCGGACCGTTGCCTACGCATTGTCGAGTGGGTTTCCAGGAAGCCAGCGATTGCCGTCTGCACCGGGTGTGGCAAGGAGTTCAGGGTACCGAAGACAGACTTGAGCCGAGCGTCAGATGCCCAAGACTATCTCAGCCAGCAATATGATCGGCATTCCTGCCAGGATTCCGCGAAATGATGCACTGCTGACCGAGACCGACACAGAGCGGCTTTAAGCGTTACTTGAATCGCGTGACCGTTTCGCCCTTCCGTCGATCATCCGGAGAAGCCGAGCGCAGTCGTGCTTGTCAAACGCTTCCTGTGCTTCCATAGGCGGCTTGCCGTTGGCCGTGGGGCCAGCCCCGACCAGAATCCACCTACACTCCCTACAACCCCAGGCAGCAAAGGTACTGTCTTCGAGCCACACCAACTCTCTCTCGGCCTTGATCTGCGCTTTTGTCACGCTGGGCAGCACGATAGCATCGTATGGAGACGCTGTCTGTGATGGATGAACATTGGGCTGTGGAAATGTGTGCTAGCGTACATGCGCTAATCGCTTGTCGAGGGCGCGGTTCAGCTCCCCAGCCAGAAGGCTGGGTGACCCAGACGCCAGCGTTAGCGCCCGCATCAGCCAAAGCCGCCCCGCGATGGGGATGTACATCTGGCCCGAAGGGATTACCCGACGTACTAGCGCAAGTGCATCCGACAAAATCACCCGCACGAAACGGACTACTCGATGAACAAATCAGCTCGCAGGAAGATTCACGCAGCCATTAACGATCTCAGTCGCGGCGAAGTGGCAACCATCGTGCGCAAGACTCACCCACGCGTGAAGGCTGGCCAGGTGGACACGCTCGCCAAGCGCGTGATCGCCGCAGCGCATCGGCAAGTGTCACCGCGCAAGGTGCCGACCAGGTAAAACAAACCGCAAACTGAAACACGAGAGCCCGCACGTCAAAACTGGCGTGTGGGCTTTGTTGTCTTTATGCCACGACTCCCCGTCAATGCGCTAAATCTTCTTGAGCCAAGGTTGACCGACTCTCACACGGCCATCGTCATCCCACTTGACCACTGCATCGTCTTCGTCCGCTCGCTCAACAGTGCCGATCTCCCCCGTCGGCCTTCCGGAGTTAGCTAAACACTCGACGCGATCCCCGGACTTTAGCTCATCAGTGGCGAGGGGCGGAGTGACAGGCGCTGGCATCTTGGCACAGTCTACCGCCGGGCGGAGACTCATTTCGTTCTCAAGGCGGGTTAGAGCGGCCAGGGCCGTCTGCATGTCGTGTCGTTCCGCATGATGATCGCTGCTGTCGGTCAGGTCCTTCAACCTCACGGCGATTGCGTCACGTGCGGCGACGATTCGCTGGGGTATTTCCCCACCGTCCGCTTCCAGGGTTGCGCGGAGGTATGATTCCACCCAATTGCTAGTGAGCTTCGATTCCACCCAAGTTTTAATGACCTTCGATGACAAGATGTTTTCAGTAGAGCAGCGAGTGACATCGGCAGTCTGCTCCCTATTGCTCACTGTTCATGCAATTACGCTGGCATGGCCTGGGACCGCCGCAGCGTGTCCTTGGGCACACCGATCTCGGAAGCGATCGCGCGCCAGGGCGGTGCTGATAATGAGGAAGGTGGACGAGGTGTGCGGTCATCTCGATTAGTCGCAGCAGCGTCTCGCGTAGAGACCAGGTTTACGAGAAAATAGCCACAAGATCGAAGCATTGTTGACCCAGAAGGCTGGCGATGCTGCGGCTTCCGCCAAGACCGCTCACGATGAAGCGGATGCAGTTAGGAAGGAGACAGATGAACTCACGGCCCGCTTGGCAAGCGCAGCGAAATTGCTAGGGCTGCTTAACAGGATGTTCGCGTCCAAGGCCCTCGATGGCGACTGCTCGAAGATAACAGAGCTGCACTCGTTGACGCTCTAAAGCCGTTCGCCGGCCAGCGAGTTACGGTCGTGGAATGTGGAGCGTGGGGCAAGGTGGAAACAGAACTGTTTAAGCTGGCACAAGAGACGTTAGACCTTTTGGGAGACCAGGGTGCAGGATGGTCAACGAGCTACGCATCGTGGGTCGGATGCGGTACGGGCGGGGGCAGTTCCTCTGGCGGCAATTTGGTGACGTATAGGTCAACGGCTGACAAGAAGGTAATCGATGCAGCCGACGCATTAACTGGCGCATTTAATAAGGTCGAAATCAGCACAATCGAGATCCAGACCATTCAAGGCGGTCGCCAACAGGGAGCCGATTCTCCTTGGGAACTAGCGAAAAAAGACCCCACAGCGGCGATCCTTCTTATTGGCGATAATCCGATGTTTGACGTGGCCGGATGGAAGGATTGGACCTGGCCCGCGCTCGATCTTCACCAAGCACGCGCGGCCTTCGGCTCTCCGGGGCATTCATGCACATTGAACTTCCCCCGCAGGTATTCATCCGCTCCAACAGCGTCTCGCGCGTGCGTGGCTGGTGTGAAAAACTTGCGCTGGCATTTAGTGCATGACGCCATCGCGGGCACCTTGCCCATGTATCTGACGATGATGAAGCTGCGCTCGGCCATGGCGGGAACACTGTCGCACGGCTCCGTGGGCGTGCCTATGGCCCGGTCGGGCTACGGCACAGAATCAGAGCCCACTCGGTCGGCGGCGTTTTACAGACGGGCGGCTAGACCCTGCTTTCTCAGCGTTCGGGGATGTATCCCACCGTCGCGTGCTGCCAGTCGTAGCCCGGCTCTTGGTTCTCCATCCTTGCTTGGTCGATCGCCTTCTGCGCGTCCTTGATCTTGGTGGGAATTAGCGAGGTTCCTCTGGTTTCGTGCTTAACAACTACGATGTACGGCATTCTCGGTCCCGATTTCTTGCGGTGCGCAAGTATTGCACGATTCGAGAGGTAACGAATTGCTGATGCTGAGTGCGTTACGATTTACGGACAACGGACGCGGATGCGCCCT
>JGI12712J15308_10000663_pt1 | contig 10315 bp, 11 predicted proteins | sample JacPin_JW_Ref_O2_FD_15308 | JGI IMG/M metagenome (IMG submission 15308) | reverse complement strand
TGCGCCTGGCCCTGGGCACCATGCTCGACATCCGCCCCGAGGGTCCTGATCGCCTGCCCGACGACCACCCAATGGCCCCGCACCTCGACGTCTACCAGTGGCTGACGGTGCTGCAGGAGTATCTGGTGCTGGCGCTGATGGGGTCGTGATGAACGCGATCACCGACGTCGCCGGCATCCTGGTCGGCCAGCACCACCGACTCGACCCGGACGTGACGATGGGTGCGGGCTGGGCGAGTGGGGTCACCGTTGTCCTGACGCCGCCGGGCACCGCCGGCGGCGTCGACGTTCGGGGCGGGGCGCCCGGCACTCGGGAAACCGATCTGCTGGACCCGGCCAACAGCGTGCGTTACGTCGACGCGGTTCTGATCGCCGGCGGCAGCGCGTTCGGGTTGGCCGCCGCCGACGGGGTGATGCACTGGCTCGAGGAGCACGACCGTGGGGTGGCGATGGACGGTGGGGTCGTGCCGATCGTGCCGGGTGCGGTGATCTTCGACCTGGAGGTCGGTGGGTGGAGTAACCGGCCCACCGCCGAATTCGGCTACGCCGCCTGCCAGACGGCGGGAACCGATGTCGCCGTCGGCACGGTCGGCGCCGGGGTGGGGGCGTGCGCGGGTGTGCTCAAAGGCGGCGTCGGGACCGCGTCGGTGACGCTGCTGTCGGGGGTGACCGTCGGCGCGTTGGTGGTGGTGAACTCGGCCGGCAACGTGGTCGACCAGAGCACCGGCTTGCCGTGGCTGAGCTACCTGGTCGCCGAGCTCGGTCTGACGGCGCCGCCCGACGAGCAAGTCGCCGCCCTCGCCGAGCTCGAGTCGCCGCTGAACTCGCTGAACACGACGATCGCGGTGGTCGCGACCGATGCCGCGCTGAGCCCGGCGGCGTGCCGGCACGTCGCGAGCACTGCTCACGACGGGCTCGCCCGCAGCATCCGACCAGCGCACACCCCGGTTGACGGCGATACGGTGTTCGCGCTGGCCACCGGCGCCATCGAGGTGGCGCCACCGGCCGATGTGCCGGCCGCGTTCTCACCGGAAACCGCCCTGGCCAGCGCCGTGGGTGTGGCGGCAGCCGACTGCCTGGCGCGCGCGGTGATCGAAGCCGTGATCGCCGCCGACGGCGTGGCCGAGATACCGACCTACCGGGGCCTGTTGCCCGGCGCATTCGAGCGGCGCCGGTAGCTTGGACGAAGCGGGGGTTGCCGTGGAAAGGCAGCTAGGGCGATGACCAACCAGACTCACACATCGGCGCGGCAGCCGAAGAAGCGTTCACCGATGCTGGTCGGCGGGGCCACCATCATCAGCTTCGTGGCGCTGCTGTACATCGTCGAGGCGTTCGATCAGCTCAACGGGCATCGGTTCGATGACAACGGCATCCGCCCTATGGAGACCGACGGCCTGTGGGGGATTCTATTCGCCCCGCTGTTGCACGCGAACTGGGCGCACCTGGCCGCGAACACCGGGCCAGCGCTTGTCTTGGGCTTTCTGGTGGCCTTGGCCGGTCTATCGAGATTTCTCTGGGCGACGGCGATCGTGTGGATCGTTGGCGGGCTCGGCACCTGGCTGATCGGCAACTTGGGATCGCCCTGCGGCGAGACTGACCACATTGGCGCCTCCGGCCTGATCTTCGGCTGGCTGACCTTCCTGCTGGTGTTCGGGTTCTTCACCCGTTCGGGCTGGCAGATCGTCATCGGGCTGGTGGTGCTGGTTGTGTACGGCGGAGTTCTGTGGGGTGCCGTGCCAGTGCTCAACGTCTGCGGTGGAGTGTCCTGGCAGGGCCACCTCTGCGGCGGCCTCGCCGGCGTGCTGGCGGCGTACCTGTTATCCAGCCCCGAACGCCGAGCTCGCGAGCGTCGCCGCAAAGGCCATAGCGGGCCGGTCAATAATTGAGCTCACATGAGTAACGCATTGGCGCCCATCGGGGTGTTCGATTCCGGCGTGGGCGGGTTGACGGTCGCGCGCGCGATCATCGACCAGTTGCCCGACGAGGACATGATCTATGTCGGCGACACGGGCAACGGCCCGTACGGCCCGCTCACCATTCCCGAGATCCGGGCGCATGCCCTGGCTATCGGTGACGACCTCGTCGACCGCGGCGTGAAGGCGTTGGTGATCGCCTGCAACTCGGCCTCGTCGGCCTGCCTGCACGATGCCCGCGAACGCTATGACGTGCCGGTGGTCGAGGTGATCCTGCCCGCCGTCCGCCGGGCCGTTGCCGCCACTCGTAACGGTCGCATCGGCGTGATCGGTACCCAGGCCACGGTTGCCTCCGGCGCATACCAGGACGCCTTCGCCGCCGCCCGCGACACCGAGATCACCGCCGTGGCCTGCCCGCGGTTCGTCGACTTCGTCGAGCGCGGCATCACCAGCGGCCGGCAGGTGCTCGGCTTGGCCGAGGGCTACCTCGAGCCACTTCAGCGCGCTGACGTGGACACGCTGGTGCTCGGATGTACTCACTACCCGCTGCTGTCCGGGCTGATCCAGTTGGCGATGGGCGATACCGTCACGCTGGTCTCCAGCGCGGAGGAGACGGCGAAAGACCTGCTTCGTGTGCTGACCGAGCGGGACCTGTTGCGACCGCATGACGCTCCGCCCGCCACCCGGGTGTTCGAAGCCACGGGCGATCCCGAGGCATTCACCAAACTTGCTGCTCGATTCCTGGGCCCTGCGGTCACCGGCGTTGAACCCGTTCGTCACACACACGTTTCATAGGTATGCGAATGATTCTGGTCACTCAATGCAGCGATGTTTTCTCCATCGTGCTACCGGGCATGGCACAGTAGTGACCGTGCGAATTACCGTGCTGGGCTGCTCAGGGAGCGTCGTTGGCCCGGATTCGCCGGCGTCCGGTTATCTGCTCCGGGCACCGGACACTCCGCCGCTGGTGATCGACTTCGGTGGGGGCGTACTCGGCGCGCTGCAGCGGCACGCCGATCCGGGTTCGGTTCACGTGTTGCTGTCGCACCTGCACGCCGATCATTGCCTCGACATGCCGGGGTTGTTCGTCTGGCGCCGCTACCATCCGTCGCCGCCTGAAGGGAAGGCGTTGCTGTACGGCCCGAGTGACACCTGGTCGCGCCTCGGTGCGGCGTCGTCGCCGTTCGGCGGTGAGATCGACGACTGTTCGGACATTTTCGATGTGCACCACTGGGTCGACAGTGAGGCCGTGACAATCGGCGCGGTCAACGTCCTGCCCCGGCTGGTGTGCCACCCGACCGAGTCCTATGGCATGCGGATCACCAATCCGGCCGGCGCGTCGTTCGTCTACAGCGGTGACACCGGCTACTGCGAGACCATCATCGACTTGGCCCGCGACGCCGACGTGTTCCTGTGCGAGGCATCCTGGACGCACTCGCCCGACCGTCCGCCCAGCTTGCACCTGTCCGGCACCGAGGCCGGCCGCATCGCGACCGCAGCCGGGGTGGGGGAGTTGTTGTTGACCCACATCCCGCCGTGGACCTCGCGCGAGGACGTGATCAGCGAGGCCAAAGCGGAATTCGACGGCCCAGTGCACGCGGTGGTGTGCGGCGAGACATTCAACGTCGGGCGCTCCTGAGCGGTTGACCGCACGCTAGGGTTGGCGGCGTGTCAAAACGAGAAGACGGCCGCCTCGACGAAGAGCTTCGACCGGTTGTCATCACCCGCGGATTCACCTCCCACCCTGCAGGTTCGGTGGTGATCGAATTCGGCCAGACCAAGGTCCTGTGCACGGCAAGCGTCACCGAGGGCGTGCCCCGCTGGCGTAAGGGATCAGGCTTGGGCTGGCTCACCGCCGAATACGCGATGCTGCCCTCGGCCACCCACACGCGCAGCGACCGGGAATCTGTGAAGGGCCGCCCGTCCGGGCGCACGCAGGAAATCAGCCGGCTGGTCGGCAGGTCGCTGCGGGCCTGCATCGACCTGGCGGCGTTGGGGGAGAACACCATTGCGATCGACTGCGACGTGCTGCAAGCCGATGGCGGTACCCGGACTGCGGCCGTCACCGGGGCGTACGTCGCGTTGGCTGATGCGGTGACTTACCTCTCGGCGGCGGGCAGGCTGTCGGATCCGCGGCCGCTGTCCTGTGCGATCGCCGCGATCAGCGTCGGCGTCGTGGACGGTCGGGTCCGCGTCGACCTGCCCTATGAGGAAGACTCCCGTGCCGAGGTGGACATGAACGTCGTCGCCACCGACACCGGGACGCTCGTCGAGGTGCAGGGCACCGGCGAGGGCGCCACCTTCCCGCGATCGACGCTGGACAAATTGCTCGATGCCGCACAAGGGGCTTGCGAGAAGCTGTTCGTCGCGCAGAACGAGGCGTTGGCGTTGCCCTATCCGGGTGTGCTGCCCGAGGGCGGGACGCCACAGAAAGCCTTCGGAAGCTGACCCGGCTGTTGGCAACAACCGACGCTTAACAATTGCCCGGGATGCCGGTGAACATGTCAGTGCCGCAGGGAGGCTCGGAGTCGGGCGGTGGAACTTCTCCGTCCCATAGCGTGCTGGGTAGTCGGCCGTTGTAGGGGACATTGCCTTTTCCATTGCTCACCCAGAACCAGGTGTGGCAGATATTCATGTCCCAGCTGTAGCCGGGTCCCGGCCCCGTTGGGTAATTCATGGGTTGCCCTGGGCACCAATTATGCGGTTTGTGCGCCTCGGCGGTACCTGCCAGCCCCAGCCCGCCGACCGCGATGCCACCGGTCAGCAGTACGACGGCGATGGCCCGTTTGAGACTGCGATTGGTCTTCATGTTGCGATGCCCCTTGCTGATGGCAGCCTCGCACGGCCACCTTTAGCGGATTGTGCGCCTGGCGGGTGCAGAAAGCATGGGGCATTTGACCCATCTTGCGCATCTGCCGCCGCGTGGCTTGCGGTGTGCAGCGCTGAATTACGATGACTAGCTGACCGTTCGTGGCCTCAACAGATTGGATCAACAGTTGACCCGCTTGCTGGTCGCCAGCCGAAACTCCAAGAAGCTGGCCGAGTTGCGGCGGGTGTTGGACGCAGCCTCGCTCTCGGGGCTGACGCTGGTGTCGCTCGACGACGTGCCGCCATTCGACGAAGCGCCGGAAACCGGTGCGACGTTTGAGGATAACGCTCTGGCTAAGGCTCGCGACGGGTTCGCGGCGACGGGATTGCCGACGGTCGCCGACGACTCGGGGCTGGAAGTAGCTGCGCTCAACGGCATGCCCGGTGTGCTGTCCGCGCGGTGGTCGGGCACACACGGCGACGACGCCGGCAACACAGCGTTGCTGTTGGCGCAGCTGCGTGACGTGCCCGATGAGCGTCGTAGCGCGGCCTTCGTCTCGGCCTGCGCACTGGTGTCCGGTTCGGATGAGGTCGTCGTCCGCGGCGAGTGGCCCGGCGCGATCGCTCGCGAGCCGCGCGGCGATGCGGGCTTCGGCTACGACCCGGTGTTCATCGCAAATGGCGAGGATCGCACTGCCGCACAGCTGACTTCCGCTGAAAAGGACGCGGCATCGCATCGCGGTCGCGCCCTCGCGCTGTTACTGCCAGCTTTACGCGCGCTGGATCACTGAGCGTTCAAATTCATAAGTTGAACTGCGCCTTCACATTTCGAGTTTGGAAATGCTCGACGATGACCCCGAGCAGTGGGATGGTTCCGGCCAAGAGCACCCCGATCGTCTTCAGAATCGGCCACCGGACCTTGACAGCAAGGTTGAAAGCCGCCAGTACATAGGCGAAATAGACCCAGCCGTGCACGATGCCGATCCAGGTGGGTGGATTCGACACCTTGACGATGTAGTGGACCACAAGCTCGTAGCACAGGGCGATAAGCCACAGACCCGTCGTCCACGCCATCACGCGGTAGGCGAGCAGGGGAGTGCGGATGTTCTCGCCGGGTGTGGTCATGCGGTTGTCCTGTTCTGCTTTGGATGGTTGTCTTTGTCTGCCTTGGCAAGTTCGGCCAGATAGGCGTTGTACTCGCGGAGCGCTGGGTCGTCGGAGTTCTGTTGCGCGGCCCTGGGACGTTCAGGCAGGAGTCCGTCCGGTATCTCGTTGACGGTGTGGGTGTTTCGGTTCTCCGGTGGCGCTTCCTCGTAACGGACGAATTTGCGATATGCATAGACGCAGAATCCGGCGAACGCCGGCCACTGTAAGGCGTAGCCGAGATTCTGGAAGCTGCCCGACGTCGATTGAAACCTCGTCCACTGCCACCAGCCCAAAGCCAGACAGCCGCCCGCCGCGAAGACCACCAGCACGATCAGTGCAAGTCTCCGACGACGTGTAGTGGACATCCCTAGAAAGTACCCCGAGGTGTTAGCGGCAGGAGGCCACGGTCAGCTCGACAACAGGGCGAAAGCGGTACGCTCGTGGGGTTTGCGGGCGTGGCGAAATGGCATACGCGCCGGCTTTAGGTGCCGGTGCTCGAGAGAGCGTGAGGGTTCGAGTCCCTCCGCCCGCACAAGAGCGGCGCAGTCGTTTGTGCTGGTAGATGGCGATTTTCATGGCGGCTACGGCCCCTCGTGGGTCTGCGGTGGGCACAATTTGGGCACACTTTCCGGTGAATACCGGGCATGCAGGGTGACCGCGACAGCGTCCAAATCGTCATCAACAGGTCCGCGTAGGTGTCCAGCGTCATCTTCGCTGATGTGTGCCCCAGCGTCCGTTGCAGCGCCAATACATTGATCCCGGCAGAGACCGCGAGCGAGGCGCACGTGTGCCTCAGATCGTGCGGCGTAACCGCCTGTATGCCTACAGCTTTGACCGCCCGCATAAACCATCCGTTAGATGACTTCGGTCTCGGCAGATAGCCACCATCGCGGCCGCTGAAGACCAGGTCCGCGGGCACCCTGTTCTTGCACTCGGCCGATAGTTCGTCAAGCACGAACACTGGTACGGGCACCGAGCGGGCCTTGCGGCCCTTCGTCGGCCCAACGGCGTGGTGGGCGCCGATTTGTACCGCGTTCTCAGAGACCGTGATTCGCCGGCGCAGGAACTCGACATCGCGCACGCGCAATCCGAGGATTTCCGCGGAAGGGTCTCCGTACACGCATTGATGCGACTGAGCCGACCTACATCGGATTGGGAAAAGGCCTTGCCGGCGCAAACGCACCCGTACGATTTTTGTTTGTGGCGGGTGAGCTGCCAGCCGGACTGGTGGAGGAGACCCGGAGCGCGATCAACCGTGTTGTCGGGCTCCAACTACACCCTTCTCAATGGCCCGTAGTCGATGACCGCCTCCACCGGATTGCTGAGGCAACGCAGGCGGACGACACTGCGATGTTGCGGGCAGTGCTCGATGATCTCACCGACCTATCCGCTAGCGCCGAGGCATCCACGGCATGGCCGGAAGACCCGCGGCCGGTGCAGCGCTTCCGGAGCGAAGAATCAGCAACTTTGGCGATGCGCGGCTTTCAGCGATCGCCACGCATGGCGTATCGGGCACCACCCATGGGGTCTCAGCCGCCACCCCCGGCGTCTCAGTCGATACGCGCGGCGTCTCAGTCGCCAGATATGGCGCGACGCGGCACGCGGGTCGCCATCGTGGCCGCGGTCCTGATTTTGCTGGGAGTCATCGCCGTCTTACTCATCCGAGAGCCCTCCAACGACGCGCGCTCGAGCGCGCCAGTAACCACTTTGCCAGCCGTTCCGGTCGGCCCNCNTGNGCCTGNCGNNNCGACCACCCATATTCTCAGGGCCAGCCGCGCCGTTCGAGCCGCCAGCGCCAATTGAGGCGCCTGCGCCTGGCGCACCACCACCCACATTTTCACTGCCGCCAGGGCCGATCCCCACGTCTGGAGGGCCGCGAGGTCCGGCCCAGGCGCCCACGCCGAGCGCAGCACCGCCCACGTCGTCGTCTCACATTGGCGTCATTGGGCTGTCCCTGCTAGGGATTCTGGTCCTGATCGTCGTCACGCTCGCTGCGCTGGCCATTCGCCGGCGCAGCCAGCGGGGTCGGGGCGCGTCCGCTGATGCGGCCACAAATCGCCCTAAACCGATAACTCTTCTCGATCAGCCGATCAACCTCAAAGTCCCCTCGCCTGACGAGATACGCGAGTACGCGAATCGGCTGGTGGGCACGCTTTCTGCAGAAGGCGGCACTCCGTGACGATCGGCATCGACGGTCACGCGCTTCACATTTTCTTGTTCGCGCCGCTCCAGCCTGGTGCAGGCAGTCCCGAGCGAGCGTTGGGTAGGGCCTGGGGGGCGGCGTCGAAACTCGGGATGAGCGCCCCGGCGTTGGATCTTGACCGACCTGTCGAATTGCCCGATACCCTGCCGACGGACGATGCGTGGTTCCGGTTGCTGGCTGCAAAGACTGATTCCGACGCGCGCAACACCGCAATCATGTTCACCGCGCATGATGTTGCGGCGGTCGTAGTCCGGCTGCGCCCTCCCGCGAACGAGACTGACGGGGCGGATATTTGGACGGGTTTATCACGTGCGTGGCGGAATGCCGCTGGTGATGAGCAGCTGACCGGCGCCCTCGGCGCAGTACACGTATTTACCGGTTTCGGCGACCACTCTGCCGCGGCCTTGGCGATTGAGGCAACCGCCATCGCGCGCAAAGTGCAGGCCGACCATGCGGGGTCAGGGCTTGAATTGTCCGCTGTCATTGAGCCGGGAATCGCAGTTTGGGACATGGAGGTGCCGTGGGGTCGCTCGATCGTCACGCTAGCGGACCGTGACACCGCAGCCGTCTTAGACGAATGGTGCTGGTTGACAGGCGGGAATGATGACCTCGGCCGCTTTGTGCGCTACTTCATGCACGCGAGCAAGCTGCGCTTTGAAGTTAGCGTGTTCCAGCGCGGTATCTCCGAATTACGCGAGCAAGAACACAAACTCGATGCTGACCTCACCGAAATGTTTGCCTTGCATCAGCAATTTGAGTCCGAGGGCGTATCCACCGGCCAGTTAATAGACGCACAGAGTCGTTTGGGTCGTGACCAAGGTGAGGCCGCGGGCCTTCTAATCTCGATCACGCGGCTGCGTGATTTGCGTCAGACCGTCGAGATTGCCGCCCATAATCTGCGCGCATATCAGCCGGACGACGTTGAGCCCGCGCCTTCGACCATGTCACCGTTCGCCCGCGAGCTCGCGCTCGCGGACTGGCTTGCACATCGAGTCCAGCACGAGATCGCTTACCTAGAGTCGTGCCGCGAGCGGGTCGGTGAGGCACAAAAACTGACCGAGCTTCGCCTGCAACAGATTTCGGCGGCCCAAGGGCGAACTGCGAACCTGCTCACGGTCCTCCAGACCGGCCTTTTAGGGGCTCTGCTGGGGGCTTTCAGTATTTCGAACACACTTGGCGCGAAGTTCAGTGTGCCGACATCTGTTCGCGCGGCGATGATGGCGTTCGTTGCCTCGGTAGCATTCCTCCTGCCTGTGCTTGCCCTCCGGTGGACGAATCGTTATGCATGGCCTGAGCTCACCGGCGCTGGAATCATTGGCGCCGCCGCAGGGTGGCTGTGCGCTGTCCTTCTGTCGAGCCGAGCACCGCTGTGGATGATTCTGTTATCAGCTGCAGTGGGAGCCGTAGCTCTCGCGGGCGGCGTCAGCCTCGCGAACGGGCGCCATCCACGAAATTAGCAGCGAAGGCCCCGAACGGCGAGATCATCGCCGCTAGCCAAGGGTACGAATCAAAAGCCAACGCCGAGACGGGCATTGAGGCGATCAAGACGCACGCGCCTGGCGCAAAGGTCGAAGACCACAGCTAGGGCAGACCTCGTTGTTGGAGAAGCTGAGCGGCGTCGGCGCGCGTTCATCCCGGCGGCCTTGCCGTTGTGCGGACGATGGCCGAGAAAGGCGCCCCCATAACGAGCGCTTCCAAGATGACTTAAGCGATGGGCCGCAAGGTGTTCGGCTTTTGCAGGATTGGAGCGCCTGCCTGCAGGAACTGCAGGCACCACACGGTCCCTACTTGGCTGGCCCAAGTAGGGACGACTTGCGCGCTGATTAGGGTTCGAATCCCTCCGCCCGCACCAATACACTTCCACCCGCTCCCTAACATGAGCGGGTGGATGCATTCTTCACCGCGGACGGCGATACCTATCTGCCGGGAGCCATGACCGGTGGACCGTGGGGCCAGACGATGGGCGGTCAGATCGTCGGCGGGCTACTGGGCTGGGCATTGGATCGTCACAGCGACGACGACCTTCAACCGGCTCGACTGACGGTTGATCTCCTGCGCCCGGTGCCCGTTGCGCCGGTGTCGATCGAGACGTCGATTCAACGCGAGGGCCGTCGTATCAAACTCGTCGATGCCGCGCTGCTGCAGAACGGCCGAGTCGTCGCTCGGGCCAGCGCGCTCTTCCTGCGGCGCAGTGCCGAACCCGAGGGTCAGGTGTGGTCTGCACCCGTGGCCATGCCTCCGATGCC
>JGI12712J15308_10000662_pt1 | contig 10320 bp, 8 predicted proteins | sample JacPin_JW_Ref_O2_FD_15308 | JGI IMG/M metagenome (IMG submission 15308) | reverse complement strand
GGATGGGGCACCCGGGCAAGTGGTTACTTGCGGATGCCGAGCTTGGTGATGACGCCCTTGTAACGCTCGGAATCGTATTTCTTCAGATAGTCCAGCAAACGACGCCGCTTGCTGACCAGCATGAGAAGGCCCCGGCGCGAACCGTGGTCTTTCTGGTGCGTCTTGAAGTGCTCCGTCAGTTGGCCAATGCGCTCGCTCAGCAACGCGATCTGTACTTCCGGACTTCCGGTATCCGTTGTGTGCGTACCGTACTGGTCAATGAGGGACTTTTTTTGCTCTCTGGCTAGCACTAACCTGGTGCACTCCTGTCTTTAATTATCTGTCTTTGTGACAGTTACAGAGTAACACGGGGAGTTGTGGAGCGTAAAGACGGGTGGGCCGGGGTAGGCCGGGGTAGCGGGTCAGTTTGAAATTTTCCTTAATTCGGAAGCGATTTCTTCCGGAAACACGACTTCACTGGTTGACTCCAGCTCGGTCGCCGTCCACCGCCGCATTGCAAGGATAGCTTCCTGGTCATGAAATTTTCGCACACGATCTGAGAGATCCGGCAACTCGCCGTGGATCAGGAAATAACATTCATGCTGATTGACCAGGTTGCCCTTGTACACGAAATCGGTCGTTCTCTCCCATAAGAATGTCACGGGAAAACCGGACATTCCTAGCTCTTCCGAGGCTTCTCGCAAAGCCGCCTGTTCAAAATGTTTCGCCGCTCTCCAACCCGCCGCCCGGTGGCACCCAAAGGGTTTCCGCGTTGTCCCTCCTGTGCCGAAAAAGCAACACTCGCCGCTCTGAGTCAAGAAGAATGAGCCGCGATGCTCTGCGCTGCGGTAGTTCTTTCATGCGTCGCCACTCTATGCCACGCGCGTTGCAAAATTCAAATTCGACCCCGTGCGGGCTACGACGCGGTATGCCCAATCGCGGAGGAAGCGGGCTTGAATTGCCAGCACGAATCCGGCAGCGGAGTGAAGTGAAGTGAATGGAGAACCGTCGAGCGAATCGTTGGAGAATGGTGAGCCGAAGCCCGCCCCTAGAACGGGCGGATGAGGAGGATGGTCACCAGCGCGGCGATGCAGATGCCGAGGACCAGGAACGAAAGTTTCTCGCTCTTGCCTTCGCCTTTTAAGAGGCTCGACTTGGCGTCCGCGGCGTCCATGATGGTGCTAGTTTGCCGCGGTCTGCGAGCGGCGACAATGGCCCGACCGTGGATGGCACAGGGGTAACGTACCCGAAGTTTCTGGACAGCTCTGGCGGGGGCTGAAGCCCCGGCTGAACTCGAGGTGCGTTACGCGGCGCCGAAGAGGCCTCTCTTCCACGTCATTACAAGCCGCAGCTCTTTCCGTCGCCGCCGGCGCCCTAGCGCTGCTCCACGCAGGATTCCGGCGAGGCCAGCTCCCGCTGAAAGGACGTCTTGGTCGGGACCAGGCCCAGATCCGTGTACAACTCCAGCGTAAAGTGCGCCGACGCGCCGTCGGTGGAATGCACCAGCAGTTCGGCCCAGCCGTCGTGGTCGTCGTCGAATTCGTTCAGGATGGTCTCGAAATCGAGCGTGTCGCCCAGGGATTCTCCAGGGCGGCCTTCGCGCAACGCGCTGGACCAACTGCTATCGGACGAAAGCATCTCGATGCGATCGTGCTGCTCGGATCGAGGCTCGGAAGCTTTCTGCATAGCGCGCGCATCCATCGCATCCGCGACGTCGGCCCGAAACCATGCGGTCATCAGAAACGCGGCTGCGCCGTCGAGTTTCCAGCGTGCGCGGACGAACAGCCGCGGCGCGCCATCGGGCGTGAGGCGGAACGCGCGCACGTCATAATCAAGCTGGCCCTCGCCCACGACCAGCTTCTTGTCGCGATGCAGCCATTCCTGGCGCCGGGCGCGAACGTTCCCGGCCAGCCACGGGTCGGGATTCTGCTCTGGCACGCTGCCGTTGGCGCGGAGCGTGGCATCCAGGCGCGGCAGTTCCTGCAACATGCGTTGGTTCAGCAAGGTCGCAATCTGCGCCTGGAAATTCGCCGTGGGCTTCCAATCCGCCAGTTCGGCGACATGGGCCGAACTGGCCGTGGAAGCGGGCACGGCAACGGGCACGGATTGCGAGGGCGTCAGCCCAGCCGCTGACGCGGCCTCAGCGGCGGCCACAGGCTCTCGCCTCACCACAAAATATTCTTCCTGCGACGCTGCGAACGCGGCCTGCTGCTTTTCCGGCACGGCCGCCAGAAAGCCCAGAGCCAGCGAGCAGCCTGTAGGCGCGGTCACGGCACGCGCAATCGTTACCGGAACGGTCGAGTCCGCAGAAACGCTCAAGGTCCACTCGTCGCCGGGTAAGGTATCTTTCACATTCTTGGGGAGAATGCGCGACGTCTCCGCGTCCGTTTCCCATAACTCTTCCAGACCCGCCAGATGGGCAGACGCCTGGGCAGGGGCGGCAATCTTCTGCGGCGCTCGCGCCTGTAATGCGTGCGAAGCCTGTCCAAAGCGCGATTCGCTGTCGGTGGCGACCATAAACACAACGTGGTCTGCGTCGTAGCGCACCGTGACAAAGGCCGGACTGGCGTTCAGCCGCGACTCTGCGTCAGATGAGGGCCGCGCCTCCAGCTGTCTTTTCTGATCCTTTTTCTGGTCTTCTCTCTGATCTGCGACGAACTTCTTTTTGCGCTCGTTCTCGATATGGTCAAAAATGGTGCCGTCGGGCAGGTGCTGGCTGCGTTCCCAGCGGAACGCAGACCACATGACGAACAGATATAGCCCAACTCCAACGGCAGCATATGGCCGGTATTTCCGCCTCATGACTAAGAATGTAGCGTGTTTCGCGGAGCCCGCAGAATGACTTTGGTGTCAGCTGAGGGTGTGGATTTTGACCTTGCGGGCAGGGCGGACACTCCCTTTCGACTTCGCTCAGGGGCAGGCTTGGTCCGCCGCTTTTGACGTTGATTTTGGGTGAAAAACTCCCTTGCGCGAGATTCTGGGACCAAAACCGGACGGCCGAGGCGGCTGTCTCCATGGTCTCGCGGTGGGTCTAGCGCTGGGCCTAGCGGCGGGTCTAGCGGTGGCGCAGGCCGTAGCCGATCGCGTATCCGGACGCCGCCATGTTCACCATGGGCGCCAGGCGCTCCAGGCGGTGGTGGCCCGTCTTGTGGAGGATATAGCTGAGGCCCGTTACGCCTGCGGTTTCGCCCGCGAAATTAGCCACCAGACCGGCGGTGCTGCCGCTGAAGATGCGCGCGACGGGATTCAATTCCTGACCGCCGCCGCCCTGCAGGTTGTTGCGCGTCACCACAAAATCCCCGGCGCTGGTGAGCACGGTCCCGGCGAACAACAGCGTATTTTCCCGATCCCAGAAGCGGCGGTGGCTGGACGCTTCCGGCAGAGGCTTTAGTTCGATCGGTTCGACTGGACGCACCGGCTCCATGGCACTTGGGGCATCGGGCGGGTTCAGCATCGCCATCGCAACTTGCTGCCGAGCTTGCTGCTGGACTTGCTGCTGAGCTTGGCCGGCCGCGCACAGGCCGAAAATCGCGAGTAGACTTGCCAGCCCGTACCGAATCGCTGCAGTTGAGAATTTGGTCGGCATAACCTTAGTGAGGGCCCCCCATCGTCCAGCAGTACTAGTACTACCACGCAGCCCTATGCAGTGAAATGGCACTTCAGTGGTCCATCACGGGTTACTTCGGCGGTTACCTTGCCTGACTTTAGTGACTTTCGGATGGTTACTTTGCCTGTGTTAGGACGGACACTCCCTTCGACTGCAGAAGTGAGAAGTCAAAATGCCGAGGTAAAACTGGGTATGACTTCTGCATTTTTGAAGTTTGACTTCTGCATTCTGAGGGCGTGTCCGTCGTCGACGTGCAAGGTCAAAATCCCGACCTCGGTGGATCGGTTCGAATTCGGGTCGATTTCCTGGTTATGCCGTCATCTTGCAGGTACCTCCTCGAGATGACCGCTGCATACGCCTCCCAAGATGTCGTAAGCTAGTGTGGAGGGAAAACCGTGCGTTGTCCCCGCTGCGGAAATTCGAACTCGGAGACCAACCGCTTCTGCGGCATGTGCGGAGGCCCGCTGCGAACCGTCCCCACGCAGCCCGCGACACCGAAGCCGGCAGCGCCGCCGTCTGCACCTTCACCGTCGACGCAGAAACCCGCGGTCCCCGTCTTCTCGGCGAGTGAAGCAGCCAAGCTCATCGAGGCCAAGATTGCCGAAGCCAAAGCTGCCCAGGCCAAAGCTGCTGAATCCAAGGTCGCCGAAACGAAGATTGCCGACCGAACAACTGCGGAAGCGGCTAGCACCGAGGACACAACCGCCGAAGTGCCGATGGCTGCGTCGAAGTCCGCAGCCGCCGCACCTGTCGTTGCGCCAATCTCTCCTCCGAAGCCGGCGACATCAGCTCCTGTTGTTTCTGCACCCGTTGTGTCTGCGCCGGTGACCCGGCCCGCGAATCCGCTTTCTGTTTCTCATCCGGTCGCGCCGTCTCCGGCTGCCGCGCCCATGGAGCGCCCGCCGCTTCGCGAAGATCGTCTGCGCGAAGATCGTCTTCGCGAAGATCGTCCGCGCGAAAATCGCCCCATCATTTCCGGTCCATCGTTTCTGGGATTGAACGATCCTTCGCCTGCGAGCCGCAGCGAAAAACTCCCGCCCGATCCGAGTCTGCAAACTTCGCAAAATCTCGACTATCTTCTCGAGGACGAAGGGCGCGGTCAGGGCGGGAGCGGAGCCTGGAAATATGTGTTGATGCTGCTGGCATTGGCGCTGGCAGTGGGTCTCGGATATTTGCGCTGGAGCGGCCAGGGTTTTGCGGGACTGATGGCGTCGGCGAAGCATGGTGCGTCATCATCATCTTCTTCTGCGTCGAAGCCGGCCACGCCGCCAGCTTCTGGGGCGTCGACGCCCGATGCAGCAGCGTCGCAGCCCGCCAATCCCGATGGAGCATCCGCCGCAGGCGGAGGCACCGCGACCGGGGCCGACGCGCCCGCGACTGGCGCTCCGGACGCCGCGAATTCCGGGGCGGCGGCGAATGCTCCGACCACGCCACCGGCGCAGCCCGCTGCAACCGGCGCCGCCACCGCTGCCCCAGCCGCCGCGCCCGGCGACTCAGTGTCGAATCCTCCTACGTCATCAGCTGCGTCAGGGTCGACGGCAACCCCAGCTGCTTCAAGCCCGGCCGCTTCCGATTCCGCCGACCACAGCGATCACGCTGCCGCAGCCGAGCCCGTGGCCCAACCCGCTCCCAAGCCGAAGCCTCCTGCCAAGCCCGTAGACCCGGTCGCCGAAGCGGAGAAATTTATTTATGGCCGGGGCGCTCCGCAGAACTGTGATCGCGGCATGAAGACGCTGCGGCCATCGGCAGCCAAAGGAAATCCCAAAGCGATGATCTCGCTCGGCGCGCTCTATGCGACCGGGGTTTGCGCGCCCCGCGACCTGCCTACGGCGTATCACTGGTTCGCGCTCGCTCTGCGCAAGCAACCCGACGACCAGCCGCTGCAGGACAACATGAAGAAGCTCTGGGGCGACATGACGCAGCCGGAACGCCAGCTCGCCATCCGCTTGAGCCAGTAGCTTTAGCTTGTGTGGAGCGGGCAGTCTTGCCCGCGGCTTTTGAGGTTGATTTTTATTTTGTCGAGCAACCTAAGAAATCAAAGTACAAGGCAGCGGGCAAGAGTGCCCGCTCCACACAATCCATGATCCCAGGCAATCCAAACTGCACCCTCGATTCGTACTTAGCGTAGAAGTGAACAAGCAAAGTGAAAAAAGGAAGAGACGTAGCTTTTGTCGAGTCCGGAACGACAAAGTCCTGAGGGACAAGGTGTTGCGCCCGACCTGGCGATGGTCACGGCCCTCAAGGCCGGCGACCAGAGCGCGGTGGCGCAGCTCTATGACCGCTATTCGTCCGTGGTGTACGCGGTTGCGTTGCGCGTGCTTGGGGACACCGGCGCCGCCGAAGACGTGTTGCAGGAAGTGTTCTTGCAGCTCTGGCGAAATCCCGCGGCGTTCGATGCGGCGCGCGGAACGCTGGGCTCGTGGCTGGCGGTAATCGCGCGCCACCGCGCCATCGATTTCCTGCGCAAGCGCAAGCCAGAAACCGATCTGGAAGATGTGATCGTTTCGGTGTCCCCCGATCTGGCGCGCGAAGCCGACCGTTCGCGGACTGCGGAAAAAGTTCGCGGCGTGATCGGCGCCATGCCTCCTCCTCAGCGCAGCGCTCTCGAAATGGCGTATTTTGAAGGCCTGAGCCACTCCGAGATCGCAGGCAAAACCGGCGAGCCGCTGGGCACTATCAAGACCAGAATTCGTAGCGGACTGATGACTTTGCGAAAAGCGTTCCAGAGCCCCTGACGGGTGCCCCATTTCTCGCACGTTTTTGGTGCGCGAGAAAGCCTGCCCTGAGCGAAGTCGACGAGTGGGAGGTAGGGAGGAGATTGAAGTTGAAAGTGATCGACGTTTAGACGATGAGCACACACGAACAATTCGCCGACGATCTCGCACTCTACGCGGTCGACGCGCTGACAGGCGAGGACCGCGCAGCCATGGAGACGCATCTTGCCGGCTGCTCCGCGTGTCGCCTGGAACTGGAACAGCTGCGCGGCGACGGCGCTCTGCTCGCGCTTTCAACGCTAGGGCCGAAGCCTCCGCAGCGGGCCCGGCAGCGTTTGCTGGATGCCGTGGCGAAAGAGCCGCGCGTGCCAGTGAAAGTTGTGGAGACAGGATCGCGCCGGTCGTGGTGGGGAGCTTTGGGATGGGCCGCAACCGCGGCCGTCATCGTGTTTGCGGCGTCGCTGTGGAAAGAAAACGCGGCGCTGAAGCAATCCCTCGCCTCCGCCAACGCGCAAGCGACGCAGAGCGCGCGCGAACTGGAAGACATTCGCAGAATCGCCGCGCCCATCATCGAACCGGAGGCGCAGGTCGTCACCGTGGTCGCTTTGAAGGCGCAACCGCAACCGCAGGGCAAGGCGTTCTATCTGCGCAGCCGCGGCAGCCTGGTTTTTCTCGCGACGAATATGCCGCCACTTCCGCCCAACAAGGCCTATGAGCTGTGGCTGATTCCAACGCAAGGCGCGCCCCTCGCCGCAGGCGTGTTCAAGCCCGATGCTCACGGCCGCGGGACGGTGATCAATCCTCCACTGCCCCCGGGTGCCGAGGCTAAGACCTTCGCTATTACCGTAGAGAATGAAGCGGGCGCCACGACTCCCACCATGCCGATTGTGATGATGGGTGCCGGGGGGTAGCGCCTGGCCCACCCCTGTTCACTTCCGAACACTGTCCGCCAATTGCGGACACCGAGCGCCGCTCCCTCCACCTCGCCTCCAACCTAACCGCTGCCCCCTCAACCACATTCGTCGCCTTACCCCTGGCCAACCAAATGCTGATAAAACCCCATCGGAGGTGTCTCCCGCCATGCTGATGAACGATCTGCGTCTGGCTCTCCGGCAGCTTCACAAGAATCCTGGCTTCGCCCTCGCCATAGTTCTCACTCTTGCCCTGGGCGTCGGAGTCAATACCGCCGTCTTCAGTCTGGTTAACGGGTTCCTGTTACGCCCACTGCCTTATCCGCATCCCGATCGTCTCGCGGTCCTCATTCTTCATCGGGAGGGCATATCGCCCCAGTCTGGCCAGTATGTGGTAGAAGAAAACAACAGCCAGGACGGCGAAACGTGGGAGTTGGTTCGCGACAACGTTTCCTCGGTGCAGGCGGCCACTTTCGGCGGAACCAGCGGAGTGAATCTGGAGGCTGCTTCAGACTCGGGGAGCAGCGTCGGCTCGATCGAGGTTCGATATGTCCAAGACATGCGCGTCTCCGCGCACTACTTCGACGTGCTCGGCATCCAGCCATTTCTAGGGCGCGGTTTCACCGAGCAGGAAGACCGGCCCAACGGGCCGAATGCGGTGATCATCAGCAACGCACTATGGCAGTCGGTTTTCCGCGGGGATCGGCAGGTGCTGGGAAAAGAAATCAGGCTCAAAGGCGAGCCCTACACGCTGGTTGGAATTTTGGCGCCGCATGCACAACCCGCCGGCACGGCGGACGTCTTCACGCCGCTCCAACCCCACCAAAGCGGAGAGTGTGGAGGAGATAATTGCGAGATCGTCATGCGTCTCGTGCCGGGAGCGACTTGGCAGCAGGTCTCCGCTCAACTCGCTCAGCTGCGCAAGGCTTCGTTTGTCGAGCTAACCAACGGCTACAAGGGCCATGCCTGGTTCTATGCCTCGCCCCTCGACCGCAATCTGGATAACGGCATGCGTGAGCCGGTCATCGGACTGATGCTCGCAGTCAGCTTCATTCTTCTCATCGCGTGCGCCAACCTGGCCGGGCTCACTCTAGTTCGCATCGCCCGGCGCACGCCCGAGATTGCCACTCGTCTCGCTCTCGGAGCGACCCGCTGGCTCGTGCTGCGCCAGCTTTGGGCGGAGGATCTTGTCCTGGCCCTTATTGGCGCCGGCATCGGGCTGGCCCTTGCTCGCGGCATTCTTTCTTCGTTGCCCGGATTCCTGCCCGACTACATGGTGCCCCTCGGCGGGTTGGCGATCGATATTCGCGTGCTGGCTTTCACGCTCGGCGTTTCTCTCTTTGCCAGTTTGCTCTTCGGTGCGCTGCCCGCGCTGCAAACACGCCGCGTCAATCTGCGCTCATCGATGGCTGCCGGCAGTCGCGGGGTTGCGCGAGGTTCCAGCCGTCTTCGCCAGTCGCTGATCGGGGGACAGATCGCGCTCACAGTGGTGCTGGTCGCGGGAGCGGGCCTGCTCGTCCGCAGCCTAATCTACCTGGAGACTCTGCCCCCTGGCTTCGACGCCACCAATGTGATGACTGCCAAGCTCTCACTTGACGATGCCCGCTACCGCAACGCCGCTGCATTCGACAACCTGATCGACCGCACCGTGGCCGCGATGCACCAGATTCCCGGCGTAGAAGACGCCGCAGTCGGGTTGAGCGTGCCTTACGAGCGCGGCCTCAATGACGGTGTGAAGGCCATCAACGGGAAGCTCGCGGGCAAGGAGTGGGGCTCAAGCCTGGCCTACATCACTCCGGAATATTTTCGCGCACTCAGAATTCCTATTCTTGCCGGCCGTGACTTTTCTGCAAGCGACACGACAACTTCGTTGCCCGTCGCGGTAGTCAACCCTGATTTTGCCCACGAGTTTTTTAACGATCCCAATCCCATCGGCCGCCAGATTGAAACTTCGAAACGCGTTTATACGATTGTCGGCGTCGTCGCCAACGTCGCCAAGAGTCCGGGCATGAGTCGAGACGCACCCATGGGCACCGAGCCTGTGTTCTATCTGCCCGCCACTCAGACGGATCAAGGGCTGGTCAACTTGGCGCACATTTGGTTTCAGCCCAGCTGGATCGTGCGCACCAAAGGACCGGTGCAGGGCCTGACCTCAGCTATGCAAAAGGCGCTCGCTGAAGTCGACCCGAACCTGCCTTTTTCCGGGTTCCACTCGATGAATGACATCCTCGCCGAGAACCTCGCCTACCAACGCGTGGAGGTTGTTCTGCTTGCCGTGCTCGCGGGATTGGCGCTCTTGCTCTCGGCGGTCGGAGTCTACGGCCTGGTCTCGAACCTGATCGTGCAGCGCACTCGGGAGATTGGAATCCGCATGGCGCTTGGCTCCTCGATTCCGAAAGCCATGGCAGACGTGGGTTCCGCCGGAGTGGTAGCCGCGGGCTTTGGGCTGATCGCGGGAGTCGCGCTGTCATTCGCCGCGCTTCGCGTGCTGCGCAGCGAACTCTACGGCGTCCGTGATTACGATCCGCTTACCCTAACGATAGTTCCAGTTATCCTTGCAGTCATCGCCGCGGCGGCCAGCTTCCTGCCAACGTTGCGCATTACCAAAATCGATCCCTCCGCAACTCTGCGCACGGAATAGAACTCGTCGCGCGTCGTGGAACACCTACTGCCGTCGCCAGCGCAAATCAAAGCCCGGCCTGATCGGGGCCGGGCTTGGTTCTTGGGTTACCCGAATATCAGGCAGCCGCGGATCTCTTGGAACGGCCCTCTGTCGTGATTGGTTGAGCTACTTTGCGCACGAGAAAGGGCTGCAGATTCGGCTCAGAACCGGCCCACTCCAGACTTGCAATGGAATGTCCGGGCAGGCACGTAACGAAATAGCGCTCTCCGTTGGGGCTGGTTACTTCAAACTTACCGGACTCGCCCTGTAGAGCCTCGGCAACGTCGTAGGTCGTAATGCTGTCATTCAGTTTCATGGGGACTTCCTCCAGTTTTTCTTACGGTTATTTGTTGGATTGTCCCCTTCCTAGGGAGGAGCGTTACCTCCATGATAGAACGCATCACGCTGGAGTCAAGGCCAGCGCCCAACTTTTCCTGTCTAATTCAT
>JGI12712J15308_10000661_pt1 | contig 10320 bp, 9 predicted proteins | sample JacPin_JW_Ref_O2_FD_15308 | JGI IMG/M metagenome (IMG submission 15308) | reverse complement strand
TTCCCGGGAACGCATGGCAGACGTCGCCACCGAAGCCGGTACCGGACTGGCCGCCGCCTGGCGCTGGCTCGCCGGCAGCACGCCCCGAGCTCGCTATCTGAGAATAGGCGCGGCAGTTCTTCTCCTCGTTTGGGGAACGCTCGACCAGGCGCGCCACTATCTGGCGTTGCGCTCGGATGATCTCAACTCTCTTCAGCACGCGGCCGCGCTCGATTCTTTCGATAGCTCGGTGCAGTTGCGGCTGGCGGAAACGCAGATGGCAGCCGGCGATCCGCAGGACGCCGAGGCATCGTGGCGCAAGGCCATGCAGGTGAATCCTGTGGATCCTGCCCCGCGCAGCGAGTTGCTGCGATTTCTGATTGCCCAGAATCGTCTGGATGAAGCCCTGGCGTTGACCGAGACTTCCTTGAAAGCATCACCTCGCGACGTCAACCTGCTGGTGAATCATGGATTTCTGATGCTGCGATCTGGACATGCAGAGGAAGCCGTGGCCAATTGGGAACAGGCGATCACCATCGATCCGCAGCAGATTCCTGTACACCTCTACCTCGCAGGCGAATTGGACCACGAAGGCAAAGCCGCAGCCGCGGCCGCTCACTACAGAATTTTCCTCGAGAAAATCGCGCGTCCCCTCCCAAAAGCTGACGCGGCGGAACAGGTGCCTGCCGATGGAGCCACAGATAAGGCTGCGGGAAAGAATGAGGGAATCAACAAAGACAAGCGCCCTTCGCCCGACCAACTCATCGCCATCGTGTTGCGCCTCGCCGATTGCCAGGAGAGAGCACTCCAGCGGGATCAGGCCGTCAAGTCCTATGAACTGGCCGAAACTCTGGCTTCGCGAACCAAACTACCTCGGTTGGAAAGTGTGGCAGTGGTCGACGAAGCCGCGCTTCAGGCCAAATCTGGCAGGCTGGGACAGGCGCTAGCCCTCTACCAGCGGGCCTTGCAGCTCGACGGTTCAACCGGCGACCGCGAGGCCGGCGCGGAAGACTGGTTCAGCTACGGCCACTTTCTGGACGACGCGGGTTTCCCGGCACGCCTGGCCTATGCTTGCCTCCTGAAGTCCGAGGAGTTGATGCAAGCAGTTCCCGGCGGAAAGCCGCCAGAAGCGCTGGTTGCAGAGAAGACCAGGCTGGAGAACAAACTTGCGAACAAGCTTGCGAAGACGACTGCCGGCCAGGTAGAGGCGCTGCGTCACGATCCAGTGCCTGCGCTCGAGGAGGCGTTGGCCCTTCGGGAGCAATAGCCGGCGCCTGGGTCGCGTCCGAACGAGCCAGTTTGACTAATTGACACCGATTGTCGTCCTGCTAAACAATAGGCGCTGAAACAACCAAGTCCGAACAGCAAACAATACCCTGCAATCCATCTCGAGTTTTTCTGGAGGAAAGGTCTATATGTCCGACGAAGGCGAACACATTCAGCTAGAGGAGCATTCCAACGCAGGCAAGTGGCTGCTCACCCTGCTGGCCGTTTTGTTTGTGGCTGCGTCCGCGTATGCGCACTACGCCATGTATTCTCACGTGGAAAAGCTGAACAAAGACCTGGAAGCGAGCCACAACCAGGTAGCCGAGTTGCAGAACCGCATGCAGGGCGCGGAAGCGACTGAGGAAACAATCGAGCGCCAGGTGGGGCTCACCAAGAAAGACGTAGCTCAGCGCGTGGCCCAACTGCTGGCGGAACAGAAGGCCGACGTGGGCCGCCTGGAGAAGCAGGAGCAGGAGCAGAAGGCAGCGATCAACGCGGTGGCCGGTGACGTCACCGGAGTAAAGACGGATGTGGGTGGAGTGAAGACGGATGTTGCTTCCACTAAGGCCGATCTCGAAACTACGAAAGCAAAACTGGAAACCACGCGTGGTGACCTCGGTCTGCAGAGTGGCCTGATCGCGAAGACGGCCGGCGATCTCGACATCCTGAAGCACAAGGGCGACCGCAACTACTACGAGTTCACGCTGGTCCGCGGCGCGAAACAGCAGATGGTCTCCACGGTCGGCCTGCAACTCAAGAAGGCCGACGTCAAGAAAGGCAAGTTCACCCTCGACGTAACCGCGGACGACAAGACGATCGAAAAGAAAGATCGCAACGTCTCCGAGCCCATCCAGTTTTATTCCGGACGCGAGCACATGCTGTTTGAGCTCGTGGTCTGGAGCGTGGACAAAAACAAGGCCACAGGCTACCTGAGCACGCCGAAGAACGCTCCTGTGCCGGTGAGCGCGAATTGAAAGGAATGCTTTTCCCGGGCGCGTGGCACGTTCTGTTGCAGATCGTGCTGCGCGCCGGTGTGATGTACCGTCGTGCCATAAATGAGTTCGGGGAAGAGCATGGGTTCAGCCGTGCCGTCAAAGAACCGATTGAAGATGCGGGCATTGGCCTGTGAGGCTTCGCTCGTCTCCACCGCCCAGAGGTTTATTCCAGTTGCGGGCACGTTTCCGCGCGTTGCTCCAGGTCTGGGGCAAGGCCTCCGAACGGCTGGTTCGAGGCGAGCCAGCAAAGCTCAATTCCTGCGTAAGGACACTCCAATAAAAACAATATAATCAACAACTTGCACCCGCTAGTTAAACCGACTTAGCTGGCTCATGCAGCCCGCGCAAAACGGCGCCATCCCCTACCTCGGCCCACGGGCATTCGCGCTTCGAGCAAGCTCACCAATCGCAGCAGGGGCATTTCGTGCGGCGGGCGGCCGGTCGATTTGCGAACGCAGGTACGCCCACTTAGTCGTCAGTCTAGCGCCACGAATTTCACGCACACCGGCGATCCTACGTCCAGCATCTGTCCTGTAGGCGTGAGCTTCCCGGTCTTCGGGTCAATCTTTAACACGACGATGTTGTCTGACTTCTGATTCGCGGCGAACAGCAGCGTTCCCGTAGGATCGATCGCAAAGCTGCGCGGCTCTTTGCCCCCTGTCGATGTAATCTCGATGGTAGTGAGCGTGCCTTTACCGGAATCGATGGCGAACACCGCAATGCTGTCGTGCCCGCGGTTCGAGGCATAGACGAACTTGCCAGAGGGATGGACCTCGATTTCGGCATCATCGTTGCGCCCCGTGAAATCCGCAGGCAGAGTCGTGAGCGTTTGTACGCGCTGCAGCTTCCCACTGGATGCGTCATTTGAAAACACGGTTACGTTGCGCCCGATTTCCGTCACCACGTAGGCGAACTTGCCATCGGGGCGAAGCGCGAAGTGCCTTGGCCCGGCTCCGGGATCGAGCTTGGCGAACGGCGGATCGTTAGGAGTGAGCGATCCTTTCGCGGCATCGAACTTGTAGACGAGCAGTTCATCCAGGCCGAGATCATCGACGAACGCGAAGCGATTGTCGGGCGAGAGATCGATGGAGTGGGCATGCGGTCCTTCCTGGCGCTCGGCGTTCGGACCGTGGCCCGTGTGCTGCACAAACGCAGAAGCCTCGCCCAGGCGGCCGTCTTCAAGGATGGGATACACGATCACGCTGCCGCCGGTGTAGTTAGCGACCAGCACGAACTTTCCGGTTCTGTCGACGGTGATGTAGCAGGGATCGGCGCCGCGGGACGGCAGTTCGTTCAGGAACGTGAGCTTGCCCGTTGCCCGATCAATCGAGAACGCGCTGACACCTCCGCTGTTCGGGCCCTTGTAGTCGCCCACTTCGTTCACGGCATAAAGAAACTTCCCGTTCGGATGCGCGGCTACGAACGACGGATTCGTAGTCTCGGCAGCCAGGCCAAGCGGCGTGAGCTGCCCGGTTGCGGCGTCATAGCGGAAAGCATAAATGCCTTTGCTCTTTGTGCCTTCCCCGGTGTAGGTGCCGACGTAGACAAGATATTTGCCCGAGCGCGGCGCCGCGGTGGCGAAAACGGTGAACAGCAGGAGAAGAATCAGCAGGGAAGCGGAGCGGACAGAATTGCCAGTTCGTTTCATGCCAATAGTTTGCTTGATTCAAGCATGGAAGCGCAATCGAAGGCGAGAGCCGTAGAGGTGACTTGCGGATCCCTTACCGCAAAGGCCACAAAGGTACACGAAGGAAGTCCTTATGAGGAAAGTCCTTCGTGATACTTTGTGCCCTTTGTGGTTGATGCCTTTTGTTGCACTCAGCGGGTCAGCGTCACGGGCACCTGCTGGTCGTAGGGCTGGATGACCACGCTCACCGACTGGCGCCGATAAAAAGCCTGCAAGGCTACAGGGAATGCCACGATCACAGTGCGCTTTACTTCTTCGCCAGGTTGCAACTTGGCTTCAGGGACCAGCGGCGGCTGGGCGCCGTTCTTGAGGGCGGGGAAGGCCTGGAAGTAACGAGGGAAATCCACGGCCGATACGGCTTCGCTGGTCGATTCCGCGTCGGCTGTTTTCATTTTGGCCTGGATTTCGTGCACGTAAAAAATCTTCTCGCTGGTATTTCTAAGCGTGAAGGTGAGAGCGACCATGGTGGAACTCTGTCCCTGGATTTCGACCGGCACTACGTTGTCGAGCGAGCCGGATCCTTGTGGCTTCGGGCGCTTGATCACCGAGGCGATCGCGACCACAACCAGCACCGCACCAATCGCGAGCAGCACCATCTTCGCAGGTGGCAGGTTGCGCTTCGCGGTGCCGAATTCGTCGCCAATGCTGATGGTGTGTGCGGCGGGAGGTTTCGGTGGCGGCGGCACGGACGAAGTTGCGGAGGGATTTGCAGCAGGCGTGCCGGGGGGAAGACCGGAGGTCGCATCGGGCATAAAGTTTCCTGATGCCGATTTTACGCTGAGTTTGGCAGCTACGCACTGGCGGCTTCGGGCAAGTCTTGATCTTGAGCCTGGAATTCGGCCACGACTTCGAGAACGGTATCTCCACTTTGCCAAACCACCAAAATGGAAACAGGAGTGGGACTTCCTCTCACCAGCCGTGCTTCATCGCTTCTGCGAACTTCTGGCCGGGGAGGGTGTTGAGCACGTCACCTTTTGTGAGCCAGGCGCGGCGGGCCTGCAGGATGCCGTAGCGGATTTTTTCCATGTGCGAGGTGTGGTGCGAGTCGGTGTTGATCACGGTCTTTACGCCTTGTTGTTTGGCCTGGCGCAGGTGCACGTCGTTGAGGTCGAGGCGGTCGGGATAGGAATTCAGTTCCATCGCGACTTTATGTTTGGCGGCCGCGGTTAGAACAGCGNTCATGTTGAATGCATAGGCGTCGCGGCGCAACNGAATGCGGCCGGTGGGATGTCCGATGATCGACGTGTTCGGATTCTCGATGGCTTTCAGCAAACGCTCGGTCATCTTGGCCGAGTCCTGATTGAAAACGGAATGCACGCTGGCGATGACGAGATCCATCTGGGCCAGCACGTCGTCGGAAAGATCGAGATCGCCGTCGGCGAGTATGTCGACTTCGATGCCGGCGAAAATGATGATGCCGTCGATTTGTTTGCCGGCCTCGCGAATGCGCGCAATATGCGCGACGGCGCGCTTATCGTCGAGGCCGTTGGCGAAGGCCAGGTTCTTGGAATGGTCGGTGATGGCCATGTATTTGTAGCCGCGTGCCTTGGCGGCCTCGGCCATTTCTTCGATGGTGTTGCGGCCGTCGGTTTCCACGGTGTGCATGTGGACGTCGCCCTGAATATCTTCCTGCGTAATCAGCTTGGGCAGCGTGTGTTTTTCGGCGGCGTCGATCTCGCCGAGATTTTCGCGAATCTCGGGAGGGATGTAGTCGAGATTCAGCTTCGCGTAGATTTCTTCTTCCGTTTTTCCGGCGACCGGCTTCTCGCCTTCGAGCGTGGCCAGGCTGTATTCATTGAGGGTGTATCCCATTTTTAACGCGCGCTGGCGGAGTGCCACATTGTGCGCCTTCGAGCCTGTGAAATATTGCATTGCCGCCCCGAAAGAATCGGGAGGAAGCAGGCGGACATCGACCTGCATTCCGCTGCGCAGGTGAAAACTGATTTTGTTATCGCCGCTGGCGATGACGTCCATGAGTGGCGGGAACTGCGCGACGTAGGCGATGGCTTTCTGGCGTCCTTCTTCGGAAGCGCAGGCCGGGCCGGTGACCAGAATGTCGAGATCGCCGACGGTTTCGCGGCCGCGGCGCAGCGAACCGGCCGGCGTAATTTTTTCGATTCCCGGAAACTTGTTGATGTATGCCGTGAGTTTCTCGGCTTCGATTTCGGCGGCGTCGATCAGGAAGCGTCCGCTGACGCGGCGGTAGTCTTCGATGGCCTTGAGCAATTTCGCTTCGTGCTTCTCGCCCATGCGCGGCAGTTCGCGAATCTTGCCTTCGCGGGCCAGCTTCTCGACGCCATCCACGTCGCTGACCTGGTAAGCGCTCCAGATCAGGGCAATCGTCTTCGGACCGAGCCCCTGAATCTTGAGGAGCTGCAGCATCGAGGGATGATATTTCTGCAGCAGTTCACCGTGAGCGGTGAGTTTTCCGTCTTTAAGAAGTTCCTGCACATTCAGCAGCATTTTCTTGCCGATGCCGGGGATGGCCAGCACTTGTGCGGGGTCGGTGATGATGTCCTTCATCTGCTGCGGCGAATTTTCGATGGCCTGCGCTGCATTGCGATAAGAGCGGATGCGGAAAGAATCCTGCCCGTCGATTTCGAGCAGGTCGGCAGTTTCGTAAAGAACGCCGGCGATAGCTTTGTTATCCATGGGATGTAGAACCAAGGTTAAATGAGTCAGCTTCGAAATTGGGCTTAAATTGCAGTGCGACCTGTGCGTGGTTTCGTCGTACGCAAACCATTATTAAAGATGAACTCGCGGATTTCCGACGATATCGAAGAACGAGCGCATAGGCGGCGACGAGGAAGAAAAAGCGAGCAAAGGAAGTCGACGAGAAAGGCCCATCGCCCATCCCAGATTGCAACCGCTGCTGCTCGAGTCCTGCCAGTGGAACCATACCGAGTTTCCCCTGGGGAGTGTGTTGAATTTGCCAGAGAGCCTCCAGGAACTGAGAGCCAACCACAGGACAAGAAGCGCCAGAGTCTTAGCCGCGAAATCGAATGCTAAAGGGATATCCATGGATGACCCTCGAAGGGGCGGCGAGCTAAGCCGGCAACCTCGCGCGGAATGTTAGCATGACGTCGTTGTTTGGGCGGACGAGGGCGTCCGCGACTCCAAGAGTTGAACCGGCAAGCGGGCGCTAGGTGGCCTTGCTGACGTTCGCTGCCTGCGGTCCCTTTGCGCCTTCGGTGATCTCGAACTCAACCGGGTCGCCTTCCTGCAGGCTTTTGTATCCCTCAGAAGTGATTGCGCTGTAGTGAACAAAAACGTCGGGCCCATCGGCGCGGCCGATGAAGCCGTATCCTTTGGCGTTATTGAACCACTTGACGGTTCCTTTCAGACGTTCCACGTACCCCCGCTTTCTGCGCGTCCCGTCGACCCGGGGGGAGGGACGCACACACGGTATTTACGATGCATTTTGGAGCGATCGGGGATGCGTGTCAAGAGCAAGGCGGAGGGCAGAAGCCAAAAGGCAGAAGTAGGCGTTAGAGTGGCATGGGTCCTTCTTTTCCATCGGCGATGCGATGCTGCAGCCAGAGCACGCCGGAAATTGTTTTTCCATCGCGAATGGTGCCGCTGGTGACCATGCGAACCGCTGTGGGTAGGGGCACGAGCCGCTTGTAAATTATTTCGTCCGCTTCCGGTTGTGCGATGCCCGCGCGCAGGCCGGTGGCGAGAAATACCGACATGGTCTCCGCCATGAATCCGGGGCTGGCGTAGAACTTCAGGATGCGACGCCAACGGGCGGCGGTGTAGCCGGTTTCTTCGAGCAGTTCGCGCTTGGCGGCCTTCAGTTCGTGCTCGCCGGGATCGATGCGTCCGGCGGGCAGCTCCCAAAGATAATCGCCGGCGGCGTGGCGATACTGGCGCTCGAGCAGCACGCGGGGCGTGGAGCCGGACTGATCGCCGGACTCGTCCACGGCGAGGATGACGACCGACCCGGAATGGTGAATCAGATCGCGGCGCACGCGAATGCCTCCGGGTTCCTGCACGTGGTCGGTGGTGATCGTGAATACGGGGCCGCGGTAGACGGTGCGGGATGAGAGCAGACGGACTTTCGCTTTCTTGCTCGAGCGCGGCTTCTGGCTGCGAGACTGGGACGATTTCGGCATGCAGACAATATAAAGCAGGCGTCAGGGCTCAGGGGCTAGATAAAGCAGGGATCAGGGGTTAGAAAGAAAAAGTCTGAGGTCTGACCCCTGATCCCAGCCCTCTGCTATGCTGCCCGCCATGCGACGGCGTCCGCGGATCACTATTGTTGGAGCGGGGAATCTTGGTGCGGCTTTGGCGATGTGTCTGCGTCAGGCCGGGTACGTCATCGACCAGATCGTTTTTCGAGATAGCCGCGCGTCCCGGCGAAAGGCCACCGCGTTGGCGCGGACAGTAGGCGCGTTGGCCGTGGCTATCGCGCGTGCGGCAATCGATTCCGACGTGGTTTGGTTTTGCGTGCCCGATGATGCCATCGCCGAAGTCGCGCGCTCGGTGGCACAGAAAGCGGACTGGAAGGGAAGAGTTGCGTTGCATTCCAGCGGCGCGCTGGCCAGTGACGAATTGGCCGCGCTGCGGCGGTTGGGAGCACATGTGGCTTCGGTGCATCCGATGATGACGTTTGTGGCCGGGTCGTCGCAGGCTAGCTCGCAGCGGTCGCTCGCGGGAGTTCCTTTTGCTATTGAAGGAGATGTAGCAGCCGTGCGCGCCGGCCGCGCCATCGTGAAGGAACTGGGCGGCAAAGCTTACGCGATCCGGCGGCAGGATAAAGTTGCTTACCATGCCTGGGGAACTTTCGCGAGCCCTCTGCTCACCGCGCTGCTGGCGACCACCGAACACGTCGCGGCTGCGGCGGGAGTGAATCGGAGAGAGGCGAAACGGAGGATGCTTCCCATCCTGCAGCAGACTTTGGCGAATTACGCGGCGCTGGACGCCGCGGGCGCTTTCAGCGGGCCGATTGTGCGTGGCGATGTGGAGACGATCCGGCGGCATCTGCGTGTTCTCCGCAAAGTGCCAGCCGCCGCCGAAGTATACGCGGCGCTGGCGAAGGCGGCCGTGCGCTACTTGCCGGGGAGGCGTACGCGGACGGTGCGGAAAGTGTTGAAGGCGTGAAGCACTCGATTTAGAGAATTGCCATCGCGTGCCGAAGAAACAGAAGAACAGGTTAGGGAGTTTGGCGAGCCTCTACTGTGTGACACGGTCCGGCGAGAGCTTTTAACCGCAAAGAACGCTAAGAAAAGCCGCCAAGAGAAGCGCGGAGAGGCGACGCGGTGCGGTGCATGTGAACCCCGCATCTGGACTATCTGATCTCCACTATCTCGATGTGAACAGGTGGCCGAGCTTTTCTTTCTTGGTTTTCAAATAGGCTTCCGACTGAGCGTTGAACTCGACCTCGCAGGGAACGCGCTCGACCACTTTGACCCCGGCACGCTCTAAGGCTTCCACTTTGTCGGGGTTATTCGAGAGCAGTCGCACCTCGGTCACGCCCAGCGCTTTAAGCATTTCGCCGGGCAGCGTGAAGTCACGATGATCGGCTTTGAAGCCCAGGCGCTCGTTGGCTTCCACGGTGTCCAGGCCTGCGTCTTGCAGCTCGTAGGCTTGCAGTTTGGCCATCAGTCCAATGCCGCGGCCTTCCTGTTGTTCGTAAATTAAAATTCCCGCGCCTTCCTGCGCGATCATCGCGAGCGCCATTTCCAGTTGCTGACGGCAATCGCAGCGCAGGGAGTGAAACACGTCGCCGGTGAGGCATTGCGAGTGGACGCGGACCAGCGGGGGGCGCGATTTCACGTCTCCCATGACCAGGGCCACGGCTTCTTCGACGCGGCGATTCCCGTCGGAACCGGATTCGCCGCGAAATCCGTAGATACGAAACTTTCCCCAACGCGTAGGGAAGTCGGCGGAGGCGATTTGGCGAACGGAAGTCACAGATTCATTATATCGGCTGCAGCTGGTGGAAAGCTCAACGTTGGCCTCGCCGATATCTGCCGCCGCTCTATTTCAGAGCGGGGCGGATCCGGTACCACCAGATCAGGAACAGAGCGCCCCATAGGACGGCGGCGAGAATCAAATACTTCCAACGGTTCCGGCGATTGATCTCGGAAGGCGGAAAGATTGCGCCGCGATTCCACAGGAACCCACGCCCAAAGAGCAAGAGAAGAGCCGCAACCAAGCCGGCAGTCATTGCGGAGCCGCCTTTGATGCCTGCAAAATTGATTGCTCCGATGGCGAGCAGCCCCGCGAGAGTCAGGATAATCCCGATTCGCGCATGGTGCCTCTCTGCCCAGGATGGGCGGCGTGGGCTGCGAGGAGGGGTGGCCACGGTTCTTTGCGCTCAGGATATCAAATGAAAAGGGCCGCCCAAGCTCAGCCCTTTTCATTCGTGGTTCGAAGCCGTGGTTTGAA
>JGI12712J15308_10000652_pt1 | contig 10395 bp, 8 predicted proteins | sample JacPin_JW_Ref_O2_FD_15308 | JGI IMG/M metagenome (IMG submission 15308) | reverse complement strand
CCATCTTCATCCCACCGTGGGCGCGCCGCCCGATGCCCCTTCCGGCAACCGCCGCGGAAGTTTCGCCGCCACTCCCGAGGGTCATCCCGGAGCGTCGGGGAATCCTGGCAGTTCCGGAAACGGCAACGGTGACCGGAATGGAAGCAGAGAAAGCAGCAAGAGCGCGCTACCCCCGGGCCTTTATGTTGGGAAGTCGACGAATGCGAAGACTTCATCAGTAGCCGGCGATCCGGCAGGAAAGAATTCCCTCCCGACAAACTCCGTGAACCCTCGACTGTTGGCCAGTCTTTCTCCGCCGAGCGCGAACCTTCCGGCGCACCCGGTTCAAGCCGAGAGCGCGAAACTTTCAGAAGCGGAACGCGCCGTGTTTGGAGACCGCAAATTTTATTCCCTCACGCTCAACATGCCGAACCTGAACTCCGCCGGAGGCAGCTGGGTGATTCGCTTCGCTGAGCTCAAGCAGGATGCGAGCACCGATTCCGCCGGCCTGTCGGCCCCCACAGCCACGCGCAAGGTGGACCCGGCTTATCCTCTGCAACTCATGCGCGAGAACGTCGAGGGTACGGTAATTGTCTATGCCGTCATTCACGCTGACGGCAGTGTGGGCTCAGTCCGCATCCTGCGCGGCATCGACGACCGTATCGACCCGTTCGCCAGCCAGGCAATCTCGCAGTGGCGGTTTCGGCCCGCGACGAGAAACGGTGCTCCCGTGGACGTCGAAGCTACTTTTCTGATTCCGTTCCGGCCGGGACGGATGAAAGCGGGCTTCTGAGGAAGCTAGCAGATGCGCGGACTTGATCTCACCGGCAATTTGCTTTCCAGCAAAGCTCGCAGTTTCTCTTCCTCGTGCGGCCGCAGAGCTTTCTTGGGTATCATCGAGAAAAGGATGCGTTGAGGGGAAAACAAGAAGAAGTTCGGCGTTTCCTGATACGAAGAAAACCGGGGCCAGGTGTAGGTAGAAGTGCGGCCGCTAAGAGTGACCTCCACATCCCGGTTGCTGAGTCTGACCCGGCGCTCTTGGTCGAGCCGGTTCATGGCGTTCCATCCCGGGCTGCCCGCCGCCGACCACAGATTGCATGCGCCGATCAACAAGAGCCCGGCGGCGAACGCAGGCTCATTTCTGAATAACTGCCTCCAAGAAGTTCCGAGGTGAGCCGGAAGCCACAAGATTAAGAGCACACAACCCGCGCAGGCCGCGCGCACCAATAACTTGCCGGTCTTGTTGCCTCTCCGCGGGTGACGAGCCACAGTCGCTTCGGCTAGCCAGTTTCAGTCAGAACAAAGTGGCAGTCGATGGCATCGTCAGACACTGGTTTGCGCTGCAGCAACTCACGAAATGCGCGCTGCTGATCAGGCGAAAAAGCGCGCTTCGGAATATCGAGCCCGCCGCCCTCTGGCGTTCGCAGGAAGAAAAACTTTTCGTTCTCCTTGAAGCCCCGCTCGGGGAACCACCGCAATTGCTGGGTCTTTCCCCCGCTCGAATGAATCAGCTTTCCGTCGAGGAAAGATAGTTGCTGAGCCGCAGTGGGATCGGCAAGGCGATGAAAAAACCAGCGCAGTCCGGGAAAATCGAGCGCGATCCACACGAAAGGGCGCCACAAACCGCGATCGCCAGATTTCCAAACCAATGTTCTCTCGGAAACAAGAAGAAGGCTTGCCAAACTACCATCAACCCGAGTCCCCCGAGAAAGCCCCTCGCCGGTGTCTCGAGAATCCGGCGAAACCATCCGCCCCGGGCTTCCCGGTCTAGTTCAGCGAGATCTTCCGGAGTCAGGCGGTAACGGACCGTGAGCATGAGCCCTCACTCAGACTTTCGCGCCCTTTTTTTTCTCCAGCGCCGCATAGATCGCTGGATCGGTGCAGACTTCGTAGTAGGAGCGCTCGGTCCAGCCCTTCACGGAAAAGTCTCGCGGATCAATGCGCGGGACGCGGCTCTCCCGGACCACAATTTTGCGGAAGATATCACGATCGACCGGCACCATCCCGCTCGAGAGTCTGTATTCGCCTTTGTCGGACGACGCCATGGACGCCGGCAGCTTCACGTTCAGCGGCTGCAGGGAAATTTCATGCTGCAACTTGCGGAACGCGGCTTCGTTCATGCGGATGCCGCCCAGGTTGAAGCTCAGAATGGTGTCTTCACTATTTCCGCCGGCTTCCGGCTCGGCGGACTGGAATGCATACACGTGAAACGGACCAGCCTGCGATTCCATCACTTTGCGCGCTTGTTTGTTGCAGGAGGAGAGACGGTCGCTCTCGTTCAGCGCTTCTGAAATCATGATCTGGTGCTCGCCGTCCATCAGGTACAGCGGCGCTGATTCCTGCAGCGTGATGCCCACGCCCAATTCAAGGCCGGGCATTCCGGAACGCTGCACCAACTGGTTGTAGCCCCGCACAATTTCGATGATCTCGCGCGCCAGCACACACATTCGGCTCACCGCGAGCCCGGGTTCGCCTTCGCGTTCCAGAATCGCGAGAATGATCGCATCCCCTTCCAGAAAGACTTTCTGCGCGCCATATTTGGCGAGAAGTTTGTTAACCGGATCGTAGAAATTCAGGCTGAAATAGGAAGCCGGATTCAGTCCCTGGTCCATCAAAGTCCGCGTCAGGCGCGTGGAATCGCGCACGTCGGCCTTGAGCACGACATGCCGGGTCACCTTGTCTTCGTCGGGTTGGGCTTGCTCTTCCGGCAGCAGGAACTCGTAGAGCGTGCCGTTGACTCGCGACAGCTCGCGCATGCGGTCGTTCGCGACCAGGTTCACGGTGTCTAGCGCGGAGTTCAGCGTTTCCAGCCGGCGCAGGTCGCGGTGATAGTGAAAGAAATCCTGCAGGAAGCGCGCCGCTACTTTCGCGCGTTCCGCTCCCCGGCAGCTGGCCACCTTGGCCACCGCGGCATACAGGCTGTTGGGAGAAAGCTTGCCGTGCTCCTGGATCATGCGCTCGACACGGTCGCACTCGGTGCGCACGGTGAGCGCCGTCTTGAGCTGCTGCGGATTGATGCGCGGCGCATACTCGCCCAGCAGCGGCACCACGCAGTAGGAAGCAATGACGTGCTCCATGATGCCTTCGTCTTCGAGCAGCCGCACCCAGGCCGCCAAGCGTTCTTCCTGGGCCTCCCCTTCGTCCGTCGATTCGTCGGGTGTTCCGCTGCCCACCAGCGCTCGCGCGTTTTCGCGAACGTTCATCCAGGAGTCGATGGTTTCTCCGGTGGTGTCCTGGCCATACAGAGACCGCAGAAACACCGAGACCACTTCGCGCAACCGTCCATAGCGGTCGGGGTCGCGGTCCCAGTTGCCCATCATCACGTAGTGTTCAGCGCACAAAAAGTCGTCGCGCCCATCTTCGGAGAATGCCAGCCGGTTCACGAATAATACATAGCTGTCGGCGTCCTGGCCGAACAGCGAGCGCCGGGTGCGGGCCAGCGTTCCTTTCTCTACTTCGCGCATGGTCTCGAACAATTCCTGCCCGGTCTTGCGCAGAATGATTTTCTTGCGGACCTGGAATCCGTTCACCCGCTCGCGGTATTCCATCGCCTTTTGTTGCCGCATTCCGTCGTAGTTCTTCAGCAGGACGCGGCAGCGTTCCAGCACCTGCGCGAACTGCAGGTTCATTTCCGTGCGCAGGAATTTCGTCACGGCGAGGCGGGCGAGCAAGTCGACTGGAATCTTGCCTTCCTTTTTCGCGCGATTCAAAACGGCGACGTGCAACTCCGCCAGAATCGCTTTCCATTCGCCGGATTCCGTTTTCGCCCGAGTCTCGCCGGCGCGCACCTGGCTGCGCAGCCACGAGGGTCCCTGCGCCGATTGCGCCGCTTCCGCCGAGAGCAACCCCTCGACTTCTCCATGCCGCGCGATCTGGCGAGCGATCTGGGCGCGAGTGGCCTCCGCGAACTTCGTGCTGAGCACGACGTCGTGGCGCAAGTTGTCCACGCCCACGGCAAGGCCTGCCAGCGAGATTGCGGGCACGGATGTGGCTAGCGCGGGCAGCTCCGGCTTGTCCGGCGCGGCGCCTAGGCGAAAGAATGGAATTCTCGGCATCGCTCCCTGGTGGGTTCTGTTCGGAAGTTGCTGATTACACAACTACATACGGAGGCTATCACGCTTCCGGCGAGCGGCTAAAGTTACCTAGGTTACCGGCTCAACTTGTAGGTTTTATTGGGCTTACGCCGGAGGCGGGTCGGAGAAACAAGAAGCCGGGCCGGATGAATCCGACACTCCAACTCGGGACTCGCGACTCGCGGCTCGGGACCCGGGCGGCTACTGACTCTTCGCCCGCGCCGCCTCGAACTCGTCGCCCTTCTGCCATCCGATCAGCTGATTGAAGCTCGCGGCTTCCCAGCCTAGCGCGAAACCGAAGCGCGCCATCGCTCCGTCTGCGACGAAGTCCATTTCCGGATGATACTCATCGCTCGGCTGGTGATAGTGCTTCTCGTTGAACTCGCGGGCCTGCTGCAACCCCCAAGCCTCATCGTGGCCTTTGAACTTCATGCCTTCATTGATGGAAAAAGCCGGGACCCCCACGCGCGCCAAGCTGAAATGATCGGAGCGATAGTAGTGCCCCGCTTCCGGCCTGGAATCGGGACGAATCGCCAGACGAAACTCTTTTGCCATCGCCTCTACCCAGGGATAAAACGTGGTCCGCTCCGCGCCTGACACTTCCACTTCCTGCGGAGCGCCCAGCGGCGGCACATCGTCGAAATTCAAGTCGAGCGCAATCTTTCCCGCGGGCGTGGGCAGATGCTTGCCCAGGTACTCCGACCCCAGCAGTCCTTGCTCCTCCGCGGTGACGGCGGCGAATAGAATCGAGCGCCGCGGCCGCTGCGTGGAGAGGCTGTAGGCGCGCGCCACTTCCAGCAGAATGCCGCATCCGGTCGCATTATCATTGGCGCCGTTGTAGATGTTGTCTCCGGCCATCTCCGGACGAATGCCGAGATGATCGTAATGCGCGGTGTAGAGCACGGCTTCGCTTTTTAACTTGCTGTCCGCCCCCGGCAGCATGGCCAGCACGTTGTTCGATTCGAAACTTCGCACTTTGCTGACCATGTGCGCCTTCAGCTTCGCGCCCAGGTTTACGGGATGAAACTCGCGCGACCGCGCTTCTTGCAACATCTGGGCGAAATCCATTCCGGACGCCGACGCCAACTTCTTCGCCACTTCGGACTGGACCCACGATGCGACTTTGAGGGCCGGACCTTCCAGCTTCAGGTAGGACTTTTCCCCCGAATTCGAGTTCCGCACTACCTCCCACGGATAGCTTGCCATCTCTTCCACGTGAATCAGAATCACACCCACCGCACCTTTGCGCGCGGCTTCTTCATATTTATAAGTCCACCGCCCGTAGTACGTGAGGGCCTTGCCTTTGAAGAACTTAGGATCGTCCGACGGGGGCTCATTTACCAGCATCAACAGAACTTTGCCCTTCACGTCGACATCTTTGTAATCGTTCCAGTTATACTCTGGCGCTTCGATGCCATAGCCCACGTAGACGATGTCGGCGTCCACATCCGACTGCGACTGCTGGGTCTGGTCGTAGGCCACGTAGTCGTCGAGCGACTTCAAATCGATGGGCTCACCGCGTTTCGGGACTAGCGAAAACTTGGTTTCCGGCAACGTGGTGATGCCGATCAGCGGCACCTTCTGCAGGTAGCTTCCGTTGTCGCCCGCCGGCTTCAGCCCATACTCGGCGAACTGCGTAGCCATGTATTCCGCCGCGATATCGCCGCCGCGCTGCCCGGTACCCCGGCCTTCGAGCAGGTCGTGCGCAAGGAAACGCACGTGCCAGCGAATGTGCTCCGGATTGATCGTCTCCAGCGCGTTGAACGCAGTTCCAGGCAGTTTCACGGAAACGGCCTCGTGCGCTCCCGCGGGGGACGCCGGTGCCGGACTGGCGCCGCCCTCGGCCCACACCAGCAGGCTGAGCGTGGCGATGGCGACAGTAAGCACGCTTACGACTCTCTGGACGCTTTTCTGCAAGATCATTCGCATTACGATGGCTCGCATAGATCGGCTTTCTCCCCCAAGAAGCGGCACATGCCTAGGAAAGCACGGAATCCTGGAAATTATGATGAAGACTGATGGAATTGTAACGGAGCGAAGGAAATTTAATGACCAGGGAAACCGAGTAATCACCCACACGAGAGGTCACGCACTCCCGCGCCTTGGATGGTCATTCATCAACTACAGGGGACACCGGGGACACAGGGCTAAAGCCAGCGTCGGGGAAGGCGCGGAGAGCAGCGTCAACCGACACCCCGAAGTTCGCGCCGCCTCGGGACGTGGCTCCCTGGGCTCCGAAATCTGCCTTAACTGCGGCCCGCGCCCGGCGGGATCAGTTCTTCGACCCTCAACCGGCGCGGAAGTCGCGCACATCCTCGCCCGGCCTGAACATCACGGCGGGGCCTAGGTGTCCCGCCTCCGCCATCTTCCGGTTGATCTGCTCGAAATCCGCTTTCACCCAGCCAACGCTGGAGACTTCAATCTCGCCGTCCTGTGCCATCCAGAAGATGGTGGGAACGTTGGTCAGACCGTAGGCGTTCGACACGGGATACTCATCAATCTCGTCGAGCAGAATTGGAAACGTGACCCCAAACTCTTTGGCGAACGCGGCCGTGTCTTTGGCGTTGTTTTGCGAAACTCCCAGCAGTTTCACACCCTTCTGCCCGTAGGCTTTGTGCAGCCGCTCCAGAAACGGAAACGCATACTGGCAGGTGGGGCAGGAAACCTTGAAAAACGCCAGCACGACCGGCCCGGACCCGAGTTCTTCCTGCAGCGAGAACCGCTTGCCATCGATCGCTTTCAACGCAAAGTCTGGTGCCTTCGTGCCTACGGTTAGTGCCGCCATCGGTCGTCCTCCCGTTCGTCTATTCAGCATATTCCGCAGCCAGCGCATACGCCTTCCCGCCTCTGTGCTGCTTTCATTTTAAATGATGCGGGACGCGGGCAAGAACTTGCTTCAAAGCAATTCCGCCTTCCACAGAATCTTGCGGGCCAATCCAGTCAGCGCCACTCGCCCCAGCCGGGTCGCAGGAATCCATTTCCCACGAACAAGCTCCGGAGGGACAGTACGCCAGACCCGCACCGTATAGTCCGTCACGGTGATCGAGTGCCGGAGCGTGAATGACGGCTCGGACGAGCCATGCCCGTTTGCCAACTCCGGCAGTTCCCACATGCCCGCCATCAGAGACGCTTCCTTCGGGCGCTGCACCAGAAACACTTCGCCATCTCTGCCCCTGCCGTCTCCGTTTCGATGCTCCAGCGCGTAGTGAATTTCACGCTTCTTCTGTCGTTCCGGTTTCGCGCCCACCGGCAACTCTCCGCGCGTCGCGCACAGTTTGACCACCGGACACACCAAACATCCCGGAGCCCGCGGCGTGCACACCGTCGCGCCCAGCTCCATCATGGCCTGATTGAAGTCGCCCGACCGCTTGCCATCGAGTAATTCCTCGGCGGCCTGCCATAACTCTTCGCCCGCAAGGCGCCGCCCTGAAAGCCGCTGCAGCACTCGCTCCACGTTGCCATCGACCACCGCGACCGGCTCGCCACACGCGATGCTGGCAATCGCCGCCGCTGTGTAGCGGCCAATCCCCGGCAGTTCCTGCCATTGCTCGGCAGTCGCCGGAAACTTCCCGCCCAACTCTCGCACCACGACTTTTGCCGCCGCATGCAGCATGCGCGCGCGGCGGTAGTATCCCAGTCCGCTCCAAGCTGCGAGCACGCTCGACTCGCGGGCTGCGGCCAGCTTCTCCACCGTCGGGAAGCGGCGCAGGAATTCCTCATAGTGCCCGATCACCGCCGCCACCCGCGTCTGCTGCAGCATGATTTCCGACAGCCACACCCGGTAGGGATCACGGCTCTCCCGCCACGGGAGCGTGCGCCGGCTCTTCCGATACCAGGCCAGCAGCCGGCGCTGAAAGCTCACCGTCTGGTGGCGGGGCTGGGAGCGCAGCGATTTCTTTTCCAGGCTCATACTTCGAAGAACCGCATTCTACCGTGGCGCCAGCCTCGGCGCGGCACACTGGCTTAAATCTCCGCCGCTAGTTTGGCTGATCCGCGAGAACCAGCGAAATCAGCGCCGGCCATTGACCCAGGCTTCCAACCACGAAATAATAGTCGTGCCTGGCATCCGCAACATTTGCGTGAGTTGGCTCACGCCTCATCACGAGGAGCACCATGAACGACTTCAACCGCAAGGTGGAAGACGCGTCCGCGCGCGTTGGCAAGACCATCAACGAGGCCGCCGAACGTCTGGAGCAGGAAATCCCGGAGTTCATCAAGTACCTGAACGACGAGGTCGTGCCCTCCGTTCGCAAGGGTTCGACCAAGGCGCTGCGCGCGGCTTCGGAGAAGCTCACCGCGTTTGCCGACTACATGGAAAAGCATCCGGGGACCACAGCCAAGTAGCTTTCACTGGCGCGGTTGCCCGCGAGGCAAGGCCGACGTCGGCGAGCTTTCCTGCTGCAAGCTTCGTGGCTGCTGGCCTGGTCGCCCAAAACTTCGTCCTTGCGAGCCGGGTCGTGCGCTTCGTGGTCCGTCGGGTAGTTCACTCGAGCATGACTGTCGTTCTCCTCATCACGCTTCTGCTGCTCGCCGCTTGTGGGCATCCCAAACAGGCGCGGGTTGAAGTGCCGCCGCCTCCTGCGCCCGCCAGCGTGCCCGCTGCTCGGGAACCGGCACCGTCGTCGCCATCGTCATCGTCATCGTCATCTCTGCCCTCCAAAATACCTGATCTAAACCGCAACCCCAGTGCCCAAGGTGCAGAAGCCGCCGCCGATCCCGACCTGGCCGAGCCTTCGATCCCTGCGGGTGCCGCTCCGATCGCCACCGAAACCGGGATGGCCAGCTGGTATGGACCTCCTTACCACAACCGCCGCGGATCGAATGGCGAAGTCTACAACATGCACGCCATGACCGCCGCGCACCGTACTCTGCCACTCGGTTCCGTCGTTCGCGTGACGAATCTAAAGACCGCGCACTCGGCGCTGGTTCGCATCACCGACCGCGGACCGTTCATCCCTGGCCGCGTTCTCGATCTTTCCCTCGCCGCCGCCCGCAAGCTCGACGTGTATCAGCCCGGCACCGCCGAAGTGAAAGTGGAAGTCATGGCGACGCCCGCTCCGCTCGATTCCGGCGGAAAGTGGGCCGTGCAGATCGGCAGCTTCCTCGACGAGGACGTTGCCACCGAGTTCGCCGACCACCTCACCCGCCGCTACCGCACCGCCAAGGTGCTGCGCTTCGCCAGCCCCGCCGGAGGCTGGTGGATTCGCATCCGCGTCCTCGACGACGACCACGAACGCGCCCAGCAGATGGTTGCGGAAACTCGCACGAGCGAGGGTGCTGTGTTTCTGGTTAGGCTGGACTAGCGGCTCTTTGTGGCTTCCGTGGCAGTAGTCCGATCGCCTCAAAGGACAGATTGTGGCATAAAGACAGATCGGCTTCGTCCAGACCCAAAAACAGGCTCCTCACAGTGTCAGAAAGAACATCACAACGGTGCTGAGGTTAAGCAGGCAGCTCACGAATGACAGCCACCTGGTGCGGCTCAGCCCGAAGGGTAGGATGAACATAGCCATAAGAACTGAAATAGCGGTAATGATGAGCCCCCATTCGAGCGAGTCAACTGGCAACTGCGGCCAGCGCCACGTGGCGGGTAGGTACAGGGGGACGAGCGCGCAGCACGAGACAGTAGCAAGAACCTAACCGATAAGGAACGCGGGATCGTCAATTAGGCCCTCCACCAGACTCACTCTGCTGCGAGCCAATTTCCTCCACGCCAACGCGACGAGAACCCATGGCGTCGCCGACCATACAAGAAACACACCGATGAGTAGCCAATGCCGGTGCATAGAGCAATTGCCATCGCCTACCTGTGCTAATAATAGTCCACGATGAGCATGGCCGAAATCATTCCCCAGGATGTCCGAGTTCGAGGCTTCAAAACCATTGCCTTGGCGGCTGCCCTCTACCTTGGGCTGCGGCTAGCCGGGGTTCACCGGCTCGTCGCGGACGATGCCGAAGGGCTCGGAGCCCTTTTGCAGATCATCGGCACGCTTTATAGCGTGGTCTATGCGTTCGCGATTTATGTGATCTGGGGACAGTTCGCCGCGGTTGAGAACGAAATTCTCAAAGAGTCTGGAGCGCTCAAGGATCTGGTCGTATTCAGCAAGCCATTGCAGGATGCGGCGCGCGACCCTATGGTGCGGGCGGTCAGAGCCTACGCTCGCGGCGTAGCCGAAACGGAGTGGAGCACGCTCTCGCGTGGCGAAGACACGCAAACAACCGATCGTTTGTTCTCTGCCGTCGTCACGAGCGTGATTGAGGTCAAGCCGGAGGGCGACGCGGAGCGAGCGGTCTACGAGCGTCTGCTGGGGATCGCAAATCTGGCCAGCGCTAACCGCGATGAAAG
>JGI12712J15308_10000649_pt1 | contig 10401 bp, 10 predicted proteins | sample JacPin_JW_Ref_O2_FD_15308 | JGI IMG/M metagenome (IMG submission 15308) | reverse complement strand
AAGACCACGGTCTGCCCGTCGCCTTCCACGGTGACGATGTTCTGCTCGTTTTCCTCGGCGGAGGCACGATTCATGGCGTTGAGGTACTTCCCGCGCTGGTAGCGGATTTCGCGGATGGTCCCCGCGACCGGCGAGCGGTTCACGTGGACGTTGAAAACGCTAAGGAAAATGCTGATGCGTGTGAGCTTATTGCTCCCTGACGTTACGGGCGAGACATCCGTGACCTTCCCGTCGCCCGGGGAAACGAGGGCGCCGGCTTCCTGAGGAATAGTCCGCTCCGGATCGCGGAAGAACCACAAAAAGAAAGCTGCCAGCACGAACGGAAAAATTGCCCACGCAGGATTCGTCAGCCAGCCGATGAGAACGGCGGCGGCGATCAGTGGCGCGGCGTAGAAATAGCCATCACGAACCATGCGAGCTTTCAATTATAGAGCAGGCTGCCCAGGGTCGGGACGATTTGGTGGATCGATCAAATCTGAGTTTTCACTGCCGGGGAACGCATTGGGCGATAGCCTCCGGTTTGCGCCTTGCTACCCCTCCAGGCCCCAACGGAATCGCGCGACCGCGACTCCACCGAACAACAGCGCGAAGAACATCAAAACCGCGATGGGAGTGAGCGCTGCAGAGAATCCCGAGCCACGCCACGTCATAGCGTCCAACCCATCCATCGCCCACCGGGTCGGAATGACTACGGTAAGTTTCTGAAGCCACGCCGGAAAGATAAAAGTTGGCACCCACGCGCCCCCGAGCATCACCATGAAGAGGGTCGCCATAATGGAGTAGCCGCGCGTGGCCTCGGGGGTCTCGCCGAGGGCGGCGACCATGAGGCCGAAGGCGGCGGTCATCAACGAAAAAGCGGCGCAGACGCCGACGAAACCCGCGAAGCTGCCCAGAATGCGGACGCCAAACACCACGCGGGCGAAACTGAAGAGCACAACCAGAATGAATCCCGCCATCAGCGACGCGCTCACCGTCCGGCTGCCCAGCAGCATGGTGCGGGAAAGCGGCGCGGCCCGCAGGCGCTGCCAGAGCCCGGTCTGGCGGAGAGTCAGCAGAGCGATTCCAACATCGAGCCCCATAAACAGGATGAACTGAACTCCCATCCCCGCGAAGGCGTGTGCGTATCCGTTGTACTCCACGTTTTGTCCCGATGTGATGGCTTCTTCGCGAGTCTCGTAAGGCATGGTCAGGCCGCCGGACACTTCTGCTTGCCCGGAAGCGCCCGCAGCTCGTCTCTCATCTTGCCGCTCCTTTAATTCCTTGACGCTGCTCAGCAGATCACGCAGCGGCTTTCGCACCTCCGCGGGAAGTTGAGAATCAGCCTCCACGCGCGCCAGACCCTCGTTCACTATCTCGCGTCCGCCGCTGCCACTGAACATTTCCTTGCTCACGGTCTGCATCACCGCACCGGCCAGGATGCCTTTCACCATGCCGAGTTCCACGTTGTGGGAAGGGTCGTAGAGCACATCAAGCGGGGGCTTCGACTGGGCAGTAAACAGAGCGCGTCCGGCGTCCCGGCCAAAATCTTTGGGGATGACGATCGCGGCCGTGGCTTGGCCCTTGCGAACCGCCTCGCGCGCGGCGTCCAAAGTGGAGGGCTTCACAGCGAGATTCTTATCGTCGGCGAGCTGCGTGATCAGGCCCCGCGAGATGTCGCTGCCGTCCTGGTCAATCACCAGCAGCGGAACTTTGCTCATCTCCGCATTGCCTTTTTGCCCACCGAACAGGTAGCCAAAAAAGGAGGCCAACACAATGGGAACAAGTATCCCGACCACCACGGCCTTGCGGTCGCCAAAGAACAGGAGCAGATCTTTTCGCACCAGAGCCAGGAATGGGATCATTACGAGTCTCGAAGGCTCCTTCCCGTGAGAGTAAGAAAAACGGTCTCAAGATCTGGCTGCTCGCTCGATACGTGATGGAAGAAATGCCCGTTCTCGGCCAGCCAGCGCAGGACACCGGCCGCTTCCCGGGACAGGTCGTTAACTCCCACTCGCAGAGTGCTTTGTTTCAACTCAGCGGACTTCACGCCCGGCAGGGCCAGCATCTGCTCCGGTTTGAAGCCGTCCGCAACATCGAGCTCGACGGCAACAATGTTGGTGACCGGCAACAGCTGGTGCAGCGCCTGCAAGGTGTCGTTCGCAATTACCTTGCCATGGTCGATGATCACGATGCGGTCGCAAAGGCGCTCTGCCTCTTCCATGTAATGCGTGGTATAGATGAGGGTTTTGCCGCGCTTCTTCAGGGCTTCGAGATTTTCAAAAATTGCGTTGCGGCTTTGTGGGTCGACGCCAACCGTGGGCTCATCGAGCAGTAGAATCTGCGGGTCGTGAAGCAACGCGGCGGCCAGATTCAAGCGCCGTTTCATTCCACCGCTGAAGGTTCCCACTTTGTGACCGGCTCGATCGGAGAGCGCCACCAGATTCAGAACGTCATCGATTGCGTGTTTGGCTTTCGCGCCGGCGAGGGAGTAAAGCGCCGCGAAGAAAATCAGGTTGTCGTGGGCTGTGAGCTGGTCATAGAGCGCCATATCCTGGGGAACCAGCCCAATCTTCAGCTTGACCGGGTCGGTGTCACTCTGCACCCGCTTGCCTTCGATGAGGACTTCGCCGGAATCGGCGCTGAGCAAACCCGCAATGATTGAGACGGTGGTCGTTTTGCCGGCGCCGTTCGGTCCGAGCAGGCCGATGGTCTCTCCGCGATCAACCCGGAAGCTCACGTCGCTGACGGCCACCAGCGGCCCATAGCTCTTCGAAACGCCTTTCACTTCAAGCATGGCTTAAGCACTGCTAGACCAGAGTTGACTCGAGAATTCCCCTTCCAATCGAGAAGGGCATCACAGTATACGGTGCGCGCTCTTCAAGAGTTCGGCAAAACCTCTTAGGAAGCTCGGCGGAAGCGATGCGCGACGGGTAAAGATTGTGGGGAGTAAATAGGATAGGAAAGGTGCAGGCTGATGCGACGGCTGGAGATAGATTAATCCCTCAGCGGCTGCGACCGCGTGGAACCGCCAAACTCGATTAGGCTACGTGTACGCTGTATTGCTGCCGATACTGCCGCTCGATGGACTCCATCTGGTCCTTGAGGCGGAGTTTCAGCTTTTTCAGACGAACCTCTTCCAGCTTTTCATCTTCGCTGAGATATCTTTTTTGAGTGAGTGATTCGAGGCGTTTTGAATACTGCGTGTGCTCCTGAGCCAATCGTTGGAACTCTTCGTGACTGGTCAGCAGCAGCTCTCTAGGAGTCATCCAGCAGACCTCCAAACCGGGATTATGCCGTCAAGGTAGCACAGCACCATGAGCGGTTCAATGCCCAAAAGTGGTGCACGTCTCATTATGAGAATCGATAGGCAGATCGATTAGGTAGATGAATCAGAGTGAAGAGTGGTTTGTTGAGCGATGGGTCAAGACCAGGCTGTACTGGACCGCGTCTTCCTGCGGATTCGTGTAGTAGAGCCTGCGCCGACCGCTTTCCTCAAACCCCGCCCGGATATAGAGCGCCCGCGCCTCTTGATTCGACTCGCGCACCTCGAGAAACACTGACTGACTGTTTGTTTCGCGGGCGTGAAGCAGCAGCGCGGTCAGCAGCCTTGTGGCCAGCCCTCTTCGGCGGAAAGCGGGGGCCACGACGAGATTTTCCAGCTCCCACTCGGGATGCACATGATGGGCGATAAGGAAACCGAGGGTGCGAAGAACAGCGCGAGAGGATGATGATTCGAGTTCGGATTCGGGTCCGCGCTTGGAGCCTGCAGCCGATTCGTCAAGCACAAGAACAAATCTGCGAGCGCCGTCTTCCCGGGCACGGAGCAGATCATCATATTGTTGCGGCGACCAGTGAGCTGCGGCGGGGCATTGCCGCTCGAGATCGAGCATGGCCGGGATGTCAGCGGCAGTGGCGGGACGAACGTTCACGCAGCTTTCAGCCTTCCGTTTCGGGTCCGGGCTTCTTCGAAGCTTACGAGCTAGCAGCTAACCTTCGCCATAATTTCCGCGTCCGTGCGCCGGATGTAGTTAGCTTCCAGCTGTTCGGGCGAAACTGTTTCGCTCGCCTGGATTTTTCTCCATCCAATGTGCGCAAGCGTGCCAGCGTCGATCGCCTCAACCAGGGAAACGGAAAGCCCTGCGGTCCGCGCGGCCTCGGCAAGCCGATGGTCAGAAGTGGCGAGAATTGTTTCTCCGGTCGGCGCATTTCGCGTTTCCGAGCCCTGCATCTGGCCTCGTTGCGGCTCCGCGAAAAGGTCCTCCAGTTTGACGAGCCTCTCCGCACGAACGCGGGCCGACTCGCCCGACACTTCGTATTCTCCGCAGTAAACATCGCCCCGGCCCGCGTCGAGAAGTGCCAGAACTCTGCCTTGCACTTTCGCGCCGACTGCAACGGCTTCCAGGAGAGAAACCGCGGCAATCGGCTTCTCCAGAATCTCGGCCAGCGCTTTGATGGCCGCCAAACCAATTCGCAATCCGGTAAACGATCCTGGCCCGGAAGCCACGGCAAAGGCTCCGACGTCATGCTTGCCGAATCCATGCTTGGCCAGCAAGGCCGCGATCTGCGGCACCAGTTGCGCGGAGAACGTGCCACCAGCCAGAGGAACGACCTCGATCACTTCGCAACTGCCGTTCGCATCGCCGCGCGCCAAAGCGATGCTTCCGGACCTGCCCGAAGAGTCGGTAGCGAGAAGAAGCATTTCTGACTTTGCCTGGTTGAGTTTTCGATCCTGATTCGTGGCGATCCGTTCCGCGATGATGCCTGAAAATCCGTGGCCAATTCCTTGCCTATCCCTGCACCAGTTCGAGCAACACCCCGCCCGCGCTCGAGGGATGCACGAACACGTAGCCATGCCCACCCGCGCCAGTCTTAATCTCGTCTGAAACCAGGCGCACGCCGTCTTTCTTCAGCCGCGCGACGGTCGCAGGCAGGTCAGGAACCTTGAGACATACGTGATGCAGCCCTTCGCCACGCTTGGCGATGAATTTTGCGATCGTGGAATCGTCCGAAGTCGCTTCCAGCAGTTCCAGCCGGCTCTCGCCCACCGGGACCATGACGAGCCGGACCTGTTCCCGCTCGACGGTCTCTTCTGCCGAAACGCTGAGGCCGAGCTTCTCATATATTGCCTTCGCCGCCGCCAGCGACTTCACCGCAATGCCGAGATGATCAATGGAGGATTTCATTTTCGTGCCGCGTAACCACGTCTTACGTCTTTGTTATTCCGAGCGCAGTGAGGAATCCGCTTTCCTTCACTTCTTTCCGGCTTCCGCCGCGATCTCCTCCACCAGCGTATACGGATCGCGCTTGTGTGCGGCCACTTCCGCCGCCAGACGCGCCAGGTTTCCGTCACCGAACTGCGCCCGCGCCTTCTCCAGCATGGTATCGCGCAGCATCGTCACAAGACGTTCCTGCCAGTTTTCCACGCTCTTTTTCAGAGCATGATTTTCTGTCTGCAAATGGGTTTCGTATTCCGCGATTGCGGCAGCCAGCTCTTGTATTCCCGTTCCTTCGCTGGCGACGGTCTTCACGATCGGTGGCGTCCAACCATCGTGCCGCAGAGCCAGCGATTGCAGCGCGCGAATCTCGCGCTCCACGCGGTCGGCGCCCTCGTGGTCGCTCTTGTTGATCACAAAGATGTCGGCGATCTCCATGATGCCGGCCTTGATGGTTTGCACGTCGTCGCCCATGCCGGGGACGAGAATCACGATGGTGACATCGGCGAGGCGCACGATATCAACCTCGTCCTGACCCACGCCGACGGTTTCGATCAGCACCAGGTCGCGCCCGGAGGCGTCGAGCACGGTTGCCACATCCGCAGTGGTGTGGGCCAGTCCGCCGAGCGAACCGCGCGTGGCCATGCTGCGAATGTAAATGCCTGGATCGGCGAAGTGCTCCTGCATGCGGATGCGGTCACCCAGAATCGCGCCGCCCGTGTAAGGACTGGTCGGGTCGACCGCGATGATTCCGATCGTACGTTTGTCTTCACTCTCTCCTGGGTTGTTGCCCCCAGCGCGATAGAGCCGTGCCAGTTGATCGACCAGGGTGCTCTTGCCGGCGCCCGGAGATCCTGTCAGCCCGATAATGCGTGCGCGTCCACTATGCGGAAACAGCGCCTTCAGCAGATCGGACCATCCGGGTGCATGGTTCTCGACTGTGGAGATCGCGCGAGCGAGCGCGCGGATGTCGCCAGAACGCAGCTGCTCGATCCAAATTCGGAGATCCTGCTGGATGTCGCGATTCAAGCGATCAGTGTAAAACAGCGGCAGGCAAACTGAAACTATCGGCGCCGCTGAAATCTCCGAAGCGAACAAATCGCCGATGTGCATTGCCCGCCGACCCACTCCGAGGTAGATTGAACGCGAGGCCAAGAGCAAGCCAACACTTGGAAACCACTTCCCAACCCGCGCCCGCCGTCCGCAGCAATGCGTCTGCGTGGCTAGGCTGGTTTCCGCTGCTCACATTTCCGGCCGTCACCATTCTGCTGCGTGATCACATGCCAGCGTGGGTCTTTATGTGGACCCTGTCGTTCGCGATTTTTCTCGGACTGAAATGGCAAACCTGGTGGCAAGCCCGCGATCAGGTTCTTCACAGTGCCGGGCGCTCGCTCGCATATCTGGCCGCCTGGCCGGGCATGGACGCAGAAACTTTTCTTGATTCCCGTCAGTCGGTGTTGGCGCCGCCGTTTAAGGACTGGTTGTGGGCATCGGGTAAGACCTTCTTTGGAATTCTGCTGCTTTGGGTAGTGGCGCGCCGCGTTCCGGAACAGCCGGCTCTCGTTCGCGGCTGGATCGGCCTTTTCGGCTTAATCTTCCTGTTGCACTTTGGCAGCTTCCACCTGATTGCATTGTTCTGGCAGGCACGCGGCATTGCGGCGCAACCCATTATGTCGAAGCCCATCCTGTCGAAAACGCTCAGCGAATTCTGGGGCCAGCGCTGGAATCTTGGCTTCCGCCAACTCGCTTACGATTTGATTTTCCGCCCGCTGCACAAACGGATCGGAGTGGCCGCCGCGAGCCTGGCGGTGTTTCTCGCGTCCGGAGTGATCCATGATCTTGTGATCTCGCTGCCGGCGCGTGGCGGATACGGCCTGCCCACCGCCTATTTCATTGTGCAAGGCCTCGGCGTCACGCTCGAGCGTTCCGGGTTCGGCAAACGGCTTGGTTTGCAGAAGGGAATCGCCGGATGGTTCTTTATGCTCGCAATCGCGGCCGGACCGGCCTTCTGGCTTTTTCATCCTCCGTTCGTGTTGCGCGTGATCATTCCTTTTATGTTTGCGATTCGCGCGTTGTGACTAACTTCATGACTAACTCCTTCGTGGAACGATTCTTCGATCTCGACCTGTGGCTGGCCGGCGCCGGTCACTTCGTGATTCTGATTGCCAGCTCTCAGGTCCCGTCCCGCCTACGCTGGAAGCAGGACCTGGCACAGCTCATGCCCTTCAACCGCAAGTTGCTGTGGGTGCAGAGCGGTTTCACCGTGCTCACGATCGTCGCCTTCGGCGTACTCACCCTGAGTCTGCACACGGAGTTGCTGCGCGGTGATCGCGCTGCAATGGGGTTAGCTTGTTTTATCGCGAGCTACTGGACGGCGCGCATTCTGGTCGACGCGTTTTACTTTTCGCACGAAGACTGGCCCAAGGGAAAACAGTTCGTGGTTGGCCACATCCTGCTGACATGCCTGTTCGCGACGCTGGCGACTAGCTATTGGGGATTGTTCGGGTGGCAGGTGTGGCTAGGAGCTGGCAGGTGAGAAACTGGCGCGGCCGCCGTAGATGACCTCGAACATACGCCCGCGAAGCGTGGTGTGAAACGAACCAAAGCGGGTGAACACTTCATCGCGTGTCTCGAAAAAGCCCTCATCCGCCAGAACGAACTTGGAGAGATCGAACCGGGAGGGAGCGCAGCCTGGGCTGCAGGTTTTCGCCATGAAATCGACTGGCGTGTGGTCTACCGCGTCGAAGATCGATTCTCCGTCGTTGCGGAAGGCCCGGTCAGCGTTTTCAGCAAGCTTTGCGGCAGGGCTGTAAAGCTCGTCGAAGTCGACCCATCCCCCGTTCACAAAGAATTGTGGCCATACCAGCAGGATCCTTTTGGGAATGAACGTGCGAAAGAGGCGAAAACGCGGATACCAGAATCGCCCGCTGATCAGAAGCGCTCGCGACCTGGTCGGGATCCCGCACGCGCGGGCTAAGGCTTCCAGGCAGGCCATTCTCTGGCTGCACGATCCTCGCTCCTGGCGAAGCGTTTTAGAGGCTGGCTGCAATTCGTTAAGTGCATATACCGGCTTTACGGAATCAACGAGATAGCGATGCGCTGCTTGCAGCAACTTCCGGGGCTCCGGATTTTGGTGGCGCAGACTTCCGGCGAGATCGCGGACGATCCCATCTTGATAGTCGAGAATTGAGGTCACCTGCAAATTCGCGGAAGTTGTCTCGGTCGCCGCCCGGGTGCGCATCTCAGTCGCTAATCCTTGAGCAACTGCCGTGCAATCACCAGCCGCTGAATCTCGCTGGTGCCTTCGCCGATGGTGCAGAGTTTCACGTCGCGATAGAACTTCTCTGCTGGATAATCCTTGATGAAGCCGTAGCCGCCGTGAATCTGCACGCCTTCGTTGGCGCACTTCACGGCCACTTCGCTGGCGTAGAGTTTGGCCATGGAAGATTCCTGTGTGGTCTTCATGCCCGCGTCTTTCATCGACGCGGCACGCATCGTGAGCAGCATGGCTGCGTCGATTTCGGTGGCCATGTCAGCCAGCTTCCACTGGATGGCCTGAAAATCGCTGATGGCCTTGCCGAATTGCCGGCGCTCTTTGGAATATTTCAGCGCCGCATCGTAGGCGCCCTCCGCCATGCCCAGCGAAAGCGCGGCAATCGAGATGCGCCCGCCATCGAGCACGCGCATGGCGTCAGGAAATCCGTGACCTTCGCCGCCCAGTAAATTCTCGGCCGGGATAACGCAGTCCTCGAAGATCAGCTCGGCCGTATCGCTGGCGCGCAGGCCCAGCTTGTTTTCCTTTTTGCCGGCGCGAAATCCCTTGCTGCCTTTCTCGACGATGAAGGCAGAAAGCCCGTGAGTGTGCGCCGTCCGGTCGGTCACCGCGAGCGCGACGATCACGTCGGCGTAGTGCCCGTTGGTGCAGAAGGTCTTGGTGCCATTCAACACCCAGTTGCCGCCCCGGCGGACGGCCGTCATGCGCGCGCTGCCCGCGTCTGAACCGGACGATGGCTCGGTCAGTCCCCATGCCCCGATGAATTCGCCAGTGGCCAGTTTGCTGATGTATTTCTTCTTTTGCGCCTCGTTTCCGGCGAGAAAAATGTGATTCGAGCACAGCGACGTGTGCGCCGCTACGATGATGCCTACCGACCCATCCACGCGCGAGAGTTCCTCGATCGCGGTGACATACTCCACATAGCCCATCCCAGCGCCGCCATACTCGGCGGGAAAAATCATGCCCAGCAACCCCAGCTTGCCCAGTTCCTTGATGGTTGCGAGCGGAAATTCAGACGCCTCGTCCCACTTCATGACATTGGGCTTGATCTCGCGCTCGGCAAACTCGTGCACCATCTTCTTCAGGTGCAGCTGTTCATCGTTGAGTTGAAAATCCAAAATCCCTCCGGCCACTTTGGCGGCTGTGGTAGGCGACGCCCGGAATGCGCGGCGCAGTGCTCTTCCCGCTCAATTTGATTAGAACATAGCGTCAGGACGGGAGAAAGTTACCGCAGGCAGGAGCAAGGCAAGACGCGGAACGCAGCGTGATCATTGGCGATTCCGTCGCTCAGCTCCGGCGGCCCTACCGACCGGACGGATGGGCTATTCGACGGCGAGTGGCGGCGTTGCGGTCAAAACTTCTTCAGGGGAAAGAAATTTCTCGAACACCTCGTTCGAAAGGAGCCGGCCTTGCGCGGTGAGTCGAATGGTGTCGCCGTCCTGCTGTATCAAGCCATCTCGCACAAGTTCCATAATCGGATCGCTGAAGTTTTCAACCGCCTTGTTGCCGAAGTCCGCGGATAGCTCACTCAAATTCACACCCCGCGTCAGGCGCAACCCCAGGAAAAAACTCTCTTCCAACGTCGACGATCGCGACACGGCCGTCCGGTGCAACGGCGCTGCAGCGACGAATTGTTCCAGAACATCCGAAGTCGCGAACCTCACGGCGTCGGACCCCGGACTCGCAGAGAGCAGCATGGAATGCGCATCCACGCCAAAGCCGAGATAGGGACGTCGCGTCCAGTATTTCAGGTTGTGCCGCGATTCGAATCCGGCGCGCGCAAAGTTGGAAATCTCATATTGGCGGACGCCTGCCCGGTCCAGCTTTTCGCAAGCCGCGAGATAAAAATCGACGACCGCTTCTTCATCAGGCACAAAATGCGCGTGGTAGCGTGTGCCACCGGCGATCAGCTCGCGCCCCAGCCGCGAGTCCTCG
>JGI12712J15308_10000646_pt1 | contig 10422 bp, 8 predicted proteins | sample JacPin_JW_Ref_O2_FD_15308 | JGI IMG/M metagenome (IMG submission 15308) | reverse complement strand
TCGACTGCTACAAGCTGTTCATCTCCGGACTGCTCGACATCACCGACAATGTCGACCACACCACCCGTGAGGTCACTGCCCCACCGGAAGTCGTGCGGCGCGACGGCGACGACGCCTACCTGGTGGTGGCCGCCGACAAAGGCACCGCAACGTTTTCCGACATCGCCAACGAGGTCGCCGAGTCCTACGGCTTCTGGCTGGGCGACGCCTTCGCGTCCGGCGGATCCGTTGGCTACGACCACAAAGCGATGGGCATCACCGCCAAAGGTACGTGGGAAGCGGTCAAGCGGCACTTCCGCGAGATGGGCGTCGACACCCAGACCGAGGACTTCACCGTGGTCGGCGTCGGCGACATGAGCGGTGACGTGTTCGGCAACGGCATGCTGCTGTCTACCCACATTCGCCTGCTGGCTGCCTTCGACCACCGCCACATCTTCTTAGACCCCGACCCCGATCCGGCCGCCTCGTGGCAGGAACGACGACGGATGTTCGACCTGGCGCGCTCCAGCTGGGACGACTACGACACCTCGCTGATCAGCGAGGGCGGTGGAGTGTACAGCCGCGAGCACAAATCCATCCCGATCAGCGATCAGGTCCGTGCGGCGCTCGGTATCGAAGACGACGTCACCGAGATGGCGCCACCGAATCTGGTGCGCGCCATTCTGCGGGCCCCGGTGGATCTGTTGTTCAACGGAGGCATCGGCACCTACATCAAGGCCGAGGCCGAATCCGATGTCGACGTGGGTGACCGGGCCAACGATGCGCTACGCGTTAACGCGAACCAGGTGCGCGCGAAAGTCGTTGGCGAGGGTGGCAATCTCGGGGTGACGGCACGTGGCCGGGTCGAGTTCGATCTGTGTGGTGGGCGGATCAACACCGACGCGATGGACAACTCGGCCGGGGTGGACTGCTCAGACCACGAGGTCAACATCAAGATCTTGGTCGACGCGCAGGTGACCGCGGGCAAGATCGATCCGGGTGAACGCACCCAGCTACTCGAGTCGATGACCGACGAGGTCGCCGCATTGGTGCTCGCCGACAATGCGGACCAGAACGACTTGATCGGCACCAGCCGTGCCAACGCCCCGAGCCTGCTACCGATACACGCCGACCAGATCAAATATCTCGCGGCCGAGCGTGGGCTCAACCGCGAACTCGAAGCGCTGCCCTCGGAGAAGGAGATCGCGCGGCGGCTCGAGGTCGGCATCGGGCTCACCTCGCCGGAACTCGCGACGCTGATGGCACACGTCAAGCTGACACTCAAGGACGAACTGCTGGAAACCGATCTGCCGGATCAAGAGGTGTTCGCCAGCAAGCTGCCGCGGTATTTCCCGTCGCAGCTGCGGGACCGCTGCGGCTCGGCGATCCGCTCGCATCAGCTACGGCGGGAGATCGTGACCACCATGCTGGTCAACGATCTGGTCGACACCGCCGGCATCAGCTACGACTACCGGATCACCCAAGACACCGGAGTGGGTCCGGTGGATGCGGTACGCACCTACGCCGCGACCGATGCCATCTTCGGGATCGAGCAACTGTGGCACAGCATTCGCGCGGCTGGGGTGCCGATCGCGGTGTCCGATGAGATGACGCTGGATACCCGTCGGCTGATCGACCGCGCCGGACGCTGGTTGCTCAACTACCGCCCCCAACCGTTGGCGGTGGGCGCCGAAATCAACCGATTCGCAAGGAAAGTGGCAGCGCTGACGCCGCGAATGTCGGAGTGGCTGCGCGGTGACGACAAGGCGATTGTGGAGAAGGAAGCCGCGGAATTCGTCAGACAGGGCGCGTCAGCAGATCTCGGCTACATGGTGGCCGCCGGGCTGTACCGGTACAGCCTGCTCGACATCATCGACGTCGCCGACATCGAGGACCGTGAACCGGCCGAAGTGGCCGACACCTACTTCGCGCTGATGGACCGGCTCGGTACCGACGGTCTGCTCACCGCGATATCCGAGCTGCCGCGCGCCGATCGGTGGCACTCGCTGGCGCGCCTGGCAATTCGTGACGACATCTACTCGTCGCTGCGGTCGTTGTGTTTCGACGTGCTCGCCGTCGGTGAGCCGGACGAAACCGGCGAAGAGAAGATCGCCGAGTGGGAGCACACCAGCGCATCGCGAGTGGAGCGGGCCCGGCGGACGCTGAGCGAAATTCACGAAAGCGGCCAGAAGGATTTGGCCACACTGTCGGTGGCGGCGCGACAAATTCGCTCGATGACGCGCAGCAGCGGGCGAGGAGCAGCAGGTTGACCACAGGATTCGTGGCGCCGGTCCCGGTCCGGTGGTCGGACATCGACATGTATCAGCACGTCAACCACGCGACCATGGTCACGATCATGGAAGAGGCACGCGTTCCGTTCCTCAAACCGGCTTTTGAGTCAGACATCCTCGAAATCGGCCTGCTGATTGCCGACGTACGTGTCACCTACAAGGGTCAACTGCGGCTGGTTGATTCGCCGCTACAGGTCACCATGTGGGTAAAGCGTTTGCGAGCAGTCGATTTCACGCTCGGCTACGAAGTGCGCTCGGTTAACGCCGATCCGGGGTCGAAGCCTGCCGTGATCGGCGAGTCGCAACTGGCCGCGTTCAACATCGACGAGCAACGGCTGGTGCGTCTGGCCCCGCATCACCGGGAATACCTTCAGCGGTGGCTGAGATAGCCGAGCGGGGCGTGTGGCTGGGGCCAGAGTCCGTCGCCGCCCATCGCGCCGATTTGGCCGCCTTCGCTGAGCGGGCGGCGCGACTCGACGCCGCCACGGTCGTGCGGTTGCGGACACGTTCGCCCGGGAAATTCACTGCCTGGGCGTCGACGGGCTTGGACGTGCTGGCCAGCAGGGTGGTGGCCGGAATCGTCCGCCCCGACGATTTATCCGTTGGCGCAGACGAATTGGTGCGTGGACTGGCCGCCGTCGACAGCACGGGTTACGTCAATCCGGGCTTTCCGATGGATTCGGCGTGGCGGGGAGCACTGCCACCGGACTCGGGCTTCGCCCACCTCGACGATGTGCCGGCCCGCCTGATGCTTGATTTGGCTCAGCGCGGCGGGCAGTTGGCCAAAGAGCACAGCAGCGCTCAGGGGCCGCCGGTGTCGCTGCTGGACCAGGAGGTGATCCAGGTCAGCTCGGCCGAAGGCAGCGTTGGCGTCCCGATGCGATGTGTATTCGCGCTGACGGCAATGGGTTTCCTGCCGCAGTCATCCGAAGCTGTCGGAGCCGACGAGATCGTGCGGGTTCGCGTGCTGCCGGCCTGGTTGCGCATCGATGCGCGATTTGGTTCGGTGTACCGGCGTCGGGGCGATCCGGCGCTGGTGCTGCGCTGACTACGTGGAGTAGTGCAACCACAACGGCAGGATCTCATGGAGGTAATCCATGAACTTTTTCAGGCCGACGCGGTATTCGACGTAGCCGTAGCGGTCGACCGCTCGCTGGGGAAATGCGATGCCAATCCCGAACAGTCCGGGAGCCAGAATGCCGTTGTCGGCGTTGTAATCCAGCTGACCCCATTGTCGGGTTTCCGGCAGCGTTCTGCGCTCCAGGCCGACGGTGTACACCGCGCTATCGCATTCCGCGAGTTTGTCCTCGAATTCCGGACCGTCGACCAGACACCGCTCCAGACGGTCCGGTAGCACACCGTCGACGTTCTCTCGCGCCCAGACGGCCGCTCGGCCTTTGAGGCCGGAGTCATCGAACAGGATCCAATCATCAAGATAAACAGCGTATTTGAGCGGGCTACGATAAAAGTTGATCACTTTCGCAACCGGGTGACGCAGCAGATGCGGCAACACGATCATCGACGAGTGTGAAGATCCGAACACCGCCACGGTGGTGTCGTCCAACCGCTCCGCGGCGAGCTTCTCGGGGTCGAGAGCGACCTCTAACGGGATCTCTTTCAGCTGAGGATAGTTGAGCTTCTTCGGGATTGCCCCCACCGCCAGGATCACATTGGCCGACGTCAGGTCCTGCTGCTCTGTCTCGATCCGCCACTGCCGGTTCTCCAGGACCAGGCCAGTCGCCGTGGTTTCGGCGGTGTCCACGCGCTCCCGGAGCCGTTCGGTGATCCANCTGAGTGGGTCAGCGACCAGGGCCAGGGCGCACGTTTCCTCGGGGTCTGTTTCGGTCAGTGGCATCGGGGGTGCTTCGGAGAACCGAAAGGCTTTGGCGCCGTTCAGATATTCCAGGAAAGCACCAACCTTTGTATTACTGGATACCGATCGCCACTTCGCGCCGATGTCTCCCGCCGCGAAGGCCGGATCGATCCAGGCGATGTCCTTGTCGGCTATCCCGCGATCGAGAAGTTTCCCCACGGCAGCGATGCCCGCAGGCCCTGCGCCGATGACCGTCCACGCGTAAGTCATGGGTTAGGGATAGAGATTGGCGTCGAGGCCAGCCACGCTGCGGCGTTGGCCGGCAACTTGCCGTCAACTGTCGGCGCGCTGGCCAGCAGGACTTCGCCGTCCGGCAGCGGTAGCGGCCGTTTGCCGGTGTTGAGCACGCAGCGCAGTCCGCCGCCGTCGCGGGCGAACGCCAGCGCGTCGGGAGCTATATCCAGCCAATCGATACCCTCGCCTGCGAATTCCGCTCGGCTACGGCGTATTTCGAGCGCACGCTGGAAGAACGACAATGTCGAGTCGGCGTCCGCTAGTTGCTTTTCCACGGTCAGTGCGGCCCACTCCGGCGGCATCGGCAACCAGGTGTCCGCCGAGGCCGAGAAACCGAACGGGGGAGTGTCGCCGCGCCAGGGAATCGGGATGCGGCATCCGTCGCGGCCCCGGACGGTGTGGTCCGAGCGTTCCCACGTCGGATCCCGCAACGCTTCGTCGGGCAACTCGACATTGGCCAGGCCCAATTCCTGGCCGTTGTACAGGAAGACCGCGCCGGGCAGGGCGAGCGTCACCAGCGCCATCGCACGCGCCCGATCCAGTCCGACCGCGCCACCGCCGTAGCGGCTGGGTGCCCGTACGACGTCGTGATTTTCCAATGTCCATGTGGGAGTGGCATTTTCGATCGCAGCGGCGGCCAGAGTGTTGTCGATCGAATGGCGGATCTCGCTGATGTCGAATTCGGCTCGCACCATGCGGAAATTGAAACCCAGGTGCAACTCGTCGGCGCGTAAGTACTCCGCCCAGCTGGCATTGTCGAAAACCCAGACCTCGCCGATCGTCACCGCCTCGGGATAGTCGTCCATCACCCGGCGGATATTGCGGTGAATCGCATGCACATTGGGATGGTTGAACCGTGGGTCTCCGTCGCTGAGCATCCGCGGCCGCATCTCGACATCGGAGTCCGGAAGTCCTGGCGGTTTGGCCATTCCGTGTGCGACATCGATGCGGAAGCCGTCGACGCCGCGCTCCAGCCAGAATCGCAACGTCTTCTCGAGATCGTCGAAGACCTCCGGGTTGTCCCAGTTGAGGTCCGGCTGCTCGACGTCGAAAAGATGCAGGTACCACTGGCCCGGATTACCGTCCGGCTCGTCGACGCGGGTCCAGGACGGTCCGCCGAAAACGGACTGCCAGTTGTTCGGCGGCTCCGCGCCACCGGGCCCGCGACCGTCCCGGAAGATGTAGCGGTTGCGGGCCGGGCTGTCCGGCGCGGCGGCCAGCGCCTCCTGGAACCAGGGATGCTCCGAGCTGGTGTGGTTGGGCACCAGATCCATCGTGATCTTGATGCCGCGCTCATGCGCCGACGCGATCAGTCCTTCGAAAGCCCCCAGGTCGCCGAACAGCGGGTCGATGTCGCGCGGATCAGATACGTCGTAGCCGTGGTCGGCCATCGGGGACACCATGATCGGGCTGAACCAGATCGAGTCGATGCCCAGTCGTTCCAGATAGTCCAACTGTGCCGCCACGCCATTGATGTCACCGACGCCGTCGCCGTCGCTGTCGGCGAATGACCGCGGATACACCTGGTAGAACACCGCGTCCGTCCACCATGGGCGCGGTGGATGCGAAGTCATCAGAACTCCGAGTTGACGAGGGATTGCGCGGCCATTTCCAGGTAGTCGAGCAGCGCCTTGCGGTGCACGTCGTCGAGGGTCGCCGAGTCGACGGATGCGACCGCGGTATGCATGCAGCGCAGCCAGGCGTCGCGCTCGAACGGGCCGATCTGGAACGGCGCGTGCCGCATCCGCAGCCGGGGATGGCCGCGCTGATCGGAGTATGTCCGCGGGCCGCCCCAGTACTGCTCGAGGAACATCCGGAGCCGGATCTCGGCGCCCGCGAGGTCATCTTCGGGGTACAGACGCCGCAGAATTTCGTCCTCGGCGACCAGCTCGTAAAAGCGCGACACGATCGCATGAAACGTATCCGCGCCGCCGACAGCGTCGTAGAAGGTCTCTTGTGGTTGTTCCATCAGCTCCATTGTGGGCCATGCCCAGATCGACCCGCTGAGCGACGTATGAACCTTGGTCGCGGGCGTGGCTACCGGCTGTTCACCGGATTGACCAGCGGGCACCGCGCAATTTGGCGTGCGCTGGCTGGCGAATCGTGGTGGACTATCTTGCGGAGGACGTATGGCGCAGCGCAAACGCCGCCACCACAGTTCGGGTGCCGCGGCAGGCCTCACCGGGCCCGCGACCGGTTCGACCCTGCATAGCATCCAAACCGTCGACACTCATCCGCCCGTCTCTCATGACGGCGGATCGATCTGGAATCGCCGGCGGGTGTTGTTGCTGAACTCCACCTACGAGCCGTTGACCGCGTTGCCTGTCCGGCGGGCGATCATCATGCTGATCTGCGGCAAGGCCGACGTCGTGCATGACGACCCGACCGGTCCGGTCGTCCACTCGACGTCCAGGTCGATCGCCGTGCCCTCGGTGATCCGGTTGAAGACGTTCGTCCGGGTGCCCTATCGGGCCCGTGTCCCGATGACGCGCGCGGCACTCATGCATCGCGACCGCTTCTGCTGCGCGTACTGCGGAGCCAAGGCCGACACCGTGGACCATGTGGTGCCACGCAGCCGCGGCGGCGATCACTCGTGGGAGAACTGCGTTGCGTGCTGCTCGACCTGCAACCACCGCAAGGGTGACAAGTCGCTGGCCGAGCTGGGCTGGTCGCTGCGCTCGGCGCCGACGCCGCCCAAGGGTCAGCACTGGCGGCTGCTGTCCACCGTCAAAGAGCTCGACCCGTCATGGGCCCGATACCTCGGCGAAGGCGCTGCCTGAGGGCTGGTGGCCCGTTGGGGGAGCAAGTACGCGATTCGGCTGTGGCGCCGCCGTATCGCCACTCGTGAGCACCTGTGGCGTTGGTCAACTCTGTAGCCCTCGGTTCGCCGGGTGGGATACGGTTTGCGTCGTGAGCACGATGGAAATCCACTCGCTGTTTCTGGGCGTCCCGTTGGTGCTGGTGATCCTGCTCGTGGCACTGATCTGGTCGCATAAGGGCCCGCACCCGGCGACCTACAAGATGTCGGAGTCCTGGACGCATCCGCCGATCCTGTGGGCCGCGACCGACGAGGTCGTCGGGCATGGCCACGGCGGTCATGGTGCATCCGAGTTCAGCGTAGGAGGTGGCGCAAGTGGCAAGTGGTGAGGTCGCAACCCTCAACTACGCAGAGCTGCCCCCCGGCTCGGCGATCACGACCAGTGGACGGATCTCGGGTGTCACCGAACCCGGTGAAGTCTCGGTGCACTACCCGTTTCCCATCCACGATCTGGTCACCCTCGACGACGCGCTGACTTACGGGTCGCGGGCCGCAGGTGCGCGGTTCGCCGTCTACATCGGCGACCTGGGCAGCGACACCGGAGCGCGGGCGCGCGAAATCCTTGCCAAGGTGCCGACACCCAACGACGCGGTGCTGATCGCCGTCTCACCGGATCAGCACGCGATCGAGGTGGTGTACGGCTCGGGTGTCCGTGGCCGCGGAGCCGAATCGGCCGCGCCGCTCGGGGTGGCCGCCGCGGCGTCGGCTTTTCAGGACGGCAATCTGATCGACGGACTGGTCAGCGCGGTCCGCGTGACCAGCGCCGGCATCTCGCCGGCGTAGCGGGCCACAGCCCGGTCAGCTCACCGCTCCGCCGTCGATCCGGCGCGCGCGCAGCGACCGCTCGATTCCGGCGCGGCCCTCGAGCACCAGGCGGCGCAGTGCTGCGGGCAGCTCCGGATCGGCGAGAAACGCGTCGGCGGCGGCGATGCCGTCGTCGCTGATGTCCCACGAGGGGTACAGGCCGACCACTACCGTCTGCGCCACCTCGCTGGACCGGCGTTCCCATATGCCGCGGATCGCGGCGAAGTAACGTGCGCCGAACGGCTTGAGCAGCTCAGCCTGGCCGGGTCTGACGAGACCGGCGATCATCGATCGCGCGGTGATGTTGGCCAGTGCATCGTCTTCGGTCACCGTCTTCCACGCCGATTCCTTGACCGCCGCCTGCGGTCGCGCCGCCGAGGCTTGCGCGCCGAAGCGCTTACCCGCCGCGGTCGGGTCGCGTTGGACCTCGGCGTCGATGAACGGCGTTGCCGGCCCGTCGGCGTCGATCTCGCCTGCGGCGGCCAGGGCAGTGACGATGCGCCACCGCAGATCGGTGTCGATCGTGAGACCGGCGAAGCCCAGCTCGGCCGGATCGTGGTCGAGCAGATCGGCCAGCACCGTCACATGCCGCGTCGACAGCAACGACGTGCACAGCGCGTTGACGAAGGCCAGCTGGTGGTCTGAACCGTCTTCGGCGGCGCGGGCCAGCTCCAATAGCCGGTCGGCGAACGCCGGCCAGCCTTCCGACTCTGCCCAGTCCGGGTCGGCGTATGAGCCCAACGCGGTCTGTGCCTGCAGCAGCAGCCGCTGGGCAACGCCAACTTCGGTTTCGGCCTGAATGCCGCCGGAGACCAGTGACACGAAATCGCGGGCCCGCAGCTCGGCGTCGCGGGTCATCTCCCACGCCGCCGACCACACCAGAGTTCGCGGCAGTGGCTCGGCGATGTCGGCGATGCGGTCCAGCGCGGTCTGCAGCGACTCGGGGTCCAGCCGCAGCGAGCAGTAGGTGAGGTCGTCGTCATTGACCAGGATCAGCTTCCCGCGCGGAAGGCCAACCAGCGCAGGTACTTCCGTTAATTCGCCGCTGACGTCGAGTTCTTCGCGGTGCACTCTGGTCAAGCGGCCGTCTCCGCCGTCGTCATACACGCCGACTGCCAGCCGGTGCATCCGGGTTTCACCCGCGCCCGGCGCGGCGCCACTTTGCGTCACCGCGAACCGGCTGAACTTGCCGTCGGCGTCGACATCGAAGTCCGCGCGCAAGGTGTTGAGGCCGGTCGTCTTCAGCCAAGTCCTACCCCAGTCGGAAAGGTCACGGCCGGAGGCCTTTTCCAGTGCACCCAGCAGGTCGCTGAACGTCGCGTTGCCGAACGAGTGTGCGCGAAAATAGTCGCGCAGCCCTGACAAGAAATGCTCCAGGCCGACGTAGGCCACCAACTGCTTGAGCACACTGGCGCCCTTGGCGTAGGTGATGCCATCGAAGTTAACCTCGACAGCGGCCAGGTCGGGGATGTCGGCTGCCACCGGATGCGTCGAGGGCAGCTGGTCCTGGCGGTAAGCCCACGACTTCTCGGAGTTGGCGAACGTCGTCCACGCGGTGGTGAACTCGGTCGCTTCGGCTTGGCACAGCACGGAGGCGAAGGTGGCGAAAGACTCGTTGAGCCACAAGTCGTCCCACCACCGCATGGTGACCAGATCGCCGAACCACATGTGCGCCATCTCGTGCAGCACCGTCTCGGCGCGACGCTCGTAGGACGCCCGGGTGACCTTGCTGCGGAAGACGTAGTCCTCCAGGAACGTCACCGCGCCGGCGTTCTCCATTGCGCCCGCGTTGAACTCCGGCACGAACAGCTGGTCGTACTTGCCGAATGCGTACGGCACGCCAAAGTTCTTGTGGTAGAAGCCAAATCCTTGCTTGGTCTGAGTGAACAGCCGCTCGGCGTCCATGAACTCCGCCAGCGTGGCCCGGCAGAAGACGCCCAGCGGGATCTCGCCGTGCTCGTCGCTGTAGACGTCGTCCCAGCGTGCATACGGACCGGCGATCAGCGCCACCAGGTAGGTGCTCATCTTCGGAGTGCTGACGAAGGTGTGCACGCCGTCCTCGGCGCTTAGGGTGGCGCCGTTGGATACCACCTGCCAGTGCTGCGGCGCGATCACTTTCACGTCGAACGTGGCTTTGAGGTCGGGTTGGTCGAAGCACGCGAACATCCGCTTGGCGTCGGCCGTTTCGAACTGCGAGTACAGATACACCTCGCCGTCGACCGGATCGACGAATCGGTGCAGGCCTTCTCCGGTATTCGAGTAACGGCAGTCGGCATCGACGACGACGACGTTGTGCTCGGCCAGGCCGCTCAGCGCGATACCCGTCGACTCGTCGTAGCCGGACACGTCGAGCTCGCGGCCGTTGAGGGTCGCGCTGCGTACGGTGTCCGCGGCGATGTCGATGACGGTGTCGGCGCCGGCGG
>JGI12712J15308_10000645_pt1 | contig 10429 bp, 9 predicted proteins | sample JacPin_JW_Ref_O2_FD_15308 | JGI IMG/M metagenome (IMG submission 15308) | reverse complement strand
GCAAGGTCAGTCGGGCCGCCCGCCGATCGGCCTTGACATCGGCCGCCGCAATCAACGTGGTCTTCAAAGGTCGCCGGAATCCGCGGCCGATGCTTTGAGCGAGGTAGCGAGAAACCTCGGCCTGCCGGGCCAGGTTCGGGGTGCTCTGGTGCACGCCTCCGCGTCGGCGCAGCACGTTGTTGAGAGCGTGAAACTCCGACCACCTCGCATAGGTCGAGGGCAATTGTCGTGCCGGGTAGCGAGTTCCCTCGAGCTTGGAAAAGGAGCTGCGCAGGGTGGACAGTCCGAGGAAACCGGCGTCAAGAGCATCGGAGACCATCTGCTGCATCTGATTGATTTCAGCGCGAGTCGGGCGGTAGCCGGCATCGACCGACCGGCCCAGTCCGAGCACCGAGGCGCGGATGTCGGAGTGCCCGATGAATGCCGCGACGTTCGCCCCGAGTGGCAACGAACCCAGCGCCTGGACGTATTCGGCTGGCGTACTCCAGGTTTTGCTTTCCTTGACCGCGTCGTGGACGATCTGCCACGGCAGCGCCTCGACGCGGGCGAACATGTCGGCGCAATCGTCGGCGTCGCTGTAGATGGTCGACAGCGAGCAGTTACCCAGAACCACTGAGGTGGTCCCATGCCGGACGGACTCACCGAGTCCGGGGCTGAGCAGAACTTCGGCGTCGTAGTGCGTGTGCACGTCGATCAGGCCCGGCATCACCCATTGGCCGGAAGCATCGACCGTGCGCACGCCGTCGGGCAGGCCTTGACCGATCGCGGCGACTTTCCCGTCACGGACTCCGACGTCGGCAGTGATTGGCGGCGCACCGGTTCCGTCGAACACCGTGCCGCCACGGATCACCAGGTCAAAGTTCGTCATCTCGCCCCTTCGATACTCACCAGTATCCAATCGATACCGTGAAGTATGCTATTGACCATGTCGCCTGTCAAGCCAACGCGAACCCGCCCCACTCGGGGCGAGGTACGGGACCGGATCTTGGACGCAGCCTCGAAAGTTTTCGCCGCCGAGGGCTTCGCCGGCGCCACTATCGACGCGATCGGTCAGGCCGCGGGATTCACCAAAGGCGCGGTCTACTCGAACTTCGAATCCAAAGACGAATTGTTCCTGGCCTTGCTCGACCGCGAGTTCGAGCTTCGTGGCGAGCAAATCGCCACGGCCCTGGAAAGTGGCGGCGACACCGCTGCGGCTGCGCAGGCATTGAGCCGGTCGGTGCTTGACTCGGTTCACGGCCACGCCGATTACTACGTCCTGTTCGTCGAGTACTGGCTGCGTGCCGTGCGCGATCCCGAGCTGCGCGAGCGCCTGATCGCACGTCGTCATGCCGCCGCCGCTGACCAGGCGCAGAACATCGTCGAATCGACCGCCACCGTGCCGTCCGGTAAGCGATTGGCCGATCTCGCCCAGCTCGTCGTCACCATCAACTTGGGGATCGCGATGGAGGAAGTCCTGCGCCCGGGAACTATCGACCCGGACCTGCTCGCGAATTTGATCACCGGCCTCCTGGATTCTGTTGCGGTCCAAGGCGATTAGGAGCGATACGTGGCGACACCGGATGAGACGGCCGCACCTGCGGTAATCACCGCGACCGGACTGGGGGTCGACGGCGAGCACGGGCCGCTGTTCTCCGGTATCGACCTGTCACTCACAGCAGGTTTTCACGCCGTTCAGATGCCCGGTGGACCAGGACAGACCACGCTGCTGATGACGCTGGCGGGTCGCTTCAAGCCCACTCACGGCACTCTGAACGTCCTCGGCGAGACGAAGCCGCGGGCGATTCGCCGGCACTGCGCGATCGCGGCCTTTCCCGACATCGACGAGCTGGAGGAATCGGTGACCGTGCAGACGGTGCTCGCCGAGCAGCAGCGGTGGCTGGCACCGTGGTATGCGCGGATCCCCCGCGACGCCGGCCGGTCCAAGTTGACCGAAGTGTTCGGCGATACTCCTCCACCCTCCCCCGCCACCTATATCGTCGAATTATCTGATCTGGAACTGTTTTTGCTGCGGATCACGCTGGCGACGCTATCGAACCGTCCAATTCTGGTGGTCGGCGATCTCGAGCAGGTCCGCGATAACGCCCGGCGCACGATCGCGGTGGAGCGACTGGGCGCACTCGCAGAGCAGTCCACCGTCGTCGTCGGGGTGACCAATCCGCTCGGTACCGACGCGCCGGACCACGAATTACACGATCACCGCATCCTGACCGAAGGGGACTGACGATGCTGGCTGGACTCGCATTCGGCTCGGAAATCAAACGTTTCGGCCGCAGCCGAATGACCCGGCTGGCAATCGTCGTGCTGATGCTGCTGCCGCTGGTGTACGGGGCGTTGTACCTGTGGGCGTTCTGGGACCCGTTCGGCCATGTGAACAAGATGCCTGTGGCACTGGTCAACTCCGACCGGGGCGCTGTGGTGTCCGGGCAGCCGTTCAACGCGGGCAGCGAGATAGCCAAGAGCCTGACTGCCGACGGCAGCCTGGACTGGCACGTCGTCAGCCCCTCCGACGCGCACAGCGGAGTCGAACACGGCAAGTACTACTTCATGGTCGAGCTGCCACCGGATTTCAGTGCGGCGATCGCTTCGCCGGTGACCGGGCAACCGAAAAAGGCCAACCTGATCGCCGTATACAACGACGCCAACAACTACATCTCGACGAGTATCGGCCGCACCGCGATCGACCAGGTACTCAACGCCGTCTCGTCTCGGATCTCCGGACAGGCGGTCAATCAGATGCTGTCCGTGGTGGTTTCGTCCGGAGCCGGGATTAAACAGGCCGCCGATGGAGCTGCCCGACTCGCCGACGGCACCAGTCAGCTGGCGGCCGGTCTGGACACTGCCCGGACCGGCTCGGCAACGCTTGCTACCGGCGCTCAGCAGCTCTCCGATGGGATCAACTCGGCCACCGAACCGTTGATCGCGGTGACCAAAGCACTGTCCCAAATCGGTGGCAGCACCGACCAGTTGCAACAGGGCGCCACGGCGCTGCAGCAGGCCAATGATCAGATCGGTGTGATCGCCACTGCGCAAGACACCGCGGCCAACTCGCTGTCCGCAGTGATAGACCAACTCGCCGCGAGACAGGATCCGTTGGCAAACACGCTGCGCGGCGCGCAGGATCAGCTCCGCCAGCATCAGTTCACACCGGAGATCCGGCAGCGCCTCGCCGACGCGCGCAACGCTGCGATCAATATGACATCAGGGCTGCGTGCACCCGGCAGCCCGCTCGGCACGGCCCTCGACCAGGTCGGCAGCAAAGGTCAGGACCTGACCAACAAACTCACCCAACTGCGCGACGGAGCCAAACAAGTCGCGTCGGGTAACGCCCAGTTAGCCAGCGGCATAGCCAAACTCGACGACGGCGCACAGCAGCTCAAATCCGGCTCGGCCGAGCTCGCGACCAAACTCAGCGACGGGGCCAAGCAGGTGCCCAACTGGACGAACCAGCAGAAGGATGCCGTCGCGGATACCATCGGCGGCCCGGTTCAACTAGAGACCACACACGAGAATGCCGCGCCGAACTTCGGCACCGGCATGGCCCCGTTCTTCCTCACGCTGGCGCTGTTCTTCGGCGCACTAGTGCTCTGGATGATATTGCGGCCCTTACAAAGCCGCGCGATCGCCGCCGAGGTACTTCCCATTCGAGTAGCACTGTCCAGCTATCTTCCTGCGGCGGTGATCGGGATGTTCCAGGCGGTCATCCTGTATTGCGTGGTGCGGTTCGGCCTCGGCATGCACGTTGTCCACCCCGCCTCGATGCTCGGCTTCATGATCCTTATTTCGTTCGCGTTCGTGGCCGCAACACAGGCGATCAATGCGCTCGTCGGCCCCGCCGTGGGCCGGGTGCTGATCATGGCGCTGCTCATGCTGCAACTGGTCAGCGCGGGCGGCATGTACCCCGTGGAAACCACATCGAAGCCGTTTCAGTTCCTGCACCGCTTCGACCCGATGACGTATGGGGTCAACGGACTTCGGCAGCTCATACTCGGCGGAATCGACGGCCGGCTGTGGCAGGCGATCGTGGTGCTGATCGGCATATGGGCTTTCGCCATGCTGATGTCGTGCCTATCTGCCCGGCGAGATCAGCTCTGGAACCTCGACAGGCTGATACCGGCGATCAAGATGTAGCGCCGGTGGCGCAGGCCGGAAAGCTGTTTGTTGCAAGCCCGTGGGCTGTCGTTCACGAAGCAGACGTCAATTACGTGCCTGTTGTGCAGACGTCGCTGACAGACTGACGAACTGCGTATTGAGCCGATCGAGGGAACAGGACTCACGATGACCGATGTCGACCAGACACCCAGTGGCGTCCGCGCCGACCTCAACGAGCATTCGCGCACCGGGATGGGCGCGCACGCACTCCAGCGGGCGATCACCGACCATCTCCGCTACTCGGTCGGCCGCCCGGCCGCGGCCCTGCGGCCCGAGCACTACTACCGGGCGCTCGCACTGGCCGTGCGTGACCGCATGCAGGACCGCCGGGTGGCGTCGACGCAGACCTCGCTGGACCTCGGCCGCAAGGTGACCTGCTACCTGTCGGCTGAATTCCTGATGGGTCCGCAACTGGGCAACAACCTGCTGAACCTGGGCATGGAGCACGCGGCCAAGACCGCCCTGGCAGCGATGGGTCAGGACCTCGACGAGGTGTTGGCCTGCGAGGCGGAACCGGGGCTCGGCAACGGGGGCCTCGGCCGGCTCGCCGCCTGTTACTTGGACTCGCTGGCCACCCTCGAGCGTCCGGCGATCGGCTACGGCATCCGCTACGAGTTCGGCATCTTCAACCANGAGATCCACGACGGCTGGCAGGTCGAGAAGACCGACAACTGGCTGGTCAACGGAAACCCTTGGGAAATCGCCAAACCCGACGTCAACTACTTGGTGAAGTGGGGCGGCTACGCCGAGCACTACACCGACGACGCCGGCCACGACCGCGTCCGGTGGGTGCCAGGACGGCTGCTGAAGGGTGTCGCCTACGACACCCCCATCCAGGGCTACGGCGTCAACACCTGCAACGTGCTGACCCTGTGGAGTGCGCGGGCCGTCGAGTCCTTCGCGCTGGAGGCGTTCAACACCGGTGACTACTACAAGGCCGTCGAGGACGAGGTGACCTCGGAAACGGTCACCAAGGTCCTCTACCCCAACGACGAGCCGGAGGCCGGCAAGCGACTGCGCCTGCTGCAGCAGTACTTCTTCGTGTCTTGTTCGTTGCAGCACGTGCTGCACATCATGGACGACCTCGCGGACGCCGGGGTCCGGGAGCTTCCGCAGCGATTCGCCCTGCAGCTCAACGACACTCACCCGTCGATCGGTGTCGCCGAGCTCATGCGGCTGCTGGTCGACGAGCGCGATCTCGACTGGGACGAGGCGTGGGGCATCACCGTCGCGACGTTCGGCTACACCAACCACACCCTGCTGCCGGAGGCGCTGGAGAAGTGGCCGCTGGAGCTGTTCGCCGAATCACTGCCCCGCCACCTCGAAATCATCTACGAGATCAACAGCCGATTCCTCGACGAGGTCCGCGCCAAGTTCCCGGGCGATGAGGACCGCGTTCGCCGCATGTCGCTGATCGGCGAGGACGGCGGTAAGAACGTCCGGATGGCGCACCTGGCCACCGTCGGCAGCCACGCCATCAACGGCGTCGCGGCGCTGCACTCGGAGTTGCTGAAAGAAAGCGTGCTCAAGGACTTCTACGAGTTGTGGCCGGAGCGGTTCAGCAACAAGACCAACGGTGTGACGCCGCGGCGGTTCCTAGCGCTGGCCAACCCGGGTCTTCGCGAACTGCTGGACCGCACCATCGGTGACGGCTGGCTGAAGGACCTGGACCGCCTTCGCGGGTTGGAGCCGTTTGTCGATGACGCCTCGTTCCGCGCGCAGTGGCGCGACATCAAACGCGGCAACAAGGCGCGCCTGGCCAAATACCTGCGCACGGCAACGGGCATCGAGCTCAACCCGGACTGGATGTTCGACATCCAGGTCAAGCGCATCCACGAGTACAAGCGCCAGCACCTCAGCGTGCTGCACATCATCGCGCTGTATCACCGGCTCAAGCAGAATCCGGGCCTGTCGATTCCGCAGCGCGCCTTCATCTTCGGCGGCAAGGCCGCTCCCGGCTACTTCATGGCCAAGCGGATCATCAAGCTGATCAACGCCGTTGGCGAGACGATCAACGCCGACCCCGAGGTGAACAAATTCCTCAAGGTCGCGTTCGTGCCGAACTTCAGCGTCAAGAACGCCCAGCTGATCTACCCGGCCGCTGACCTGTCCGAGCAGATCTCCACCGCCGGCAAGGAGGCCTCAGGGACCGGGAACATGAAGTTCATGATCAACGGCGCCCTGACCATCGGCACGCTCGACGGAGCCAACGTCGAGATGCGCGACGAGGTCGGCGCCGAGAACTTCTTCCTGTTCGGCCTGACCGAATCCGAGGTCGAGAAGGTCAAGTCCGACGGATATCGTCCGGCCGACTACATCGACAGCAACGACGAACTGCGCACGGTGCTGGATCTCATTGCCGGCGGGGCGTTCTCGCACGGCGACACCGAGGTCTTCAAGTCGCTGGCGGATAACCTGCGTTACGACGACCCGTTCCTGGTGTGCGCCGACTTCGCGTCCTACCTGGCCGCCCAGGAGCAGGTGGGCGCGGCGTGGCTGGACAAGGATGCGTGGACGAAGATGTCCATCTTGAACACCGCGCGCAGCGGGAAGTTCTCGTCGGACCGCGCTATCGCCGAGTACTGCGACGAGATCTGGAATGTGTGGCCACTGTCCGTGACCATGTGAACCGTCCCTGGCCCTTTTGGCCGGTTACTGCGCGCAGACCCCGACCCTGCCGTTTACTTACAAGACATGATCCGGTGAGCCGTCGTCAGTCGCATGATTGATGCCCAGATTTTGGTTGCGCCGGACGATCGGGGTGTCGATGAGCCGATGCGGTGGGTCAAGACCATCGTCGGGCGCGCCGTCGCCGATTACCTCGACTGGTACGGCAACGAAAACCCCCAACGGTTGAACTGATCAAGAAAAACGCGTCATGACGGACTACTCCACCGCAACAGCCATCGTCGTCGGCGGATCCATCGGCGGACTCACCGCGGCGCTGCTGCTACGCGATCTGGGATTCCGCGTCGACGTTTATGAGCGCTCGGCGAACTCGCTCGACGGGCGAGGCAGTGGGATCGTGCTACAACCCGACACGGTGCGCTGGTTCGCTGAGCGCAGCACCCAGAACCTGGCCGACCTGCAGACCTCGACCTCCTACGTGCAGTACTTCGACGGTCGCGGACAGATAGTGCATCGCGAGAACACCACCTGGACCTACACATCCTGGGGCACTTTTTACCGTGCTCTGCTCGCCGATTTCGGCACCAGGCAGTACCACTACGGTAAGTACGCCTGTGGGTTCGGCCAGGACCAAGACCGTGTAACTGTCCGCTTTGTTGACGACACGACCGCGTTGGCCGACCTCGTTGTCTTCGCGGACGGCGTCACATCGGCCGCCCGAGAACGTTTTGACGCCAGCGCCAAACTCACCTACTCGGGTTACATCGGATGGCGCGGTACCGTCCCCCTATCGCAACTCAGCGCCTCGACGCGCACCGCACTGCAAGATGCCGTCACGTACAACGTCATCCCGTATTCGCACATCCTGATGTACCCCATTCCGGGCGATGACGGCCTCGATGCACAGCGTCGACTGATGAACTATGTGTGGTACCGGAATGTGCCGGCGGGGCCTGATCTGACTGAAATGCTCACCGACAAACGCGGATTCGTCGGCGCCGTCTCCGTCCACCCAGGGCAGGTCCAGGATCGCTATATCAGAGAGATGCGTCACGCCGCGGCCGATTTGCTGGCACCGGCAGTGGCGGAGGTCGTGTTAGCCACCGAAAAGCCCTATCTGCAAGTCGTTTCCGACGTTCGCTCCACCCGAATGGCGATGGGCCGGGTTGCACTCATCGGCGACGCCGCATGCGGCGCCCGGCCCCATGCCGCCGCGGGCACGGCCAAGGCCGCCGCCGACGGCTGGACACTCGCCGCAGCACTGCGGGACTCCGACGGAGACATTGCGTCCGCCCTCGCCAAATGGGAACCCGCGCAGCTACAGCTCAGCGGCAACCTACTTAGACGCGTCATCGACATGGGCGAACGTTCCCAATTTCGCAATAGCTGGATACCCGGCGACCCCGATCTGCGGTTTGGGCTCTACGGTCCCGGTCGCTAGAGAACACCGACACGTAGGAAAGGAAACCCGTGACCGTGGGTTGTCATTGCGAAGCCTGTCTTGGCGGAATCGGCAGCCGGGCGGTTTCGTCGAGGTCGACTTGCAGCGCATTGAGCATCAGCGCCAGTCCGGCGTAGCGGCTGATCACCATCAGCAGCTCGACAGTGGCCTCCGAACCGAGCGCTGTGTGCACTTGGTCGAACAGTTCGGCCGAGACACCACGCGTGGTCAGCAATTCGGTTGTCAGCCGCAGCACGGCGAGTTCGACAGGGCTGAAATCGGCTTCTTGCCAGGCGGATTCGGAGACGACCGCGTTGATCTCGTCGCCGCTGAGCCCGGCCGTCCGGGCCACGTCGCGGTGCTGGCCGAGTTCGTAGGGGCAGTCCATCAGGGAGGCGGTGCGCAGAACGACGAGTTCACGCAGCCGGACCGGCAACACCGGGCTGGTCAAGGCGGCTTGGCCCGCCAGCATCCAGCCGGTGAACACCTTCTCGGCGTTGGCCAGAGCACGATACACGTTGAGATTGCCCCGCTTTAGGGTCAATTCACGGGCCTGTTCGGTCATCTCTTCAGGCTGCCGATAGGCGATTCGGGTCATTTGAATTCTCCTGTCAGGGTTGGAATTTTGCCGTGGCGTCGACGTCGAGGTCCGTGGCGTTAAGCACCAAGGCCAGCCCGTAGTAACAGCTGATGATCATCAGTAATTCGGTGAGTGCCTCGTCGCCGAAGACGGCCTGAGCCGCGGCGAAGGTGTCATCCCGCAGTTGGTGGGTGCTGCACAACTCGGTGGTGACGTCGAGTGCCGTGCGCTCAGTGTCGCTGAAGCCGGCCGCGGCGAGATCGCCGTGATCGAGGATGGCGTTGATCTGCTCATCGGTCAGGTCGGCGTTGCGCGCGATCCCTACGTGCTGGCTGAGCTCGTAGCGCGAACCCTGTAAATGGGCCACCCGCAGGATGACCACTTCCCGCATCCGCCGGCTGAAGGTGGGGCTTTCGAACAACTCGTCGATCATCTGCGTCCAGCCGGGGAAGACATGCGGAGCATTGGCGAGCAATCGGAAAACCTTGAGGTTGCCGCGACGCGCCATCCACTGACGGACTGGTTCGGGTTGTTCTTCGATGCTGGTGAGCGGTATCCGTGACATTGGTTGCATCCCTGTGCTATTCGGTGTTGGCCGCGAGGGCGAAGGTCCAGTCCAGTGTCACGAACGGCTCGTCGACCATCGCCCCGTCTGGGGCAACGCCGGGCTCGTGACGCACGTAATCCGCCTGCAGCGACTCGACATCCGCGAAGACCGCGTCGCGACCGATGTACGGATCGTCCCGGTAGAACAGTTGCGTGATCAGCGGTTGGTAGCCGTCGGCGTGAAACCAGAAGTGCACATGCTGTGGGCGCATGATGGATCGGTTNGCGGCCCGCATGATTTCCCCNCAAGGACCGTCGGTGGGNACCGGGTAATAGCGGGGNGTGATGGACCGATACCAGAANCGGCCGTCGTCGTCGGTGGTCAGCAGAGCCCGCATGGCGAACTCGTCGTGCAGCTTCTCGGTCTGCTGAACGTCGTAGAATCCCTCACCGTCGCTGTGCCAGGTGTCCACATGGGCGCCGGCGATCGGGTTGCCGTTCTCGTCGACGACCCGACCGGTGACGAACATTGGTGTGCCGGTTACGCCGTCGGAGATGTCGTCTCCATTGTTGGCCGTCGGACGGCCCTCGACGTAGAACGGGCCCAGCAAAGCCGAGGCGGTGACCGATGACCCGCTGTGCTGGTTGATCCTGTCCAGCAGCATGCTGAAACCCAGGATGTCTGACAGCAACATCACCTCCTGACGGGTTGGACTGGAGATTTTGCCCACTCGGTCAAGGAAATCCATGGCGGTAAACCATTCCTCGCCGGTCAGCTGCACCTCACGCGCGAAATCGTGCAGATGCTGCACCAGGCAGACGAGCACGTCCCGGAAGCGCTGATCGGTCGACGCGTCGAAGGTCCGCTGGACGGCTTCGGTGATGGTTTGTTCATTCAGGTCGGAGGGCACTGCCTTGCCTCTCTTTGTCAGGGCCGGATCACAACGCGACCGGCGATGTGGTCGGCGACGGCCTGATAGGCCGAAGCCCCATCGTCAAGCGAATAGGTGGCGGCGATGGGAAGTGGCCGAAACTCCCCGGACTCAAAGTAGGGCGCCATCTGCTGCAGGCGCCGCGCCGAG
>JGI12712J15308_10000638_pt1 | contig 10473 bp, 10 predicted proteins | sample JacPin_JW_Ref_O2_FD_15308 | JGI IMG/M metagenome (IMG submission 15308) | reverse complement strand
TAGTCTGCACGTATATAGACGTACAGAATCATGCCATAGAAAAGGGAAACCCGCTAAGTGACACTTCAAGGTCGCCCGCCCAGTTGTTTTCCGGGGTTTGCGCGGGCGCCTCGGAAGGAGTAGAATCGCGCGCAATCCAGCCCCAGCATGGGAATACAGCGTCCAGCCGGTTCGTGCGGAGTCTAGCGATACTGTTCTGAAAAAGAGGTATGATTGGTTCGCGAAAATCCCGCGTTGAAATGTCCGGTGCAGTGTTCTTAACAGGAAGCATGACTACGAGTCGTGCGTTGCTTGCGATCTTTGGAGTCTGAAAATGAACGGAAATGCGGCGCGTTTCTTCTGGCTTGGTGGTAGCTTCGTCGGGCTGGTGGCTCTGGGATGTGTGCTTACTGGAGAGGCGGCCAAGCCCGCTCGGCGCGGAATCGCCCTTCCCACCGACTGGAGTCACAGCCACCTTATCTTCTCGCAGCCGCGCTCCGCCGAACAGGCGATGCGCTTACAAGAAGATCCACGCTTCGAGCAACAGTGGTATCGCCGCTACCAGCCGCTACTAGAGGCCCACGGGCCGGAAGCCGGCATTACGGGCCTGTCCGCCGAGAGTGGGAAGAGCACCCGTCGAACCGGGCAAATGCATCGCGACTGGTCCAAAGACCTGGGCTCCGGCGGCAGCGTCGGTGCTGGGAATTATCCCGCCAAGTTTTCCTTCGATAGTTCTGTGGCCAGCTGCGCGGGCGCGGCGCAGCCGGACTTCGTCGTCTATAGCACAGGTCCGGCAGGTTCCGGGACGCAGGCTAGCATTGTTGCCTATGACAATCTATATGCGGGGTGCACTGGGACTACGCCATCGGTCTACTGGGCGTATAACACGGGAGGCCCGATCCTGACTTCGCCGGTGTTTTCGCGCGATGGTACGCAATTGGCGTTCACGCAGACCGTCGGTGGCATTGGAAGTCTCGTCCTGTTGAAGTGGGTGGCTTCGGCCGGCGAAACAGTGGCCAGTCCCGGTATTCCGCTGAGCGTGATTCCGGCTTTGTACTCCGCGTGCCCTGCGCCCTGTATGACGTCGTTCATTCTTCAGGACACCCACGGCGTTCCCGCAGACGACATAACCTCGTCGGTTTTTTATGACTACGGTACCGATACCGCTTGGGTGGGCGACAGCGACAACAGACTCCATCGCTTCAGCCCGGTCTTCGCCGCCGCCTCGACCCCCGCGGAAGTAGGATCGCCCTGGCCCGTGCAGCTACAGCCGACCTTGGCGACGCCGCTGACCAGCCCAGTTCATGATCGCGTTTCGGGTAATGTGTTCGTGGCGGACGCCGGCGGTTTCTTGTATAGCGTAAGCGCCTCTACCGGTGCCGTGACCCAATCCGGGCAGCTGGCTTTTGATAACGGCTTCACCTCGGGGCCAATCGTAGATTCAAGCAACGGCCTAGTTTATGTTTTCGCTTCGAGCGATGGCAGCGGAACCTGTGGCGGGGCCGACTGCACGGCCGTTTACCAGCTGAGTACTAGTTTCGCCGCCGCCGACCTGGGGTCAGAAGTGATTGTTGGGGTTAGCACGATCACAGGCACGCCCCCCAGTCGCATGTTTGAGGGGGATTTTGACAACGCCTACTATAGTTCCACAAACGGCACCGGAAACCTCTACGTTTGTGGCAACACGGGCGGGAATCCGACCCTGTACCTCGTCCCGATCTCGCCTGGTGCCTTCGACGCTGCTGCCATCACCGTAGCTACGCTTGCCTCGTCGACGGTGGCCTGCTCTCCGGTGACGGACGTATTTAGTCCAGGCGCAACCGCCGGCAGTGCGGCGACGGAGCGACTCTTTGTCAGCGTGCAGAGCAACTCCAGCGCCGCGATCTGTAGCACCAGCGGGGGGTGCGTGCAGAATTTCATCGACACACCGTGGCAGGCCTCCACGACGTTCGCGGTCGGTCAGGAGATATTGGTAAAGAGCGCCAGCCCAAACGCCCGATTTATCGATGTGGTCACCACGGCAGGAACTTCGGGGACGACCCAGCCGAGCTGGCCCAGCCCCGCCGGTGTAACTAGGGTAGACGGAGGTGTGAATTGGATAAATCAAGGCAACCCGTCCATTCCTGTGGCCAACTGGGCACCGACCCATCCCTACGCTTTGCGCACCCGAATTCTTGACAGCAACGGCAACGTTGAAATAGCGACTAATACGGTCACGGGAACGTCCGGCTCCGGCCCGCCCATATGGCCTGCAACCCCCGGGGTCACCACCACGGACAACACCGTCACTTGGATCAACGCGGGTGCGTTGTTCACCGACGCCTTGGCGTCAACCGGAGGCGCAAGTGGCATTATTATCGACAACACAGTACTCCCAGGCACCTTGGCGGGAGCTTCTCAAGTGTACTTTTCCACTCTGAGCAACCAGGCCTGCGACGACGGCACTGGTGGCTGTGCGGTACAAGCGTCGCAATCGGCGTTAAAATAAGTGGGGATAGTCTAATGCCTATGGATCATTCATCTTCCGAACAGCCGCTCACAGCGGCCGACCAAAAAAAGCCGTACGAGAAGCCAGCCTTCCGCCACGAGCAGGTTTTCGTCACCACTGCCTTGTCTTGCGGCAAGATCGACCCTACCCAGGCCGCATGCCACATGAACCCCAAGGTGTCGTGACCCAATGCGAGGACAACCTTCGGCCGAACTGCACGCCCTGAAATGTGAACTGGCGGGAGAGGTCTTACGTTCGTCGGGACGGTTGCGCCTCCGGGTAACGGGCTGGAGCATGCTGCCCGCAATCTTTCCCGGCGACACCCTCGTAATCGAGCGAGCCAACGGCGAAAGCCTCGGCAAAGGGGATATCGTACTGTTCCACCGCGATCGCCGGCTGTTCGTGCATCGGGTTTCGGGCACTTCCGGAAGCGATCGAGATTTGCAGATCGTCACCCAGGGCGACGGAATGCCAAAACCCGACCCTCCGGTTTCCAGTTCTCAATTGCTGGGCAAAGTCTCTCTCGTAGTGCGGGATGGGCGCTGCCTCGAGCCCGCAAAGAGGCCCAAGTTTCCCATGCGCGCTGTCGCGGCTATGGTGCGGCGTTCTTCTTCGGCCGCTCGCGTGGTGGTGGGAGTTCACAAGATGAGTCAGGGTCCACAGGAGCCTCTTTGCCAGGGTTGATCAGCCCCGTCGATTGCCTGCACCTCACCGTCGAAATTGGTGGCATCCCCATCCGCGTCAACACCTCCGACGCAGATTTTCTTAGCATGCTGCAGAACCGCTATGCAGGGTTTGTGGGTTCCTCAGAGCATGCCGAACTCGAGTTCGATGTTGATCTGGTCCGGCCCGGCTTTGTTGACCCAGACGCCGACCTGCGAGTCACCCAGCGCTCAGGAAAGTGGAGCCTGGTACGAGGAGACTTTCGCGCCGAGTGGGAGCCGGCCCGGCGCACGGGCACGATTCGCCAGTCCGCGAACCCCTATTCGATCGATGCGGTTCTCCGGATTGTCCATACTCTGGTGCTGGCTCAGGAAGGCGGCTTTCTCATGCATGCCGCCAGCGCCATCCGCAACGGGAAGGCGTTTCTGTTTTCAGGGGTTTCTGGGGCAGGGAAGACAACGATTTCCAGGCTCGCGCCTTCCGATGCCACACTCCTTACCGACGAAATTTCTTACGTGCGGAAAGACGTGCGGAAGGATATGCTGCAGCACGCACGGGATGACGCTCGGAAACAAGGTCACAGCTACGTGGCGTATGGGACTCCATTTACCGGGGAACTCGCCAAGCTGGGGGAAAACGTTTCGGCCCCGATTTCAGCACTCTACCTTCTGGCCAAAGGCCCGGAGAATCGCATTGATCCCGTCGCGCCCGGCGAAGCTGTCCGGGAGTTACTGGCCAACATACTTTTCTTTGCCGAGGACCAGGAATTGGTGCAGCGGGCCTTTCATGCCGCTTGCGAGTTCGTGAGCCGTGTGCCGGTTTCCCGGCTCACCTTCGTTCCTGATACCCGAGTGTGGGAGATGATAGGATGACCAGACTTTATGTAGCGCGCAATACGCGGGTAGCGGCGCGGAACCTCGACGGCGAAATGATGATCATGTCCGGCAAGGATTCGACTCTTTTTACGCTCAACAAAACCGCCACCATTATCTGGCAGTCTGCGGACGGAGCCACGCCTCTCGACGAAATTGTCGAACGCCGGATCTGTCCGAAGTACGAAGTTGAGCCCGCCGCCGCGTTGCAGGATGCCGAAACCCTGGCTCGCGAACTCGCTGCGCATGATATCTTGGACGTTTCCGAAAGTCCGATCCTGTCTGTACACTCGCACCCCGCGAATCCGCCCGCCGGAGAGTCGCGATGAGCGTGTTGATGCAGGAATTGAGCGCCAAGGCGCTCGCCCTCAGCGTTCCGATGAGCGTCCAGCTGGATCTCACCTACCGCTGCAACGAGCGCTGCGTGCACTGCTATCTCGATCATGACGATCATGGCGAGATGGCCACTGCCGAAATCAAGCACCTGCTCGATGAAATGGCCGAGGCCGGTGTTTTCATCCTGACCCTCAGCGGCGGCGAGATTTTTCTGCGCAAGGATTTTTTTGAGATTCTCGAGCACGCGCGCCGGCTCACTTTTTGCATCAAGCTCAAGACCAACGCGGTCATGATCCGTGAGCGCGAGGCGGCCCGCATCCGTGATTTGGGCGTGGAGTCGATCCAGATCAGTATTTACTCGCACCGGCCCGAGGTGCACGATGCCATTACTCTGGTTCCCGGCTCGCTGAAGCGCTCGCTCGACGCGATTCGTTTCCTCAAGTCGCAAGGCTTGAAGGTGATCATCGCGAATGTCCTGATGGTGCAGAACATGCAGGACTATGAAGGCGTGCGCGCGCTGGCCGACGAACTGGGTGTCGCGTCCACGCTCGATCCAACCGTCACTCCCATGATGGATGGCGACCGGTCCACGCTGAAGCTTGGCGTGGACAACTCGGCGCTGCAAGGGCTTTTTCGCAACGAATCCCTGGTGGGCGACGTGGAGGAATTCTGCGCGGTGCCGCCGCGGCCGGGCGAAGATGAACTGCAGTCCCTGCCGTGCAGCGCCGGGCACACGGCCTGCTACGTCTCGCCTTACGGTGACTTTTATCCCTGCGTTCAGTTTCCGCTCACCTGCGGCAACGTGAGGCAACGGCCCTTCCTCGACATCTGGCGAAACTCCGAACAGCTGAAGGAAGTGCGCTCGATCCGCATGAAGGATCTGACCGGCTGTTCCCAGTGCACGCATGTTACGAACTGCACGCGCTGTCCGGGCCTGGCTTACATGGAGGGCAACATGCGCGGCCCGTCCACGCAAGATTGCGAAAAGTCCTTCGCCAGAACCGGAATCCCCTCGGTGAATCTGCAGTCGAAGAAGCCATCCGCCAAGAACCTGATACAAATTCGGATGCAGCCTGCAGGTGCGGCCGTCTCCGCTTGAAGCGGCTCAGGGCACTGTCAAGCCCCGCCTAATCGACCCCAAACCAGTTCAGGTAGACTGCATCCCGAGGATCTGACATTGGGTCTGCCCGAGGCCATGCCGGCAGCAATCAATTCACTCGAGTCCGAATGGTCGCTGCTGCTGGCTGCATGTTGCCTGAGTTCCGGCCGCGCAGATTCGAGCCAGAATATCCTTCGTCAGTCTCTGCGAAGACCGCTGAACTGGGAATCTCTGTTGCAGCTGGCCGATCAGCACGGGGTTGTGCCCACCCTCTATCAGGCCCTGTCATCACTGGGCAGCGACGTGCCACCCGCGAGCCTGGCTCTACTAAGACAGCGCTACGAAACCAATCTGCACCGAACTTTGTTTCTAGCTCGAGAACTCATCCGTATCCTCGATCATTTCGACTCGCTCGCCATCGACGTCCTGCCCTACAAAGGCGTGGCCCTGGCCGAGACGCTGTATGGCGACATAGGGATGCGCCAGGCTGGCGACATTGATCTGCTGGTTCGCTCGCGAGACTTGTCGCGCATCAAAGCCGCACTGAAGGGAGTGGGCTATTCGCCTCACCTGCTGCTCAATGAGACCGAAGAGCGCGCTTATCTCGCCTCCGGCTACGAGTGCGCTTTCGACAGTGCCCTGGGACGCAATCTGCTGGAAGTGCAATGGGCTCTGCAGCCGCGCTTCTATGCAGTGGATTTCGAAATGGAAGCCATATTTCGCCGCGCCATCATCGTAAGCGTCGCGGGACGAAACATGAAAACGCCCTCGCCCGAGGACCTGTTCCTCGTCCTGTCGCTGCACGCGGCCAAGCACGTCTGGGGGAGATTGATCTGGTTCTCGGATATCGCGCAGCTTCTGAAATTGCCCGCTCTCAACTGGGATTGGATCGGGAAGACCGCGCAGTCGCTCGGTATCGTGCGCATCCTGCAGGTCACGCTGGTCTTGACGAATCGACTGTTAGAAACTGCGGTTCCAGACGCCGCTGAAAAAACTTTGCCTGCCGATCCCGCTGCCCTTGCACTCGCGGACGAGATTGCTCCCCAGATCGGCCGCGCGACGCCGCACAATGTAGAGTCGTTGTCCTACTTCCGGCTGATGATGCGTCTGCGCGAGCGAAAGGCAGATCGCATTCGATTCCTGCAAAGGCTGGCTTTCACACCCGGACCAGGCGAATGGAAATCGGTTCAACTGCCCGCGCCGCTGTTTCCCTTGTACCGGTTGGTACGTCTATGGCGCCTGGCAGCGAGGCTCGCTAAGACTTAACCTGCCTCCGCCTGCGCTCTCCAATTCATCAGATACAGGCCGCACATCACACCTCCGGCGATCAGAGGAACCACCATCCCAGCTCGAACGCTGCCGAATCGATTCGAGAAATAGCCCACCAGCCACGGCAAGAATGCGCCTCCAAGATTCGCCATGGTAAACATGATCGAACCCATCTGCGAAGCGGCATCCCCGAATTCTCGAGACAACAGCGAGATCGTAATCGGATAAACCGCCGCCAAGCCGAGGCCCGTGACGCTGGCGCCCGCTAACACACCGAGAGATGCGTGAGACAAAAGTAAACATACCATTCCCCCGCAGGCGGTCAAGAGGCCGGCACGCGCCAGAGTGACCTCCTCGACTCTCGTCAAAAGCAGCGAAGCCAGCCACCTTCCCACCATCAGCGTTGAATAAAAAAAAGACGAACTCATCAAGGCCAGGCCCAGCGACAACGTGCCCAGACTCTTGGCGTAGGAGGCAATCCAACCGCCGCAGGAATTCTCCACCCCCACGTAGAGGAAGAAAAGCGACGCGAGCAACAAGACAGAGTTGCTTGTCCAGGAGCGGCTATTCCACGTCTTACTGGAATCAACGGACGCTATACTCTGCGCGTCGTTTCCGCCACTGGCGCGCGGTTCCACGATGCGCGAAGGCATGGCCGCAATGCCGAGCGTCACAAAAAATAAAAGTCCGGCAAAGCCCGCAAGCAGAAGCGGCACGTGGTGCGCACGCACGGCCGCGGCCACCAGGAACGGACACGCCACCGCCCCCACGCTCCAGGAAAAATTGAGCAGGTTCAGAGCCGCACCCCGCTGCAACGGGTGCACCTCGGCCACCAGCAAATTCGCCGCCGGGACTGCAATTCCGAAACCCAAGCCATAGAGCCCAATGCAAGCCGACCCCGGAATTCGCGAAGTGTAAGGCAGCCCGGCCACTCCCACCGCCATCGCCAGCAGGCCGGCCTTGATCGCGAAGCGAAATCCCCAGCGCGACACGCAAAATCCGGAGAGCGTCACGCCCACCGTCGACGCCAGGAATTGCACGGTGAAAAGCGCACCTGCCTGGGTGTAATCGAGAGACCATCTCGCCGAGAGTGTTGGCAGCAGGGGTCCAAGCAACACGGTTACGATTCCGATGGGAACGAATGCTGCGTGGGCGGCCACGGTTAGGGGTCGTGAAAAATCCTCGGCTTCGGGTATCTGGGAGGCACTCATTGAAAAGCGCTCGGCGCTGCATGCAGAGACGTGAAACAATCGCGCCCGTTCTCCTTAGACTCTTGGCGCCTTCGCTGTAGATTCCCGCACTACCAGTTCGGGCTCAATCGCGATCTCCGGAGGGTAGTCGTCCCTGCCTGCGATTCGTTCGAGCAACGTCTGCGCCGCCACTTGCCCCATGCGGGCGAGAGGTTGCCGCACCGTGGTGAGAGTCGGCGTGTTGAAGGCCGCGCCGGGAATATCGTCGAAGCCCATCACTGAAACATCCTGCGGCACTCGCAGACCTTGCTCCTGCAACGCGCGAATCGCTCCGATCGCCGAGATGTCATTGTAAGCAAACAGGGCCGTAAACGGCTTCTTGCGCGCCAATAACTGTTTCGCGAAAGGATAGCCAAGCTGCGGCGTCGGATCGTTGATGTCAATCTGCACCGTCAACTCCGGATCGATCCTCATGCCGATTTTCTGCGCGACTTCGCAGATCGCTTTCCACCGGTCGTCGGAGTCCGAACTCAACGGATTACCCTTCATAAAGGCGATTCGCTGGTGCCCAAGGCTGGCCAGGTGATTCAGCGCCAGCGTAGCCGCTTGCCCATGATCCAGCACTACGTTCGTCACTCCTTTGATGGTCTGGTGCCCTGCAACTGCCACCGTCGGCAGAGAAGGCGCCTCAAGAACCGTCGTGTCCACCGTGATGAACCCCTCCACTCCTCTTTGCAGCAGGAGCTCGGAATACTGGCTCAGCAAATTCTGATCATGCCGGTGGGCCACCGTAAGAAAAAAGTAGTCCCACTTTCTCAGGTGTGCCTCAATCCCGCTGATCACCATGGATCCATAGGAGTCGCCAATCTCCTCCGCGATCACTCCGATGGTGTAGGTTCGCTTGTTGCGCAGGGTTCGGGCAAAGAAATTGGGCCGGTAGTTCAGCTCTTTCGCCGCGGCATGAATGCGATCCTTGGTGTCTCGGGGAATCGAACGCGCAGAGGGCGAATCGTTGAGCACCGCGGAAACCGTGCCGGGAGTCAGGCCCACATGCATAGCCACGGCCTTGAGTGTCACAACCGTCGATGTGGGGCCGGTTCTTTTGGTTTGGGCCATGAGTTGGTTTCAGACTTCGCCAACAGGCGTCATGGAAACTGCAGCCATTTATCTAAGTAAACTCCCTTAGACTCGCCATGGTTGCCGCTACCTCAGCCTTTTGGCGATCTCTCACGCTTTCGCGTACCGCTCGCTGTTAGGTTTCGATCCGCTCAGCGCGAAAAACAGAATGTAGAGATAGCAGATGACCGGCAGAAAAAAGGCGTGATGAATCCCAATGCGATCCGCAATCGCGCCCTGTGCGACCGGAATCAATGCTCCGCCCACGATCGCCATGATCATCACTCCAGAACCATCTCCAGTAAGGGGCCCGAGTTCCGCCACACCCAGCGTGAAAATGCTCGGGAACATGATGGAATTAAAAAACCCGACCAGGATGATGCTGTACATGGCCGTGTGTCCCGTGCTCAACATAGAGATGGCGACCAGGGCAGCGGCGCAAACTGAGCAAATCGCCAGCAGTCGCCCGGTGCTCATCTTTTGTAACAGTCCGGAACCGATAAAGCGCCCAACCATAGCCCCGCCCCAGTAAAAGGCCACGAAACTGGCCGCAGCTTTTTCCGTCATGGCTCCAATGTCGGGCTGGCTGAAGTAGTTGACCAGAAAACTCCCAATGGAAACCTCGGCACCCACATAGACGAAAATGCTGATCGCGCCAAAGATCAAATTAGGATGTTTCCAGATCGAGTCATTCACTTTTTCGCCGACCTTGTGCTGGGCGTGTTCGATTTTCGGCAACTTGAAACTGCCAATCGCCACTGCCAGCACCACCAGCGCGATTCCCAGGCCCACATAGGGCGTCTTCACGGTCGCTGCTTCATGGAGACGATAAGCCTGCAAAGCATCGGGTGCCAGCGCGCGTATCTCTTCAATGGTCTTGGGAGCTGCGCTCAGGATGAACAGGCTGCCGAAGAACGGGGCCAGAAACGTTCCTAGTGAGTTGAATGCCTGCGTCAGATTGAGGCGGCTGGACGCTGTCTCAGGTTTGCCCAACACGGTAACGTACGGATTCGCAGCCACCTGCAGGCACGTGATACCGGCAGCAAGCACAATCAGTGCAAACAGGAATAACGGGTAGGAGGGAACACTAGCCGCAGGCACGAACAGAAATGCGCCCACCCCCATGGTCAGCAGGCCCGCGACCATCGACCGCTGGTAGCCGATCCAGTCAATGATCCAGGCGGAAGGGATGGAGAACAGGAAATACGCCCCAAAGAACGCGAACTGAATCAGCATGACCCGCGTGTAATTCAAGTCGAAAATGGGCTTCAGGTGTGGCACCAGAATGTCATTCAGACAGGTAAGGAATCCCCACATGAAGAAGAGCGTGGTCACAACTGCCAGCGGTCCCGCAGAGGACGGAGATCCATTCTGAGAAACCGGTGAGGAGGTGGAACCAGAGGTAGAACTATTGGGAGCTGCAATCGCCATAGATGAATAATCCACCCTTCGAAGAGTGTG
>JGI12712J15308_10000635_pt1 | contig 10489 bp, 10 predicted proteins | sample JacPin_JW_Ref_O2_FD_15308 | JGI IMG/M metagenome (IMG submission 15308) | reverse complement strand
TTTCCTGAAGCAGCTCTTCCACCGCCGTACAGTTTACTCGGAGATTTTTTTCGTAAATGAGGCGCCTGGCACCCGAGACTCTGCTGCGGCGTTGATTATCGTCGACCCGAGCCATCGTCACGCGTTGCGTCATATCCCTAGCCATCCCCAGGTTATGGACACGGCTAAGCGGAATCAAACAGCGTGGGCATGGGCACCTCCCGAGGTTCCGAATACTAGCAATGAGAATTCTTTTGAAATTAATAAAGGATAGCTGTATCAACAAGCGAGCTCACTTCTCTGGATAGTCGGCCGAGTACGTAAATATCCGGGGGTAAAATCGGCGTCGAACTCCATCATGGCAGAGGATTACGATGCCATGTTTCCAAGCCTCTATGAAGTCGTCATCGAGAAGAATTTTCCATTGCTCGTGCATCAGCTCGCGATAGCAATGGGTCATGAATGGTTTACTTGGTTTCCCTCCCGCGGTCTGCTTGGCAGCGAAATCTATGAAGCAATCCGGGAGCTGTTGGGAGAATTAGACCAAAGATGGCATGAGGTGTGAAGGAAACACACTGTCTCAAAGTAAGCGATGTGTTCACATGTGCGACACGTCGGCTTAGATCGGCGATACTTGGAGTCATTTCCAAAAAATACGTAAAGGGGCCATAATTTGGCGTTTCCAAAGGCTGTTAGGTGTGTTACATCGGACCAAAACATCAAAGCAACGATAACGCGGGGAAGATCGCATCCGGGCTCCCCAGGTGAATCTTGTAATTCACGGTGGGCGTCAACGAATGCAGGTGAAGTGTACAGCTCCCCCTGGACTTGAATAGAAGTTTGATGACCTGCTGACAGCCAAATCAGCTCGTACGGCTCAAAGTGAAAGAGGTGAGCATCCCGCAGATTCAATATCTTCTCCCGAATGACGGAAACCAAGCTCCGGTAATAAAAATTTCCAACTGCATAGTTCCGCGGGCCAGGGTGAGGCTCTGACGACAGCCCACGATGCAATTGGTATGGGACTGAAATGGCGACCGGTGTCCGTGTCCAACCGGCATCTTCATCCAACCACTCGCATTCCTTGTCATCATCGGCAAGCGATTTATTGATTTCATCCCATCGAACATCTTGCACAGCGCTTGGCTGAAATTCAGGATCACCAATGATGTCAATCAGCTCGCGGAAGCTCTGTTGCGACTTCTGTACTCCACCGTTCCAAAACCAATAACCCAAGCGAAACGCGTGATGATTAGGGTATGGATAGAATTTCTCGGAAGTGGAATGCAAGGTATCGGTTTGAGCAGGGACAGTTGACAGGTCTTGCAGCGAGATATGCTCCTCAGGGTCATACGATGGCATTTCTTTGGCATAATATCGACGAGACAACCCGAATGTATTCTTCGGAGTGGTAAAAATGCGGTAGAGGGTGGATTTGACTTGTGCGGCCAGCGACGGGCAAGTATCTCCATGAACTTGATCCGTAGGCGTGGGTGGAGTTTGGAAGTTAGGAGGTGTGATGGATTCCGCAAGACTTGCTGGAGGTAGAGGCTGCGGGAGGACGTCTCTGAAACGCAAAGGCAGTCGTCGATTAAGCCGGCGAGTCCATGGTCTACGCTCCATCATAGAGAGGTGAGAATCATTGGTCGTGTCTGCTGAATCAAGCTGAACTGGTGACTGTGAAGGCAACATTCAATCTTAGTACGGTTTCACTGGAACCACAGGACGGGCCAACCTCGACAACGTCTGGAATCTCTGGAGATAGTGCATGGATCAAGCCATTGGATGAAGACTGGCTAACCATTGTCAGCTCTCCTGAGTCTATTCGACGCCGCTTCTTTCCTGTCCATGCCTGCTTGGCCTTCTCCAAGGCAACAGATAGGCGCCTCTTGGTTTTCTTACACGTGCGGGTGTGATGGCTCAGGGCGCTTGGCTGTAAGAAATGTCTTCCGCATGAACAAGTCAGACGGCCTTCGGATTCCATTCCAAGGGATTCGAATTCGACCTTCAGGAAAGTTTGATTGCCCGGTCAAGTTCCTGAACGCTCAGCGCTCAGCTACCATGCATCACGTGGGCAAGAACGCGCGCTTATGAGAATATACGCCAATTGGTGCGTAGGGCATCATTTTGGAAGCTTATATACACATAAGAGACTCGCTTTAAGTATATCCAGACAAGTTATCGTCTCGGCGCGGGTAAAAAATAGCATCAGAGTCGGGGTGTCCTTCAGCTGTAGACGGCTCCCTATCATGCAGAGTCAAATGAATGAAATTGAGCAATACAATGTTCGTACCTCAATGACTGGATTTCATTGAAGAGCGTTTGCCTGAAAATGCGAAAAATGTGAGATGAGGAGGTGAGCCCGTTGAGATAAACGATCATGGCGGAAACATTGGCGTAGTACGTTCTCCATTCGGCAGAAGAACTTGTCGACTCCATTTCATTACGGAACCCAGACCGATACTGACCTAAAATGGCTAGGAACTAGCCAGAATATCCGAGTCAGTATGGAGTTTGAGTGCAATAATGTCACGCACAAATGTAGCGACAGAACATATAGCACCCTCTGGGACCTCGGTGGTCCATGGAGGGAACTCGCTGAATGGATAGGGCCCCTCCCAATACAGTCTACGGACCAACTTCTTCACACACGGGGCCTGGCACATTAGAATATCACCCTGAAATCCCATTCAGTATTGGATCGATTGAATCCGTTTAAAGAAATCTTACCCCTGCGTCAAACGTATTTAGAAAGGTTTTGTCGTGCAAAAAATCTGCTACGGCGGCTGCAAGTTCGCTTGATTCCATATTTGGGTCCAAGAGAGACGTTCCGTCTTGTGCGAATATGATCTGATGGGCTTCGCGCTCTCCTATAGATCGGAAGTGGTCCAAATGCGCTTTGATCTAGGATTTGTCAGATCATAAGAACGACATCGGGCGGCCCAATAGAAACACTTACGAATGGTGCAAAGAATATTTGGAGGCCTGCCGGATTGTACAGGGACAGATGGGTCCCCACTCCACGTTCGTCAATGTATTCTACAGAGTTGTCATACCGCATTTTTGAATTAGTAAGTTAATTGCACTGACCGATTTCAAGACAAGCCGCTGCGGGTATAAAAATCTCGGTTGCCACATTGATAGATCGGACGAGTTCCGCGTCGATGAGAAAAAGGTTTGTGGATCCAGCATACGATAACGCAAGCATGACCATTCGGTCAATTAGGGGCGTCCAGCTCATCTGCATGACCATGAAGCGGGCCATGTGGGCTTGTATCTCGGATGGCGGAAGACGCGGCAACCTCGACATGACCATGAATCGGATCGGGGTAGGTGAATGGTAGCTCCTGGACGATACAGACGTATTTGACCTTGCTTGGGTGGGATCGGTCATGATGGGAACCGGGGGATGTGATTTAGAGCCGGCTGGAACGTGCGCATGACCAGTTGAAGACGACGACGGATTGAGTCGGTATTGACGAAGATGAGCAGACATTGAGCCTGCTTTTCGTTTTCCGGCATTCTGCCGAGTGGAAGAATCCCCGTCCGTCGCTACTCTGACATGCTTAAATACATATGACGGCTGGATCTCACCCGGAGGCCCTGCTGGGACTCTAGGATTGCTCCCGGAATATTGGGATTCTGTATCACCCTGCAAATTTGGAGTCAAAAAACCACCTAGACGACCAGGACTACTCACAACAACAGGAGGCACTTGTGGGAAGGCATTTTGGGTTGGTTCAAATGACACCGGCGCTTCCAGCACGAACTGCTGTACGCTGGGATGGCGTATGTCACCGTCTCCAAGTTGATAGTGAGTGAAATCATCCATCGATATTGATATTGAGCTGGCGCTAACTATTATTACCTTGTTGTAACTTATACCTCACTGCAAACGTATGAGCGACATATGATCGATGATCGATCGACTGTCCATATAAGTAAATTTCCGTCTTCAGTAATTAACAAGTAAGGAAACACGGACTGTTCACCATCGTGCACGCCGCGTGTGACGGAACCAATCTATGCCCGCTAGTACAAATGGGCAAAAGGACAACTATTGGTTCCACGAGACGGATAATATGTATATTTCACGTAGCAGGACATGACCGTCATTACCTACCCATTTTCAATACTCCCATTCAATCAACTCCACGGCTAGGAATATTTCAGTGCGTTCTGGTAGTTCTTGAGGGAGAATTACAAACTTCGGTGCGATTTTGCTCCTTACGCATTACTATAATACATTATAATACATGAATGGATTCTCCAGGGAATTCGTTCACCGCCTCTTTTCTCTCGGTTTTCCCCTTCAAGCTTCACCACCATCACAACAGGACTGATTGTCCATCTCCGACGAGTCAAAGCGTCTCTTTATAAGGCATCAGTGGATGATGCGAGTTTGTCCAACCCATACTTATATAGCCCGCTGAGTTGAGAAGTTTGACTCCGACTGTTACGACGCATTTCCCTTTTCCCAGCAAATTGATTCGTCGCCTTCAACCTACGTTCTATCACCAGATGGCTTGCAAATCCCCTTCAACCGACCTTTATTCTCATTCTGAGTCCCTCCAAAATAGAGTTCTGACGTGGCGTGAAGCCCTTTCATCATCGCCGTCACCCCAACCAAATGCATCACTTCCAAACCCAGCCGCTTCTAAATCAAACATCCGACCCTCATCAACTATTCCACCCAGCTGGTATGCGTCAAGTTCAGCGAGTGAGACGTCAATACGTGGACCATGTCCTGCTCAAGAAACGTCTCATGTGAATTGGGAAGCTGAGGATTCATCGGAATGCTCTGTATGCGGACAGACAGACACTTTTCAAGTCGGAACATCAATCTCACTTGGCCTTCTGTAGAGCCCCAATTTTCCTACATCATCAGAAGATATACATAAAGAGATGCATCGTGTTTGGGAGACAGAAGTAATGTGGTACAATGAGCAGGTTCAAGCCCAGCAAGAATACCACTATGACCTCACCCGTTTGGAGGCCAGTCGCGAGAAATTTTTGCACAGCAGTCGCATGTTGCAACGGGCTCAGCGCGATTTTCACCGGGTGGAGATCGCTGCACAACAACGTGGTCTTTCCTTGAATTTAGGAGTAATTGGCCACCAATATCGCCATCGGGTGGTCGGGGATCCTCAACGTTCTTTGCCAAACCAGATTCATCGTATATCCCGGGATGGATAGCTACCGAGAATGATGAGTGTTCTTGGGAGTCTGCCTGTACAATGAGAGAGCTGTCCATCTGTAGCTTCTATCAGCGTTCTATGTTTCTCGTCGTTCCCTTTCACTGTAATTGATACCAGTACTTATCTTACCGACAACTTTGATACGAGATAAAAGGGTTACCTGGTCTTCATGTTCAAATTAATAGCACGCCCAAAGCTTCAATATCTTCAATAGTAAGTCAGATGTACTTGGTTGACAGAGACTCGGGAAATCCAGAATGTACATACAGACAACCAGTTCGTACGCAGCGTTCCTTGTTTAATACTACAGGAGTAAATCTTGCGAACCTTGTGCTAATCATCGCCGCCAGTCAGGTCAATGAATGTGACCAACGCTGGAGCTCCCACACTTGAGTTGACATCGCCGATTGGGGCTCGAACTTGTTCACATGCATGCCATCTCACCGTGTTCCTCGTCACATACCTGCGACAGAGACGACATTTCACAATGAGCTTTAGGAACTGCCTCTCGGTCAGACCTCGGCCGCCAAAACAGTCTAGCTGCAGCAATGTGTGAACATCGCTCGTCCCCAAGGGCTGCAGAGCGGGTTGGAATGTATCCACGATGGTGACATCGACATCTGCAGGATCTATGTAAGTGCCGTGAGGTATATACATTGACGAAAAGGAACGGACCTTGAACGTTTGCAGGGTGTCCTGGTACACGCGCCCGGGTAGTTGCCGTCATAGCAGCAAAGGATGATTGCCCTGAAAACGTAAAGATGAGTGAACTCAACTTTGATTCACATTAAACCCACCAGACTCGTTTTGCGGAGAGCTACTTATGGCAACGGTCACATTCGTATCGCAACCCGGGCCCTTTCCCCCAACGTGTTTGCGCTCTTTGGAAATGCAGTTCGGAAAGAATTCAGATCATGAGATAAGAGACAAAAAGAGAAAGATCCTCACCAGCGTCACATGGAGAAAGGATGGTCCAGCCCAAGTTATTACCCGATAAGCGACGTTCTGGAAATTGCGCGGTGGACTGGTGAACCGAAGACTTCAATAACGTGTCGTAAGGCCATCGGATTGCCCTCGGATTGCGTTTTAAATGGCGTGCATGCCGATTTACTCGGATGTGAAGGGTCGGTGACTCCACGGGGGTGTTGAGGCGAGTTCGGGTCTCACCATTCCGGACCTCATGGAAGGGAGTACCAAATAGCAACACCTTGTTTCGTCGTGGAGTGCGAATTGGCGTAGGTTGGCGTAGGGCTGACCCTGCGGAAGGAGCGCTCCGAGTCCTGAAGATAGCCATTGGCAGAGGGAGTGAAATGGCCAATCCTACAGCCGCGTCCATGACTTAAATAATCCTTCGAGTCGCTACGAATGTTCAACGTTCAAATTGCTGTTACGGAGCACTGACTTGCCTTCCTAGTAAATATCCATCTTGGGCCAAAGTTGGACGAGTCGACTTATCAAGATTACTAAGCAAGTGGTAAATATTAAATTATATTAGATTTGGAAATCAAAAGTAGAAATTTCCGTTAAAAGCAAGCTGATGGCACCAGTCCGTGCGCGTGGTCTTTGGGCGCAATAAGTTGAACGGCATGGATCACATCATCTAATTTGTATGCACATCCATCGCTAGGCTAAGCTGCTTTCGTCACTACACGCACAGTTACTGCTGCGGAATCAAGTATGCAGAAGATCTTCGTCTTCGTCCCTTCTCGCCTTTCTACCCATATGAGCATCTGGTCGCCTTGCTATTGCCATCTTCAACGCCTTTCGTATCAAGAATCCAACTGCCCCAGGCGCCATTTTTACAATATCCACATAAAACTTTTGGTCGAAGTCGTGGATACTGCGAGCGTAGATGATGCCTTGAATCGCCAGAGCACGTTCGTATTGGGGCATATTGAGTTGCGGATACTCGAGGTGGATTGCTTTGACAACATCTGCAACGGTGAGATCGTGCTCATAGTCACTGACGATGTCAGTATCTCCGTTATCGCACGACGTGTTGACATCTTTGGAATCAGTAACTGTTTGGAAAGGGAGTCTGTTGAGAAGATCGATGGCCTGAGGCGTGACCGACATACTGGAGACATGGGGGGCGCGAAGCTTGTTGGCGTTCTTGTGCAGCTTCAATTTGATGAACTCATTGGTAGCTGGAAGGTCGGATAACTTCTCATCCCCTCGCTTGCGTTTCGGGGCTGACTTCTTGTCAACGATAGGAGGATCCTTGTCATCCAATGGCATCAACAATTGCAACACTGACGATGTAATACTCACCAGATTAACTATTTCCATGATGACGACCTTTCTGCGTCGTTTGGAGTTTGACATTTCTACGGCCTTGTCAAAGGCGTCTCGGAGGTCTTCAGATGTCAACAGCCGATGAGGGAGGTCATTGCGACGCTCGAAATTCCATTTGTATCCAAGCCGAGCCTTATCTCGTGGAAGCTCCATGTATGCACAAACGCGGTCAAAGAAGTCGCCGTGACCTATACCTTTCTCAAACGAGACGGTGCGTGTCGAAACCATGCCACCTGGAGCTTTTGCTTTGATAGGTATCCGGACATCCACCCGCGCTTTTGCGATGTCTCCGATGAGTGGACATTCCTTATCATCAATGTAGGCATGCTTACACTTCTTGGCTTCACTTCTGCCACATTGGAATGCATGTGCAAGTTTTGCATCGCTGACGGCATGTGGGTCGTCCAGTCGGGCATAGAAAGCTGCGACACTAAGATCTTGTGGCTTCGGGGGAGGCATGGGACCAAGCCCAAGAAGGTATGTGGCTGTCGTATTCGGGATGGTAGGGCGGGGTCGAGAGGCAGAATCCTCGAAGTCTGTTGGGTCATACATGCTGCGACGGGGCGGCGTTACTTTGCCCCCCCAGATTTATATATTTGCCCGCACAACTACGTCTTAACTTTGTTGAGCCGTTCAGTCCATACTTACCTTAGTGCCATTTAGCAATACTACTTTTATTGGAGCTATTGATGCGGAAAACACGGTCTACGGTTTCTGAAATAACCGTTGAAGATTGCTTGTCTAAATTACACAAGACCATCGATCGATCACAAAAGGGAATGTCTTGAAATGGAAGTTTACCATTTCACCGGTCACCAGTCAACGATAGTATAAAGTTCGTCGAGTCCGACGCATTCGCTCGATAGTATGGCTTCTCCCCCCCGTCAAAGAAGCACCGCTCTACAGTTGGGTCCTAGGAAAAAACCGTACGCATGGTACTGACTTGTCCTGATGTTTCTCATACAAACTTATCCTTAGCTGTGTGACTGATCCTCTCGTTCACCACGGACGACATTTCGGTCGAACTGTTCATGCGTTGTGCAGCGTGCACACTCTGTTGACAAACGGTCTTCTACGGATGGGCGAATTAGCCGATGAGCCAGAAGAGTCCTTTACGGCCGAGTAAGTTTTCATTCAATGTCAGACCCTTAACTGATACACTCCTTCAGAGAACGACGAGAACATCGCGTGTTCACGACTCTCCTTCGTATGGTCCCGGGCCTTCAAGAGCGTCTCCTGCAGAGTTCAGAGGAAGAGATTCGGATGATCGCCGATTTCGTACGTTGATGCCTGGAATAGATCATCCATTCGTCTATTGATACATACCATGTTTCTTCGCTGCAGGTCCAGAAAGGTTCCTCCGGTGCCCGTTCCGACGACACAAAGAGTCTCAAAAGTGCAGTTGTGGATTGGATTGCAACACGAGGTCAGACTTTGGACCCTCCGATCGCACGCAACGTCAAAATGGACCGCGGGTTTCATCACGAGCAGACTGGCGCCCTACTTTGTCCAGCAGGTCTAGATTGGTCAAACCCCGAGTTCGTCAAGCCTGAATAACACTTCTGGCATCACTCAATTTGTATTGCAGAATCAAGGAACACTTGCGTAGCGGTGAACTGGAGATCCCCGGCGATCTGTGGCCGATCTTCCTTTATCAAGGCTACAGCTACGATTCGGAGGATCCGTGGAAGGGTCTATTCAGGAGTGCCATCTTGGTATCGGTAAGTTGTTACCGTATTCACAGTGTGGAAAAATTGCAACCGATTGTCAGGCATTTAAACATATCTTCACCTCTCCGAGTTCAGTGGAAAAGGAACCGAAAGCAACGCGTTCAGGGAACGCCCGTATACACGGAATGAACCAAGTAACTGCGGCCTCAATTGCTTACGCGTCGACCCAAGTACGTATGCCCCAATAACCCTGAAGACATAGTAATTCCTTCAATTTAGCAGCTTCGATTTGCACTTTCTTCTTCTCCGGTCTTCTCGCGGACAGACACAGTGACAGACTCAGAGCGTTTCTACACATCTATTCTCGAGCTCTTTGAAGACGACGATGAAAAGGAAGAAGTGACCGCTCTTATGGCTTGGTGGAATCGGTCAGCATATCGGATTATGCTTTTTGTTTGTTTATAATCATTCTTTCAATTTTCAGGCAGGTTTTCCCGAGCTTTTCGTCAACGCGACGCCGCCCCTCGAAGGATAGCGCCCTGGCAAGAATACGGGAAAGGCGGGCTGCACTGAAGGCTACATTGATAAGCATTCAGGGAGATGAGCCGGAATCCTCGATCAGTCGCGTCTGAAGCTTATGTACATACTACTGGAATAAACAATTATTGGAGTACGCAAAGTGTCACCAATTCAGTTGTCGCACCTTCTATGCCTGCTCTCATATTGTAAAAATGCCAACCCAGGCGAATATCGACACCATCAAGATAGTATGCAATTATTGTTGTCATTGTGCCGCAGCCCCAGCACGACATCCTGACTCAGTCTAACCCATCCGTACTGACATGATTGTGGATAAAAGGCCTACAACAGTTGCGTTCCGGTTGTACTAATTTCATGGCCGTACCCATTGCATCGTCCTGGAAAGTTGTGGTGGATCTGCTGATTTGTTATAGTCAGTCGCAACCTTTACACTTTTTCACCAGGAGACCAAGGAAAACACACGCGGTTCATTAGTTCGCGGTCTTATAGCACTAGTGATATTCGATCTTGCTGGCAGTCATGGCAATGTGTTGCAAATATTGGAAACCATGGGAATTTCGCAAACGTCACTGTCCTTTGTAAGGTCTGGCATATTGTTACCTTCCTGAAAAATCTGCGTCAGAGAATATCAGACATATAAATAGTTGGGAACCTCCATCACTATTGTTTATCTGGCGGAACCCACAAGCTTCACTGTCCTATATCTGTCGTTACCTATTCATATGTAAGACTGACGGTTATTTTAGATATTAATTACATTAAAAAGGTTTATAAGGCCATATCATTGCATCCTCGGTTTCCTGATGT
>JGI12712J15308_10000633_pt1 | contig 10495 bp, 11 predicted proteins | sample JacPin_JW_Ref_O2_FD_15308 | JGI IMG/M metagenome (IMG submission 15308) | reverse complement strand
ACGCCGTCGGTGACGCTGGTCACGTCGATGAAGAGTTCGTAGTTCGTGTGATTGGGGCCGGGAAATTCGATGGGCACAATGCGATGGATGCCGTGCCATTCGCCCACGAAGGTCAGCGTGATGTGTTCGGTGATCACGGCGCCGCCGTCCGGGTTGACGGTGATGGTGTCCTGAAAATCGGTGACGCGCCAGCTTTTGGCGGCGAGTGGAGAGGTGAGGGCAAGAACGATCGCGATGATCCGGACGACGCCGGAGAAGTGCAGGGGGCTCGGTCTTTTCTTCGTGGACAGGGGAGACGTTGTAAGCAACGTCTCTACGATATGGGTTTTTTTTGCGGTCCTCGCCTCGACGTTCATGCTTAGAACTTCACGGCTACTGGTTCGCGGTCGGTTTCGCTGGTCTCGAAGAACTGGCGAGCCTGGAAGCCGAACATGCCGGCCAGAATGTTGGTGGGGAACACCTGAATCTTGGTGTTCAGGTCGCGCACCACGGCGTTGTAGTAACGGCGCGCGTTCTGGATGGAGTCTTCCGTCTGGCTCAGCGAGCCTTGCAGTTGCGTGAATTGCTCGGACGCCTTGAGTTCGGGATAGTTCTCGGCGACGGCGAACAAACTCTTCAGCGCGCCGGTGAGTTGGTTCTCGGCGGCCGCTTTGTCGTTGGGCGAGGTAGCCTGCATGGCCTGCGAACGAAATTTGGCGATGTTTTCAAACGTGCCTTTTTCGTGCGTCGCGTAGCCTTTGACGGTTTCGACGAGATTGGGGATCAGGTCATGACGCCGCTTGAGCTGCACGTCGATGTCGGACCAGGCCGAATCGCAGCGCACCCGCAGCTGCACCAGCCCGTTGTAACTGCTGATCAGTACAACGGCGATCACGACCAGAATGACCAGGAAGATGATGCCACTCATGGGTCTCTCCCTTGGAATGGAATTCCATCGGACGTTAACACAGAATGGGCTAACGGCAAAATCGGGCGGGAGTTGGATCAGTTGGGGCAGCGGCGGCCGTGGCGCGTGCGAACATTAGGTCCCTCGACTGCACATTGGGATTGGCGAAGCTCATCACAACGCTACGCGCGGGATGACAGACATAAACAACAGTAGTGGCGGGACGAAGGAGCTGGAAGCGAACTAGTTTTGCGGGGCGAAGTAGCCTTTGCGGGAACGGACCTGCAGGTCTTTTTTCAGGGTGGAAACTTCGATGGAGCGGTAGCGGCCGTCGGTTTCGAAATCGGCGGGCTTATAGGAGACGACGTATTGGCTGCGGAGTTCGTCTTCGATGGCCGCGAAGGAGTGGGTAACGTCTTTCATCTTGAAGGGGAAAAAGGCGCGGCCGCCGGTGGCGGAGGCCAGTTGTTCCAGAACGTTATCGCCGCGCAAAACCAGACCGCTGTCGTCGGTAGAGATGGCGTAAATGATGACTTCGGCGCGCTGGGCCATCTCGATGGCTTGCGCGCGTGTGACTTCGCTCTGGTTATCTTCTCCGTCGCTGACCAGCACAATCGCCTTCCGCACCGGATGATCGGGACGGTCTTTGAGGAATTTCTCTTTGCTGATGCGATAAATTGCGTCGTAAAGGGCGGTGCCTCCGCCATCGTGCAATTTGTGGACGCCCACCGAGAGCGACTGCACGTTGTCGGTGAAATCCTGCACCAGTTGGCTCTGGCTGTTGAAACCGACGACGAATGCGCGGTCGAATCCGGCGCGGATCGTGTGCTGCAGGAAGCTGGTGGCAGCAGTCTGTTCAAAATCGAAGCGGCTGTTGACCGAGCCGCTTACGTCAATGAGCAAACCGAGATCAAGCGGCAGATCGGTTTCACGGCGAAAATTGAAGATGGCCTGGGGTGGTTTGTGGTCATCGAGAATCGTGAAGTCGGACTGCGCCAGGTCGCGAACAAACTTGCCGTGTTTGTCGGTCGCGATAAAGAGGAGGTTCACTTCATCGACGCGCTTGTGCAGCGTAATGACGCCGGTCTGCTGATCGTCCGTACCGGCGGACACGGAGGCAACATAGGAAACTTTGGGCGCCGTAGACGCGTCTGTGTCCGCAGCCTGCGCCTGCGAGCGGGTGACCCCGGCGGAAACGGCCAGGAGAAGCGCCACCAACCGAAAGACGAGATGCGTGTACTTCATGCCCTTAGCGTCCAATTTTTTCACTCATGCCCGATCAAAACGCTGCCAAGCGCCTTGAAACGAACTTTCCCGACTGAATATATGCACGTCACGTGCCGAACTTGGTGTCCGGCCGGGTGATATTCATTGACTCTAGGGGTACGCGGAGCAGAAGCCAAGTTACAAAAGGAGTACACGTTTGGTCATACAGGGACAACCCGCATGACAGCCCAGCAAACGCCCGAGATTCTGCCACTTGCGGCCGGTGCGCCATAGAAAGATGACCACTCGTGCGTCCGCGAATTGTTTCTGCGACGCCTGCCGGGTTTAAGATGATGGTTTAGGCTGCACTGTCTATATTTATTTTTCTATTTATCGTGAAATCTCTTCTGGGGGAGGGAAGCATGAAGAATGCGATGGGATGTTTGCTGGCGCTGTTGGTGGCGGCGTCGGCTCTCGCGGTCGACGAAAATGACCAGCGGGAGGAAGATCGCGTAAAAGATGCGGGCGTGGTGATGAAGGAAGTTCTGAATATTCCCGACGACATTCCGCAAGACTTGCTGGACAAGGCCGAATGTGTGGTGGTGTTGCCTTCGGTGAAGAAAGGAGCCTTCGGCGTGGGAGCCAGCTATGGGCGCGGCGTGATGATCTGCCGCAGCGGCCCGCACTTCACAGAAAAATGGGGAACTCCGGCACTCTACGCCTTGGAAGGTGCGAGCATTGGTCTCCAGGTGGGCGGCCAGGCTACCGATTTTGTTTTGCTGGTGATGAATCCCAAGGGCGCAGAATCACTGCTTTACAGCAAGGTGAAACTGGGGGCGGATGCTTCTGCTGCTGCCGGTCCCAAAGGGAGAACTGCTGAGGGCGCGACCGACATTGTGATGGCGGCGGAAATTCTCTCCTACTCCAGAAACAAAGGACTGTTTGCGGGGATTTCTTTGGAGGGGTCTACTTTACGTTTTGATGGCAACGCTAACGAGAAACTCTACGGGAGGAAGTTGACCGCTAAAGAAATCGTTCGCGGAGGGAAAGTCGGCATTCCGGCGTGCGCGCGGGATCTGGTGTCTCTGCTGGATACGAAGTCTCCGATTAACAAGTCAGACCCGAAGTCGCTGGAATAGAGTGGGGCTCGTGCCCGCGTGAATGCTGTGGACGTCATTCCTGTGGACAAGAAAATTGCGGTTGAGTTGGTCCGCTGCCACTGGGCGAGCGGCAGCGAACTCACGATTCGCTATCACGATGAAGAATGGGGCGTGCCGGCGCATGACGACCGCACGCTATTCGAATTCCTCATTCTCGAAGGCGCGCAGGCGGGGCTGAGCTGGCAGACGATTCTCAACAAACGAGAAAACTATCGCGCCGCCTTCGATCAGTTTGATCCGGGGCGGGTTGCCGCTTACGATCGCCGCAAAATGCAGCGACTGCTCAAAGATCCAGGTATTGTTCGCAACCGCCTGAAAATTAGTTCGGCGGTCGGGAACGCGAAGGCATTTCTTCGGGTGGCTGAGCAGTTCGGCAGTTTTGACCGCTACATTTGGCGCTTTGTGGACGGAGCGCCGCGGGTAAATTCACGGAAATCGCCGAGGCAGGTTCCTGCGAAGACGGTGGAATCGGACGCGATGAGCAAGGACCTCAAGGCCCGTGGATTTAATTTTGTGGGATCCACGATCTGCTACGCGTTCATGCAGGCGGTCGGCATGGTGAATGACCATTTGGTGCGATGCTTTCGATATGAGGCGCTGGGGGGCGGCCGCGGAGGAAACTGAATTCGCTCACTGGCTGCGACCCACACCCGTGAAGCTGTGGGAGGCCAACGAATATCCGCAACTGGCAGCCAACGAGNATTTCNGCCTTACCGTGGCGCGCAAATACCGACACGACGTGCCTCCTTACCGCCTGGCCGATGATCCGGCCAGTGACACTGGTCCGCCGAAGTCGCGCGTCATCCGCGCCAGCAAAGCATCAAAGCGCGGGTCGCCGTGCAAATGCCGCAGTCGCGGCTCCCGCGCCAAATAAACCAACCACGGCGAGCGTTCCGCAAACGCCTGCTCTAGTAACGCAAAGGCTTGACCGTGGTCGCCGAGCGCTTCGTAAATCAATCCCAACTCATAGGGCGAAACGTACCGTTCCGCAGATTGCGCAGTGAGCCGCTCCAGCGTCCGAAGCGCATCCGCCCGATTGCCGTTGACCGCCTGTGCGTGCCCAAGAAAGCTGAGGTGCACACTCACGCCCGAGAGTTCCGCCCCTTTTCGGATGACTGCTTCCGCTTCGCCGGCCGCGCCTGTGCCCAGGTGAGCCCAACCCTGAAAAATGCGATTCCATGAGAAGCCTGGGTCGTTGGCCAACGCGCGTCCTGATTCGCTGAGAGCTTGATCGAAGTTGTGCGCCATCACGTGGTGCCACATGAGGTGAAGCTGTGACATTGGATCCGCGGGATCGAGGTTCAGGTAGATTTTGCTCTCGGACAGCGACTCCTCCAAGCGTCCGGTTGCCACCAGCAGATGCGAATACCAATGGTGCGCCGGCCCGTAACGCGGATTGAGCCGGATTGCCTCCGAAAACAACCGCTCGGCCTCCGGAATCTCCCAGCGGTAGTGGAGCAGTGCGTAAGCCAGCGCCGCATGCCCCTCGGCCAGCTCTGGCTTCAGGCGAAGCGCCTGCTCGGCATACGCCATCCCCTTTGGAAATCCCTCACCTGGCGGGAGCACACCGCCCTCCCAGCTCGCTAGCGTGTTGTAAGCATCCGCCAAGCCCGTATACGCAAGGGCATACGTCGGATCGCGCTTGGCCGCCTGTTCGAAGTAGGCAATTGCTTCCATCGTGCCCGCCGGGCGTCTTCCCCAATGATGGCGGCCCTTCAAATACAGCGCGTACGCTTCCGGATCTTCCGAATGGCGCGCCGCCGAGGGGGAGCGGGCGCCCAGCAATTGTGGGCGCAGCTTCTCTATGATCGCAGCCGTGATCTCATCCTGCACTTCGAACACGTCCGTCATTTCCCGGTCGTAGCGCTCGGACCACAGGTGATGACCGTCGTTGACGTCGATCAACTGCACCGTGATCCGGAGCCGGTTACCGGCACGCCGAACACTTCCGTCGAGGATCACACCTACATTCAACCGCCGCCCAATTTCGCGAATATCCAACCCGTGCCCGCGTAGGGCGGCGGCCGACGTTCGTGCGATCACCTGCAGGTCCTCATTCAGACTCAGCGCGTGGATCAGTTCCTCGGCCAGTCCGTCGCCGAATTGTTCGCCATCCCCACTCACGCTTGCAAAGGGCAACACCGCGATCGAATAAGCCGGACTCGTACTGGCCCTCGCCGTCTCGGGGCCGGCTCCGACGCCGCCACTGCGAAGTGCCTCGAGCAGGTCCGCCATCGACTGGTAGCGCTCCGCGACCGGTTTCCGCAGGCACCGCAGGATGATTTGCTCCAACCACAGGGGAACGCGCGGCTGGACCCGCGACGGTGGCGGTGGATCATGCAGCGCGATTTCGTGCATCGTCGATAGCAGGCTGGGGGCCTTGAAGGGCAGCTGGCCCGTGACCGCCTCATAAAGGACCGAGCCGAAAGCAAAAATATCTGACCGAGCATCGAGCGGCTCACCGCGCGTCTGCTCGGGAGACATATAGGAAACCGTCCCCACCAACATTCCCGGCAGCGACTGTCCCGCATCGAGCGAATCGGCTCCCGCCGGAGTCAGCCGTTTGGCCAGCCCGAAATCGAGAACCTTCACTTGGCCGTCGTTCGTGACCATAATGTTCGCGGGCTTGATGTCCCGGTGAATCAATCCCGCAGCATGCGCAACCGCCAACGCGCCGGCGAGTTGGATCGCATAACCGCCGGCCTCCGAAATTGACAAGCCCTGGGGACGGATCAACTCTTTGAGCGTCTTACCCGCCACATACTCCATCACCAGGTAATCCACTCCGCCATCGCTCGCCATGTCGTGCAGCGTGACGATATTCGGGTGATTCAGCTTCGAGGCCGCCCGCGCCTCCTGAAGGAAGCGTCTCTTTCGATCCGGATCGGAGACATGCGCCGAGGGCAGCACCTTAATCGCCACCGTCCGGTGAAGCCGCGTGTCGAGGGCGCGGAACACCTGTCCCATGCCGCCGACGCCGATTTCTTCAAGAATGCGGTAATGACCAAACGCAACGCCCTTCAAGTCAGGCCTCGGCGCATCTGCCGCCGTGACGGGCCCACCGCTGCTGGTGGTCACCTGGCCCGCAAATGCTGGTCTCTCGATGAAGCTCGCAGAGTCGCTGTGATGCGCCAGCAGCGATTCCACCTCGCGGCGCAGTTCCGCGTCACCAGCGCACGATTCTTCAACCACAGAACTGCGCCGGCTTTCGTCCGCCTCGAGAGCCTTGTGAAAAATGCTTTCGATTTTGCTCCATCGTTCAGGTTTCATCGGATTTCTGTTCGCTCAGTTCGCGCATTAGCCACGCCTTGGCCAATCGCCAATCCCGCGCAACCGTGTCGGGTGAAACCTTTAATACTTCGGCGGTTTCCTCAACACTGAGGCCGCCAAAAAAGCGCATCACCACCACCTGGCATTTGCGCTCGTCCACTTTCGCCAACTCATTGAGAGCGTCATCCATTGCGACCAGATCAGCACTGGGTTGCGGAGAGACTACCAGGGCCTCATCCAACAATACCGCCTGCACTCCATCGCCGCGTTTGTGCGATCGCCGGGCACGGGCCTGGTCAGTGAGAATGCGCCGCATTTGTCGCGCACACAGCGCGAAGAAATGAGCCCGGTTCTGCCAGTCGATTAGCTTCAGATCGGATAGACGCAGATAAAGTTCATTGATCAGCGCCGTCGTCTGTAGCGTATGGCCGTCGCGTTCCCGTCCCATGCAACGCCTGGCGAGCAGATGCAGTTCGCGATAAACCTGAGGAGTCAGTTTGTCCAGAGCGCCTTCGTCGCCCCGGCGCCATGCCTGAAGCAGCTGGGTGATCTCGTGTCCGAGAGCGTCGTCCATCCGAATCCCTAGGCCGGGGGGATAGCCAATTGCGTAAACATTACCACACGCCCGGCAGTTTCAGGGTCAGGTGCCCCAAGAAGTTTCTTTCCGACTTACAGGTTTCGGCTGCGATTTTCGCTATATGGAGTGAAGGCAAACAAACGGGCGCGGTGAGAACGACAACCGCGCCCCAAGATCAAAGGAGAANCGGACATGAAATCGACATTCAAGAAAATGACAGCGCTCCTCAGCATGCTTCTCGCGGGGGCATTTTTGACGGCAACGGCTGTAGCGCAGTTAGGGGCCGCCGCCCATGGGGGTGGCTGGCGGAACGATGACGATAAGCTAGACCAAATGGCTGAATTGGAGCAGCAAATTCACGTGACCTTTCATGCGGCAGTCAGCGTGCACGATCCCATCAATGGCGATTCACCAGAAGTGATAACGCAGCGAATCCGCGAGGTACTCTCAATCTGGGCTAAAGACGCCGAACTCACGACCGCAGCAGGAAACTATATCGGCAACGGCGATCCGGATGATCCTGAAAGTTGCCCTCCTCCCTCGGGCGACACGTCTCCCACTGGTCAGCAGGGAACGCTGTGCACGTTCTTCAAGTATGTTGCCGGCGGGCTGCAGCAAGCCAATAAGTTTGTGTCGCTTTCCCCGGCATACAAAACGAAGTATGTCCCGGTAAAGGATTCTGACGGCCAATGGGAGTCATCGGTGTATTTCGAATGTCATTACTTCAACGTAGCGTTGAACCCGGCNACGGNCCNGCCGNTTTGGACNGCGGTGAGCCACGTAGACCTCGACGGTGTGGCNAAGAAGATCNACGGACGATGGTTGTTGACCAAGGTTAGTTCATCCCCCGTTTCCGTTCCGGTTCCGTGAAGCAGAACACCCGATGCACGCGCTCGCCAAGGGCACAGCGCGTGCATCGGGATTAGGCCACTACTGGAGTGTCTTGGATGCTGCCTTGCGGGTCGATGAGTGTGCCGGCGGTTACGTCAACGAACCGTTGACCAAGAGACGATTCGATTTCTTCGGCGCGCCTTTTGAGTTGTATTAACTGTTTACGACGGAACGGTATGAGTGCAGCGGCATGCCGACGGCCCCGAGACTATGAACTCGGGGTTGCGGCCGCCAGCTTCCGGCAACTTCTCGCTCGGGGTGTGGGAGAAGCTGGGTGCGGGAGTCCACAAGCTGAGTCACTCCGGCATCGGCTGGGACCCGAGCAATCTATCGGGACCGATCGATCGTGAACTTTCCTGAGTACGCATTCTGGTCTGTCGCCAGAATTAAGGTTCCCTTCTGATCGGTCACGGCCCGGGCGGGATCAGCGGGGTGCAGCCCAAAATCCTGGTGCGCGACGAAAAAGCTTTCGCCGAGATGGAGCCTACGGAACATCGCCTCTCGCAAAGCTACAAAGGCGCGACCCACATTGTGAAGATGTGGGAGGCCAACGAATATCCGCAACTGGCCGGCAAGTCCAGGTGCTGTTTTCAAAGGCTTTCTCGTTTAGCCTTACGCCATTTGACGTTACGCCAATCGGCATAACCGCCGGATCGGAACGAATCGGTCGGAGGCACTTGCCTATTACGCCATTTAGCGTTACGCTAATCAGCGTAATATGGCGCATCAGGAAAATCCTTTCGTTTTTGGCGAGATCATCGACGATGCAAATTTCGTCAACCGCACTGACGAACTCAACCAACTCATCCGAGACTTGGGAGATGGCCAGAAAGTGTTCTTATTATCTCCGAGGCGCTTCGGAAAAAGTTCCCTCGTCGCTCTGGCGCTCCTCAAATTAAAGAAGAGACACATTCACACGGTCAATTTGACGGTGAGCAGCTATTCAAGTTACGCACAATTTTTGGAAAAATTTGCTGAAAAAGTGCTACGTGCCGCCGGTCCTTGGGAGCGGGTCAAAGACTGGGCTACGCGGTTCGCCCGACAGGTAAAGCCTGACGTCAATATCAATATGTCCACCGGAGAGATCAGTCTGTCGCTAGGCAAAGGGGCAGGTTTTGATCCCTCGCCAATCGCGCCGGATGTTTTTGCCCTTCCAGGGGAGTTGACCAAGAACGCAGGATTCCGCATGGCGATATGCCTTGACGAATTTCAGCAGATTTCCCAATTCAATGGGGGTTCCGTCGAGAATGCCATACGGAACCAGGTCCAGGAGCAAAGAGAGGTGGGGTACGTCTTCGCCGGATCTCAACCATCGTTGATGGAGGAAATGCTTTCGGCCAAACGTCCCTTTCATAAAGCCGGACCTCAGATGTTCTTAGACAAGATTCCAGCAGAGGCTTGGAAGGCTTCTATCACTCGCCATTTTCGTAAAAGGGGCAGGACACTTGACGATCCCGGTTTGGAAACTCTGCTGGCTTCCGCTGACTTGATTCCATATGACGTGCAACGTATCGCGCATGAGCTTTGGGATTATGCGGAACTGAAGGATAAACGCCAACTCAATGTGTCCGACGTGAACTCCGTCATTGAAAGTCTTGTCACCAGTCAATCCACGTACTACGAGCTTCTCTGGGAACAACTCTCGGCACGGCAACGTGCGGCGCTACAGGCAATCGCTTACCGCGGAGCTTCCGAAATCTACAGCCAGGGCGTCCGCGAAGAGTTTCGTCTTGGACCAGCGTCTTCTGTTCAGAAGGCGCTTCATTCGCTTGATTCAAGGGATATCCTGGATCGGTATAAAGGGAGTTATTTCTTCCTGGACCCGCTGTTTCCTTCCTGGATTAAAACGAAGAGCGCATAGAAAAGCTGCGCTATTTTTTCTTCGAGATTGCGCAGATTAGAGGTTGTACGAAATCCGTACGAACAAGAACGACCTCAGCGAGCGCGATGTCTGCTCCAAGTTCATCGGCCCCGCCGTGAAACGCGCGGGATGGGACGAGGAGATTCAGATCCGCGAAGAGGTCAACTTTACCAAGGGACGCATCATTGTTCGGGGGATGCTTGTTACCCGTGGTAAAGCCAAGCGCGCCGATTACATCCTCGCAGGAAAAGAATGAAAAAAATAGCTGAAGCATTCACTCGCCTTCGCTCATCATTATCCGTATCCGTAGGTGAGTGACGCCCTGCAGGATGAAGCAAGAATCTAGTCGGCGCTCAGATTTATGGATGCTAAGGCTGTGAGTACAGGCCCAATCATTGCGTCTCCAAGCGATAGCCATCGTTATAAGGCTGTGTTGCGCATCAGCGAGGTTATCGCCGCGTGCCTTGAACCGAAAGAGTTGGCTACAACTCTTGCGGATGAAATCGGCAAGTTCCTGAACTTTGATCACCTTTTCTTCGTTGTGGTGAAAAAGAACACTCAGGAGATCGAATATCTGGTTTGGGGTAAGGGGCCACTACCTTTTCCGGACCTGCCAATAGAAGAGTTGCTGCCCTTGTGGGATG
>JGI12712J15308_10000616_pt1 | contig 10618 bp, 8 predicted proteins | sample JacPin_JW_Ref_O2_FD_15308 | JGI IMG/M metagenome (IMG submission 15308) | reverse complement strand
CCATTTCTTCCCCTTTGTTATTGGGCTTTTTCGCATCTCTGCGTCGGCTTGCTTCCGCCTCCCATTTTCCTAATTATGCCGTGATTGTGACGTTATCCAGCGACTCGACTACCCGTCGCTTCGCCTCCTGCCGAACATGGGAATAGTGGTCCAGCATCTCCCGGCTGACATGCCCGGCGATAGCCGTGATGGTTTGTTCACTGGCTTCGGGGGATTCCGCCAACTTGGTGATGGCATGGTGCCGCAAATCGTGCGGGCGCAGACCTTCGAGTCCAGCTTCCTTGGTCAGTTTGCGCCAAGCAGTTCGCCAGCCCCAACGACTCGGCGGTTGAGCCGCATCGTTCTTTTTCCCAGAGAGACGCTTCGGGATTAGATACCAGAACGAGCCGATTTGGTCGAAGTCAGAAAAGGTCGTCGCCCGCAAAGCCTTCGACGCTGCCCTGGGGCGAGAGCTTCAACAGGTAATCCAGAAACCGGTGGGTGCTGATCTAAAACCCCTTGTTACCGTGGACATCGCGATTGCACCAACCACGCCTCACCTTGGTGCTATCGCCATCTGTTTTGGACAGTTATCTCCAAATCGGTTGGGTTTGGACGTAAATTGGCAGAGATGAAAAGGTCGAACCTTACCTTCGCGGTCCTCGTCCGTAGCGCCTGAGTTCACTCATGTTTCCAGATGGCCCGCTCACTGCTGGCTCAGCAAATAAAGATCTGCCTGGCCTCCCGGACGAGCATAGATCACGGTGGAAAGATCTTTTGTGAACTCGTACGAATTTCCAGAGAACCCCGGGCGGAATGCGAACGGCAGCTTGACCGCGACCTGCGCTCCGCCTGCCGTCTTGCCGTCACGCCACGGGATCCGATAAATGGCTGCGCCGTCGCGTTCGGGATTCAGATAGAGGATCGATTTGCCATCTGCAGCAAAGTGCACGACCAAGGTTTGCATATTCGGCACCAAGTTCGAGCACTTATGGGTGACGGAGTCCAGCTCTCCAATGCCAAACACGGAACCGCTCGAGTCCATGCTCTGCATGGAAGTGAGCAGATATTTTCCGTCCCCAGAACCGTCCCAGGGTGCCCCGCAATCTTCGCCGACTTTCTCCGAGCCCCCGTCCGCACCCACTTTCCAGGTGGTTATTTTTGTGATGTCTTTCAAATTTCCGCCGACGTAAAAGAACTTTGGATCTGGGCTCGCAGTACCCCAGTTGACGGTAAACAAGGGAATTGGTACTTGGCGAAGCCCGCTTCCGTCGGCATGGATCACAAACAGCCTGCTCAAACCATTCTCAACATCTCCGAACCAGACTCGGCTGCTGTCCGACGAAAACCCAAGTGTGACCAACTCCGTNCCGGAGGCCAGTTTGATGCGGTCGCCTCCCTCGATATTGGAAACCCAGAGATCCCCTTGTTGGGCGTGTCCTGAGAGGGTGATGTAAATTACCTGCCGGCCATCCTGGGACAGGGCGGGCTGCGTGGCCAGCTCATTGGCGATGTCCTGCGACTTTCTTGTCTTCGTGTTGTACGCCGTCAGTACGCCTGAACGCCGTCCGTTCACGTAATAGAGCCCTTTGCCCACCGCCGGCATCGGCGTCAGGTCAGGTCCGGCACCGTAGGTCCGTTGGGTCAAGTTCCCGTCCGACAACCGGTATTGCCAAATGTTGGTAATGTCATTCACGGTCCGGCTGCAGAGCAGAGTCTTACCCGGATCGTCCCAGACCAAGCCGCTTGGGCTGCCGGTGATTTCCCCAACATTTCGAGAAGCCAGAGTGCCGAGGTTGAGCCGATATAGCCGCAGACGCGAAGAACCCTGGATCGGATCATCTGCGGTCTCAATCAGTACATCCCTGCCTTCTGGGAAGGCCAGTACCTGTTGCGGAAACTCGCCTGGCGACGGATGGAAAATTTTCTCCTCGGCAGTGCCTGATCTCGCTTTGCGGAAGACCTGAGCCTGAAACGTCTGCACATAGTACAAAGTCTTCTGGTCCGGAGACATGGCAAATCCGGATCCCGAGACCACGAACGAGGAGGGTCCGCCAAGCGTAGCTATGCTGCGGATTTCGCTGGCCAGTGAATTCAAAGAGTAATAGATCTGCGTCCCATCGGCCGAAAAGGCGCTGACTGCCTTGTTCACATGATCGTTGGTGAGCTGCAGGGGCTCTCCGCCGGAAGCCAGCATCACAAAAATCTGGTCGAAGTCCCCAACTGGCGAGGTAAAGGCGATGGTGTGTCCGTCGGGAGAGAGCACCGCGCCGTCGATGGGCTTGTTCCAGTGACTGATCTGCAACGTCTTGGCCGGGGGATTCGACGCAACGCGGAAGTAGTACGCGGCCAGCCCGCCCACTGCGATCAGGACGGCCAGCGCAGCCCAGAAAAAGATCACGCGCGAGCGCGAGGTAGCGTGTGCGCCTACCTTGATCGCACTGGTCGGTAAAGACGGGGCCGCGATCCCCCCGACACCGGGCGTTGCAGCGTTGATTCGTCCTGAACTTGTGTCGCGCCTCGAACGCTTCAGATCGCTGCGCAGCTCGGCAGCGGACTGGTAGCGCAGATCGCGATCTTTTTCGAGGGCCTTGTTGACGATTCGGTCGAATTCAGCAGGCAGGTCAGGATTCAATCGCAGCAGCGAGGCCGGCGCCTTGTGCAGAATGGAGTCGAAGATCACCGCAGAGGTCGAGCCCGGGAAGGCCTCCCGCCCTGAAGCCATCTCGTATAGAACCACGCCGAAGGAGAACAAGTCGCTTCGGGCATCCAGATCTTGCCCGCGAGCTTGCTCCGGTGACATATATGCGACGGTACCCAGCGCGCTGCCGGGGCTCGTCAGGTGTTCTTCGGCTTCGATGGTGGGCGCGCTGGTGGCGCCGTACGACGCCGTGGCGGCGACTTTGGCGAGACCGAAATCCAAAATCTTCGCCTGCCCCCGACTGGTTATAAAAATATTGGCGGGCTTGATATCGCGGTGAATGATGCCCTTGGAGTGAGCTGCGTCCAATGCGTCGGCGATCTGGATGCTCAACTCCAGTGCTGTTTCAAAATCCAGCGGCCTTCCTGCGATCTTGTGTTTCAGCGTCATGCCTTCCAGGTATTCCATGGCAATGAACGCCTGGCCGGCCTGGTCGTCAATCTCGTAAATGGTGCAGATGTTGGGATGGTTCAGCGCGGAGGCTGACTTGGCTTCACGCTGAAAGCGGGCCAGCGCCTGAGAATCTCTTGCCACTTCCTCGGGAAGAAACTTGAGGGCGACAAAGCGGCCGAGCTTCATGTCCTCGGCCTTATACACAACTCCCATGCCTCCGCCGCCGAGTTTTTCGAGAATGCGGTAATGCGAGATCGTCTGCCCGATCATTCGACTCAAATGTTAGGTCCAGAGGCAAAGCAAGTCAATGAAAGGGCGCGAGTTGAGCGGATATTCTAGTTGTCGGTTGGCGAAATCTCTATAGCGCTCACCCCCAATGAGCGCTAACGCCGGTTTCGTAAACCATCTAGACTCTGCCTTCACAGGCTACTCTTCCCGCAGCGCCACCATCGGATCTATGCCACCCACGCGGCGCGCGGGCACCCAGCAGGCCATCGCGGTAACCAAGAAAAATAAGGCACTCATAACCGCGTATGTCGCGGGATCCGTGGGTTGAATTCCCACGAGCATACTCGTCATGATCCGCGTGAGTCCGGCAGAAGCGACAAGGCCAATGCCGATGCCTATCGCGCCTAGAGTCAGTCCTTGCACGATGACGAGCTTGACAACGCCGCTCGGCTCAGCACCGAGCGCTATCCGAAGGCCGATCTCCGAAGTACGTTGCCGCACCGCACTCGCCACCACCCCGTAAAGTCCAATCGCGGCCAACAGCCCGGCAATCGTGGCAAACAGTCCAATCAGCAGCAGATCAAAACGCGTGCCGGCCTGCTCCCGATTCATCGTTGTGTCCATGGTTTGCATATCAGTAATCGCCAATCGCCCCGGCGCGAACTTCGCAATCGTTGAGCGGACGATTGCGGCATACCTCTCTGGCTCGCCGGTCGTGCGCAGAGCCCAATGCCGCGAGATGCCGATACCCCAGAAGCCATCCGTCACAAAAATCTGTTCCCGTCCGCGATCCGCGAGAGTGTGCAGCCGTTGATGTTCGACCACTCCGATTACTCGAAGCCATGTTGGATCAGGGATGTAAACGCAAACGAGTCGATCCAGCGCGGACTGATGCGGGAAAACCTTCTCGGCCAGCGATTGATCGATGACCGCCAGCTTCCGTCCGCTGGTGTTGTCAGCTTCGGTAAACGTGCGGCCCTCCAACATGCGGGAATGGAGTGTCTCGAAATATCCCGGCAAAATGGTCCCGATATCCACCCTCCGGAGCGGGTCTGCCGGAACCTGTTCGGCAGACCAGGGAACTCCATCCGGAGGTCCCACCGCATGCAGTGGGAGACCCGTTGCGCCACCGACGCTTTCGACTCCGGGAATCGCGCGCAGGCGATCCTCCAGTTCGCGCAGAAAAGCCAGACGGCGCTCAGGGGCAACGTCTTTCACATCTCCAACCGTCAGAAACGTGAGGAGGCCGTGGGGATCATAGCCAGGATTCACATGGAGCAGTTCTACGAAACTGCGAAACATCAGACCCGATCCCACAAGCAGCACAAAGGCCATGGCCACTTCCGCGATCACCACCGCAGATCGAATGAAGCCGGAGGTTCCCAGGTATCCACTTCGCCCGGCGCTGCGCAGAATCTGCATCAGGTCGGAACGTGCAAAGCCTGAACTCGGCAGCATGCCGAGAATGGTGGCTCCTAGGATGCCGCAGGATGCAGAGAACAAAAGCACGCGCCAATCGATGGACGTGGAATCCAGACGCGGCAAGTTGGAAGGTGCGAGCCTCACCAGCACGCGAATCCCGACCCACGCCAGACCCAAACCCAGCAGCGAGCCCAGTCCGCTAAGCAATAAAGCTTCCGTGAGCATCTGCCGGGTGAGTCGCCCCATGCGGGCACCCAGAGCCGCACGGACCGCGAGTTCACGCTGGCGTAAAGACGTGCGGACAAGAAGAAGGTTTCCAGTGTTGGCACAGGCTACCAGGAAGAGAAACGTGACCGCAGCCATGAGAGCAAGCAGCGCTGGGCGGACTTCATCAACCAGTTCTTTACGCCACAAATCGAGATGGACTAGCATCCTATCGGGGCCCCAGGTCGCAGCAACGCGATCCACTTGCGACTGCGCCTGATCTAGCGTCACCGTTGGGTTCAGACGACCGATAACGTGCAGCATGAGTTCGCCGCGGTTCTGTTCGTCGTAGCCGCGGTCATTGGCAATCCACACGTCCACACTTGGCTGCGTGGTGATGCTAGCAGGCACAAACAGCGTGAAGCCGGGCTTCAATACTCCGACGATCTGCGGGCCGGTCCCTCCTGTACCAAGGAGCGTGCGGCCGATTACGTTCGGGTCGCCACCGTAGCGCCGCTGGAAATATTCGTAGCTGAGGATAGCAACCGAGCCCTCGGGTGGCGGAAATGGGGACGGCGGTGCCCCCTTTGGAACGCCATCAGCCTCGCTGAAATCACGGCCAACCGCCATCGGAGCGCCGAGCAAGTGGAAGAAGTTAGTCGTGATCAGACCCTTGCCTATGCGCTCCGCGGTGCCATCCTCGCGAGGGACCACAGCACGAAAAACCATGATCGCTGCCAAATCGTCGAATGCGGCCCGAGTCCCATCACGCAAATCGAAGAAGTACGCGTTCGAAACGGGAGCGTCCGCCAAAATCAGCCAATCAGGATTCTCGTAAGGAAGGGGTCGGAGCAGCACCGCGTTGATCACACTGAAAATCGCCGTACTGGCGCCAATGCCAAGTGCAATCGACAAAAGCGCGGTCATCGTGAATGAGGGTGCATTTCGCAGGGTCCGTGCTGCATACGTGAGGTCTTTTCCGAGATCATCGACAAGGCTCTGAGGGCGCATATCACGGCACCTCCTCGTTCATTGCTCTGCGGGACGAATCGAGATTTTAAAACCTAGAGTGTGGACGATTCCGGTCCGCTGTTCACTAAGAGAGTTTAGATAGCGCCGTTACAAAAGCCAACTGTCGTTATATCGCGATAGCGCTCACCCCCAATGAGCGCCTGATTACATCAGCTCACGAGAAAGCTCAGGCCAAATCAGCCCAAACGGTGTCTATGATCTAGAGAGTAGGTCGAAAGTCGGTATGCGTCGTGGTCTTTAAGACGTTACGGAGTGCGCGGCTATTCATCAGTTTCGCGTTGATTCTAGTTGCGGCCTACTTGATGCTTTTCCTCTATGGATTTCTGCAACTAAGGCGCGCTCGAAGGCTGGTTAAGGCCGTGGAGGAATTGCCGATCGGAGCGCCTATCCCGAAACAGCTAGAAGGGGAATTTCACAATCTGAGCTGCATGCCAGATTGGGGCGTGGGCTGCCACACAGCCGTGAGCAACCTGCCGTTTGTGAACTTCTTTGCAGTGCCGCGCAGGCTACCACCGAGACTGGCACCTGCACGCTGGTGGGGTGTTATTGCTCGGATTGTTTTTGACGCCAACGGCAACGTACTTTGGAAACAAGTGGGCATCGACGACGGGCAGTACCATCAAGACTTGTCCGTTTCGATCCTCGTGCGAAAAGATGCTAATCTCTTTGACCCCTGTGAGAACTGGAGCGTTGCAAAGCATCCGGGATACTCATCGTCCCGAGCGATGCGCACCGGAGCCCTCGTCGTCGAAATTTCTCCCGACACGAACCGAGACCTTGTGCATCGGGCGTTCGAGGTCCGGTTAGAATGTCTGAACAGCATCCCAGGCTGCACGACTCTTGGCGATATCGCACCCGCCGCATGGCAGGATAGCCATTACCATCCTGAGAATGAGGAACAGTTTTATCAACAGTGGTCCGAGAGTTGTCGTGAACGGCGGTCTGGTCATCGCGGCAAGTGACGCTCTTGCCCTGAAGGCGGATACGTGCAACGGTCGTAATATCCCGTTAGCATTCATGTTCCGATCAGTGTCGAAAGCCTCAGATATGACCTGAATCGAAAGAAGTCGAAATTTGAGCGCCTATCGCGATTTCGACAGTTGGGCACATAATTCTAAGTGGATACAATGGTTTCCGCAGCAGAAGAAGTGGCTGAGTTCTGTCAGGACTTTGTCCCGAGATCCAAATCAGGAAGAATTCCAACTATCACTTAAGTTGGGCGATTCGTCCGTCCTGCAAATTGGTGCCAGTCTGGATCAAGGACTGGCCGGAAACAGCAAGATCGTATCCGGTCCCGGCGCGAACCAGGATATCGGCGCCCTTAATGAGCCATCCTAGTGCCGGTTGTGTTTCGGCCGTCGATTGGAGCTGGTCAGATGTTCGGCCACCTTTGATTTGCTGGATGTCACCAGTAACTGGAATTTGCTGGCCGTCCACTGCGGTAGCCGTATCGAAAGTGAACTCAAGGGTTGCGTGCCGGCCATATCCGCCTGCATTCTTAAAATCCGTCAGATGGCCCACGGCAAGGGCTCCGCGCCGAAAAATAGTAGCGCCATCCACAACGACGTCTTCGGCCACCTCAAACTGAATAGGCCGCCCGACATGGTCCTTCTTATAATCCTTCGAGTACATCGGGGCGAAAAGCAGCACCTTCACCTGTGTTCCTGCCGGTAATGGAATGGCTGGCGCAGAATTACTTTTCTCCGGGGCGTCTCCCCGCGGATTTTTTGACGGGTCGTTCGTGCCCAATAGCTTTACAAGGCATTCTGTTTCCGCAGCGAGGGGCCCGGCGTTGGACCCCTTATGGCCCAAAAAGCCCGACCTAAATTCGATGGAAAGCTGCGACCCTTGCGTTCCCGCCTGGTTGGCTTCCTTGATGTCGACAGAGACGGGGCCGGAGATGATGCCTGCGTCGAGTCCGCGGCCTCCGGCATCGATGCTCGTCTGCCGAAGGCTGTGTACCCGCTGCAGGTCTTGGATGGCTTCGATGTGAAGCCCCTGATCTTTGCGAACTATATAGCCAAGAGCCGGCAGTACTTTTAAGAGGTCTTGCTTCACAACTTCAGGAGAAGCGGGAAGAAATCGCTCGTCGGTTTTCGGACCGTCCGACGATTGAAGAACTGCAACGCCGCAAGGCGGAGTCTGTGCAATAACGAATAGCGGGGATGCTAGCGATAGAAACGACACAAATGCTACGTACCTGATCGCCGTGCGCAACTTTTGCAACCCTCCTTTGGTCATTATGTCTCAATTGGGCCAACGTGCCCCGCTTCACGCGGAAAATCTCGTGGTTCGTCAGCCTTGCAGCGCAGGACTTGTCGAAATTGCACGGCAGCGGATTACGGGTTCTTATAGCAGAGCCGCCAATCGGCACGCAATAATGAGTTCCGTAGGTCAACCTGCGGTTCGCCAAAATTCGCAATTGCGCACTCCAATCGAGGATCGTCATTCACCATGGGCTCTTGTCTAGGCGGCCAGAACCGGACGCTTACGTACAATCTCGACAGCACTCACCGACCTGGTTCTCGTATGTTCACAAATCGCTGCTGACCACTCCCTCCGCGAGTCCTTTGCATTCAGCGTCGAGACGGTTCGATTTTTCGGTTAAGTAATCGGTCGTTTCGCGAACTAACAGAGTCGTGAAAACCGCTGGTTGTGTGGGACAAAATGATGAAGGCACTAGCGAAAACGGAAAGCGAGAGAATATAAATGGAACAGCCTAAGTGTGATCTGCCCTACGAGAACAAAGCCACCCGCCGCTTCGGGAAACTATTCGTGCCGCGAAAATTGCGTAAACCGCAAATCTCGACGCGTTTTCTGAAATCAGAGAGACCGAATTAGCGGACTTTTACATTTGAACATGCTGAAACCCGAACCCATCGCCTCGCCGGCCTCGCCGGACTGGGCGAGGCGATGGGTGAGAAACGTTGTGACTTTTTTTGACGCAACTAGGAATAAAGAGGGAAAGAGACCAACCAAAAACCCCCAGAAGGCGTTTGTTTACTTCGACTCTGACGCTTCAGAACCGCTTGGGGGGCGAGGGGTCGGCAGTTCAAATCTGCCCGTCCCGACCATGAAACTCGCTATCAGCCGTCCGCTATCAGCCGTCCGCTGTCAGACGTCAGCTGTCAGACGTCAGCTCTCAGCTTCAACCGTTCCCATCGGAGCGGACGGCGAACCAAGAAGAGTACTTTTGACCGGGCTGACCAATCCCTGACAATCGAGGAAAGTTTTTTTGCGCCACGCTGGTTGCGCGCCACCTCGTCGAAAGTTTTTCCAGAACGCGGTTGAGGAAGGTCCACACTCGAGGGGAAAATTATGTCGGGACAAGTTATTTTGTATTTCGAAGATCAGACGGACGCGTTGCGCTTTGCCCTGGCCGCGGGCTCGGTCATGGCAGGAGATGGAACGAACGCGACGCTGGTCCAGGAAACGGCGCGCGTCACCAGAATCCGGCTAGACGCCGCCAATGCGGGGAAGGCTTTGAAATCGAGTCCTCCGGAACGCGCGGCCTAGGCGAAGCCTCAGAGTCTAAAGCCCGTATCTTTATTGGCGGCTTGCGGCACGGCTGGAAGCCGTGCCCTTCCCGAACTCATTTGCGAGATGACTTCTAAATGGGTGCATCTTACGTTTACACAGGGTTCAGGCGCTTAGTAGCCCGTCTGGTATTTCCTCTCACGGTATACGCGGCTGAATAAAATTGCGACCAGCGCCAGGACGATCGGCGTAAAGATGCTAGCTTCAGGGCCGACGGAGCCTCCCGTGAGCCACGTTGGCCCGTGGAACGTAGAGTTAAACAGGTTGTGGTAAGCGGCGAGTCCGCTGTCAGGAACGCCGTAGAAAAAAGTTTGCCCCCAGTCCCAGCCCGCGTGGAATCCTACGGCCCACCACAGATTGCCCGTCCGCCGCAGGAATAAACAGAACAGCAATCCGAAAAACACCACCGAGAGCAACCCCAGCCTGCTCTCCCCAGGATTGCTCGCGTGGGCTAGCCCGAACAACAACGAAAGCAAAATCGCCGACGGCCAGAAACCCATTCCTGTGGTGAGTGTGAACTGGAGATATCCGCGAAAGGCGAATTCCTCGGCCAGACCCACGATCACAAAAGCTACGCTCCACGCGGCAACCGCGGTGATGATCGTCTGGCCATGAATCGCGAGGCCGGCGAGTTGGAATCCGTGCAACGCGAAGATTCCGAGCAGGCAAACGCTGATCGCGACAAAGCCAATGATCGTGCCCACCCAGAAATCCTTGCGGAACGCGAATCTCGCGGGCAGGCCATAGACGCCAAACCTGCGCCGTTCGATCCTGGCCATGATCAGCGCGGCCATCGCAGTGAGGAAGAGAATAGTCCCTTCGAGGCTGGCTGTTCCCAGAGGGGTGAGTGCGGCCCCACCCAGTTCGACTCCCCCGCCCAATCGCGCTGCCAACTTGAGGGCCACCGCCAGAACGAGCAGCAGACCGCAGACGATCATCAGAAAAATCAGCACTCGCCAGCCCGCGCGAATGCCATTGGGTCCGCGGAAAGCGCTGTGTGCTGGAGGTTGCGGAGCGACAGTCTCCGGCGGAAGGACGACGCCTTGGTCAGTCATGGGTCATAGTTTACCGAAAACGGAATTTTGATTTCGGCCCCGAACCTTGAAGGATCTCGGCAAATTG
>JGI12712J15308_10000613_pt1 | contig 10673 bp, 4 predicted proteins | sample JacPin_JW_Ref_O2_FD_15308 | JGI IMG/M metagenome (IMG submission 15308) | reverse complement strand
CGCCCGCAACCCCACGTGCCGCGCGCCATACAGCGCGTCGCCGGAAGTCTGCTGCGCGTTGCCAAACACTGCGTGGTCGAATTCTTTCGCGTCAATCCCCGAGCGCTCAATCGCACCGTTCGCGGCGATCGCGCCTAATTCCTGCGCCGTGAAATCTTTCAACTTTCCGCAATAGCGGCCAAAGGGCGTGCGCGCCCCGCTGACAATGGCGATGTCTCCCGGTTTCAACATTGATTTTCCTGACGTCGATTGCGACGGAACTCTCGTGGAGGGGCGGACGCCCTCGTCCGCCCAGCCAGCAGCACGTACCGATCGTGAGATTCGTAGCGTGATCCCCCGGACGAAGCCTCCGGGGATCCACGATTCCTCACCCGCTCAACCTCGCAGATCTCAAACAGAAATCGAGCAGTCAAACTGGTTAGTCTAGCAGCGGGCAAAGGTACTTGGCGAATTGTAGAGCGCGTAGAGCGATTTCACCACGCAGACGCGGAGGCAGAGAGAAAAACAATTGGGATGAATGCTTATTCGCGGAACGGCCGGGCGGAAATGTGGACTCAGCGGAAGAGATCAAGCAGACAAAAGCGTTTTGTTTTTTCCGTGTCTCCGCGGTGAAGACGCGGTTACGCGACGGCCCCGGTGGCCAGCGCTGCCGAGAGCGCCACAACTTTCCCCGGACCTTGCGTCAAAGACTGTGCCAGCGCATGCTCCGCGCGGTTGATCACTTCGGTGACGATATCCACCGGATCATATTCCTGCTTCACGACAGCTTCAGCCAACCCCGCCGAAAATTGCGCGAGGTGACCTTTTTCCGCACCATTTTTCGCGGGCAACCGCACCTCAGAAACAATCTTGCGCAGCTTTTCCACCGCCAGCGTCGCTTCCTTGGTAGCCGTGTCTCCTAAAATGATGGCAATCGTGGTCGTGTCATAGCGGAAGGCCAAGTCGTTCGAGCGAATGTTCGCCGCAAAGAGCTGCCCAATCTTGCCCAGCACGCTTTCAATTTCAGCCTCGCCGTATTCCTTCACCATGGCGGCGCTTCGGCCGAACTGCAACAACAGCAGCGAAAGGGGAGCCGAGTTTTGAATCGCGCGCTTGCTCTCCGCCAGCAGCAAGTCGATGTAAGACGCCCTCTTCAACAACCCCGATTTTTCATCGGTCACAGAAAGATTTTTCACCAGCCGCCGCAACCCGGCGTTATTCAACGCGATCACCATCTGGTCGGCCACGGTTTTCAGCACTACCACATCCGAGGGCTGCCAAACCCGCGGCCTGGCGTGCATCAGCAGCAATACGCCTACCGGCTCCTCGCCGTCGGTCAAAGGAATCGCCAGAAGCGAAACCGCGCCCAGTTCGGTAATCCATTTCTGCGCCGTTTGCAGCTGCGGCGCTTTCGCCGCATCCGGAGCAATCAACGCCTCTGGTCCCGGAGCCGATTCCTGCACGCAGACAATCAGTTTTGCCAGCGTCGCAAGGCTGGCGGCCTTGTGTCCCTCGGCACAAAATTCTTCCAGCGCAGTCGGCGGCAGACCAGGCTTGGCCATGGCGACCACGCACCGCGTGGTCTCCCAGTGACCGCCAATTTCTTTCACCGCCGTGGTGAGCACAGCCTTCGCCGTTCCCTGGTGATAAAGCTTGCGCGTAATCTCGGCCACGCGCGTAAAGCTGCGAACGTCGGCCGCCGGATCTGCAACGGGCATCGCAACCGGTGCAGGCGCAGGCGGAATGCCCGGCACCGGAGCCGGAGCTGGCGGCAAGGGCGCCGACCCCGCATAGCGCGGCGTGATTCCCGCGGCCAGATACAGCCGTTGCAAATCTTCGTTACGCTCTTCTTCGCGCGGAAACATTTCCTGTATGCGTTGCAATCGCTCCACCGCCTTGTTACGCATGCCGTACTGGACGAGAATTTCCGCCTGCAACATCAGGTCCTGCAGCGTGGAAGCTCCCAGCGTGGGTGCTTCCTGATGCGATGGCTCCTCGGACGCCTTGGTCATCGGCGAAAAGCGCGACGCGATCAGCTTGAGGCGCGCATCATCCACCTTGCCCTTCAGCATGTCCAGCCGCTTCAGGTGCCCGGCTTCATACGGATCCACTTCCGCCGAGCGGTCCAGGCATTCCGCAGCCTTGGCATACTCCCCGGTGCTGCAATAGAGATCGAACAATTTCAGCAGCGTCAGACAATATTCATTCTCACGGTTCGACGCGTTATAAAGTTCGCTGAGAAACTCCAGCATCTGCGACGACGCGCGATGGCCCGCCGTAATATCCTGCATGATGGCGATGAACTGCCGCCGCTCGCCCCGCCGCCGCTGGAACTGTTCCAGCTTCCGCGCCAGCGCCACCGCCGCATCGTCCTGATTGACGTCGAGAAATTGTCCAATCAGCCCGATCACCTGCTGCACCCGCGCCGGGTTCAGTTCGAACATCTGCCAGACCAGCGGCTCGGCTTCGGCGAACCGGCCCGCCGCGATCAACGCTTCGGTGTAAACATCCCGCAACTCGGGGCTGGTCTGCCCAGAGTTCACCTGGGGCTCAAGAATGAAAATCGCCGCGCCCGCCTGCCCCTGCGCGAGCTGGCTTTTGCCATAGGCCAGCGCGATTCCCTGATCGGAAGAATCTTCCTGATAGGCACGCTCATACCACGCCGCACTCTCTTCTCCGCTTTCCGCCGCCAGTTGCGCTACGCGATGGAATGCCGCCGCCGCCACTTTCCGGTTTCCCAGTTCCGAGGAAAGCTCGGCAAAGCGCTGGAAATTCGCCATGGTCTGCTCCAGCGCCACAACCCGCTCCAGCAGCGTGGCCGCATCTTTTTTATTGTCCAGCTTCATCAGATCGGCGAAGGCAGCCTCATAAGTGACAACCGCGAGCTTGCGGTTCGACCCCTCCAGCAATTGTCCAAAACGATATTTCTGCTGCCACGTGGGGCTGCCGTGCCGGGCCAGCTTCTTGTAGGTGAGGCTGGCGCGGGTGGCGTCGCCGGCGGAAACCTGCCGCTCAAACAAATCTCCCAGCAACTGCACCGCTTCCTTATTCCGGCTCAGCGACAGGCACAGATCGGCCGACAATTGCCGCACCACATCATTTTCCGGATCGTCTTTCAGGACCAGCAAATACTCTTCCAGCGCCTCGGCGGTTTTCCCCTTCTGCAGGAGCTTTTCCGCACGCTCGACGCGCCGTGCAATCTCAACTCGGTCCGGTCGTCTGGTGGTTTCAGCCATGTGTGGGTACTGGGTTAACGTCTCAAAGCCAACGGGTAACGGCCAACGGGCGGAGTAACCCTGCTTCGATTCTAGGAGCCCTCCCAGACCGCAGCAATGCGGTAACGCCCCGGCGCGATTACGAAAGTCACCCCGGCGCAGGAAAGGCTTGTTCCAGAAAGGTTTGTCATTCCCTCACGAAGTGAGGAATCTGCTCTTCCTCGGCTGGTGGCTGCCTTGGCAAACGAGTCCCGGCTTTCGACTCCCAGTCGACAACGCCCTCGGCAGCTAGGGCGTAACCTTGAACACCACGCCGCAATTGCAGCTCGGACCTCCGCCCGCAAAGGTCGTCCCGTAAAGATTCCCGGCCGCATCCACGATGACCCCCGTAGCCGGACTCGCGCCCAGGGCGCCATTGGAAGTGCCATCGTTGGAAGTGCCATCGAACGACTCGATCAAGCTGAAAGTGAAATCTCCGCTCGTCTTGGGAGACAGCTTAAAGATCGTCCCACAACCGTTGCCGTTGTTGCAGGCTAAGTCGCCTCCGGTGCCGGTCGTGCCGTAGAGGTTTCCGAAGCTGTCTAGCGCCAATCCGCCAGAGGGCTGGCTTCCTTTCGACCCGTCAACACCGTTGAATATGTGCGCCGTTTTGAATTTCCACTTCCCCGATTCAGGTGTGAGTTTGTAAACCACGCCGCAACCGCTCTCTGGGCACGCGAACGATCCGCCGTCGTAGGCTTCACCGAAAATGCTGCCGTTGCCGTCAAATGTGACCCCGCCGCTTGGAAATCCCCCGTCCAGACCATCGCTAAAGCTGTAAAGGATTGCCTTCTCCCAGCTTCCATTTTCGGACGGACTCAACTCGAACACGGTACCGCAGGTTCCGCAGGGCGATTGCGTAACCCCGCCGCTGAACGTGGTGCCGAAGATGTTTCCCGCGCCGTCAACCACGAGCGCGCTGGGAAATCCCCCGTCGAGGCCACCCTCAAAGGTATAGAGAACGCTCTCTTTCCACTTACCGTCAAGGTTCGGTGCGAGTCTGAATATCGTTCCGTTACACCCAAACTGGCACCCGCCGCCGGCTGAGCCGTAAAGATTTCCGGCCGCGTCAAACACAACCCCCGAGCCGGGCTCTTCTGCGTCATTGCCGCCCAGAAATCGGTGGAGGACGGTTTCCTTCCAAGTCCCGTCTGGGTTTGGGGAGAGCTTGTACACGGTGCCGCAGCCTTCGACACAAAGGTCATTACCACCTGTGACGGTCGTGCCGTACAGGCTACCGGCAGCGTCAAATATCAGATCGCCTTCCGGAGCCGCGCCATCAGCGCCTCCTCTGAATTTGTGAATCACGGTCTCTTTCCAAACTCCGTCTTCCCCGATACTCAGTTTGAAGACCGTTCCACAAAAAGGCGCGCTGAAGCCGCAAACACTGAAGCCGCCCCCCTCCGTTGTGCCATAAAAATTGCCCGCTCCGTCGGAAACCAAACCGCCGCCGGGTTGCGAGCCATCGGGCACACCCTGGAACTCATACTCCGTTATCGACTGAAATGCCCAGCAGCCGGGTACGGCAGCGATGGCTGTCGCCACGGTGATCAGAATTCTGCCAACCGTTATGACGAGTCGTTTTCTTATCATGCTTCACCTCGACCTTCGGAGCTTGCCATCACGATCTCCCTGATTTCAGCCGCGACCTGATTTCAGCCGCGACAAGGATCGTCCATTCCGATGGTCGAGAAGAATACGTCAGGCTCCGCAAAGGCGTGTCCACAAATTGTAAAAACTCCGTCCCGGGGCTTCTGGTCGAGGGGTTCCCACGCGCCGATCCCCTCCAGCACACCAACTTTTGGGATCCCGCACTTTTTGCTATGGTGCTGCATGCCCGCGGAGCCCGCTTCTCCACAAATTCACACACGGCAAATTCACGAAGAGGGACTCCGCCACCAGCTCAGTGCCGGGCAAATGGCTATGATCGCCGTCGGCGGCTCCATCGGCACCGGCCTGCTGCTCGGCTCCGGCGCTGCCATGGAGATCGCCGGCCCCGCAGCCATCCTAAGTTTTCTCGCCGCCGCCTTCATCAGCTGGACCGTCGCCATGGCCCTCGGCGAACTGGCGTGCGCGCATCCCGCCGCCGGGTCGTTCGGCGTCTACGGCAGTCTCTATCTCGACCCGTTCGCCGGCTTCGTTGCCCGCGCCGGCTACTGGATGGGCATGGGCCTGAACATTGGCGCGGAAATGATTGCCGCGGCCACCTACATGGCCTACTGGTTTCCGTCCGTGCGCTCCTACATCTGGATTCTGGCTTTCGGGGCGTTGCTGCTCACAGTCAACCTGCGCAGTGTCGCCTCTTATGGACGCTTCGAGTTCTGGCTCTCCATGGTCAAGGTGCTCACCATCCTGGCTTTCATGGTGATCGGCGGCCTTCTGTTATTCAGCGGCCACGTCGCCCCGCAATACCGCGCCCACGGCGGATTGCTTCCCAACGGTCCGCTCTCCCCACTTCTCGCCATGACCTTCGCCATTTACAGTTTCGGAGGAGTCGAAATGGTCGCGGTCACTACCGGCGAATCGCGCTCCGCCAAAGACACTCCCCGTGCCATCTGGCTCACATTTCTTATATTGACCTTCGTCTATCTTGGCGCCATGGTGGTTCTGCTCGGCGTCATGCCCTGGAACCACGCCGGAGTCACCGAGAGTCCGTTCGTCAGCGTCTTCCGCATCGCCAGAATTCCCCACGCCCCCGGCCTGATGAACTTCGTCGTACTCTCCGCCGCACTTTCCGGAGCCAACGCAGCACTCTACGCCGGTTCCCGCATACTGTTCTCTCTGTCCCGCACGGGATGGGCCCCGGCAAGCCTCGGCCGTGTGAACCACTCCGGCTCGCCGCAGTTCGCGGTCGTGGCCTCCTCCTACGGAATTCTCGTCGCATTGGCACTCGCACTCTGGGCTCCGCAAAATGCCTTCCGCTATTTGATAGGCGCCGCCTTCACCGGGATGATTCTCGCCTGGCTGGTTTCCCTCGCCGCCCACATCCGCTTTCGCCGCCGCCAGTCTCCCCAACAACTCGCCGCCCTGCCTCTTCGTTCCCCGCTCGGCAACTGGGGATCTCCTGTGGGCTTCGCCCTGGTCGCCATCGCCACGATCCAAACCTGGCTCTCCCCCATCGTCAACCTCTGGAGCGGCCTGACCTGCCTAGCTCTGCTGGTCGCAGCCTATTTCCTGCTGAAGTCGCATCAGAAGGCTTGACTTAGTAATGCCTGGGTCTCGACCGGTTTTGCGAGACATGGGGGTTTTCCCCCGCCCCGCGGAACACCCCAAAAATAGCCTCTTCCCCGCGATTTTATTGTCCAAAAAACCACCTTTCGGCGCTACAATGGTGCCCGCTAAAGTTTGCCGGACTTCGGAGATGTTATGAAGAATCGCCTGTTCGTCGCGCTGCTCTTATCCACAGCACTTGCCCTTCCCGCACTCGCCCAGCAAGGCAACTCAACCAGCGCGCAACCCGTAGCTGCGGCACAGACCGCGCCCGAGCCGGAGCACTTGCCTTCTCCCAACGCTCCGGACTTCTGGGACGGCGACGAGCCCGGCCTGGCCGCGCTCCTGATGCACCCGTTTGCCACCAAGGAATATGTCAGGCGGCATACTGAGCCCATCCGTGACCGTCTCAACGAACTTGACGAGATCACCGCCTCCAATCAGAAAATGATCCGCGACGTCGACGCGCGTGCCCAGCACGGTCTCCAGCTGGCTTCGGAAAAAGTCAATCTGGCCGATCAGCATGCCACCGACGCAGCCAACAAGGCTGAAATGGCTCATCAGACCGTCGCCGCTCTCGACACTCGCGTCTCCGCCGACGAAACCACAGTCCGCAATCTCGATCAATACAAATCCGGCGCGCAGACCGAACTTCATTTCCGCCCCGGCCAGACCGCCTTGAGCAAAGAAGCCAAGGATGCGCTCGACCAGGTCGCCGCCCAGCTCAAGGGCCAGCACGGTTACATCCTTGAAGTGCAGGGCTTCTCTTCCGGCAAGGGCCAGGCCGCGATCGCCAACTCCCGCAAAATGGCGGACGCCGTCGTCCGTTACCTAGTGCAGAATCAGGAGATCCCCACCTACCGCATGTACGTGCTCGCCCTGGGAAACCCGTCCGCGGAGCGCATGAGCGGAACCCGGGTAGAAGTCAGCGTCATGAAAAACGACCTGGCGCAGACCGCGCAGCAGTAGAACGCGGCAACGCGGCCTTATTACCGACCGCTAGACAGCGGTCAGCGTTCCTGCCATGCAGAGCGTAGCCGAAGCATCCCTACCCCAACCCCGAATGCTTCCGCCAGAAAGAAGTGGCGATTGACTAGTAACGAGTCAAAGCAAACGCGGCCCAGGCTTTACTCGCAACTAGCCACTGCGCCATGTCCCCAATAAGCCGGTAATGGTGCCGTTTTCACCTGCACCAATCCCCGAAGACCCAACCTGTTTGACGATGCACGCTCTCCACCCCTAACATAGGCCCGACTCTCAGCAGCCTCCCATGACCAAGATCGATACACGTGTCTCCCGGCCTTCCCTTCGCTTCCTCACCACTCTGGCTCTAGTCACGCTCTTCGTCCCCGGCCTCAGCCGCGCTCAAGACGCGACCGCCCGAATCACCGGCACCATCACCGATTCCACCGGAGCCGTGATTCCCGGAGTGCAGGTCACCGTCACCAATACCGCGACCCAGATCAGCCGCGAAGCTACCACCGACCATGACGGCTTCTATCAGGTTCTGGCCTTGCCGATCGGGAATTACAAAGTCACCGCTACCCGTGACGGCTTTCGCACGGTCGAGAGCGCGGAATACAAGCTCCTCATCAATCAAGCGTTACGCATCGACTTCAAAATGCAAGTCGGAACCGCCAGCGAGAAAGTAGACGTCGGCGCGGAAGCGGCGCCTGTAGAAACCGTCAGCGCTACGCTGGGACAATCCGTAACCGGCCGCACCCTGCTCAATATGCCGCTGAACGGCCGCGACACGCTCGACCTCGCCTTGCTTCAACCGGGAGTCACGGAAAGCAACGACGACAACGGCGGCGCCGGCAACTATAGCATCGCCGGCGGACGCACCGATTCCATCACGTACCTGCTCGATGGCGGCCTCAACAACGATCTCCTCGATAACAGCAATCTGCTCGATCCCAACCCCGACGCCATCGCCGAATTCCGCCTGCTCACCAGCAACTACACCGCGGAATATGGCCGCAACGGCGGAGGCATCATCAGTGAAGTCATCAAATCCGGGTCCAACCGGATTCACGGCAGCGCCTTCGAGTTTTTCCGCAACCGCGTCCTCGACGCCAACGACTTCTTCAACATTCCGCAGGGTATTCCGCGGCTCGATCTCAAGCGCAACCAGTATGGTGGCACCCTCGGCGGTCCCCTCCACAAAGATAAGGCCTTCTTCTTTGTCGCCTATCAGGGACAAAAACAGATTCAGGCAGTGCCGGATATCGACATCCCGGTCTACACCCCGAATGAACTGACTGGGGATTTCTCTCAGGCGGTACCGCTGGGTGGTGTGACCAACGGCGGTGTCACCTGCACCAGCGCCAGCGGATGCCCGGATCCCTTGGTCGCCTCGTTCCTGTCACAGAACACATTCTTCGCGCAGGGCGACCCGCTCAACGCGATCATCAACCCCGCCACGATCGATCCCGTCACCCAGAATTACATCAAGGCCGGCTTGGTCACCACGTCCCCAACGAACCAGACGGTCTGCAACTCGAGCACCGGAGTGTGCTCCGGCCTCTACTCCACTTCGCTTGAGGAAACCAACAACGCCGACGAAGTCACCAGCAAATTCGACTTCAACCTGACCGCAAAAGACAAAATCTCCGCCACGATCGGCTGGAATCGCACCCTGTTCCTGAATCCGTTTCCCTTCGCCACCGTCCCTGGATTTCCCAGCCAGACCACCGCGAACTACTACTTTACGAACCTTGCCTACACCCGCATCTTTTCACCAAGCTTATTGAACGAGTTTCACTTTCTGACTCATCGCAGCAATTATCTGCAGGACGCCGTGACCAAGCATTTGCCCACCGGGCCCAGCCTGGGCATCGTCGGCATTACCCCGGATCTCGCCACTGGCCCTACGAACATTTATTTCGACACCGGCTACCAGTTCGGTCCCAGCGAAAACGGCCCTACGCGCTTCGTGGAAAACACCTTCTCCTGGACCGACGCGCTCTCCTGGACTCGAGGACGAAACAACTGGAAGTTCGGCGCCGGATTCTCTCCCTATCAGGAAAACTTGTCCTACAACTACTACTCCAACGGAGAATTCGACTTCTATTCCGGCGGCGGTTCAGTCGCTTCGGGGAACCCTTATGCCGACTTCCTGCTGGGAGGCGCGTCTGCCTATTTCCAGGGACCGCTTGCTGCTTCCAACATTCGCAGCAAGAGCACGTACTTATTCGCCCAGGATGAGTTGCATGCCACGAAGAAACTTGTACTCACGTTTGGTCTGCGCTACGAATATAACCAGCCCAAATACGACACCGAAGGGCGCAGCTTTTCTATAATTCCAGGATTGCAGTCCCAACGTTTTGTGATGGCGCCGCCGGGGCTGGTCTTTCCAGGCGATCCCGGCGCTCCTACCGGACTCAACTTTCCCGACAAGAAAAACTTCGCGCCGCGTTTCGGCTTTGCCTGGGACCCAACCGGAAGCGGCAAGACCAGTCTGCGCGGCGGTTTCGGAGTTTTCTACGACATCCTGAAGGGCGAAGATAACCTCCAATTCAATGGCGAAGTTCCCTTTTATGCCGAGGAGGGTCTCTTCTTCAACACTATCGGTAACGCACCGCCGGGCTATCTAAGCCAGCCCTATATCTCCGCCGGCGCGATAAACCCATTTCCCTCCACACCGCCCGCATCCACCGTCGATTTCACACAGTTTCTACCGATCAACAGCAGCGGAGCCGTCTTCGTGGTCGACCCGCACCTGCGTACTCCCTACGTCTACCAGTACAACCTGAGTCTGCAGCGCAACCTGTTCGCCGACACCGTGCTGGAAACAAACTACGTAGGCAGTTCGGGACGTGGATTGACCTCACTGAAAGACATCAACCCGATGGTGCTGGGAACCACGAATCGAGTGCTGAATTTGGCGCCCGGAAATAACACATGCGGGACCACCATCGGAGTGCTTTGCTACGGCCAGCTTCCAGAATTCCAAAACGTATCGAACTCCAACTACAACGCCCTCGAAGCCAGCCTCACCCGCCAGCCCAAGAGTTCCCGGCTCGGTGTGGCCTATTACACGTTCGCCTACACCTGGGGCCACAATATGGATAACGCCTCTGGCTTTGAACAACGCAACGACGCCGTGCCGGCGTATAGCCCCGACTTCTTCTACGGCTCCGGAGACAGCGATGTTCGCCAACGCGTCAGCTTCAGCGGCGGCTGGGATTTGCCCTTCGATCGCGCCTGGGCCGGGGGACCAAAACGGCT
>JGI12712J15308_10000607_pt1 | contig 10713 bp, 10 predicted proteins | sample JacPin_JW_Ref_O2_FD_15308 | JGI IMG/M metagenome (IMG submission 15308) | reverse complement strand
CGAGCAACCTGCCGACCGCCAGCGGGCTGTAGGCCTCGGTGACGATGTTGTGCTGTGCGTTCACCGCGCGTAGCTCGGCCTGGTTGAGCAGCGGGTGCAGCTCGACCTGGTTGACCGCGGGGGTGACGTAGGTCAGGTCGATCACGGTCTCGAGGTATTCCTCGTTGAAATTGCACACCCCGATCGAACGGGTATGACCATCGCCGCGGGACTGAATGAGGCCGCCGAAGGCGTCTACGTATTTACCCAGTTGCGCCTGTGGCCAGTGGATGAGAAAGAGGTCGACGTAGTCCAGCCCGAGCTTGTCCAGGCTGACCTTGACGGCGTCCTGAGTGAGGTTGAAACCCTGGTCGGCATTGGCCACCTTGGTGGTGACGAACAGCTCCGCGCGGGGGATTCCGGAGGCCGCGATGGCGCGGCCGACGGCGGCTTCGTTGCCGTACACCGCGGCGGTGTCGATCAGCCGATAGCCGATCTCCAGCGCCGCCGAGACGGCGCGTTCGGTCTCGTCATCGGATAATTCCGCGACGCCGAGGCCGATCACCGGCATCGTGTTCTCGTCGTTGAGTGCAATGGATGGGACGTAGGCGCCCGACTCGCCGGTCACGTCATTCACCTGCCTGTGAAGTCGAAGGTTCGTGGATCAGGACCCAGCCGGTTTCCGTCGTCGAGCGATGAGATTGACGCCATGTCGCTTTCGCTTAGTTCGAAATCGAACACGTCGAAGTTGCTCGCAATCCGTTCCGGGTTCACTGACTTGGGGATGACGATGTTACCGAGCTGAATATGCCACCGAATCAGAACCTGGGCCGGTGTTCGGCCGCAGCCCTCGGCGACCGCCGTGACGGTGGGATCGGTCAGCAACGAACCCTGCCCGAGCGGACCCCACGCCTCGGTCGCGATTCCGAGGCGGGCGTGCAGCTCCCGTAGCTCGGTTTGCGGAAGCCGGGGATGCAGCTCGACCTGGTTGACGGCGGGCACGATCCCGGTGGCGTCGACCAACGCATTGATGTGCTCAGGCTGAAAATTGCTGACCCCGATGGACCGGATCCGGCCCTGGTCGCGCAGATGGGCGAACGCCTTGAAGGTGTCGACGAACTTGTTCAGCTTCGGCACCGGCCAGTGCACCAGGTACAGGTCNAGGTAGTCGATCCCCAGCCGATCCATGCTGGCGTCGAATGCGGCCAGCGTGCNTTCGTAACCCTGGTCCGCGTTCCACAGCTTGGTCACCAAGTAGAGTTCGTCTCTGGGCACGCCGGACTCGGCGACAGCGCGGCCGGTTTCGCGTTCGTTTTTGTACATCGCCGCGGTGTCGATATGGCGGTAGCCGGTGCGCAGCGCGGTGCCCACCGCCTGCTCGGTGTCCGCGGGCGCGATCTTGAACACGCCGAATCCGATGGCGGGAATGCAGTTACCGTCGTTCAATTGGACCAGGGGACTTGAGGGGCTAGCCATGACACGAAGTCTGCCAGGCGCGCCGCACGTGCAGCCCAAAGCGCCGAGCGGGTGGGCAGGTTGGCTGCAGAACGTCGCCACCAAAGTCGGTGCCAAGGTGATTCCGTGGGTACCGACGGGCGCCGTGCGACTGCTGGCCGGGGGCCGTTCGGTCACGATCGACGGCAACACCCTCGACCCGACGTTGCAGCTGATGCTGTCGGCGCAGCGCGCTTTGGGCATCGAGGGTCTGTCGGTAGGTAACGACGTCGCGGCCTCTCGGGCTCTGATGCGAGAGAGCTTGCTCGGGTTCGCCGGCCCGCAGGTGCACGTCGGCGTCAGCGACCTGTCGATACCAGGACCGGCCGGTCAGATCCCAGCCCGGCACTACCGCCCGGTGACCGCCAAGCCGACGCCGTTGCTGGTCTTCTTTCATGGCGGCGGCTGGACGATCGGCGACTTGGACACTCACGACGCGTTGTGCCGGCTGACCTGCCGCGACGCCGACGTGCACGTGCTGTCGGTCGACTACCGGCTGGCCCCGGAGCACCGGGCACCGGCTGCGGTCGACGATGCCTATGCGGCGTTTAGGTGGGCCCACGATCACGCCGCCGACCTCGGGGCGATCCCGGACAAGGTGGCGGTCGGTGGCGACAGTGCCGGCGGCAACCTGGCGGCCGTGGTGTCCCAGCTGGCGCGCGACGACGAAGACCCCCAAAGCCCTAAGCCGGTGCTGCAGTGGCTGATCTATCCGCGCACCGACTTCACCGCCAAGACCAGGTCGTTGAGCCTGTTCGCCGAGGGTTTTCTGCTCACCAAAGCCGACATGGACTGGTTCGAGGCCGGGTACCTGGGCGGTTCGGGGATCGAGCCGACAGATCCACGGGTTTCGCCGCTGCTGGCCGACACACTCTCGGGGTTGCCGCCCGCGCTGATCGTGACCGCGGGCTTCGATCCGCTGCGCGACGAGGGCGACCGGTACGCGGCGGCCCTGCGCGACGCCGGGACACCCGTCGACTTGCGCTCGATCGGGTCACTGACCCACGGCTTTGCCAATTTGTTCCCGCTGGGCGGCGGCAGCGCCGTGGCGACCACCGAGTTGATTTCGGCGCTGCGGGCCCATCTCAGCCGCATCTGACCTGGCGATAGCGACGCCGGTAGGCTTAGTCGCTATCTCAGACCGCATCGCGGACGGACCGCGAAGCCGACTATCCGGAGTGTGAGCAAAGCCCGTGGCCGCCAAATCAAACCGCCCAGCCCGATACGACCTGAACGCCGCCAGTCGCCGACGCGACCTGCTGGTCCGGATCGGGCTCACGTCGATCGTGGTGCTGTTCGCCGTCGTCCTCGTCGGCTACATCGTGATCTCGCACGACAAGAAGACCGCCGCCAACGGCGCCCGGGCGGTCCGGGTGACGTCGAGCAAGCTGGTCACCAAGGACGGCAGTCATGATCCGAAAGCGGTCGTGACGTTCTACGAGGACTTCCTCTGCCCGGCGTGCGGCAATTTCGAGCGAGGGTTTGGGCCCACGGTAAGCAAGTTGATCGACGACGGCGCCATCGCGGCCGACTACTACATGGTGGGGCTGCTGAGCAGGGCGCAGAATCAGGACTACTCGTCGCGCGCCGGCAACGCCGCCTACTGCGTCGCCGACGAGTCGATCGACGCCTTCCGACGATTCCACACCGCGTTGTACACCAAGGAGATTCAGCCCTCCGAGACCGGGACATCGTTCCCCGACAACGCGAAGCTGATCGAGTTGGCCCGTGAGGCCGGTGTAGTTGGCAAGGTCCCGGAGTGCGTGAAAGCCGGCAAATACCTGCCGATGGTCGACGGGCTGGCGACATCGCAGGGTATTCACGCCACCCCGACCGTGCGCATCAACGGCCAGGACTACCAGTGGTCGACGCCGGACGCGTTTGTCGCCAAGATCAAAGAGATCGTCGGGGATGTGCCCGGAATCGACTCGGCTGCGACCCCAGCGGCGTCGTGACCACCACGGCGTCGGCCAAACCTGATGGGCCGATAGAGGATTCGCCGCCGCCGCCAGCTGCGCAGTCGACCGTGCCGAGGGCCAGTGCGTGGTGGATACTGATCGCGGGCGTGATCGGGTTGATCGCCTCGGCGACACTGACGGTGGAAAAGATCGAACTTCTGCTCAACCCGGCGTATGTGCCGTCATGCAACCTCAATCCGATCGTGTCGTGCGGTTCGGTGATGACGACGCCGCAAGCGTCGGCGCTGGGTTTCCCCAACTCGTTGATCGGTATCGGCGCATTCGCCGTCGTGACGGTCACCGGCGTATTGGCGGTAACGAAAGTGCCACTGCCACGGTGGTATTGGGTCGGGATGACGCTCGGGACGCTAGCGGGCGCGGGGTTCGTGCACTGGCTGATCTACCAGAGCCTCTACCGCATCGGGGCGTTGTGCCCGTACTGCATGGTGGTGTGGGTGGCGACCATCTCGCTGCTGGTGGTGGTCGCCTCGATCGCGTTCGGGCCGAGCGGTGAACACCGCGGCGGGGTCGTTGCGGGTGAGCTCTACCATTGGCGTTGGTCAATCGCGACAATCTGGTTCACCGCCGTCTTTCTGCTGATTGTGGTCCGGTTCTGGGCCTACTGGTCAACGTTGATCTGAACAATCGAGGTTAGGGATACAAGTGATTTCCAAAGTGCTGGTTGCCAATCGCGGCGAGATCGCCATCCGGGCATTCCGGGCCGCCTACGAACTTGGTATCGGCACCGTCGCTGTCTATCCCTATGAAGACCGAAACTCGTTGCACCGCCTGAAAGCTGACGAGTCATACCAAATCGGCGACATCGGCCACCCGGTACGTGCGTACCTGTCGGTCGGTGACATCGTCGCTACCGCCCGCGATGCGAGTGCTGATGCGGTGTATCCCGGATACGGCTTCCTGTCGGAGAACCCCGAATTGGCAGCCGCCTGCGCGCGGTTCGGCATCACCTTCGTCGGCCCCAGCGCCGAAGTGCTTCAGCTGACCGGTAACAAGTCGCGTGCGGTCGCTGCGGCGCGCGAAGCCGGCCTGCCCGTGCTGGCGTCTTCGGCACCGTCGGCCTCGGTCGACGAGCTGGTATCCGCTGCGGCCGACATGGAATTCCCGCTGTTCGTCAAAGCGGTTGCCGGCGGCGGCGGGCGCGGGATGCGGCGGGTCAGCGAGTCCGACGCACTGCCCGAAGCCATCGAGGCGGCCAGCCGGGAAGCCGAATCTGCGTTCGGAGATCCGACGGTCTACCTCGAACAGGCGGTGATCAACCCGCGCCATATCGAGGTTCAGATCCTGGCCGACACGTACGGCAACGTGATCCACCTCTACGAGCGGGACTGCAGTGTGCAACGACGGCACCAGAAGGTCGTCGAGCTGGCGCCGGCTCCCAATCTGCCTGAGGAACTGCGCGCGAAAATCTGTTCCGACGCAGTCGATTTCGCCCGCCACATCGGGTATAGCTGCGCGGGCACTGTGGAGTTCCTGCTCGACGAGCGCGGGCATCACGTCTTTATCGAGATGAATCCGCGGATCCAGGTCGAGCACACCGTCACCGAGGAGATCACCGACGTCGACCTGGTCTCCAGCCAGCTGCGCATCGCATCCGGCGAATCTCTGGAAGATCTGGGCCTGCGCCAAGAGAACATCCGTCCGCACGGCGCGGCACTGCAGTGCCGAATCACCACTGAAGATCCGGCTAACGGATTCCGGCCCGACACCGGGCGCATCAGCGCCTACCGAAGCCCGGGCGGGGCGGGGATTCGGCTGGACGGCGGCACGAATCTGGGCGCCGAGATCAGTGCCCACTTCGATTCGATGCTGGTCAAGCTGACCTGCCGGGGACGAGACTTCCCGACCGCGGTCAGCCGGGCCCGGCGCGCGATCGCTGAGTTCCGGATCCGGGGCGTCGCGACGAACATCCCGTTCTTGCAGGCGGTCCTGGACGACCCGGACTTCCAGGCGGGTCACGTCACCACATCGTTCATCGAGGAGCGCCCGCAGTTGCTTACGGCGCGATCGTCGGCCGACCGTGGCACCAAGATCCTCAACTACCTTGCCGACGTCACCGTCAACAAGCCGCACGGCTCGCGACCGTCGGCGGTGTACCCGCACGACAAACTCCCCGATGTCGATCTGACCAAAGCGCCACCACCCGGTTCCAAGCAGCTGTTGATCGAGTTGGGCCCGGAGGGATTTGCACGTTGGCTGCGCGATTCCTCGGGGGTGCGCGTTACCGACACGACTTTCCGGGACGCCCATCAGTCGCTGTTGGCCACGCGGGTACGCACCAGCGGACTGAACATGGTTGCCCCGTATCTGGCCCGGACCATGCCGCAGCTGCTGTCCGTGGAGTGCTGGGGTGGCGCGACATACGATGTGGCGCTGCGGTTTCTGAAAGAGGACCCCTGGGAAAGGCTTGCCGAGCTGCGCGAAGCGATGCCCAACCTCTGTCTGCAGATGCTGCTGCGAGGCCGCAACACCGTTGGCTACACGCCGTATCCGGAGCTGGTGACGTCGGCGTTCATCGAAGAGGCCACCGCCACCGGGATCGACATCTTCCGGATTTTCGACGCGCTGAACAACCTTGACTCGATGCGCCCGGCGATCGATGCGGTACGCGAAACGGGCTCGGCCATAGCCGAAGTCGCGATGTGCTACACCGGCGATCTGTCCGATCCGGCTGAGAATCTGTACACGCTGGATTACTACCTCAACTTGGCCGAGCGGATAGTGGGTGCCGGGGCGCATGTGTTGGCCATCAAGGACATGGCCGGCCTGTTGCGACCCCAGGCCGCGACGCAATTGGTCGGCGCACTGCGCAGTCGCTTCGACCTGCCGGTGCATGTGCACACACACGACACGCCAGGGGGTCAGCTGGCCAGCTACATCGCCGCCTGGCAGGCGGGTGCGGACGCGGTCGACGGTGCGGCCGCGCCGATGGCGGGCACCACCAGCCAGCCCGCGCTCAGCTCGATTGTCGCGGCCGCCGCGCATACCGACTACGACACCGGGTTGTCGCTGTCGGCAGTGTGCGCGCTGGAACCGTACTGGGAGGCGTTGCGAAAGGTGTACGCGCCCTTCGAATCCGGGTTGCCGGGACCGACCGGGCGGGTCTACCACCACGAGATCCCCGGTGGTCAGCTGTCGAATCTGCGTCAGCAGGCGATCGCGCTGGGTCTAGGGGACCGGTTCGAGGAGATCGAAGAGGCCTACGCCGGTGCCGACCGAGTACTGGGCAGGCTGATCAAGGTCACGCCGTCGTCAAAGGTGGTCGGCGATCTGGCGCTGGCGCTGGTCGGAGCCGGCCTGAGTGCCGATGAATTTGCTTCAGATCCAGGGCATTTCGATATCCCCGAGTCGGTGCTGGGGTTCCTGCGCGGGGATCTTGGCGATCCGGCGGGCGGGTGGCCCGAACCGCTGCGCACCAAAGCGCTGGCCGGTCGAGGCGAGCCGAAGCCCGTTCAGGAATTGACCCCGGAGGATGAGAACACGCTGGGGCTGCTGGGGCAGAAACGCCAAGCCACCCTCAACCGCCTGCTATTCCCGGGGCCGACAAAGGAGTTCGAGTCGCATCGAGAGAACTACGGTGACACATCGCGGCTGTCGGCCAACCAGTTCTTCTACGGCCTTCGGCAAAACGAGGAGCACCGGGTGCAACTGGAGCCGGGTGTGGAACTGTTGATCGGCCTCGAGGCGATTTCCGAGCCTGACGAACGCGCGATGCGGACGGTGATGTGCATCATCAACGGTCAACTCCGGCCGGTGGAGGTGCGTGATCGCAGCATTGCCAGTGCGGTTCCGGCCGCTGAGAAGGCGGACCGGGGCAATCCGAACCACGTCGCCGCGCCCTTCGCGGGTGTGGTCACTGTCGGCGTGTCGGTCGGCGACAAGGTCAAGGCCGGTCAGACTATCGCCACCATCGAGGCGATGAAGATGGAAGCCCCGATCACCTCGCCCGCCGATGCCGCCGTGGAGCGGGTGGCGGTCTCGGCCACAGCCCAGGTCGAGGGCGGGGACCTGCTGGNGGTGCTCGCCTGACGCGGATCATCGGCGGTGTCGCCGGGGGGCGGCGCATCGCCGTCCCGCCGCGGGGAACTCGGCCGACGACCGATCGGGTGCGCGAGTCACTGTTCAGCATCGTGACCGCGCGGCTCGACCTGACCGGTCGCAGCGTGCTCGACCTTTACGCGGGCTCGGGTGCGCTGGGCCTCGAAGCACTTTCGCGCGGCGCGGCGACGGCGACGTTCGTCGAGTCCGACCGTCGGGCGGCGACGGTGCTCGAGCGCAACATCGCGACACTCGGCCTACCCGGTGCGACGTTGCGGCGCGGGCTGGTGGCCGCAGTCATTGCTACGGCAGCCGCGGCGCCGGTCGATCTTGTTCTGGCCGACCCGCCCTACGACGTCCAAGCGAGCGAGGTCGAGGCCCTGCTGAGTGCGCTGGTCGGTCACGGCTGGGTGAGCGAGGGAACCGTGGTCGTGGTGGAGCGTGCCACCAGCGGGCCAGCGCTGAGTTGGCCGCTCGGTTGGCAACCCTGGCAGCCGCGGGTTTACGGCGACACCCGGTTGGAGCTGGCCGAACGGCTCTGAGTCAGCGTGTACCGTCATGCGTCATGAGCGGCGCCGTCTGCCCGGGTTCCTTCGATCCGGTGACATTGGGCCACATCGATGTTTTCGAACGGGCCGCGGCTCAGTTCGACGAAGTGGTCGCCGCGATCCTGATCAACCCCGCCAAGAAGGGCATGTTCGATATCGACGAGCGGGTCGCGATGATCGAGGAGTCAACGACGCATCTGCCCAACTTGCGCGTGGCGACGGGACAAGGTTTGGTGGTCGACTTCGTTCGGTCCCAGGGGATGACGGCCATCGTCAAGGGTCTGCGCACCGGCACCGACTTCGAGTACGAGCTTCAGATGGCACAGATGAACAAGCATGTCGCCGGCGTCGACACGTTCTTCGTGGCGACCACGCCGCGGTATTCGTTCGTGTCGTCGTCACTCGCGAAAGAGGTCGCGACGCTGGGCGGTGACGTGTCCGAGCTGCTGCCCGATCCGGTGAACCGTCGGCTGGCCGACAAACTGCGCTCGGCCAAGGGGCAATAAATCATCAGCGCGGCCGGGCGAAAGCCACGGCCGCGCCGATGATTTGGTTACGTCAGCTCTCAGCGAGTGCGGCGTGCAGCGACTGCTTCGCCTCGGTGATCGCCGTCAGCACTTTCGCCCGCGCTTCGGCGAGCTTCTCCTTCTGGGCGTCGGTGCCCGACCAATGGATGGTCCGCGCCAGCCCGGCGAGTTCGAAGAGTCCCCAACGAATCTTGGCGACATCCTTGAATTTGCCGGCCTGAGCCAGCCGCGCGTGGATGCTCTCGCTGCTGATGCCCTTCCACTGCAACACATTTCTGCCCAGCTCGGTCAGGGTTGCCACCCCGTCGTCGACGCTCACGAAGCCACGACCGGCCAACTTCCCGATCGCAAGTTCGACGATCTCTTGCGGCGGCGCGAACCCACCGTCGGTCGCCTCAGAAACACGCTGCACGATCTGCTCGGCGTTCGCCGGTCCATCGAGCAGCAGGGCGGCCGTACCGACCACCAATCGCTTGCGATGCCCGCCAGGTCCGGGTCGGCCCCAGTGCCCCCCGAAACCCGGGCCGCCAAGGCCTTGTCCACCCTGTCCGCCCCAGCCGTGACCACCGAATCCAGGTCCGCCAAACCCCGGGCCGCCAAAGCCCGGTCCGCCAAACCCAGGGCCGCCCCAACCGGGACCGCCCGAAAATCCGCCTCCGAACATCCTTGTTCTCCTTCAGTTAAGGCGACCAGCCGACTTGCCGCCCGCCAACTTGTATATCTAGGTCCTTGATACCCGCGCAGCAGATACGTGTCAAGGAACTTGATATGAGCATCTCGGAGTCCGACCGTCGCCGCTCGCTCGCCAGCTGACGCACCGACCGGCGCGCCGACCAATGCGGCACTTGGTCTGTACTTCCATGTCAGCATGGGGGGGATGAGCGACTTCGAGGATCAAGCGCTGGGCTTTCTGGTGCGCGGATTGATGGCGCGACTGCGCCCGCATGCGGTCCAGGCGTTGCGACCGCTCGGGCTCGGATTGCCCGAATTCGTCTGCATGCGCATTCTGGACGAAGATCCGGGCCGCACCGGCGCCGAACTCGCCCGTCACACGCACGTGACAGCCCAAGCGATGAACCAGGTTTTGCAAGGGCTGCAAGAGATGGGCCTGGTGACCCGCCCCGCGACCGCGCCCTCCGGCCGTGCCCTGCCGGCTCAGCTCACCCGCAAGGGCAGCGCACTTCTGCGGCGCGCGGAGGCGGCCGTAGCGTCGTCCGACGAACACCTATTGGCGCACCTCAGCCCGGCCGACCGGCGCCAACTCAAACTGCTGCTCTACCGCGCCGGCAACCCGTCACCTGACAACAGCTCGGTGTGCGCCCCGAGCGACGGCGCGGGCTGACGTTCAATTAGCCTCGCGGGCAGCACTTTATGACGTGCGCGCGTTCAATCTGCGTTCAGTGGTTGTGCTGGCAGTGGTCGTGTTCGGCGTCGGGGGAGCCGCCCATCATGCGCAACATCGGGATGCCACCGGTCGTCACGAACCTGACGGCCAACACCGCTGCCAGCACGAGGAAGGCGATGTTCAGCCAAGTGGTGTAGTTCCAGGAGATGCCCGCTTCCATCACCGTGGCGTTGCGCTGTGACGGGATGAGACCTGCTGCGCCGAACAATGATTCGACGAGGTAGCCGGCGGTGACCATGGCGGCATAGAACGTGCCCAGCAACGTCAGCATCATCTTGGTGCCGTAGTACTTCCGGTAGATGTTCAGGATCGGCAGGATGAGCAGGTCGGCAAAGATGAACGCGACGACGCCACCAAAGCTGATGCCGCCGTTCCACAGCACCGCGGCCAGTGGCACGTTACCGATCGAGCAGACGAACGAGACGATCGCCACGATGGGGCCCACGATCGGTCCCCACAGCGTGGACAGCACCGGGTGATCAGCGAAAAAGAAGTGCTGCCAGAACGATTCGGGCACCCAGGCCGCGATGGCGCCCGCGATCAACAGCCCTACCACCAGGTCGCGGAGAATCGCCGCCCACTCCATGACGAACACATGCGCGACCGAGGTGAAGCCCTCCCGCGACAGCAGTCGCTGCCAAAACGAACCCTCGCGTTGGACCGACATGTCCATGGCGGCATGACCTTCCATCGAGCCTGCTAACCCGCGATCGGCCTGTCGGCGAGCGGCATCGACAAGCCGAGTA